>Ga0181578_10001119_pt1 | contig 25773 bp, 26 predicted proteins | sample 071ome_21_FD_148659 | JGI IMG/M metagenome (GOLD analysis project Ga0181578, IMG submission 148659) | Coastal salt marsh microbial communities from the Groves Creek Marsh, Skidaway Island, Georgia - 071401CT metaG (spades assembly) | ecosystem: Environmental > Aquatic > Marine > Intertidal zone... | reverse complement strand
TCGTCAACCTGCTGTACTTCGTCTTGCTGCTCGTGATCAGCGGAGCCTGGGCAGTGCAATCTCTGGGGACGCCATGGAGTATCCCGGCATTTCTGATTTATGGTGGCATCTGGGTGTTCGCGACCAGCGTGGTGCATGAAACATCACACGGCACGGCCTTTCGTAGCCGGGCGCTCAATGAGGCCGTGCTTTTTATTTCCGGGTTCATGGTTCAGCAAACCCCCAGCCTGTTGCGCTATGTTCATGCCCGCCATCATTCCCATACCGCACTGGTGGGAGAAGACCCTGAAATCATCCTGACCAACCCGATGACGTGGCGGGATTTCATTATCAAGGAACTGATTGATCTTGGCAGCATCTGGTACTTCGTCAAAGCCACTGCCGCGCTCGCTATCGGCCGTCCGACGCGGGATGCGGCAGACTGTATTCCCGCCCAAGGGATGCTCCGCGCCGTTATCGAGGCACAGGTTTATATGCTGGCTTACCTCGGCATCATCTTGTGGTCCCTGACGACGCAATCGTGGCTTCCGGTCCTGATGCTGATCCTGCCCCGACTCTTTGGCGCACCAACCCATGGGGTCATCCTGGCAACACAGCACTTCGGCATGGCGCAGGACATTCCGGACCATCGTCAGACAACCCGGACAATGCACGTGAACCCGGCGCTGCGCCTGCTTTACTGGAACATGAACTACCACGTCGAGCACCATATCTTCCCGCAGGTACCCTTTCACGCTCTGCCCGCTCTGCACAAGGCCGTTGCCGATCAGTGCCCGCCACCGACCCGGGGGGTGTTTGGCGCCATGGTGGAGATTGCCACCACCATAAACCGTCAGCGTCTGGATCCCGGGTACACCACGCCAAGGCCGTTGCCGCACACCGTTTCGAATTAACCAAATGGCAAGAAACCTTTCCGGCAAAAAAGCTCTGGTGACTGGTGCGGGTGGCGGCATCGGCCAGGCCATCGTCGAGTCGCTTAAGGCGCATGGTGTCACCGTAGCCGGCACAGACCAAAGCGCGTGTCCGAATTCGGATGTCTCAATTGTTGGAAACTTGATGGACGCGGCTTTTTGCGATGGGTTGGCAGGCAATGCCCGCGAACAACTCGGCGGCCTCGACATTGTCATCAACAATGCAGGGATCATCCGACGGGGTCCGGTAACCGACGCGACCGATGACGACTACGCTTCCTCTTTCACCATCAATGTCGAGGCCCCTTTTCGCATTTGCCGTGCAGCCATTCCCCTGCTGGCAGAAGCCGGGGGCGGCGCCATCGTCAACATCGCCTCCTGCTGGGGAGTCCATCCGGGTCCTAATCATCCGATCTATTGCATGTCCAAGGCAGCGGTCGCATCGATGACCCAGTGTCTGGGTCATGATCATGCGCATCAGGGCGTTCGAATCAACGCCGTCTGCCCCAATGAGGTAGATACGTCCATGTTGCGCTCAGGTTTTAGCGCTCGCGGAAAGGATCCGGATACCGCCATCGCGTCACTGAATGCCTCCGTGCCTTTGGGTCATATTGCCGAGCCGCAGGAGATCGCTGATGTGGTGCTTTTTCTTGCATCAGACGAGGCACGCTATATGTGCGGCAGCCTGGTTGAGGTCAACGGCGGCAAAGCCGTCTACTGACGTATGGATAAGGTCGCGCTGATTACCGGAGGTCGAAGCGGGATCGGTCTTGCCTGTGCGCAAAAGCTCTCGCAGTCCGGGTACGAGGTGGTCACAGCGCAACGTACTCCGGCTGACACCTTTCATAGCATTGAAGCAGACTTTTCAGAACCCGATACGCCGAAACGCGTTATCCAACAGGTTATCGATCGGCACGGCCGTCTGGACGCCCTCGTCAACAATGCCGGTATCATGCTGGAGGACACGGTCGAAGGCATGTCCCTGGCGGACTGGAACCGAACACTCAATATCAACCTCACGGCGCCGTTTCTCCTGATCAAATACGCCTTACCTCACCTACAGGGCGACGGCGCTATCGTTAACATCGGCTCGATTGAGGGACTCGGATCTAACCCCCAACACGCCGCCTACTGTGCCTCCAAGGCAGGCCTGCACGCCTTGACGCGGGCCGTGGCGGTTGATGCCGGTCCACAGGGCATTCGCTGCAACGCGATAGCGCCGGGCTGGATTGATACCGAACTCAATGAAGAATTTATCGAATCAATGGCCGACCCAAAGGCTTTCAGGAAACAGATCGGAGGAATTCATCCATTACGCCGAACGGGCAAACCTGAGGAAGTCGCGGCACTGGTTGCCTGGCTGGTGTCTGAAGAAGCGTCGTTCGTCACGGGCCAGATATACACCGTTGACGGCGGCCGTCTCGCCCAGCTGCCGCTGCCGTAGACTTGGGCTCCGTCTGTCGTCCAGTCACGACTGCCGTCGAATGATGAAGCCGATCAACAAGGGATAGAAGTTATGCAATCACATGCTCGAGTCGTTGTCGTCGGAGGCGGCTGTGTCGGCGCCAATATTCTTTACAGTCTCGTCCATCGGGGGTGGACTGATGTTTGCCTTGTTGAGCGAACCGAACTCACCGCCGGCTCTACCTGGCATGCTGCCGGATTGATCCCCGTCTACTCTTTTTCCTATAAATTCGGCCGGTTGATCCAAAAGACCATTGACCTCTACGAGGGCCTTGAAGAGGAGACAGGGCAGAGCATCGGCTGGCACAAATGCGGCCAGTTGCGGATCGCAGAATCTGCGGATCGGATGGATGAATATCTCAACTACGCCTCGATCGCGCAGACCCAGGGCGTGAGAGCAGAAATCCTGACACCCGAGCAGACCGTTGATTTATGGCCCCTGATGCAGCGCAGTCCAAATCTGCTGGGAGCGGTCTACAACCCGGATGACGGGCATATCGCACCAGCAGATGTCACTCAGGCACTCGCCAAGGGCGCAAAACAGCTGGGTGCCAACATCTATCTCCATACGGAAGTCCACTCGATCGACATGCTGCCCTCAGGCGAATGGAAAGTCAGCACCAATCAGGGTGACATCGTCTGCGAGCACGTCGTAACAGCGACGGGCAACTACGTGCAACAGACTGCGAGGATGCTGGGTATGGAACTGCCCTGCTTTCCGATCCTGCATCAATACTGGGTAACCGAGACGGTGCCTCAGGTTCGGGAGCGCAAAGATCAGGGACTGCCGGAAATGCCTGTGTTGCGCAATGAAGCGATCAACGGTTATGTCCGGGAGGAACGGGACGGCCTGATGTTCGGTCCGTACGAGCGCCCGGCAAACCTGGAGCACTTCGCACGTGACGGCGTGCCCGACTGGTTTGGTGCAGACCTTTTGCCTGAAAACATGGAAGCCGTAGAGGACAACTGGGCTGCAGCACTCGACCTCGTACCGATACTGGGCGAAGTCGGCATCCAGGCGAACGTGCGCGGACCCATCTGCACTTCTCCCGACAACCTGCCGTTGTGTGGCCCGGCGTGGGGCAAACGCAATCTCTGGCTTGCTGAGAGTTTCACCGGCGGCCTGCTGATGGGCGGCGGGCTCGGGTCCGAACTGGTCAACTGGATTGTGGATGGTGAGCCACATATCGATCTGGGTGAAGTTGATCCAAGACGGTTTGGTCCGTACGCCAATAAGGTCTATACGGGCAGGAAAAACAAAGAGGCATTCGGCCACAACTTCGGCATCCACTATCCGGGCTACGAGTGGCCCGAAGCCCGCCGCGCCAAGATGATGCCGTGCTACGACAGATTAGACGCCGCCGGAGCCGTCTGGGGCGCGGTCTACGGATGGGAGATCCCCTTGTGGTTTGCGCCGAAAGGCGAAGAGGCCCAGGATATCTGGAGTTACCGCAGTTTTAATTCAATGCCGCATGTCGGCGCCGAATGCCGGGCAGTGCGGGATTCGGTCGGCCTTTTTGAGATGACGCCAATGGCCAAGTTTGAAGCCCACGGGCCCGGCACTGAGGACTGGCTGAACCGTATTCTCGCCAATCGGATGCCGCGAAAAGTCGGAGGCATTGTGCTGGCACATCTGCTTACCCACAAAGGCACCGTCCGCTCCGAATTTACCGTAACCCGCCTAGGCGATGAACACTTCTACCTTGTCGGCACCCCCAGAGGTGAGCGTCATGATTTTGACGTATTGCAAAAATCATTACCCGTAGACGGCAGCGTTCAACTCACCAATGTCACCGCCGAGCGCGGCGGTTTGACGGTTGTTGGACCGAACGCCCGCAGCCTTTTGAGCGACCTCGTCGACGGTGATCTCAGTAACGATGCCTTTCCCTGGATGAGCGCCCAGTCATTAACCGTGGGACTGGCTTCTGATGTGAGGATGATGCGCATCAACTATGAAGGCGAACTCGGCTGGGAGCTCTACCATCCAATCGCCTACAACCTGCATCTTTTTGAAGAGATCTGCCGGGCCGGCGAAGCCCACGGTCTCAAGCATTGCGGATATCGGGCCATTGAATCCCTGCGGCTTGAAAAATCCTACCGCGCGATCTACCGGGACCTTGACCTTGAACACACAGCGCTTGAAGCCGGCCTCGATCGCTTTATCAAATGGGATAAAGACGACTTCCAAGGCCGTGACGCACTGATGCGCCAGCGGGACCGTGGCCTGGAGCAGAAAATGGTGACCCTCAAGGTCGAGACAGTTGATGCCGATGCCTGGATGAACGAAAGTGTCTTCTTCGACGGCAAACTGGTCGGACGGATCACGTCTGGCGCGACCTCGCACCATATCGGCCAGTGTCTCTCGATGGCCTACATCAACATCGACCAGGCGCAGGTTGGCACGGCTCTTGAAGTCCAGGTGCTTGAGCGCCGGGTCCCGGCGACCGTGATTGCTGATTCCCCTTATGATCCAAACAATCAGAAACTGCGCATGTAGGAAGCGCTACAGCGAAAAAGCGCTTTAAAGCAGAAGACGACACAAACGACACAATGGAAGAGGAAATCCACACTCGTAAAGGCGGCCGGGCGGCCCGACGTGCCAAGCGGCTCAACGCGCCCATCATCCATCACCCGCCCCTGACGACAAAGGTACCGTTATACGAGGTCGCAAGCGCAGAAGGCGTCGAGCAGATTCACGAAACCGCGATGCGGATTATCGAGGAAGTCGGTGTTGAGTTCCGTGAGTCACAGGCGATTGAGACCTGGAAAAAGACAGAGGCCGAAGTCGATGGTGCCAGGGTCCGTATCGGTCGTGACGCGCTGCTGGCCCTGGTCGCCAAAGCGCCGTCGGAATATATCCATCATGGTCGGAATGCGGAGCGCACGGTTACCGTCGGCGGAAAATCCATGGTGGTCTCTCCGTCCTACGGCCCTGCCTACATTTATGACCTCGACGGGGTGCGTCGTCCTGCCGGCGTGGAGGATCTCAATAACCTGCAGAAACTGAACCACATGGCGTCCACCGTACACATCGCCGGCGGACCGGTTGTGGAACCGATGGATATTCCTGTGCCCCATCGACACCTGCACATGGCCTACAGCGGCTTCAAGTTCTCCGATAAACCTATCGTCGGCAACGTCACGTCTGCCGAACGGGCTCAGGACACCGTCGACATGTGCAAGATTGTTTTCGGCGAAGACTTTGCCCAGAACCACTGCTGTACCACATCTCTGATCAACGCCAACTCTCCGCTAGTCTGGGATGAGACCATGCTGGGAGCACTGCGCACCTATGCGCAGAACAATCATGCCGTGATGTGTTCCCCTTTTTCTATGGCGGGCGCCTCCAGTCCGGCCAGCAATGTTGGAACCATGGCGCTGGTGACAGCAGAAGCGCTGATGGCGATTGCCTATGCACAACTGGTAAGACCCGGCGCACCGATGCTGTTTGGTGTTCCGGCCATGACGGTGGCACTAAATACCGGCGCGCCGGTGCACGGCAGTCCCGACTCTGCCGTCGTGCAGTTTCTTGCCGGACAGATGGCTCGGCGCTATGAAGTCCCGCACCGCGCGATTGCCAATTGCGCCACCTCCAAATCCGCAGACATGCAGGCCGGCTTTGATTCGATGTGGGGGTTATTCCCTTCCTTTTTAAGCGGTGCCCAGTGGATCACAATGGCGGGCGGCATGATGGAAGGCACGCTGGGAGTCGGATATGCCAAGACCGTCATCGACTTTGAGCAACTGGATGCCTTCTATCATTTCTGTCAGGGGCCCCGCTACGATGACCTCGAAGAGATATTTGAGACCATCAAGGATGTCGGTCCCGGCGGACACTTTCTGGGAACGGCACACACACGCAAATCCAACCTATTTATTTTTCCGTCGCAAAACAACGTCACCTTCGAGCAATGGGAGGCGGAAGGCCGCCGCTCCACCGAAGAGGTGGGTCTTGTCAAAGCCCGTAAATGGCTGTCACGTTACGAGGCACCGCCCATTGATTCGACGCTCGATGCGGCACTTCAGGATTTCCTGGCCCAGCGCGAATCCGAGATTCCAAAGACTCTGGGCTGAACCTCCCTTTCAGTGACAGGCCTTGCCGAGCGCCTTCAGTCGCCAATAGTTGTAAGGCAGAGGCGTCAAAAACCCCGCCACAAGCATGATGGGAACCACCCACCAAGTCAGCACCGCACCGCCCGTTAACACCACATCCACTATGTTCATGGCAGCTTCCATAGCCACCATTGAGATAAGCGACATCCCTACCGCCGTACGAAACGCACTCTTAAGCGGCATCTGCCGCGACAGCACCACGGTCTCAAGCGCAATGGAAGTGAGAATGCCGTTCATGATAGCCAGCAGCATGATGGCAAGTGTTGACCATCCGATGCCGGTCAACTGAAAGAAAAGAATCGTTCCGAAATCCCCGATCGAGCAGCCCGCGAGGCACCATAGTGTGTTCACCGACGCTCGGCGCCAGGTGTGCGGGCATCTCCAATGCATTTCAGACTGGGTATTCATCTACGACTTCTGCGCGGACTCCTGTCTACGCTGTACAAGATGCTCAAGGATGCCGTCCCATAAGTCTGTTCTCGCCTGTCTTACCTGCTGCGCAACCCTTTGCGCCTCCTGCCGTTTTCTATCCGTATCGCAAAGCACTTCCAGCAGCCGGGTAGACATAGGGCCATGGAAATCCTCGTCAAGATGGATATGACGGCCAAGGTAGAAGAAGAAAGTGGGCGCCTGATCGCTATCTATCTGAGCATTGGCGAGGACATTTCGAAACATTTTTGGGATGGGCTGCTCCCGCCCTATTGCAAGCGCGGCCGCCATCTTGTGTGGATTGTCCGGATCAATGAATCCAAACGTCGTTCGGGTAAATTGCTTCGCCGCTTTGGGGGCATCACAAAAAGCAAGCGCCTGCTCAATACCTTCTGAAGCTGCTTTTTCAACAAACGCTTCAATCAGTTTGGTATCGGCGCCCACTTCGCGCATCGCGCGAAGATAGAGCTCGAAGTGACTCAGGAACTCGCCCTCTTGGTTTGTTGAGTCCGATTCTTCTTCCAAAACCAGTTCATTGATGAAACGCCTCAACGCTGGATCACCGACCGGATGCCACGGCACCGAGGGAGGCGCCACAGCCGCCTGCAGCGACTTAATGATCGACATGAAATCCCATACGGCGAAGACGTGATGCTCCATAAAACACTGAAGGTCATCCGGCTCTTTCAGCTCGGAAAAAACCGGATGGTCATGCAAATAGGTATCTGGTGCAGATTGGGAAGACATGTTCTGGCATCGTCGCGTTAAACCCTTATTATCTTGAGGGAGTCTTACCGCTTTGACACCAAATTCACCTCACACCGGAATGGATCAATCGGTCGGCGTATCTTTGACTGGAGGCGCTCCGCCCAAAAAAACATTCTCAGCAGAATAATCGCAAGGGGCTTCGCGCATTTCCAGATGGAGGCCGGTGCCCTCCCAGGGGTGCTCCCGAGCCAGCGCTTCATCGAACTGAATCCCCAGCCCCGGCTCAGTCGGCGCCTCGACGTAGCCTGACTCCCAGCGGATGGTATTGCCGATCAGCTGCTGGTGAAAACGGCCGCCCGTCTCGATAGTCTCCACCATGAGGACATTGGGAATGTTGGCAGCCAGCTGGATGTTGGCGGCCCACTCGACCGGGCCCGCGTAAAGATGTGGCGCCACCTGGGCATTGAAGGCCTCAGCCATGGCAGCAATTTTCTTCGTTTCAAGAATACCGCCTGACCGTCCAAGTGCCGGTTGCAAAATTGCAACGCCCCCGGTGCGCAGCAGAGCGGAAAATTCAGCCTTTGTCGTCAGACGTTCGCCTGTGGCAATAGGGATTCGGCACTGACTGGCCACATTGGCAAACTCCAGAAAATTATCCGGCGGACAGGGTTCTTCAAACCAGAGCGGATCATACGGTTCCAGGGCTTTTGCAAGCCGTATCGCGCCTGCCGTTGTGAACTGGCCGTGCGTTCCAAATAGGATATCGGCACGCGACCCGACGGTCTGTCGAATACGTTTGCAAAACTCAACGGAGCGGGCGATATCACTCAGTGCCGGTTGATGTCCTCCCCGCAGCGTATAGGGTCCGGCGGGATCAAATTTCATCGCCGTAAACCCCTGATCAAGCATGTGCTGGGCGCTTTCGGCAGCCATCTCGGCATCATTCCAGAAGGCATTGATGTCGTGATGGGCAAGAGGATAAAGATAGCTGTAGGAGCGGATCCGCTCATTCATGAGTCCGCCCAAAAGCGCATACACCGGCCGATCGTGCGCCTTACCCAAGATATCCCAGCAGGCGATCTCAAGGCCGGAGAACGCACCCATCACCGTAAGATCCGGCCGTTGCGTGAAACCCGAGGAGTAAGCCCGACGGAACATCAGTTCAACATTCTCTGGATTCTCGCCCGCCATATGGCGCGAGAACACATCCTCAATCACGGTGCGCATCGCTTCCGGACCCACTGACGCAGAATACACCTCGCCATAACCAACGAGACCGTTGCTGGTCGTTAACTTGACGAAAATGAAGTAGCGCCCGCCCCAACCGGGAGGCGGGTTGCCGACAACGAAAATCTCAAGATCAGTAAGCTTCACCTTGGCCTCGACAGTACGATCTGCACGGGATGCCTATGATAGCCCCGCCGCACTCACTCGGCAGGCACCAGTTTTAATAGTTGCCCCTCGGCCGCATCCGTCAATAAATATAGAGCGCCGTCAGGCCCCTGCCGGACATCCCGTATCCGGCCGAACTCTGCGCTCAGTAAGCGCTCTTCTGCTACGACCCGGCCCTGATCCAGCTCAAGGCGCACCAGTTCCTGAAACTTCAGCGAACCGAGAAACAGACTGCCTCGCCAACCCGGAAAATCTGGGCCCGAATAGAAGGTCATTCCCGAAGGCGCGATCGACGGTACCCAGTAGTGAACGGGCTGCTCCATGCCGTTCTTGTGGGTGCCTTCACCGACTGCTTTGGGCAGAAAATACTCCTTGCCGTAACTGATCACCGGCCATCCGTAGTTGGCACCAGCTATCAGTCGATTAAGCTCATCACCGCCACGGGGGCCGTGTTCATGCATCCAGATAGCGCCTGTTATTGGGTCCTGTGCGAGCCCCTGAGGATTGCGGTTACCGTAGGCATAGAGCTCGGGCTGATCAGTGCTATGTCCGATAAAAGGATTATCCGTTGGGACAGTGCCATCAGCCATGAGACGCACCACAGAGCCGGGGTGTGTGGCGCGGTCCTGCGCCTGGGGTCGGTTACCCCGATCTCCCAGGGTGGCGTAAAGATAGCCATCCGCAAAAAGCAGACGGCAGCCGAAATGTCTGCCGGATTTGTTCTTCGGCAGTGCCCGGAAGATCACCTTAAACTCGTCCAGGCGGTCGTCGCGAAAGATCCCACAGCCAATCTCGGTACCGCGGCCTCCCTCAGCCTCGGCTACGTAGGAGAGACAGAGCCGACCGTTTTGGTCAAAAGCAGGATCCAGAGCGATATCCAAAAGACCGCCCTGATCCCGCTTGGCTGATATTTCGGGCAAGCCCGCAATCGGCTGATCCTGCAGTCGGCCGTTTCTGATCAGACGAAGCGCTCCGGAACGCTCGGTAACAAGAAAATCGCCTTCCGGCAAAAAAGCGATTGACCAGGGATGATCAAGACCGGAGGCTATAACCACAACCTGAAAAGACGCCTTTTCGCTCGTGAATTCACCGAGGCGTTGCGCAAAGGCCGGCAGACAGTAACTAAGACTGATCAGAGCTCCCAGCATCAGGCTCAACAGACGCTTAATTTTCGAGTCGCGGCTTTGGGGAATCGTCATGGCGACAAACAGAGTGACGCAAGCGCCCTGTCATCGTCAAGCCTGCCGTAGGCTTGGCTATAATGCCCGGGCGAAATTTCCAGAACCCCAGGGGGAAGAAAATGATTGAAACCAAAGCGGCGGTCGCTACCCAAGCCGGTCAGCCATTAAGTATTGAGACGGTCAAAGTTGACGGACCGCGTGCTGGAGAAGTGCTGGTGGAAATCAAGGCCACCGGTGTGTGCCATACCGATGCCTTTACGCTGTCGGGTGATGACCCGGAGGGGCTTTTCCCCGCCATCCTCGGACACGAAGGCGCCGGAGTCGTGGTGGAAGTCGGCGAAGGTGTGACTTCCCTGTCACCGGGCGATCATGTCATTCCGCTTTACACACCCGAGTGCCGCACTTGTGACTACTGTACTTCGGGCAAGACCAATCTGTGTCAGGCCATCCGCGAAACCCAGGGACGCGGACTGATGCCGGATGAAAGCAGCCGCTTCTCACTGGGCAGCGACAAACTGTTTCACTACATGGGTACGTCGACCTTCTCAAACTACACCGTTGTGCCGGAAATCGCGCTCGCCAAGATTCGCGAAGACGCGCCCTTCGACAAGGTGTGCTACATCGGCTGTGGCGTCACTACGGGGATCGGCGCCGTAATCAACACGGCAAAAGTCGAACCCGGCGCGAACGTTGTGGTCTTCGGACTCGGCGGGATCGGACTGAACGTGATTCAAGGCGCCCGACTGGTCGGGGCCGACAAGATTGTCGGGGTTGACCTCAACCCGGACCGCGAGGCCCTTGGCAGAAAATTCGGCATGACGCACTTCGTGAATCCGGCCGAGGTTGAAGGGGATCTCGTTCCCCACCTGGTCGAACTCACCGACGGCGGTGCCGATTACAGTTTCGAATGTATTGGCAACGTTGAGGTCATGCGCCAGGCTCTGGAGTGCTGTCATAAGGGCTGGGGCACCAGCATCATTATCGGCGTTGCACCGGCTGGGGCAGAAATCTCGACCCGGCCCTTTCAACTCGTTACCGGACGCAATTGGCGCGGCACCGCTTTTGGCGGAGCCAAAGGCCGAACGGATGTGCCCAAGATTGTTGACTGGTACATGGACGGCAAGATCAACATTGATGATCTCATCACGCACACCATGCCGCTCGAGGAGATCAACAGCGCCTTCGATCTCATGCACGAGGGCAAATCCATCCGCAGCGTCGTCACTTTTTAGGCAGTGCTGCAAATGGAGTGCATACAGGAAGTCCGGACATTTGGCGGAACACAGCGGGTGTTCCGCCACACGAGCGAGAGCACGCGCTGTGATATGGAGTTTGCGGTTTTCGATCCAACGCCAGAGCAGCCCTCACCCAAGCCGACACTTTTCTATCTTTCCGGCCTCACCTGCACCTGGGCCAACGTTGCCGAAAAAGGCGGTGCCCAGCGCTATGCTGCCGAACACGGCATCATGCTGGTCATGCCGGATACTTCGCCCCGCGGTCTTGCACTCCCTGGCGAAGACGACGACTACGATTTCGGCTCTGGAGCCGGGTTTTACGTCAATGCCACGCAGGCGCCCTGGAGCGAGCATTACCGGATGTTCGACTATGTAACGCAGGAACTCCCCGGCATTGTGGCAGCGGACCTTCAGGGAGACCCCAAAAGAGCCGGTGTCATGGGTCACTCGATGGGGGGGCATGGTGCACTGATCTGTGCCTTAAAGAGGCCTGATGTGTTCCGCTCGTGTTCCGCATTTGCGCCGATCAGCAACCCCGTCAACTGTCCCTGGGGAGAAAAGGCCTTTGGCGGCTACCTCGGCTCCGACCGGGCCGAATGGGCAAACTGGGATGCCTGCGCTCTCGTTGAGCAATCAGACTTTCGCGGTGCGGTCCTGGTCGATCAGGGCGAAGCGGACAACTTTCTCGACGAACAGTTAAAGCCGAAGGCGCTGCGCAGCGCCTTCGAGGATGCCGGGCGAGATCTCGAACTGCGAATGCAGCCGGGTTATGATCACAGCTACTACTTCATCGCTTCGTTTATTGGCGACCACATCGCGCATCATGCGCATCAACTCATCTCGTAAAGGCCGTCTCAAACTGTTGACTGCTCGGTCGATGAGGCGACCCCGCACTTGAAACGCGTTGTCCTGTTGGGTGGCGCCTTCACGCTCATCGGGTCTTTTTTCTTTTCGGCGCAGGACGCGCTGGTTAAGTGGCTCTCAACCGATTTTTCCCTGCTCCAGCTGCTGCTTGTACGCAGCAGCATCATGATTCCGGTATTCGCGCTGATCTGCGTCTGGCGTTTCGGCTCCCGGGGACTGATGACCCAACGGCCTGGCGGTCATCTACTGCGCGCAACCTTCAACCTTGTTGCATTCCTGAGCTATTACTTCGCGATCACGAGAATGCCGCTGGTCGATGCCATCTCTATTGCGTCCGCATACCCGGTCATTCTTGCCGTCATGTCGGGGGTGATTCTGGCGGAGATGCCGAGCGGTCGGCAGATCATGGCCGTCATCGTGGGCTTCATCGGGGTGCTCTTCATTATCCAGCCGACTGGCGGAGAAGTGGATTGGCTGGGTGCCGGCGCAGCGCTTTTTGGGTGCTTCAGTTTTGCTGCACTCGGGATCTACACCCGTCACCTTTCGCGAACGGAGTCTTCGGAACTGATGCTCCTGAGCGGGGCGATCTTTATTCTGCTGGTCTCGCTGATGAGCTCACCCTGGACCTGGCAGACACCGTCCCTCAGCAGTCTCCTGCTCATGCTGGGCCTGTCCGGGGTGGCGCTCGTTGGGCAATACGCGATTACCAACGGATTTCGCTACGCACCGGTGTACCTGGTCGGTGCACTGGAATACACCACACTTATATGGGCAACCTTGTGGGGATTTTTTCTATTTGCCGAAGTGCCGACAGTGAATGTGGTGTTTGGCGCGGTGCTGGTGGTCTTGAGTGGTCTTGCTGTCGTCCTTGGAGAACGAGCTCGCGAACAAGAGGACGCCTCCTAGGGCAATGCTTCGACAGACAAGTTGCTTGTCAGTTGCCGCTCAGCATTGCAACTGAAGAGCAAGATCAACAAAATCCCGAGCCACATAATCGTAGTCGCCATCGGCAGTCCGATCAGTTTTCTGATCGGGACCATGCTCAAACGGTCGCTCCACGAATGCCGTCCTGAAACCACACTGCGCGGCTGCTTTGAGATCATCATTGTGGGCCGCCACCAGCATGCATTCGCCGGGAGTCAGGCCAAGTGCCTGAGCTGAGCCGAGATAGGCCTGCGGCTGAGGTTTGTAAGCTCGCGCCACCTCTGCGCCCAGCACGACGTCCCAGGGCAAGCCGCTGTGCTTGGCCATATTCACGATCAGCGAAATGTTGCCATTCGACAGAGTCCCAATGATGTATCGACTTTTGAGTCGCTCGAGGCCGGCAACGGCATCGGGCCAGGCATCCAGCCTATGCCAGGCGAGATTGAGTTGGACTTTTTCTGATTCGCTGAGATGATCGACGGAGAATTCCGCAAGCACCTGATCAAGATTTTCCCGATGGAGTTCATCCAGGGGGACAAAGTCTATTTCCCCGGAACGCACCCGGGCCATCGCCGGCTGATAAAGCGCGCGCCACCGATCGGCAAACGCTTCGCTGTCAACAGGCGCTGGGTGACATGTCAAAGCTGCCTGCACCTCTCTTGCGATAGAGGATCGCCAGTCAACGACCGTTCCAAAGACGTCGAACAGCAATGCGCGAGGCGCTACGGGTTCAGGATTCGGGTCGGTCATTGTTTATGTATTGCACCTGGTGTACGGTAGCGCCATTCTCTTGAGATTTTCTCCCAAAAAGAAGTTGGGTCCAGACTAGTCAATCGCGAACCGTATGTCCACAGACAAACCAACCGGGGTCGATACCTACAACGCGACCATAGAAAGAATCGAAACAGTTGCCGACGGGCTTTCGATCTTCTTTATCCGGCCGGATACACCTATCCCGGGGCGGCTGCCGGGGCACTATGTCAGCATCGGTCTGGTCGGCCCGGACGGTAAGAAACTTATCCGCCGGCCGTATTCCCTTTCCCAATCCCTGGGTCCTGCGGCCGATCCCGATCTGCTGGAGCTTTTGATCATCTGCGTGCCCGAAGGGGATCTCACACCTATTCTTTTCGACCAAAGCGAGGGTGACCGGCTTTTTGTCAGACCGAAGATGGTTGGCACCTATCTGCTGCCGAAACTCGATGCAGAAATGACGCTGATTCTCACCTCAACCGGGACCGGTGTTGCGCCGCATATGACCATGCTGGAGGCCTGCGTCGATACGTGCAAGCAAGTGGTCATGATGGAGTGCGTGCGCTACAGCGCTGAACTCGCCTATGCCGAACAGATTCGGCAGTTCCAGCAAACCCACCCGAACCTTGTTTACATTTCTCTTGTTACCCGCGAAGGCGGTGCCAAACGCTACATACAGGACTACTTTCGCGACGGCATCCTCGAAAAAGAGCATGGCGTCTCGATTGCACCGGAAACCGCTCACGTCTTTGCCTGCGGCAACCCTGCCATGATCGGCATTCCCAAGGAAGACCGTAAAACCGGGGCACTGAGTTACGACACTCCCGGGGGCCTGGTAGAGATTCTCACAACCCGTTACGGTCTCACCATCCACAAGCCGCGTCAGCCAGGCCAAATCCACTTCGAAAAATACTGGTAGTAACTAATCGACCGTTATCCCCGCACTTATGAGACCAAAGCCCTTAATGAAATTAAGGTGCCTACCACCGCGAGAGAGACGAAAAAGACCCGTTTGAACTGCTCGGCAGATAAAAGCGCCTGAATACGCTGGCCGAGCATCATGCCCGCCAATCCCGCAGCAATCCCGATCACGGCGAGTCGGGTGACGCCATCCGGAAAAGCGCCCTGCCAGCCAAAGGCAGAAGCAAGCGCCACATTGGCCAACAGAAGATAGATGCCCATGGCCTGAAATAACACCCGCCGATCAAGGTCAAGAGATTGAAAATACACAGCCAGTGGGAAAACCAATACCCCTGTCAGCCCCGTGATCAAACCGGTCACGACCCCGGTCACGGGTGACAGCCAGATCTCTCGGGCTCCTGGCTTTGGTGGCTGCCACGCCACAAGACCCACGAGACTATATGTAAGAATCACAGCACCCAGCAGTACCGTGGGCCAGTAAGCATCAATCCGAACAAGAACACTCGCTGCCAGAACCGTTGACATCGCACCGAACACATACAGGGACCATAGCCGCCGCCATAAGACCATTAACCTGCCTCCGCTAAAGGCTTGCCAGAAGTTGGTCACCACAGCCGGCAACAACATAACGGCAATTGCGTCGACGAGCCCATAGAGAGGAGTGAGGAGAGTGATCGATACCAGAGGCAGGCCGAAACCCACAACCCCTTTGACCGTTCCGGCTAACAGGAAGACTAAACCTGTAATAAGATAAATCTCAGCGGCTTCCATTTTTTTAGGTCACCCTGTGGCGAAGGCTTTGGCTATGCTGCACGGAACTGATTGCACCAAACCTACTACTTCCTGTCTATGTTGATCAGAATTCTTGATGTCATGATTCCGGTGATCGCGGTCGCGGGTCTCGGCTACCTCTATAGCCTGCGCTACCGAACCGATCTTGCGGCCGTCAACGCCATCAGCGTCAATGTGTTTCTGCCCGCGTTGGTATTTACTGTGATGTCCAGTCAGGACTTCGATCTTGGCAGCTATCCCGGACTCGCAATCGCGGCGACAGCTGTTTTCTTTGGTTCTGGGCTCATCGCCTGGCCGGTCGCCGTCCTGCTCAAATACAACCTCCGGACATTTGTGCCGCCGATGATGTTCAATAACTGCGGCAACCTGGGCCTGCCGCTCGCGCTTTTGGCATTCGGGGATACCGGCCTGGCGCCGGCGATCATACTGCTCATCGTCACGAACCTGCTGTATTTTTCGTTTGGGATCTATATTGTCGACCGTCAGGTACATTGGCGAAATGTGCTGCTGTCCCCGCCTATTCTTGCCTCGATAGCAGGGTTGGTTGTCAGTCTTGGAGATGTGTCTATCCCTTTAATGATTGCTACACCGATCGCCATGCTCGGTGATGCTCTCATTCCAGTCATGCTGTTCGCGCTGGGCATCCGTCTTGTTGACGTCAACTTGAGTGACTGGAAAATCGGCCTCGTAGGCGCGGTGCTTTGTCCGCTCACGGCACTGATCGTGGCGCTCGGGATCCAGCCTTTGCTTCAACTGCCGGACGACCAGTTCCGCCAGTTGCTGCTCTACTGTGCATTGCCTCCCGCGGTACTGGTTTATCTGGTTGCAGAGCAATACCAGCAGGAACCTGAAAAAGTCGCGGCCATTGTCGGTTTTGGCAACATGGCTGCGATTGTCATCGTCCCGATAATGCTGCCTTTTGTTCTGCCTGCTGTGTAATCACGCCGGCACCCACGCGGTGTCGCCGGGAGACTGGCGACACTGGGCGTTGCTCAGTAGACTCCCACGCCTGATGCGGTCGCACCGATAATCTTTGCGTTCCGTTAACCGAACCCCTGCCCCTTCGCCGAGGCCAACTCATGCAGGATCTTCAAAGCTCCCACTCCAAGCCTGCCGGCAACCGATTCAACGGGAAAGTCTGGGATTTTGTCGTGTTGATGCTATTAGGGGTCTTCTGGGGTCTGTCGTTCTCACTCGCGCGCATGTCAACCGAAACGGGTTTGCATCCGCTTGCGATCAATTACTGGACCTGTCTCATCAGCGCCGTCATGCTGATCCTCTACTGTCTCATCGCCAGGCAACCTTTGCCGCTTCAGAAAAACTTCATATTGCTCTATGTCATCTGCGGCATTCTGGGGTCTGTCGTGCCCGGCACGCTTTACTTCTACGCGGCTTCACACGTTAGTGCGGGAGTGCTTTCCATCACGATTGCCACTGTTCCGCTCGCCACTTTCGTTGGGGCTGCGATATTCAAGATAGAAAAAGCCTCCTTGCTAAGAGTGGTAGGGGTGCTTTTCGGCATTGGATCGATCGCCCTTCTGGTTTTGCCGGACACCAGCATGCCCGATCCTTCCGCAGCACTATGGGTGCTGGTGATGGTGATCGCGGCCGCGTGCTACGCGATCGAAAACCTGGTGATCGCGGCCCGCATGCCTACCGATGTCAATGTCTTCGTGGTAGTGACCGGAATGCTCATTTCAGCAACCATCATGCTGACGCCGGTTCTCTGGATAACAGATACCTTCACATGGATCTCATGGCCGTTGGACCGATCCGGCTGGGCCATTGTCATGATGGCCGGCATTACGGCCAGCGCGTACGGCGGTTTCTATTATCTTGTCGTTCGGGCCGGTCCGGTTTTTGCCAGTCAATGCGCATATGTCGTCACGCTCGCCGGGGTGCTATGGGGAATATTGATCTATGGGGAAGCCCACTCGACGTGGGTCTGGGCATCGCTTGCGGTCATGATCATTGCGCTCTCACTGGTAAGACCCCGGGATAGCGCCAATGCTTCCTGAGGTACTCTAGGCCAGCCGCAACGCCACCAGCCCCCAAAGGCCCAACACCACCACTGCCAAGTAAAGGATGACTCCGACCGTCACGGCGCGGGCCCGCCGCCAACGCCGGCGCGCCTGGACCTTCCGCAAACGGAAACCCTCCATGGGAGCAACGAGCGGAATAAAGCCCTCGTCGTGCGGCACTGATTCATCGGCCGCTGAGCCGATTCGGATGTAAACGCCGTCCGACAACTGGTAACACACATCAAACTCTGCCAGAACAGCGCGCAGCAAAGATTCCGGGAGATCAGGCACGGCTGCCTTCAATCGATGTGATAACTGCTTGCGATAGACCGACCAGTTCGGATGGACGCTTTCGTACAGCCGGTCAGGCGCCTCCTCAAGCGCATGCTCCATCCAGTGAACTGCTGCGTTGACCTGAGATTCGCTGCGGTCGTTTCGCCGGCCAAACAGAACCGCAACGGCGATCACACCGATGCCAATCCATAAACCGTACTCAATCAGGGCGGCCGTCACGCCAGCCAGAGTATTGTTCATCTACAAAGGATCCGTTGCGATATCACACAGACTCCCCGCCCCAACCGAAACGCCGGCGCCGCTCCGGGCGGAATCCAACTAGTCCCGAAAGTCGGGTTCTTCGCGGTCCAGGATGGCGAGAATCTCGCTTAGATGCCGATCCCCCTGCGACGGATAAGCATCAAGCTGACGGGCCGTTTTCTCGGCGACCTCATCCGACAACACACGCAGCGGCTGACCCGTCTGCAGCGCCTGGATGTAATTTCGGGCAGCCCTCTCGAAGTAGAACAGTCTATTGAACGTATCGGCAACGGTCTCTCCGATAACCATCACCCCGTGGTTACCCATGATCATGGTCTTATGATCCGGATTGGCCAGCAACTCCGCGCAACGCTCGCCCTCATCGGTAAGCGCCAAGCCGCCGTAACTCTCATCAATCACGTAGCGATTAAAAAAGATCGCTGAGTTCTGATCGATAGGAGGCAATCGGCTATCGGCAAGACTTGCCAGCACCGTCCCATACTCTGGGTGTGCGTGCATGACGCACCGCGCATGCCTGCAATAACGATGCATGGAACCGTGCAGCCCCCAAGCCGTTGGATCCGGTGCCCCCGGTTTATCCATCGTCGCGGCATCATTGGCATCGATCAGCAACAGATCGCTCGCACGGATCCGAGAGAAATGCATCTGATTGGGATTCATCAGAAACTGTGTGCCATCCCCATTGACTGCAAGCGAAAAGTGATTCGCAACCGCTTCGTGAAGCTCCATTCTCGCCGCCCACCGAAACGCCGCAGCAAGTTCAATCCGCTCCTGCTGGAAGCTCGGCTCCTGCTTGATTGCTTGCACCTGGTTTGCCATAGCTTTCTCCTTTTCTTATCGGCCCGCTCTGACAACGATGCTTGTCACTCGGGACGCTGCCAGCCCTGACCGCTACCGCAGCGAAGACAACGCTGATTCATAAATACCTCCTCCCAGTCTGCATCAGCCACCATGTAGTCCAGAATGACCCTAAGGGCCTTGGAGGTACTGCGAAAACCGTAAGTCTCCTTGGCGTATTCCAGCATCTCAACCGTATCCTGATGCAACTCCACCTCCATGGTGGTTTTTTTACTCATCGCCATCGTGTGCTGCCCCTGATTAAACTGTTTGACCCTCTCATGGTAGCACTCCTGAGACAGCGAATTCACCCCTTAGAGAAAGTCTCAGGGCCCAAAGATTGCTCATCCCTTTCGCTTGCGTCATGATTGGCGCCCGTTGTTGCGAATAATGGAGATTCGATTGGAACTTTCTCACGTGGATTATCAGTGCGACGGATCGGTAGCGGTCGTCTGTCTCAATCACCCTGAAACGGGTAATACACTTTCTCGGCAAATGGCGCTGGATCTCTTCGCGGCGGCAAAGCAAGCCCAGGAGGATGACGAGATCCGTGCTGTCGTGTTTAGCGCCCATGGCCCGATGTTCAGTTTCGGCGGCGATCTCAAGGAATTCAAAGCCTTCGGCAATGATCCCGAAAAACTCGTTACCATCGCCGACGAATGGCACAAGGCTCAGCACATGCTGCTGACCATGCCTAAGCCTGTAGTGGTGGGCGTTAACGGCATGGCCGCCGGCGGCGGCGTACCGATGACCCTGGTGGGCGATATTGTGCTGGTCGACGAAACCGCACGTTATCGCCTGGCCTATACCGCCGCAGGGCTCAGTCCTGATGGCGGTTCAACCTGGCTGTTGCCGCGACTGATTGGACTTCGTCGTACCCAGGAACTGATTTTTGAAAATCGTGAACTTTCTGCGGCAGAGGCAGTCGAGTGGGGACTCGCGACGCGGACCGTGCCCGAGGGCACAGCGCTGGAATCTGCCATCGCCCTGGCAACCAAGTTTGCGAAAGGGCCTACGCAGGCCTTTGCCTCCTCGAGGCGGATGCTGGACGCCAGTTTCAACAACGACTTTTTTACCCAGACCGATATCGAAACCCGGGAGATTGGCGCCAACATGACGGGCGCAGATGGGCAGGAAGGGCTTGACGCCTTTATCAACAAGCGGCCGCCGGCATTTACGGGTCGACAATGAGTCGCGCAAGACGGTGAACGGCTTCTGGGGTCTCTCTGACCGGATGGCGCCGGTGATGGGCGGCGTAGCGTCGCTGAGTGATGCATTGAAATCCGTGGTCTCATCATGACCGATTCCTCAAGAACCCAGCCGCAGGCCTCCCGCCTGGATCCCCGTCTCGCTCGGAATTATTCTGAGAAGAACAGCGACGAGATACGTCTGACCTACCGCAATTGGGCAGACACCTACGATCGCGAACTTCTGGATGAGTTTGGATATCAGGCCCCCCATGCTGCGGTCGATGCACTCGAAAGACTGCTGCCATCGCGAGACAGTGTCATTCTCGATATGGGTTGCGGCACAGGTCTTGTGGGAGAACTGCTGTACAACCTTGGGTATCACCATATCGACGGCCTCGACCTGTCTCCCGAAATGCTCGAAAAAGCGAAAGCCCGCAGGGTCTATCGGACTCTCGGGGAAGCAGACCTCATGGCCTCCGTTACGCTCGACCCCGTCTACGATGCCGTGATCTGTGTCGGGGTGTTTTCACACCATCGGAGCCAACCCTTTGATCTGGTCAAACTCTTTGCAGGGCTGAAACCCGGCGCGGCGTTGGTCGCCACCGTCAATGGCAAAGGCTGGCGCGACATCGACTGGGAAACCCTTCTTGAGCAAAGCAGGCGCGAGCACGGATTTAACGTGGAGAACATCTCCGATATTCCCTACCTCACCCAGCAGGGTATTCCAGGCAAACTCCTGGTGATCCGGCCGAGTCCTTCGTAAACGACCCCGGCGGTTGATTGCCAAGCGACGTACCTCTTTTTGGTCAACGGTCGTTTGGATGATACTCACAGCCCAGCAACTGCCGTATGATCCGGCCGTTCCTATCCTGACCTTTTCCTACGACCCTATTGACCCCCTCTTCTGCTAACCGTCGTGTCGGTATCCCGCTGGTTCTCCTGGCTGGCATCTTCTGGAGTACCTCGGGCATTCTCTACCGGCTGATTCAGGAAGCGACTCCCTGGCAGGTGCTGCTGTATCGCTCTCTTGCCCTGCTGGCAGCGCTAAGCCTGTGGCTGGGCTGGCGTTACCGGGGTCAGGTACGTGACACCCTTGGCAAGGCGGGGCTTCCGGCGCTGGCGGGAGGACTGTGTCTTGGTACCGCTTTTTCGGGTTATATCCTTGCGCTTGAATATACGACCGTCGCCAACGCCATGTTTTTGCTTGCGAGTGCGCCGTTTTTTGCAGCGCTGGCCGGGTGGATGATTCTCGGCGAACGGATCGCCCTTTATATGTGGGCGGCCATGATCGTTGCCGCAGTGGGTATCGGCATCATGGCCGGGGAAGAACTCTCACTGGGAAAAGGCCTGGGTGAAGGATTCGGTTTGGTGGCAGCACTGGGCTTTGCGGGACTCACCATATCGCTTCGGATGCGGCCCGGGACGGACAAACTCATTACCATTTTTTTCGCGACCATAATTGCATCGCTCTACGGTCTGGGGGGAATTGGTTTTTCCGGCTGGGAGTTCTCTATCCCCTGGAGGGATCTCATGAACTGCCTGGGCATGGGGTGGTTTCAGATCGGCCTGGGATTTGTACTCTTCACTGCCGGAGCGAAGCACCTGCAGGCCGTTGAGCTTACGCTGATGTCTCTGACCGAAGTGATTGCCGGGCCGATTATTGTCTGGATCGGGATCGGCGAGATTCCCTCGGTATCCTCCATCACAGGCGGCACACTGATTCTGGCGGCAATCACCCTAATGGCGCTCATGGGAGCCAAAGCCTCCGGACCAAAACCACCCTTCGAGGCGCCCATCTCCTAGGCTTAGCGCTGCCAACCCGCCGATTGCACAAGCTCTGGCAAGTGGGGGTTTCATCCGAATCAGCTGCGCATCTTCTCGAACGCCGTGATATCCGGATCAATAGGGGTCGACGGAAGTCTGCGGCTTGCATACACATTCGCCTGCGGCTGGAACCAGTCAGCCGATTCAATCAGCCCTACCCGAATCCCAAGGCGAGATGGGGCCTTGCTGTTGCTGTGATAGACGTGGGATCCGCAGGTCGGACAAAAGTGACGAGTCATGGTGTTGCCTGCATCACTCAGGCTCTCATAGGTTTTGGTGTCTCCAGAGATTTTGAGATTCGTCTCATCGACAAAGGCGAAAGACGCATAGACGCTGCCTCCTGAACGACGGCAATCATCGCAATGGCAGTTCGCCTGAAACATCGGCTCGCTACTGGATTCAAACGTCACCGCACCACACAGACACTGCCCTCGAAAACCCTCAGTCATAACCTTATCCTCTATTTTTCATGGGAATCCTGGCGTGAGATTCGCCGATCGACGAGACATTTTCAAGAGCGCAGCGGCTTTGGCGACAAAACAGTGCGCGGGAGCACTGGTGTCATTCAGCCAGACATCCATGACTGACTGGCGAGAGGGGATTCGGGTATCATGACTTTTTCCCAAAGCGACCATCTACGTTCATGACAGACTTCATCCGGGTAGACGCCCACGTCCATCTGTACCGCTCAATCGAGGAAGGTTACGCCGAGAAAACCGGGTACGAGGTCTGGGAGTATGGCGAACAGGCCGAGGTGCATCAGACTGATTGTGTCGGCACGCTGGATGAGCTGCTGGTCCAGATGGAGGCGACCGGCATATCCAAGGCTGTGATCGTCAATCTCTTCTCTGCCAAGCTGAACCGCCAGCTTGCGATAGACGCGCTTCCCTCCGGGTTGACCGAAACCCAAAAGCGTCAAAGACTTGGTGACATTGATGCCCGGATCATCGACGAGCTGATTGCTTTTAACCGATGGAACTGCGACATCGCCCGCAAGCACCCGGGACTCGTGCCCTTTATTGCCGCCGATGTAAACGCCTTTGAAAGCTCCGTGTGTGCTCAGCATGTCCGCGATATGGTGGAGGATCACGGTGCCGCCGGTGTCAAACTGCACGGCGCCTTTCAGGGCTTTGATATGTCTGATGAGCGTCTGTGGCCGGTGTATGACACCTGTCAGGAACTGGCGCTACCCATCATTGCGCACTCTGGTCCCGATCGGGACCGAAGCGGTTTTGCCGAACCTCGCGCTTTTGCCAACATGCTGAAGGCTTTTCCTCATCTTCGCATGGTGGTGGCTCATCTTGGGGGCGCGACGTGGAAACAGACAGTAGAAATTGCGCAGACCTTCCCGAACACTTTTTTCGACTGCTGCGAAATCATTGAGTGGACGCGCAGCACCCACGGGCCTACCGATAAACAGCTCGCACAGATGATCATTGATATCGGCCCGGAAAGAGTGATGATGGGTTCTGACTTTCCCTGGTACGACCTCGATCATTCCATCGAACGCGTATTCAGCCTGCCCCTGCTCTCGCGGGAACAAAAAGAGCGCATCATCGGCGCCAACGCAGTTGATATTCTCGGGCTATAAGCAGCGCCTTAATCCATCAACGCTCAAGTCCGAAGTGGGCACTCGGCATATCCCGAACCCGCCGGCGTAAGAAACTCTCTTCATTGTGCTCTGGCCCAAACCGTTTGAGACTATAGCGACTTAGGTCCATGCCGGGATCACCCTCAACAATCCACCGTGCGAGCGCCCCGCCCATGCCGCCAGAGCGTGTCACTCCAGAGGAACTCAGTCCGGCCAGCACAAAATAATTCTTGAGCCCGGGCGCTTCATCGAGATGCGCTTCAGCATCCGGCGTGAATGACTCAGGCCCATTGACCAAAGTCCGGACCCCGCAATCGGCAAGCGCTGGAATCCGGTGAATCGCCTGCTCCATATAAGGCATGAACTGATTCCAGTTCTCGTTGAGCAGCCCGAATTCAAAGGGTGTTGGCAGATCACTCAAACGCACCGGCAAAGCCTCACGATCAAAGCAACCGACCAGCAAACCACCGACTTCCTCGCGACCATAAATCAGACCATCCGGATCCCGAAAGGTCGCCATCTGGGGATACGTGTCATCCAGAGTCTCCGTCAGCGCATAAAAATGCTCTACGGCATAAAGCGGAATGTCGATAGCGTTTCTCAGTCCGAGATCACGCGCCCACATACCTGCACAGTTCACAACGACTTCGCATTTGATCTGCCCCTGATCAGTCTCAACACCTGTCACGACGCCTTTTTCCGTCAAGGCCTGTTTGACCTCAATGCCTTCGAAAAACCCCGCTCCGCTGTGTTTTGCTTCCCGGCAGTAGGCGGCGGTCAATGCTGTGGGGTCAACCCGACCATCACCTGGACTCCATAGTGCTCCCACCAGGTCATCGGTGTTCATCATCGGCAGCTTTTCCTGCACCTCTGCCGGGGAGATCGATTCCACCTGGGTGCCCTGATTACGCAGGATCTGGATAATCGTATCGAATTCCTGAAAACGCTCTTGGGTACGCGCAAGCATGACCCTGCCGCACGGGCGCCATCCAATCGTATGCCGCTGATCAAGCTCAGCAACCACACTGGCGCTTTGAGCATAAATCTCCACCGCAACAGGATCTGTACTCATTCGGACGATATTGCCGGCGGAATGCCAGGTCGTGCCGCAGCCGATTTGACCCCGCTCCAGCACCACGACGTCTCGACACCCAAGCCGGGTCAGATGCCAGGCGACGCTGGCGCCAATGACGCCGCCGCCGATCACAACGATGCGTGTGCTGGTGGGCAGACCTTCTGCCATGTGGGAATTTCCTGGCTAAATGGTTATGGCTGACCCGATTTTGGCTTTTGCGACTGCCCAGTCAAGTACACCCCGGTTGGCATGATTGACAGAAATCGGTTCGTCTATTATATTAGTGTTTAATAATTTACTAATTCTTTATTACTCATTAACATTTGACCGAACTGGAGAAGAAAACAAATGCTTTCAGACACTTACACGCCTTGTGACCAGCTCTCGCGCGCAATCCAGGAAGGCGCACAACTGATCGATGTACGAAGCGCTGCCGAATGCGCCGAAGGTATGCTGCCCGGAGCCATTAATCTTCCCCTGGACGAAATCGAGGCAGCGAGCGAACGGCTGGATTTTGATCGAACACTGCTGCTTTATTGTCGCAGCGGTCAGCGTAGTGAAATGGCGCGCCAGAAACTGTCTGAAATGGGTCACCGTGACTGCCGGAACATTGGTGCATACAGCACTTTTGAACGCTGCGCCTAGGCCTCATTCTTTTCCTGTCACAACCATTCAGCTCTGGAGTCTTTTGCGATGATCTTCCGCCAGCTTTTCGATAATGCGTCGTCGACGTACACGTACCTCCTTGCTGATGGGCGTTCGCGCGAGGCCATTATTATCGATTCGGTTTTCGAGCAAAGCGCTCGGGATCTCGCCCTGATTCGCGAACTTGATCTCAAGCTTCTGTACGCAGTCGATACGCATTGCCACGCAGATCACGTCACCGGCGCCTGGCTGATGAAACAAAAGACAGGATGCAGGATCGGCGCAGCCAAAGTGATCGGTGCGGCCAACGTGAATGTCGAACTTGAGCACCATGATGTGATTTCATTCGGA
>Ga0181578_10001118_pt1 | contig 25780 bp, 18 predicted proteins | sample 071ome_21_FD_148659 | JGI IMG/M metagenome (GOLD analysis project Ga0181578, IMG submission 148659) | Coastal salt marsh microbial communities from the Groves Creek Marsh, Skidaway Island, Georgia - 071401CT metaG (spades assembly) | ecosystem: Environmental > Aquatic > Marine > Intertidal zone... | reverse complement strand
AGCAGCTTTCCCGCCTGAAGCAGCTGGTCGAGCTAATGGCAGACCTGGGCTTTCCAGACGCCGTGGTCGAGGCCACAGATGCTGACTTTCAAAGTGCAATCTGGGAAGTTCGAAAATCCGGTCTTAATATCATGATGTCGATGAAAGGTGACGGTAAACCGGTTTCCTTTATCGAGGACTGTGCCGTGCGGTTGGAGGACCTTGCCGAGTACACTCGACGACTTACCGATATTTTTCATAAACATGGGACAACTGGTACTTTTTATGCCCACGCTTCAGTCGGGACGCTTCATGTCAGACCAATCCTGAACATGAAGGAAGAAAGTGGTGCGAGAAGAATGCGTGCCATCGTCGAAGAGACCCTCGAAATCGTCAGAGAATACAAAGGTTCTCATTCCGGTGAGCATGGCGACGGCATTTCGCGTTCGGAGTTTCACGAACCCATGTTTGGTCGCCGTATGGTGGAAAATTTCGAGGAGGTTAAGCGCAGCTTCGATCCGGACGGGCTGTTCAATCCCGGCAAGATAGTAAATCCCCATAAGATGGATGATAGAAGTCTGATGCGATTTGCACCCGGCTATGGACCGATTGCGATCGATACCCGCCTGGATTGGAGCGAATGGGGAGGCCTGGATCGTGCGACAGAGATGTGCAACAACAACGGGGCCTGCAGAAAAGCGAATGTAGGTACCATGTGTCCTTCTTATCGTATAACCCGCGACGAGCAGCATCTAACACGTGGTCGCGCAAACAGCCTGCGGCTGGCGATTACCGGTCAGTTGGGTGATGACGCTTTCACTTCGGATGCCATGTACCAGACGATGGACCTGTGTGTCGGTTGTAAAGGCTGCAAACGGGAGTGTCCGACCGGAGTGGACATGGCAAGGATGAAGACAGAGTTCCTGTACCACTACCGGCGGCGCCACGGACTGTCTCTTAGAGACCGGTTATTCGCTTACCTGCCTCGCTATGCCTATCGACTGCGGCACGTCGGCTTTCTGGTGAACCTGCGGGATCTGATTCCCGGGCTGGCGGCTATTACCGAATGGCTGTTGGGTCTCAGCAGAAAACGATCTTTACCGCGTTGGCGGCGGGATCAGTTCCGGCCGGAAGATGCTGATCAGCCCGTCAGTCACGAGGTGCCGGGTGGTTCAGTGCCGCATGCAGAAGATCGCGAACAGGACCAGCTCAGGGAAGTGGTATTACTGATAGACACATTCAATGGCTGCTTCGAGTCCGAAAATGCAGCGGCGGCGCTGGCGGTTTTGCGGGCGGCAGGCTACCGGGTCCACTGTCCCACCGCAGTGGATTCCAGTCGGCCGCTGTGCTGCGGGCGGACGTTCTTCAGCAGCGGGCTTCTGGACGAGGCCCGGGTCGAAGCCGCGAGGACGCTGCAGGCGTTAAGGCCGTATCTTGACCGGGGTGTTCCGGTAGTAGGACTGGAGCCATCCTGCCTGCTAACCCTGCGGGACGAGTACCTGGCGTTGATGCCGGGGGAAGATGTCCGTGCCCTGGCGGATAATTCCTATATGCTGGAAGAGTTCCTGGTGGCTGAACGGGAAGCCGGACACCTGCAACTGCAACTGCAGCCTATCGCGGCCAAAAGAGTCTTGCTTCACGGTCATTGTCACCAGAAAGCGTTCAATGTTCTGTCCCCGGTCCAGAAACTGCTGACGATGATTCCCGATCTCGAGGTCCAAACCATCGACTCCAGCTGCTGTGGCATGGCAGGCTCATTCGGCTACGAGGCCGAGCACTACGAAGCTTCAATGAAAATGGGCCGGCTGTCGCTGTTTCCGGCCGTGGACCAGGCGAATGAGGATGATTTGATAGTTGCCGATGGGACCAGTTGTCGCAGCCAGATCAGTCATGGCACTGGTCGGAATGCGGTACATGTTGTCCGGGTGCTCCAGCAGTCTCTTGGACTCTAGGGCTGTCTGGATTGTCGCCAGTCCGCTCGTCCTCCATCTGCCACTGGCCCGCGTATTGCTATCGGAACGGCATGTTGGCATGATCGGTCACTGGTCTTGTAATCAAGTACTCTTCGATGAACGAAGCAGCGAGCAATTTATCTGACTCTCTTCAAACGGTTAACGACATCGCGTCCAGGCTAGCTGATAAGCCTGGCGCCCTGTTGCCGATTCTCCACGCAACTCAGGCAGCCCTTGGATTCATTCCTGCTGAGGTGGTGCCGCGCATAGCGGAGTTGCTGAACCTTTCCCGCGCCGAAGTGCACGGGGTAATCAGTTTCTACCACTTCTTTCGCAGCAGTCCGTCCGGAAAACACGTTGTGCAAATCTGCCGGGCCGAATCCTGCCGGGCGACCGGTGGCCTCGTGCTCGAACGACATGCCAGGGAATCCTTGAAAATAGAGTTTAATCAGACCACCCCCGATGGGCAGATTACCCTTACGCCGGTTTTCTGCCTCGGTAACTGCGCCTGCTCACCCTCGGTCCGCGTGGGAGACGCCATTTACAGTCACATGGACCCGGAAAAATTTGACCAGCTGCTGGACCAACTTGCCAAATCTCCGGTGGACGTGAAATGACCACTGCAGTGACGAAAATTTTTGTCCCGCGCGATACAACCGCCTGCTCCCTTGGCGCAGACCGCGTTGCTGCGGCATTTAAGCGTTTGATCGAGGAGCGGGAGCTGCCACTTGAACTGGTTCGCAACGGTTCCCGTGGCCTTTACTGGCTGGAACCGCTGGTAGAGTTTGAATCGGACCGGGGACGAGTAGCATTCGGTCCTGTTGCGCCGGAACAACTGGATGACTTTCTTGCTGCACGGCCCTGGGAAAACCTGTCAGAAGGGACTCATGAAATCAGCCACCCACTATACCTCGGACCGACCGAAGAGATTCCATTTCTCAAACATCAGCAGCGTCTTAGTTTTTGTCGGGTTGGCATCACGGACCCATTGTCCCTGGCAGACTACCGGTCCCACGGTGGTCTTGCCGGGCTGGAAAAGGCGCTGGGGATGAGCCGGCAGCAGATTGTCGATGCCGTCAAACAATCGGGGTTGCGCGGACGGGGCGGCGCGGCCTTCCCGACCGGTATCAAATGGCAGACTGTACTCGACACCGATGCGCAAACGAAATACATCGTTTGCAATGCCGACGAAGGGGATTCGGGTACCTATTCTGATCGCATGATGATGGAGAGTGATCCATTCTGCCTGATAGAGGGCATGATTATTGCCGGCCTGGCGGTCGGCGCTGACATGGGATACATCTATCTGCGGGAAGAATACCCCCTGGCCAGGGAAGTACTGGTCAGCGCTATCGACGTGGCCTATGAGACCGGCATACTGGGAAGCTCCGTCAACGGCAGCGGTAGGCATTTCGATCTGGAGTTGCGACTGGCCGCCGGAGCCTATATCTGCGGTGAAGAGACTTCGCTGTTGGAGAGTCTCGAAGGCAAACGGGGCGAGGTCAGGCCCAAACCCCCGCTACCGGCCATTGAGGGTTTATTCGGCGAACCTACCGTGGTCAATAACGTCATCACCCTCGCCTCCGTACCGGTGATTCTCGCCGACGGGGCGGAGCAGTATCAGAGTTACGGTGCCGGACGTTCCCGCGGTACCCTGCCTTTTCAGCTGGCGGGCAATATCAAGCAGGCCGGTCTGGTGGAAATCGCGTTTGGTGCCACGTTAAATGGTCTTTTACATGACTTTGGCGGTGGAACACGAAGCGGCAGGCCGATGAAAGCGGTTCAAGTGGGCGGACCGCTGGGCGCCTACCTGCCCCGGGAGCAATGGGATACACCGCTGGACTACGAGGCCTTTGCAGCGATCGAGGCCATGCTCGGTCATGGTGGAGTGGTGGCGTTTGACGATACCGTGGACATGAGTCAACAGGCAAGATTCGCGATGGAATTCTGCGCCATTGAATCCTGCGGAAAGTGCACGCCCTGTCGGATTGGTTCGGTCAGGGGAGTCGAGGTAATCGACAGGATTGTCGCCGGTGATCGCCCCCACGAAAACATTACGCTGCTGGAAGAGCTTTGCGATACCATGATAGCGGGCTCGCTTTGCGCCATGGGAGGAATGACTCCGTTCCCGGTCAAGAGCGCCTTGCGTCATTTTGCAGCTGACTTCACAGCAGCGCAATCCAGGTGACAGCCATGTTGCAGTTCTACGATCCAACCAACAATAAGTCTTCAGTAGGAGATGATCCCGACAGGGATTATGGCACTCCGGCAATGAAGGCTAAAGGCGGCAAGAGCACCGTTCTGATCTGTCTGACCATAGACGGTCAGGAAGTGACGGTTCCGGAAGGCACCTCTGTCATGCGCGCGGCCGCGCAGGCAGATATCAATATTCCAAGATTATGTGCCACCGATTCCCTGCAGGCATTTGGATCCTGTCGACTGTGCCTGGTGGAAATCCAAGGACGCAAGGGAACGCCTTCGTCCTGCACCACTCCAGTGGAAGAGGGTATGGTAGTGCGCACCCAGACTGACCGGTTGGCCGGTCTGCGCCGCAATATCATGGAGCTTTACATTTCGGACCATCCACTCGACTGTCTGACCTGCGCGGCAAACGGCGACTGTGAACTGCAGGACGCCGCTGGCGAGGTGGGACTGAGAGAGGTTCGCTACGGCTATGCCGGCAGGTCGCATCTTGCGGCCGAGAAAGACCAGAGCCATTCCTATTTTACCTTTGATCCTTCCAAGTGCATTGTTTGTTCCCGCTGCGTGCGCGCCTGCGCAGAAGTACAGGGAACCTTTGCTCTTACCATCGACGGTCGCGGGTTTGATTCCAAAGTGGCCGCGGGCCAGAATGAAAAATTCATGGATTCAGAATGTGTGTCGTGTGGCGCTTGTGTACAGGCTTGCCCAACCGCGACGCTGATGGAAAACAGTGTCATTGAGCGGGGCTTGCCAGAACACACTGTGCTGACAACTTGCGCCTACTGCGGTGTAGGCTGCGGATTCAAGGCCGAGGTCAAAGGCGACCAGGTCGTGCGCATGGTTCCCTACAAGGGTGGCAAGGCCAATAGCGGGCATTCCTGCGTCAAAGGCAGATTCGCTTTTGGTTATGCGACTCATCCTGATCGGGTTAGCGAACCGATGATCCGGGAGACCATCGACGATCCCTGGCGCAAAGTAAGCTGGGATGAAGCCGTTACTTTCGCTGCCACTCGGATCCGGGAGATTCAGAAGAATTACGGGAAGGATAGCGTGGGAGGCATTACCTCCTCCCGCTGCACCAACGAAGAAACTTACCTGGTACAGAAACTGGTGCGGGCCGGATTCGGCAATAACAACGTGGATACCTGTGCGAGGGTTTGCCACTCGCCCACCGGCTACGGTTTGAAAACTACCCTCGGCGAATCGGCGGGAACCCAGACTTTTGAGTCTGTAGAGCAAGCCGACGTAATTTTTGTCATCGGGGCTAATCCTACGGACGCACATCCGGTTTTCGCCTCGCGCATGAAGAGACGGCTGCGCCAGGGCGCGCATCTGATTGTTGCCGATCCGCGCCGCATCGACCTGGTTAGAAGCCCGCACGTGGCCAGTGACTTCCACCTGAACCTGTTGCCTGGCACCAATGTTGCTCTGCTGAATGCCTTGGCGCACGTTGTAGTCGACGAGGGTCTCGAAGCCTCCGACTTTATCGACGGTCGCTGCGAGCAGCCAGCCTTCCAGCGCTGGAAAAAGTTTATCAGCGAGGAGCGCAACTCGCCGGAAACCATGGCGCCGGTGACCGGTGTGGCCGCCGACGACATCCGACGGGCGGCGCGCCTGTTTGCCGAGGCGGGTAATGCCGCAATCTATTATGGACTGGGCGTGACCGAACACAGTCAGGGATCTACGGCTGTCATGGCGCTGGCCAATCTGGCAATGTTGACCGGCAATATCGGTCGACCGGGAGTGGGCGTCAATCCTCTGCGAGGGCAAAACAATGTGCAGGGATCCTGCGATATGGGATCCTTCCCTCACGAATTGCCGGGCTATAGGCACGTGTCGATAGACAGCGTGCGTCAGCCATTCGAGCAGCACTGGGGCGTGGCAATCAATCCCGAGCCGGGACTACGAATACCCAATATGTTTGACGCGGCGATTGCGGGCCACTTCAAGGGGCTGTACTGCCAGGGCGAGGATATTGCGCAGTCCGATCCCAATACCCAGCATGTCGAGCAGGCGCTCAGGAACATGGAGTGCCTGATTGTGCAGGACATCTTTCTCAATGAGACGGCCAAGTACGCTCACGTGTTTCTTCCCGGTGCTTCCTTTCTGGAGAAAGACGGTACTTTTACCAATGCCGAGCGCCGTATTTCCCGGGTGCGCAAAGTCATGGCGCCCCTCAGTGGCAAAGCAGACTGGGAAGCTACCGTGGCACTGTCGAATGCTCTGGGTTATGAAATGCGTTACGGACATCCCGCGGAGATCATGGATGAGATCGCCCGATTGACACCTACCTTCGCGGCCGTCAGCTACAAGCGTCTCGATGAGGAAGGTTCCATCCAATGGCCGTGCACAGATCAGGCTCCCAACGGAACGCCGATCATGCACGTGGACGAATTTGTGCGTGGCCAGGGTTACTTCGCGGTGACCGAATTTATCGCTACCGAGGAAAAAGTTACTCGTCGATTCCCGCTGTTACTGACTACCGGGCGGATTCTCAGCCAGTATAACGTGGGTGCCCAGACCCGGCGCACGGATAACATGCGTTGGCATGAGGAGGACCGGCTGGAGATTCATCCCCACGATGCTGAAGAGCGGGGAATTGTCGATGGTGACAAGGTGCAGGTAAGCAGCCGCGCGGGAGACACGACGCTCAGGGCCACGATTACCGACCGGGTTCAGGTTGGAGTGGTCTACACGACTTTCCATCATCCGGAATCCGGCGCCAATGTCATTACTACCGACAATTCTGACTGGGCGACCAATTGCCCGGAGTATAAGGTTACTGCCGTGCAGGTCAGAAAGATGGACAACCTGTCAGATTGGCAGACGCGCTTCGAGTCTTTCAGTGCCAGGCAAATCTCGTTGGCGGTGGAAGGCGATCCCTGAGGTGGGGCAGTGAACGCCAAGCAATCCCTCAAACCACGGTCCCGGGATGGTTCAGGTTTCGATGCAGTGACCGAGCGGGCGGTCGAGGTATGGTCCGCAACGGCAACCACCCGGGATTGCGACTGGATTGCCTGTGAGGCGCCGGTAGCACTGATTTACAACGGCATTTCCCATGCCGTGATGATGGCCAGCCCCCTGGATCTGGAAGCCTTTGCCATCGGCTTTAGCCTCACCGAAGGGATCGTCTCCAGTGCCGGCGAGATTTATTCAATAGATGTCGGGGGCAATGAGAGAGATGGCATCGAGATTGCCCTCGACATTTCTGCAAAATGTTTCGCCGGGCTGAAGGAACGTCGCCGAACCCTGGCCGGCCGAACTGGCTGCGGTATCTGTGGCGCCGAATCCCTCGAGCAGATCAGGCCCTCCCTTAGCCCAGTGCAATCGGATCTGGCGCTAAGCCACGCGACCATCGAATCTGCCTGCCGAAAGCTTCGCGGGCACCAGCCCCTGCAGTCGAAAAGCGGCGGGACCCATGGCGCCGCGTGGTGCCTGTCCGATGGAGAGCTTTTCGAAGTCTGCGAGGATGTCGGCAGGCATAATGCTCTGGATAAACTAATTGGAAAGCTAGCCAAGCGGGGACTGCTGGAGGACCAACAGGCACTGCAGGGGTTTCTACTGATCTCAAGTCGCGCAAGTTACGAAATCGTTATCAAAGCAGCGCGTGCCGGCATCGCCGTCGTGGTCGCAATGTCGGCGCCTACTTCTCTGGCAATAGATGTGGCAGAAGATGTCGGCATCACCTTACTCGGGTTCGCCCGCGCCGACAGACACGTTGTTTACGCCAATGGACGGCGCATTGTGGATTAGTGGAAAAGGGAGTTTGCAAGTAAATGACTGAGAATGAATTGAACCACTTGATAAAAATGCTTAATCAGATTGCTGAAAATCTCGCTCAGGGCGACGAGGAAAAGGTGGTTGCGGAGAGGGTTGCAGATCACATGCGACGCTTCTGGTCGCCTTCGATGAAGCAGTCGATTGCGGCTTATCTTGAAGCAGACGGTTCCGACCTGTCCGCGAATAGCAGACAGGCTGTCAAGATTATCGGCAGAAAGTAATGAGTCCCGGTAAATCCTGCCTCACGGAGTGCAGTTCAAGTTGGCGATGAGTTGCCGTGATCGCTTCGCCTCGCGGTCTGGAAGCAAATGCAGGCCGGTAAGCTCCTCAATTTTGTCCAGCTCGGCTAACTGTCCGCAGTAGTCTTCATTCTGCGCCAGTTGCTGTGGGAAGATAAAAGCAGCATAGCCAGAATTATCAAGGACAACTTTGTAATAGCCTGCCAGGTTTAAGCCAGGTTCCAGCGAACCTGAGCCTGGCATTTCACCGTCGTAAAAAAACGGGCCGGTGATCACGTGTAACTCTTTTTCCTTGCTGACCAGTCCGTTTAGAGACTGCTCCAGCCTTAACCAGGGACCCAGGCGCAGCGGGGCAGGCATAGGGAGCATGTTGCTGGTGTAATTGATTTCCGGCCAGTATGGCGTGTTGGCAAAACTGGTCATGGGTGCCAGGTGGACGCGGTCCTGCTCATTGCTTTCCGGCGTCGACCCGCCGCCATAGGGACTGACAGAACTGGCAATTTCGGGGACTGATACGCCAGATTCTAGATCTTGCAATTCGGCGACTTCAGAAAATCCTGCCAGTCGATCGGGTTGCCATTCTCGCGGTAGCAGCGAAGCAATGCCGACGGCCTCGTCACTTAATCTGTAGGCGATCCAGTCGGCTCGTCTGCTGTAGCGATTTAATCCCGCCGCATACAGATGGTGGATTACTACCTTGGAATTGCCCGCCGTGAAAGCTGAATTGTAGTAAGGACAACTGCCGGCGCAGTGGGTGACTGCCACCTCCTGGCTAAATCCAGTTATTGGCAACGATATTGCCGCAGCCAGCGCTATCGCGCGTATATCGACGCAGGTGAACCAGCGAGCGTTGGGCGTTTTGACAGACATGGCAAGGACTCTTTCCTAGATATTCGAGGCTCATGATCTAACGAGTGGCATTGTGCCACCAACGCGTCGTCATTGCAGTGATATTTCGCTTGGACAGCATTCGGGTTTCCATACCCCGAGTCAGAAATCCAACAATCTTTGGCTTTGTTTTTACGATCGCCGTGGTTGCCGTCGGCTTGATCAAATCAAGCCAACGCCCCACATCACACAAACGGCCAGAAATGTTACGATTCCGCCAACCAGGGTTGCACCGCCATACGCGAATACCGCGTCTGGCACGCTGAGGCGCGACAGGGAGGTGCAGACCCAGAAATAACTGCTGTTAACGTATTTGATAATCACGGAGCCGCTCGCGCCGGCCAGCATGGCAGCTTCGGGCGAAAGACCGAGAGTGCCAAGCATCGGAGCAACTAATGAGGCAGCGGTGATCACCCCTACCGTGGTCGAGCCCGTAATCATGTTACCAATAATGCCGATTACGAAGGGCAGCAGGATGGTCGGCAGCCCGTAATCGGTGAACAGGGTAGCAATGAAATCCACTGCCGGCGTACCGCGAAGGATTGCGCTCAGTGAACCACCGAGGCCGGTTACCACCAGTATCATGGCGGAAGTCTTGAGGGCGGCCTCCACCCACGCATCGCGGGCTTTTTCTCGATCGTCCTGGCTGCGGATGTTGCGGTATGCCAGCCAGACACCGATGGAAAGCGCGACTACCGGCCAGCCGAGATATTGAAACAAGGTCCTCATCAGGTGACCTTCTTCGTACACCAGGCTCACGATACTCTGGGTGCCGATCAGCAGAATGGGTATGACGATAGGCGTGTAGGAACTGAGGGTACTGGGCAGTTCTGCGGGTCCGTCTTCGTCCAGGTCCTCGATCGAGATTCCCTCGAATTCTTCACTGGCCTCGGTCTTGATGCGAGGTCCCGCCACGTACACCCCCCAGGCCCAACCGGCCAGCGATCCTGCCAGGCAAGCTATACCACCAAAAATTATGGTTCTGCCGATATCGGCGCCCACAATGGCCGCGGCCGCCAGCGGGCCGGGAGTCGGCGGCACGATGGCGTGGGTTAGCTGCAGTGCGCCCACCAGTCCGGTGGCCATGACGGCAATTCCCACTTCCATGGTTCTGGCGGCGGAATGCACCAGTGGATTGAGGATGACATAAGCGACGTCAGAGAAAATGGCGACACCGATGACAAAACCGGTAAGTGTCAGCGCGAGAGGCATTCTCTGGGTTCCTACCAGGTTAACCATGGATTTCGTGATTACCTGGATTGCTCCGGTATGCTTCATGGCTTCGGCAATAATAGACCCCAGCACTATCACAACGCCTATAGATCCCAGCGTGTTGCCAAAACCGGTCTCGAAAGCATCGATAAAATTGTTTTGTTGAATGCCGGGCAGCAGCCCGAACAGGATAATGGGAATCAGCAAAGCGAAAAACACGTGCCACTTCCACTTGGCGATCAGAAACAGCAACAGGAAGATAACGACGGCAAAGCCGCCAAGGGAAATTGCAGCGCTGGTGTTGACCGCGGTGGATGGATCCATGATTAAGTCCTTTATTACTGTTGTTCTAAATCAGAGTATCAGGACTCCGGAATTTCAGAGTGCCAGAAAATCCAGCGCGGCCTGAATGCCGCCCTTTCGGTAGGGAATGCCAGATGCAGCAAGCCCCATTTCCACTCCGCTCAGCGTCCCCGCCAGCATGAGATCGTTAAAATCTCCGATGTGACCGATGCGAAATATTTTGCCCTTCATTTTCCCGAGGCCGGTACCCAGGGACATATCGAACCGGTCCAGAACCAGATTCCGGAAAATGTCAGCGTCGTGGCCTTCAGGGACAAGTACTGCGGTCGTTGAATTGCAGAATTCCTTTTCGTCTAGGCAGATATTTTCCAGATCCCAGGCGGCGACGGCTCGTCGGGTAGCTTCCGCCAGGCGCGCATGCCGCGCAATGACGTTATTCAGCCCTTCGTCCAGCAGAAGATTGAGCGCTTCATCCAGCCCATACAGCAGATTAGTTGCAGGGGTGTAGGGGAAGTATCCACGGCGATTGTTTTCCAGCATGGCATCCCAGCGCCAGTAGCTATGCCTGGCCGTCGAGCCGGCGGCATGCTCCAGAGCCTTTTCGCTGACAGCGTTGAAACACAGACCCGGAGGCAGCATCAGTCCTTTCTGGGATGCGCTGACCGTGACGTCTACCTTCCACTCGTCATGTAAAAATTCCGAGCAAGCCAGGGAAGATACAGCATCGACCATAAAGAGTGCCGGGTGACCCGCTTTGTCGATAGCGGCGCGAACCGCTGGAATGCGGCTGGTAACCCCGGTAGATGTTTCAGTGTGCACCGCCAGCACGGCCTTGATCCTGTGTGCGGAGTCGTCGCGAAGGCTCTGCTCAATTCGCTGCGGGTCGACCCCGTGACGCCAGTCTCCTTCCAGCCACTGAACTTCAAGGCCCAGTTTTTCGGCGACATTTTTCCACAGTGTGGCGAAATGGCCGGTTTCTGATGCGAGAACCCGATCGCCGGGAGACAGACAGTTGAGTAAGGCGCATTCCCAGCCTCCCGTGCCGGAGGCGGGATAGATGAATACCGGAGCCGAGCAGTTGAATACCTTTTGCAGTTTCTCGAGCAGCCGGTTGGTGAGCTCGGGGAACTCCGGCCCGCGATGATCGATCACGGGCTGCGCCATAGCGCGCAACACGCTGTCCGGGACGTTCGACGGTCCCGGGATCTGCAGAAAATGTCGACCCGGTCGGTGTTTTTGGGTACTCATCGATCGAATAAAGCTTGCCAGCTTGCTATTGAAACTTTCACGGACAAGCTAAGATAGATGAAATGCCGATTGGTAACAACATAAACCAACAAACCCGATTGTTCTCTTAAAATTGGCACGAATTATTGATAACGTTCAGGGCTTTCAGGAATAGTAGTAACAGGGATATTTTTTAATGGTCAATATACTTTTCATAGATCACGATGGAACCGAACACCCCGTTGAAGCGGCTATCGGTGAATCGGTCATGCTGGCGGCTGTCGATAATAGTGTCCCGGGGATTGACGCAGACTGCGGTGGTTTCTGTTCCTGCGCGACTTGCCATGTATATGTGAGTCCGCAATGGCTGGAACGTGTTGGACCTGCTGGTCCCGCAGAAGACGAAATGTTAAGCCTGACGCCGGATAGAAAGGAAAATTCCAGACTGGCATGTCAGATCGAAATTACAGCGGAACTCGACGGTCTGATAGTGACCACGCCTGAATTTCAGTACTGAGCGGAAAAAGCTTGAGTTAATAAACTGTAGGTCCAAGTTCCCGGGGGGGGGTTAAAGGTGAGTGAATTAGCTGGCGATCAGCCACAAAAGCCAAGTAAGTGGAGCATGGTAGGCAAGGATCCCTACACCATGCCTCTCGATCAGATAGATCTTTCGCATCCAGGAATCTGGCAGACGGGTGAATTCCTGCCTTTCCTCGAGCGCCTGCGGAAGGAAGATCCGGTCCACTACTGCGCAGAATCCGCGGTCGGTCCATACTGGTCGGTAATGAAGTATCGGGACATTATGGAAGTTGATACCTCGCCACAGATCTACTCCTCCGAACCCACCATCGGGATCGTCGATACCTTCGAGGAGTATACATTTCCCTCGTTCATCTCTATGGACCCGCCCAAACACGATGAGCAGCGCAGGACGGTTCAGGGAGTGGTGGCGCCTGCCAATCTTAAAAAGCTGGAGGGGGTCATCAGGCAGCGGGCTGCAACCATACTGGACAGCTTGCCCGTCAATCAGGAATTTGACTGGGTAAAAAATGTCTCTATCGAACTGACCACACAAATGTTGGCGACTTTGTTCGATTTCCCCTTCGAAGATCGCTACCGGCTGACTCGCTGGTCCGATGTGGCTACCGCTATTGTTGGCGCCGGTGTGATCGCAAATAACGAAGAACGCTGGCAGGCAATGGATGAATGCCTTGCCTATTTCACCAGGCTCTGGAACGAACGTGTCAATGCAGAACCGGGTAATGACCTGATTTCCATGCTGGCCCACGGCGAAGCTACCCGGGATATGCCCCCCAAGGAATTTCTCGGCAACATCATCCTGCTGATTGTCGGGGGAAATGACACCACCCGAAACTCAATTTCCGGGGGTGTTATTGCCCTGAATGAAAACCCAGGGGAATACGACAAGCTGCGTAAAGACCCGGGCCTTATACCCAATATGGTTTCGGAAATTATTCGCTGGCAGACGCCGCTGGCCTATATGCGGCGCACCGCGACGATAGATACGGTTCTGGCGGGTAAACAGATTAAGGCTAACGACAAGGTGATTATGTGGTACGCCTCGGGCAATCGAGATGAGGAAATGATCGAACGTCCCGACGATTTCTGGATTGATCGACCAAACGCCCGCAGACATCTTTCGTTTGGATTTGGCGTTCATCGCTGCATGGGCAATCGACTGGCGGAAATGCAGCTCAGAATCCTGTGGGAAGAAATTATGCAGCGTTTTCGGTTGGTGGAATTGACCGGCGAGGCGGAACGGGTTTACTCAAGCTTCGTGAAAGGATACACCAGACTGCCGGTAGTCCTGCACCCCTGGTAAAGGTGTGGCTAACCGCTCGGCGACCGAATTGGTTCGGGGCCGTTTTCTCGTGCCGGTCAACTGTGCTGTAGCTAGTTGCTTTCGCTGGCATCCTGTTCTCGCTGTTCCATTACCCGCGCTCCCCGCAGGATGTTCGCCATCGCGTAGTTACCCTCGTGGCAGGCGTATTCATATATCGTATAGTCATCGAGCCTGGGCATGGGCCGTACGGCCGTCCAGGGTTGCGAGTAAAGCTCCGGGTCTTCGAAAGTGAACTGGTAGTCGATCATGTCCTCGCTTACCCGGGTGAAGCGCTCAATCGCGCGGGCACCCGGACTGGAAGGAAAGCGATGCTGCGTGTTGGCGCTGTAATTGGAGGTTTCCACGACCAGGGTGTCGCCGTCCCAGTAGCCCCTTGAGTCTCCGTTCCATTGCCTGATGTTGTCGTGCAACCGGGGCTTGTCATCGAGGGGGATGATGCGCACGTCATGGATCATTTCCACATAGATGGCCACATAGCCCTGGGCCTGCACGATCTGGTAAGTGTTGTTGTATCCGGTAGAGATTGGGGGTACGCCGTGATAGGTGATACAACGGTCCCAGTTTGAGCGGAATACCCAGGAATCAGTGTCCCGCGAACTACGATAGTCCTGCTCGTTGTTCCATTGCTCCTCGGCACCGGGTCGGAAAGGCAGACGGCCGTCGGGTGGATCGACTATTAGCGAGGTCCGCAGGTCGGCCGACACCGATCCCCGGTCGAACCATTCTACATTGTAGGTGCCGGGGTCGCCGGGTCGGTCTCCGGGTTCATCGAGGGATTGGTCATTGATTGCGGCTGCTTCCTCGGGGGAGTAGAACTCCCTGTTCTCCAGCCGAGCGGGGCGCTGCAGCGGAGTCAGACTCGCGTACGACCAAATGCCCTGCAAATCCGGGTCACCCCAGGGCGTTTTTGCAGAAAAATTGCCAGCTGAGCCGGCTTCTGCCGCCAATGCAATTCCGCTAATAAACGTGCTGCCTGCCAGCAGCGCGCCGGCTATCAAGCGCATTACGGTCGGGCAGGTGACGAGTTGTGTTTTCATGGTTTTATCTCCGTCACTCAAGTTATAGTCAGTAGCATATACCCTGTGTTTGTCAGAATAAACCGGCGTCGTGCGGTTTTTGCAGCGGGCGACAAGGCTTTTAATGACCGACTTTAGAACTTAAGCTAGCGGAATAAGACACTACCGGGAGTGCCCAGAATGAGTTCTCAGAAACCCAGGTCGACCTTGCTGCGTTGCATTGTTCTACCTATCGTTATTTCCGTTGTGCCAGCGTCCTACGCTCAGGATCGACCAGTTCTGACCCCCGAGCAGGTTTCCCTTGTGCAGATTCATGCCGTGGCTGGCAAGACTGGTCTTTACGTGATTCCCGGTTTTGACGGCGGCCTGTCTGGCGGCAATGTTGCGGTGCTGGTGACTGACGACGGGGTGATCATCGTCGACAACAAGTTCGAGTACAGCTATCCGGATATCATGGAGCAGTTGAGGAAGATCTCTGATCAGCCAGTGCGCTATGTGCTTAACACCCATCATCATTTCGATCATGCCGGTAGCAACGCCGATTTCATGCGGGACGCGCCGGTAATTGCCCATCGCAATGTGCGTACCAACATAATACGAAACGATCAGTCAGGAGCGCCGGAAATTCTCTACGACGAGAGTGCCAGCATTATCCTCGGGGGACAGGAGGTTAATGCTTACCATTTTGGCCGTGGTCATACCAATGGGGATTCGGTGATCCATTTCCCGGCCCAGCGCACCGTTCATACCGGCGATCTGTTTATCTGGGGCGACCGACTGGACGGCAGTACCCTCGCGCCTTTTATCGACTACGATAACGGCGGCAGCGCGGCGGAATGGACGGCCACGCTGGACGGATTGCTTGAGCTTGACTTCGATACTGTTATCCCGGGTCATGGACCGTTGTTGAGAAAAGTCGACATCCGCATCTTTCGCAGCAAGTTTGATCAACTGGTCACTCGAATCCAGGTGCTCATAGGAAATGGCGTGACCCGCGATGCTATTGCTGAACAGCTGGACATCTCGGACCTGAACTGGCCCATGACCGCATCACGCATAGAATCCATATACGATGAGCTGAGCGCGCTCTGACCGGATCACTGGCTGGCCTCTGGCAGAGCGAATACCAGCAGCTGCGAATCGTCGAAGCGCCCGCCCGCCACCGCGATGTATTGACGTCCCTCGTGGAGGTAGGTCATGACCGGGCCATGCAGGCGCTGGTCAACCATCACTTCGCCAATCTTTTCGCCGCTGGCCTTGTCCAGCGCCACCAGAATCGAACCCGCTGCCTCGGGACCGATTTCGTCTTTCTGTGCCAGATGTGAAACAAGCAGCGATCCTGTGACTAGCAGGCCGCCCTCGGAGGACACGTCGGTGAATACGCTGCCAAGGTCGGGAAGATTAAGGTGCTGCAGCAGTGGGTGATTAGCTGGTCCCTTGCCGAAAGGAACCTGCCAGACGTGTTCACCGGTATCGAGATCAATGGCGGTAATGCGCCTGTAAGGAGGCTTGGTCAGCGGCAACCCCATAGGACCGATGTTACGCTGGACCCGGATCACGTAGGGCCAGTCCGAGTCAGGGTCGTCGGGTGGGACTAGAGACATGGCGTACGGTCTGGTGTGGGAGGGCACATAGAGAATATTGCTCTGCGGATCGATATTGGCTCCGGGAAAGTTGGCGCCGCCACCGGCCCCCGGGAGAAAGATGGTTGCCTCCTTGCCATCGGTTCCTTCCACGATCGGCGGCGTGAAAATGGGGCCGAGCACATAGTTCTCTGCCAGTTCTTGGGCAGCGGCGTGAATTTCCGGAGTAAAATCGATCAGATCCTCCTCGGTCATGCCCTGGCGTTCGAACGGCAGCGGCCACGTCGGATGGGGCTGGGTCGGATGAGTTCGTTCTCCCGGTACGCTGCTTTGGGGCACTGGCCGCTCTTCGATTGGCCAGACCGGTTCGCCGCTGATGCGATCAAACACGTAGGTAAACCCGGTCTTTGATACCTGAGCGACTGCCCTGATGGAGCGTCCATCAACTACGATGTCTACCAGATTAGGAGCAGAGGCGACATCATAATCCCATAATCCGTGGTGCACCGTCTGAAAGTGCCAGAGCCGCTCGCCGCTGTCTGCATCGAGCGCAACCAAAGATTCGGCAAACAGGTTTTCGCCCAGGCGGGCGCCGCCCCAGTAGTCGTTAGTGGGCGTAGAAACCGGCAGATAGACTATGCCTGCTTCATCATCCGCCGACAGAAAAGTCCAAACGTTGGTATTGCCCATGTCGCGCCAGGAATTGTTTTCCCATGTCTCGCTGAAAGGTTCCCCGCCCTGAGGGATGGTATTGAAACGCCATTTGAATTGACCGGTGTAGGTGTCGTAAGCCCTGACATGCCCCGGTGGATTGTTGTTGTACAGTGTATAGTCAAATATTTTTGAACCGACTATTACAGAATTCCCGACCGCTATAGGAGGCGCGCCATGGGTGATATTATCCAGTTCGAATTCCAGCTTGCCAAAGTCACCGCGAAGATCGACAAATCCATTGTCGCCGAAATTCGGATCCGGCCGGCCGGTAGCAATGTCGATGGATACTAGCTGCTTGCCGAGCGTGGCAATGAAGATGCGCTCCGCCTCACCGTCGGTCCAGTACTCGATTCCTCTGGTTTGCAGGGGGGTGAAATTCGGTCGGCCGTTACGATAGCTGCCCGGGTCAAAAGACCAGATCTCTGTGCCACTGCCAGGATCCAGTGCCACTACCTGGCCATGGTTGGAATTGACATACATGATCCCGTCGACCACCAGCGGGACAGCCCGATAATCGCCGGTCGGATAGGCCAGGTCGCGGGGTAGCCTGGTATCGATCGACTGCCAGCGCCAGGAGACTTCCAGATCGCTGAAGTTGCTCGCGTTAATTTGCTCCAGTGGTGAGTACTTTTCGGAGAAGTGATTGCCACCGGCATGGCGCCATTCACCAATCGGCGTTGCCGCATTTTCCGACTGGGGGGCGCAGGCCTGCAGCGCCGGCAGAAGCAGCAGTCCGATCAGCCTGGTGGGTAACATGGGTGGTTGCTCCTTATTCTGCAGTTGATGGCTTCGGGCAGCTCGAGGTTCAGGGCAGGGCAAAAACGTAAAGATTGGTGCCCCGGCTGGGTCGTAATTCCGGCGTCAGATTGATTTGGCCACTGCCGGTATTTACCGCAATGTACTGTTTGCCATCCACAGCAAACGAGATCGGGTAGCCGCTCACCGAGGAGCCGAGGTTTATTTCCCACAGGACTTCGCCGGTTTCGTGGTCATGGGCGCGAAAGCGACCGTTGGAGTCTCCGCCAAATACCAGTCCGCCACCGGTCGCGACCAGCGACATGGTGCCGGCCCTTTGCTCATGCAGCCATTCTGTGCGCCCGGTTTCGGCATTGATCGCCCTGACGGTGCCGAGATTGGTGGTCCCGGGTGCCAGTTGATGGCGCCCCGCCAGAGAATAAATGGCGAGGCCGCCCTGGCCACCCGCAGTCAGGGATCTGGCCGTATCGGTCTCGAAGTCGGCGGTGGCCAGCATGTTTGCGCAGGTATTGCGCAGCGGGTAGTACATCGTATTGGTAAGCGGGCTGTACGCACCTGCTTCCCAGTCCTTACCGCCGGTCCAGGTCGGACAGACGAATACGATCTGTTCCGATTCTCGAAATATTACTTCGGGGTTTTCCGTCACCGCTCCAGAAGCGCCGTCGATGTCCAGGATCACGTTCTGCTGCACGGTGGGCGTGGCCCACAGAAATTCACCGGTCTCCCGGTCCAGGGTATAAACCACGCCGGTTTTGCCGGGGATGCCGGTGATGACCTTGCGGGTTTCACCACTGTGCAGGTTGGGATTGATCCAGGTGACTTCGTCGGGGTCGGGGGCTACCCGGGTTTCCACCAGCAGTCTTTCAAATGGATGATCCAGGTCCCAATGATCATTCAGGTGCTGGTAATACCAGCGAATTTCGCCGCTATCCACTTCCAGCGCCAGGGTGCTGTTGTGATAGAGGTGCTTGTTGTCGGTGCCGCCGAGGTAGAATTTCGGTGCCGGAGAGGTAACCGAGGTGCCGAGAATGATCAACTGCAGCTCCGGATCGTAACTGGGCACCATCCAGGAGCCCACGTGCTGGCGCTGTTCATAGGGGACGTCCCCCCAGGTTTCGTCCCCGGGTTCACCGGGTCGAGGAATTAACCGTCGACGCCAGAGCTCGGCGCCGGTGCGAGCATCATGGGCGGCGATGATGCAGGCGTCGGGGCCGCCCCAGGGCCTGCAGCTGCGGCCGGAAATTACCCTTCCATCGGCTATGATGGGTCCGGAGCTATGGGTCGCCGAATTGACCAGATAGTCAAATATCTCGGTTTCCCAAATGGTTTCGCCGGATTGCGCATCAAGCGCAAAGACGTGATTGTCATCGCTGGTATTGATAATGAGATTGTCGTAGATCGCCAGATTGCGGTTATTACGCGCGTTTCCGCCAACCTGTTCATAGAGGCCTTCCTGAATAGGTCGACGATATTCCCAGATCAGGTCGCCGCTGACGGCGTCGACCGCTTCTATGACATCGTTGGCCTGGGGGACGTAAAGCACGCCGTCATAAGCCAGCGGGGTAATTTCTCCGGTCCCCGCAGCGAGGTCTCGTGTCCACACGAGGCGAAGCTGGTCGACATTGTCTTGATTGATCTCGTCCAGCGGACTGTAGCCCCAGCTGTCCAGGGTCCGGCGCCACATGAGCCAGTCCCCTGATGCCGGATTTTGCAGCATCGCATCGGTTACCGGGGTGAAGCCGTCGCTGTTCTGACCGTAACCGGCGCCACTGAGGGTTTGCAGGCAGGCCAGCGCCAGCAAGAGTCTTGAAAAAGTTCGAGTCGATAGACCTGAATAAATAGCGGTACTCGGTTCTAAACTGTTCATGACAATTCTTCTTCTTTGAACTGAGGGAATTTCTATTATACGTATTTGCCGGTTCAGGGGTAGGAGTGCCAGCTGAAAGGAGTTTCAGCAAGTTGATATGAAAAGCTCAGGTTTCTGCGGTAAACTGACTCGATCAATTTTCTCAGTTTTGCTCGCATAGCTAAATTAAGGAGCAGCGATAATGAACAATAATTCAAATAAAAATAGGTCAATATTTTGTGGATTTTCAATCATCGCCGCACTGAGTGTTTGCGCCCATGCGCAATCGGAATGGGTTCCTGATTATCTGTCCGATGGGCAGCCAGATATTTCCGGTATGTGGAATAACGTGGGAGCGACTGCCACACCTCTCGAAATGCCAGAGCAGTTCCAGGGTCGAATACCGAATGAAGAAGAGCTCGCCAGGTTTATTCGCCAGCGGGACGAAAGTCGCAAAGAGGACGTCTGGACCGGATTTGAAAACAGTGCCGGGGTTGGAGCCTACGAAAATTACTGGTTCGACTGGTACTGGTCGGATCCCGAAGTCGATGCTCCCGCGCTGATCGTGGATCCGCCCAATGGCCGGCGCCCGGCACTTACGGAAGCAGCCAGTTCCGTGCGCACATACAACGTCGAACATGAACACGACTCGGCCGCTAACGTGGAGTCCGGGGATCGCTGCCTGTCCCGTGGCGTGTTTGGCATGATGATGCCAACGGCTTACAACAACGGGAAATTGATCGTGCAGGCGCCCGGATACGTGATCATCCACAGCGAAATGATTCACAACGCGCGGATAGTTCCCATAGATGCAGGCCCCCATGTGGACGAAAAAATCAAGTTGTGGGAAGGAGATCCCCGAGGATACTGGGAGGGCAATACACTTTTTATCGAATCAACCAACTTTCGCTACGTCGGTAACATGCGTGCACCGGGAACACCGGCCCCTGGCAATGCGCCGCAGCACGAAGGCAGGCGCATGATCGAAACATTTACCATAGAGGATGCCGACACATTGCGCTACACCCTGACAGTAGATGATCCCCAGACCTATACGGCGCCGTGGACCGTAGCGTTCCCCTACAAGCGCGACAGCGAGTATGTGCAGTATGAATATGCCTGCCATGAAGGCAATTACGCCATGTTCAATCGACTCAGCGGCGCCCGCGAACAAGAGCGAACGGACCCGTAATACATGCTCGCAGACTAATAAAAGAACTGTATACCAATACCGTCTCCGTATTCTGTGTCGGAGTGCACGGTAATGGAAAACTGATTGTTCAACCGGTAGTTAAAGCCGTAACGGTACTCTTCATCTGTGTTCCAGCGCCAGTCAAAACCCCAGCGTCGGGTCAGACGCACATCTGATTCCAGTTCCAGTCGAAAATCACCGTGATCGTCAACGCGCCATTCGCTTTCTATTCTGAGCGGCAACATTACGTTGAGTCCCGCCACTGGCAGGTCATGATTTTTGCCATGGTGATGCTCTCTTCTCTCCAGTCCGCCGAAAGCCGACACGAAGCGATTGAAGTGGTAATTGTAGAAAAGATGCAGCTCTACGGAATCGTCGAGATCCGCGTCCAGTTCCAGCTCAAAAGAATGGCGTTCATCCGAAAGTGTCAATTCATAGTCCATGAACGATGACAACAGGTGAAATTCGTCGAGTCGGAACCAGCGCTGTGCCGGCACCACCTTACGCTCCATGGCGGGGGTGAACTGACTGGTCTGCTCGTAGCTCACCACCCGATTCATGCCGGATTTCATGTGATACTGGTTGTGGCAGTGAAACAGCCAGTCCTGGGTTTCCGAGCCATCGAACTCAATCATCACCTGTCCCATAGGCGGGATATTGACGGTATGTTTCAGCGGACTTCTCTGGCCCTGCGCATTGATGACCCGGAAAAAGTGACCGTGCAGGTGCAGGGGATGATGCATCATGGTTTCATTGCTCAGATGAAAGCGCACGTTTTCCCCGCCTCGAATAAGAATCTGCGGATCTTCCGTGGTGGTCTTCCCGTCGAAACTCCACACATAGCGCTCCATGTTGCCGGTCAGGCGTAAATGGATGTCCCGCCAAGGTTGATCTGCGGAAAGAGACGTCGAGTCACTTGCGATCAGGTACCGGTAATCGGTCATGTGTTCAATGACCGGGGAGTCTGATTCCATGCCTGGGGCTCCTGTTTCCGGTAGAGACTGGTCAGGCATTGGATGACTCCCGTGTCCCGCAACGGGGGGCGAAGCCAGTTCATGCTAGTGGTCAGTGGTTGTTACCGGATTGTTTGCGGGTTGCGACCGGTGGCCCGCATTCATATCCATGTTTCTGCTTGTACCGCTATCCATGCTCATATCCATATCCATATCCATGGACGACATGCCCATGTGATCCATCAGGAATAGATTTGGAGGCGGCACATCCGGTGCCGATACCCGTTGCCCGTCGCCGACAAACAGACTGCTATAACCGGTGCCGTCTATTGCTGTTGCCCGCAACTCATATGCCAGTCCGGAGGACAGGGGTACCATCACGTCGTAGGTCTCCGCCGTAGAGATTCGTAGTCGCTTTACCCGAATGGGTTCGATGTTTTGGCCATCGGCAGCCAAAAGAGTCATCGGCCCGCCGGCGTACTCCACATCGTAGTAGCTCGAGGTTGAGCCATTGATCAGTCGGAGCTTCATTTGTGTTGCCGCCGAATCGTCCAGCGCGAGCGCATTAATCGGTTTACCGTTTACCAGGAAAGCATCATAGCCGACGTCGGTCAGATCCATGGGTCCCATGCGGGTCCATGCGCTGTCGATGCGCTTTCTGATGGAGCGACTGCCGTTCGCGATTACCCGATCCCAGGATTGCACCTTGTCTTTTTTCCACGCATAGAAATCGTCGGATTTTTTCAGGTTCTCCAGCACTGTATTGGGGTCTTCCTCAGTCCAGTCGGAGAACAGAACCACCTCATCCTGTGTGGTAATCTCATTTCCATCGGCCAGAACAATGGCTCCATACAAGCCTCGCTGAATCTGCAAATCCGTATGACTGTGGTACCAGAAGGTACCTGAATGCAAGATGGGAAATTCAAAAGTATGCGATCCACCGGGCGCTATAGGCTCAGTATTGAGGAAAGGGACGCCATCCTGGTCGGCCGGCAGTAATATGCCGTGCCAGTGCACCGATGTGGTAACAGCAAGATGGTTATTAAAGGTGACGCGCAGGGTGTTACCGACGGCGGCGCGCAGAGTCGGCGCGGGGATCTGACCGTCAATCGACAACGCCTCGACGGCGATTCCGGTTATGTTTACTTGGGTGGTGCCTATATCAAATTCGTAACTGATGGTGGCACCCAGGGCTGTCAACGGCACCAGCGCCAGCAACAGCAGTGCTCGAAAAACCACGACTCATCTCCAGAATTGAATGTTTAAAAAAGTATTGCGGAGAGAAAGTCAGCTGGTGGGTGGCGGGAGGAACAGGTCGAGTAATACGGATTGGTATTTATCGACCAGATTGCCGCGAAAGGAGTCCGTTTCGGGACTCGCGCCGGCAGTATTTAGAGAGCCGAAATCAACGGTGCTTGCGCAGCAGATTTCATCGCAGACGCATTCTTCATCCTGCGCCATGGAGTGGTCTGAACGCTCAACATCCTGATGGTGGGGATCGTGAAGCGACGCGTGATCGCTCAGCTCAATCACAACGGTGCGGTCGTGTGCATGGCCGTCGTGGGTAATTGTTTCCAGCGCTTGGCTGCTGTTGGCAATCACCAACAGGATGAGGATCGCACTCAGTTTGGGGAGCGATCTCGAGCGCTGGGACACGGTATTGCTGCCGGTGGGACAGTTCATCGCTACAGGATAGTTACCTTGGGCCTATATGGCAATAGCCTGTGGTTGAACCATGATTACAAAATGTCACAAATTCCGGGAGCTTATTGATTCTTCCCGTGAATGTTTGCCTTCATACTAGCAATTCAGAACCAGACGTCATTCTAATGGAGAGTACCAGCTGATGCCCGTTGTCATGAGTCATTACCGCAAACTGGCCGCTCGAAAACTTCATGTGCTGGAGTTTTTTGCCGCATCGTTGTTGTTTACGGCGGCGCAGGCCAATAGCCAGGAAATTGAGCCGGCATCCAGCGATGACTCCACGGTTACCTACCCGGCATCGTATTTCGAGCAATTCCAGCCCTACTCGGTAAACGATATGCTCGACCGCATCCCCGGCATAACCGTGGCCAGAGGAGGCGGTCCAGGCGGCGGCGGAGGTGGTCCCGGCAGTTCCCGAGGCTCCGACCGGCGGGGCCTGGGTGCGGGTGGAGATCAGGTGCTGATCAACGGCAGACGGATCGCAGGTAAAGGAAACGAGGGCAACAGTCAGCTTAGCCGAATTCCCGCTACTCAGGTCAGTCACATCGAGATTATTCGGGGCACTTCGGGGGAGCTGGATGTCAGGGGCGCTAGCCAGATCATAAACATCGTGCTTCTGGAAGCAGAGTCCAGTTCTACCGTGGCTTACGAAGTCAATATGGATCATACCTTTGATGGCAAGTATCGGGGTGGAATCAAAGCATCACTGAATGGTCAGAGTGGTGCCCTGAGTTATTTTCTCAGCGGTGAGCGGGAACCGCGCTGGGAGTTTCGAGATAGCAGGGAAACCAGTCTGCTTGCGGACGGATCCCCCAATGAACGAATTCGGCGAGATCAAACTCGTGACGCATGGCCGGTGACACTCACCGCAAACTTCGGCTATGACTTTACCCTCAATGATGTGGCGCATCTGAATTTACAATGGGTCGACGACGAACAGGAAACCTTGCTGGAGCGCACTCTGGTTGATGACAAGTTCGATAATCCCGTGGTCATCTATGACGAGGAGGATCTTCCGCAAGACAATCAGTCCTGGGAAGTAGGCGGCGACTATGAGCACTTGTTTGACGATGGCAGCAGATTCAAGACCCTGTTCATTGTTAACGAAAGTGAAAACCTGTTCCTTCGCGAACGCTTCGATATTGACGGCGCAGATCGCATCAAGAACCTGTATCTCTCCTCATTCGAGCGCAATCGCGAGCGCATCGTCAGATCCTCATACACGTTCGATCTGTTCAGCGCCCAGTCGATTGAGGCAGGCGTGGAAAGAGCGCAGACCATTCTGGATACCTCACTGCAGCTGGGTCTGCTCACCGGCGGAGATACCGCGGGTTATTTCGGCGGACTGACCGGGGTGAGGGATAGCAATGGAACCGTAGAGGAAATGCGCTACGAGTATTTTGCTATCCATAATTGGCGGCTTGATGACCGCCAGACCCTGGAAACCACGCTGCTTTACGAGGACAGCACTATCTCCCAGACTGGCGATATCAGTCAGTCTCGCGACTTCCAATTTTTCCGGCCCAAAATTGACTATCGATTTGACATCACTCCCTCGCTGCAATTTCGTACCACGATAGAACGGGACGTGGCGCAGCTAAGTTTTTCCGACTTTACCGCCAGCGCCCAGAATACAGGCGGCACCGATGATGACCAGAACGAGCTGCAGGGAAATCCGGATCTGGTGCAGGAGAAATCCTGGCGTTATGAGTCCAACCTCGAGTGGCGACTTCCAGAGGACGCAGGTGTCATCAACACCAACGTGTTCTACAACGAGATTGAGGATGTAATTGGCCGGGTCGACGTGTCCACGCCGACCCAGGTTCTTTCCGCGAACGGTAATGTTGGTGATGCAGAACGCTGGGGTATAGGTCTGGACGGCAGTCTGCGGCTCAGTTTCGTGGGGCAACCGAATATGCTGGTCACCTGGGGAGTCGATCTGGAAGACTCCAGTATTATCGATCCGTTCACGGGTGAAGATCGGAGACTGTCGCGCAGAGGCCGGGGGAATACCAGCTGGGGCTTACGGCATGATATCCCGGAGCGTAACATGAACTGGGGTTTCAACATTCGCAATGGTATCGATGGCAACAGTATTTTCTACGATATCGACAAGACCGAAGAATACTCAGGCGATGCCAGCTACTTTAGCTGGTTCGAAATGCGTGGCTGGGGAGATCTTACCTATCGCTTCGAGGCCAGAGACGGCCGTTATCGCTGCCGTTTCAGAACGCGCTACGACAATCGTGCGGTCGGCGACGGAGGATTTCGTGAGACCGAAAATTCCTGCTTCACCACCGGTCCGGTTTATGCGATCAAGATACGCGGCACTTTTTGATTTTGGCCAGTAACTGAGGTCTCATCGGAGAA
>Ga0181578_10001109_pt1 | contig 25877 bp, 24 predicted proteins | sample 071ome_21_FD_148659 | JGI IMG/M metagenome (GOLD analysis project Ga0181578, IMG submission 148659) | Coastal salt marsh microbial communities from the Groves Creek Marsh, Skidaway Island, Georgia - 071401CT metaG (spades assembly) | ecosystem: Environmental > Aquatic > Marine > Intertidal zone... | reverse complement strand
CAGACCTGGGTGATCAGAACGCCCCACCACCTGATCCTGGTAGATACCTGCATCGGTTGTGACAAGACCAATCACTATTTCGACAACTGGCACAAGCGCACGGACAATAGCTGGTACCTGAAACTGATTGACCAGGGCATTGATCCGGCCGCAGTCGACTATGTTTTCTGTACCCATCTGCACGGCGATCACTGCGGCTGGAATACCCGCCTGGTTGACGGGCGCTGGGTACCCACCTTTCCCAATGCGAAATACATCATCGCCAAAAGCGAGGTGGATCACGTCGCCGGCCAGGACTCACCGGCCTACCGGGAAAGCGTCTTGCCCATTGTTGAAACCGGGCAGGTTATCGCGGTGGAGACCGATTTCGTGCTGGATGATCATGTTCGCCTGCAACCGGCCCCGGGACATACGCCGGGCCATGTGGCCGTGCACCTGTCATCAGGGGGGCAACAGGCCGTCTTATGCGGTGATCTCATCCACAGCCCCCTGCAGTGCCTGTATCCCGACTGGCAATACTGGATAGACCATGACAAGGCCCAGGCCATCGTAACCCGCAAGGATTTCCTGGCAACCCGCTACGAGGACCAGCACCTGGTGCTGACCGCTCATTTTCCCTCGCCTTCGGCCGGACATGTGTCTGCCAGCGAAGACGCCTATACCTTCAACTTCCTGTAGGACGGAAATGGCCAGAGGCTATCTCTGGCATCAATCTTTTTTCTTTATATATCAATGAGTTGTTTCTTAAACACGCCAGGCCGGTTTGAGCCTGATCAAACGGCTTTCATGTTCCCCAATTTATCCCTCCTTCCCCGCCAGCTTTCGTTATAATGGCGGCCTTTCGCTAAACGAACACGACCGATCAGACCCACTTTGCAGGAGTAGATTATGGCCAAGATCATCGGTGGCATCGCCACATCACACACCCCCACCATCGGCTTTGCCGTGGACTCCCACAAGGAAAACGATCCTGTCTGGGCGCCCATCTTCAAGGGCTATGAGCCGGTCCAGCAATGGCTGAAAGATGAAAAGCCCGATGTCATCCTGTACATCTTCAATGATCACATGACCTCTTTCTTCCTGAATCATTATTCCCATTTCACCCTGGGTATCGGTGATGAATACCCGGTCGCGGACGAAGGTGGCGGTGCCCGTAAATTACCACCGCTGAAAGGCGACCCCGAGCTGGCAGAACATATCGCCAAAGGCCTGGTGGCTGACGAGTTCGATCTTTCGTTTTTCCAGGACAAGGGACTGGACCACGGGTTCTTCTCCCCCATGTCCCTGTTGATGCCACACGAACCCGACTGGCCCTGCAAGGTGATCCCGTTCCAGATCGGTGTGCTGTTATCACCTTCACCCACGGCGGCCCGTTGCTACAAGCTGGGTAAAGCCCTGCGCAAGGCCATCCAGAGCTATCCCAAGGACATCAAGGTGGCCATTGCCGGCACCGGCGGCCTGTCACACCAGGTTCACGGCGAACGCTGTGGTTTCAACAACACCCCCTGGGACATGGAATTCATGGAACGCCTGGAAAAGGATCCCGAAGGCCTGACCAAGCTCACTATCGCCGAATACGCCGAACTCGGTGGTGCCGAAGGGGCCGAAGTGGTCATGTGGCTGATGATGCGAGGCGCGCTGTCTGAAAAAGTGGAAACCACCCACCAGACCTATTACCTGCCATCCATGACGCCCATTGCCAGCATGATCCTGGAGGAGCGCTCGGACGAGCAGCCCGAAGAAAGCCAGGAAGATTACCTGAAGCGTATCAATCACCAGCTTGACGGTATCGAAAAACTCGAAGGCACCTATCTGTTTACCATCGAACGCGGGGTCAAGGCCTATCGCCTGAACAACTTCCTGCATGAACTGATCAAGCCGGAAAAGCGCGAGCTGTTCCTCAATGACCCGGAAACGGCGTTCGCCGAAGCGGAACTGACCGAAGAAGAGAAAGACATGGTGCGCAACCTGGAATGGCGCAAGATGATCCATTACGGCGTCATTTTCTTTATGCTGGAAAAACTCGGAGCAGTAGTTGGCACCACCAACCTGCATATTTATGCGGCCATGCGTGGGGAGTCCCTGGATGACTTCCAGAAAACACGTAATGCCCAGGTGCTTTACTCCGTGGCCGGTGATACCGACACGGACTGGGACAAGGAACAGAGCAAGAAATAGTTCCCGTTTATTTATCCAGTACCCGGAAACACGAAACCCGTACTGGCAGGTTGCCGGTACGGGTTTTTTAATACCCGGCAAGAAAAGGTCAATATCCTGGTCGGGACGCGTTACAATTCTCCAACCATTTCATGGAAAAAACACTATGCTGCTTCTGATTGCCGGACTCCTGCTTTTCCTGGTCAACCACTCGGTTCGCTTTTATGCCGATGACTGGCGCACACGTTTTATCGCCGACAAAGGCGAAATGGCCTGGAAAGGCCTGTACAGCGTGGTGTCGCTGGTGAGCCTGGTGCTGATTGTTTACGGCTATGGTGCCAGTCGCGCCGACCCGGTGTTTCTCTGGAACCCCCCTGTCTGGACCCGACATGCGGCCTCGCTGCTTGTGCTTTTGGCTTTTTTCCTGGTCGTGGCTGCCTTTATTCCCCGTAACCACATCAAGGCAGCAATCGGTCATCCCATGTTTGCCGGCGTCAAGCTCTGGGCCTTTGCCCACCTGATGGCCAACGGTCGCCTGGGTGATGTCTTGCTGTTTGGCAGCTTCCTGGTCTGGGCAATAGCCGGATTTTCGATATCACGCAAACGGGACAGGAGGAACGGTGTCACCTATGAGCAGGGCACTCTGGTCGGTACCTCCCTGGTATCGGTCCTCGGCACAGTCGCCTTTGCCGTGTTTGCCTTTGTGCTGCACCAGGTCCTGATCGGCGTTGCACCTTTCTAGTGTGCCCGTTTTAACATCAGACCAGGCAGAAAACACAAAGCTTGTTGCCCACCGGATCGCGCATGTAGGCGGCATAAAAATGATTGCCGCCTTCCGGCCTGAAACCCGGCTCCCCTTCACTGGCACCACCATTGCTGATGCCCGCCGTGTACGCCGCCTCTACCATGGCCTTGCTCAGGGCGCGAAAGGCGACCATTGAACCGTTCCCGGAGGTGGCTGCTTCCCCGTTCATCGGTGGGCACACCAGGACCTCGACATCGGCATCCGGTGTCTCGGGCAAACCATAGCCCGCCCAGCCGTTTTCATGGGCAAACTTCTTTTGCTGCCCCAGGGCTTTCATAACCGGGTCGTAAAATGCCTGTGAAACCTGTGGGTCATTGGTGCCCAGAGTGATGTAACCAATCATGCCTGTCTCCTGTGAACATCCAGGATTAAAAAATCCAGATGCATGAGTATAGTAAGCCCGGCGCTGATAGTCTAAAACCGCTTTGTCCTGTTCACAGGATGGTAATTACCCCACCAAACACTGTAAAATAATCGCCCTGTTGAAAGTCGGAGTGTGGCGCAGCCTGGTAGCGCACCTCGTTCGGGACGAGGGGGTCGGAGGTTCAAATCCTCTCACTCCGACCATTCAATTTCTCAATTTCAAAAATACCGCCACTCCTGTCTTTCAGGGACGGCGGTATTTTTTGCTTCCAGCAAGCACACCCTCTCCTTTTTTCTGCTTTTGCTTTCCACCTGCTCCTGTTTGCTGTTTTAATAAGGCAAGCACAGGGGCTGCCATGAAAATACTGGTCGCATCAGACCTTCACTACAAGCTCAAACAGTTCGACTGGATTGCCAATCGTGCCGAGCATTTCGATGCGGTAATTCTTGCCGGCGACCTGCTGGATATTTCCTCCCGCCTTGACCTGAATTTGCAAATCGACGTTATTCGTAAATGCCTACAGAAAATCAGCGAGCAAACGCATTTGATGGTGTGCTCCGGCAACCATGACGGCAATGAGAAAAACAGCCACGACGAATTCATTGCCCCCTGGCTTCTGGATACCAGAGCTGAATGCCTGTCCGTGGATGGGGATAATGTCCAGTTTGCAGACACGCTGTTCACTATCTTCCCCTGGTGGGACGGTGATGTAACAAAACGGGAAGTGGGCCAGCAGATCGAGTCAGCCAGCAAAATCGAATGCAAAAAATGGGTATGGATCTATCATGCACCGCCCGATGAATCTGCCACCAGCTGGGCCGGCAAGCGCTTTATCGGAGACATCGAACTGAACCAGTGGATTGAAAGCTACAAGCCCGACCTGGTGATCAGCGGGCATATTCATGAAAGCCCCTTCAAGGAAGGCGGCTCCTGGGTGGATCGTCTCGGTGACACCTGGATCCTCAATGCTGGCAACAACATCGGCGATATGCCAGCCCATATCGTGCTGGACCTGGAGGCCATGTCTGCCCAGTGGGTCTCGCTAGCGGGAATCCAAGAACAGCTGATCGCCTGATCCAGCTTCAATAACCACCGGTATCGCGTTTGCTGACAGCCCGCTTCAATACATTGGTGCGCTGCTGGTTCATCAGGGTTTCCAGCACTTCATCCACCATGCCCAGATGATCATGCCCTTCAAACTGGCTTTTCAGGTCAACAAGGTACTGGTTCAGGTTGAACAGGCGCAGGCAGAGTATCCTGGCAATATGCCAGAGCAGCTCAGGGTATTTTTTCAGAGTCACCCGGGGGTCCTCGATATGGTAGAACACCGCATCCGTGAGGCAATGCACCGAGGCAGAATGATCCATCTCCAGGATCGTGGACATCTCTCCAAAGACAGCACCGGGATCTGAAGAAATGGCGACCTCGGTACCGTCTTTCTCAACCCGGACCTTGCCGGATTTGAGAATATAAATACTGGCCACTTTCTCGTCCTGGTGCAGCAGCGTATGTCCTGCGGGATATTCAACCAGTGGCAGGCTGGCCATCGCCGCATCAATGTCAGACATGAAGAACCTCGGTGTTTCTGAAGTGAATTGTCTTGATGCTACCTTATATCCCCGGGCTGAAACAGGCGTTTGTTGTGTCCTGTGACAGCAGGTAACATTAGCGCCCTGCCAAACAATAAAAAATAGCCAGTAATTTGAAAGCGGAACAAGACTATGAAACCGGACCTGACTGACCAGACTATCCTCATCACCGGTGCCGGCCGCGGCCTGGGCAAACACGTGGCCCTGCACCTGGCCTCCTGCGGCGCCATCATCGGTGTGGCCGATATTGATGCGGGCAATGCGGAAGCAGTGGCCGGTGAAATCATCAACAATGGTGGCAAGGCCAAGCCCTATGCCGGTGACCTGTCTGTGCGTAAAACCTTTATGGCGATTGCCAAGGACTTCAGCCGCATGACCGGCCATATCGATGCCATCATCAACAACGCCATGTTGTTGCGCTACTGCCCGGTACAGGACGTGGACGAGGACACCCTGTCTGCCATGCTCGATATCGGCATCAAGGCATTGTTCTGGTCAGCCCAGGCCCTGCTGGAACATTATGACAAGGACAAGGGCGCCAGCATCATCAACCTGGCCTCACCGGTGGCCACCCGTGGTTTTCCGGGCACCTCTGTTTACAGCACAGTGAAAGGGGCAGTGACAGTATTCACCAAGACCATGGCCGCCGAGCTGGGACCACAGCGAATTCGCATGAACGCCGTCTCCCCGGCCTCTGTGCCGACCCCCGGTTCGCTGGGCCTGAATACGAAAGAAGAGTATGAAAAACGCGCTGGCTGGATTCCCCTGCGCCGCAATGGCACGGAAGCAGACAATTCCAATGCCATTGCTTTCCTGCTAAGTGAGGAAGCCAGTTTCGTGCACGGGGAAATTTTCAACGTGGATGGTGGGGTCGCGGCCTGCAATTAGCCCTGTAGGCCGGAAATGGCCAAAGGCCATCTCCGGCATTGATACTTGTTGTGACACACCTGCCGGAGATTGCTTCGCAATTTCCGGCCTACTTGCTGCAACGCTCGACTTCATGTAGGTCGGGATAGGACCGCAGGTCCGTTTCCCGACACGATAAAAACAGCTGAGTCTCTAATGAAACCGTCGGCAAACGGCCTTCGGCCTATGCCGACCTACGCAATAATCTTTTTCTAAATACCTAACCGACCGCATAAAGCGCATCAATCAATCTAGCCGCACGCGGCCCGTTGGTCCCCACCGCATGCATCTTGTTGCAACAGTAGGAAAATCCGATTTTCGTATCGGGATCGCCAAAGCCGATTGACCCCCCGATACCATGGTGGCCAAAGCTGCGCATGTTGGGGCCCATGTACACTGCTTCCGGTGTATTGAGCAGGACACCCAGGGCCTGGTGATAGGGTCTTTCCTGCAAGCCTTCCGTCTGGTTGTGTTGTTCCGTAATCATGGTTTCCAGCCCGTCCCTGCTCATCAGCGTGACCCCATCGAGTTCGCCATTGACCACGCAGCCGTATATCCGGGCAACGCCCCTGGCATTGCCATGGCCGGAACCACTGGCGACTTCCACTTCGCGCCATTCTTTCTTGTTCATGGTCTCTGCCCAGGGCTCATCGGGATTCTGTTTGAAGGCCAGGGCACGCAGTGAACTCTGGTCAGCTCCGTCCTTGGCCGCAAACAGCTTGGCTTCCATGTTGGGCATCACTTCTGCCACGTGACGTTGTTCTTCTTCAGTCATGCCGCCGATGTAATATTCTGCCTGCAGCGGTGTTGTGACTTCTTGTCTCAAAAACGGTCCAACTGTCATGCCGGTGATCCTGCGCATGACCTCTCCCAGCAGGAAACCCTGGTGGTGGACGTGATAGGCCGCCTTAGTGCCAATCTCCCAGAGCGGCTCCTGTTCTTCCAGGGCATGGACAATGGCTTCGCGATCAAACATGGCCCCCTGCCAGAGCGGATTGGTCGTCAACACCGGCACAGCTGCCGTATGGTCCAGGAAATGCCGGATCAGGGTGCTTTCCTTGCCATTCTGGCCATACTCGGGCCAGTACTTGATGACCGGGTCGTTTGGCGATACCAGGCCCCTGTCCATGAGCATGTTGAAACAGATGGCCGTGATGCCCTTGGCTACCGACATCATGCAGACCGTGCTGGCCTCATCCCAGGCATCATCCATGGCACCATTGCGCCAGCCACCCCAGATATCCACCACGGTTTTGCCCGCAACAATCACAGAGCAGCCAGCACCGATTTCATCCTCGACACGGAAGTTTTCCAGGAAGGCATCCACCACCGGTTGATATTCCGGTTCAAAATGTCCGTTCATTTGAAAAGTATGGCCGCGTGCAGTTACAGTCTGTTCAAGTTCCAAAATAGCTCCTTATCCCCGCTTTTTGTTATAGTCTTTCGTCGCGCTGTAAAGGTTTAACCCTTTGCTCAAACATCATACCAAAATCCAGGGATAGAAAAGCCTGATGACAGAACTCACCACCAATTTCCAGCGTTCCTTTGACTACATTGTTGTCGGTGCCGGCTCTGCCGGCTGCGTCCTGGCAGCCAGGCTCAGTGAGGACCCGTCCCTGGAAGTCTGCCTGATCGAAGCTGGCGGCTCCGAGAGGCATCCCTATGTCAGCATACCCGCCGCCGTGGGTTGCGCCATCATGAATCCGAAGATGGGCTGGGGCCTGAAAACCGTACCGCAGCCTGCGCTCAATGGCAGGCAGGTGCCCTTGCCCCGCGGCCGACTCATCGGTGGCTCCGGTTCCATCAACGGCATGGCCTACTACCGGGGTGACGGCAAGGATTACGATGACTGGGCCAGCGAAGGCAATCCCGGCTGGGACTATGCCCACCTGCTGCCCTACTTCCTGCGCTCGGAGCACAACCCCGAGTTCAAGGATTCGCCGTATCACAACACCGGTGGGCCGATGGGGGTCAGCTTCATTTCCAAACCCAACAAACTGTGTGAATCCTTCAACGCTGCCATGGGGGATCTCGGCTTTCCCTACTGTGATGATTTCAACACGGCCTATCCCAACGGCTACGGCTACCGGCAGGGCTCCATCTGGAAAGGCAAACGTGTTTCCACGGCCAGTACTTACCTGCGCCCGGCCATGAAGCGCAAGAACCTGACGGTCCTGAAGAACACACCAACCCGACGCGTCCTGTTTGAAGGCAAGAAAGCTGTCGGTGTGGAAGTCCAGGGAGAGGCCGGCATTCAAAGTTATGGTGCGGGCAAGGAAGTCATCGTTTGCGGCGGTGCCTACCACTCGCCCCATATCCTCCTGAACTCCGGAGTCGGCGACAGCGCCCACCTGGAAGATGTCGGCGTGGGTGTCGTGCATCACCTGCCGGGCGTTGGCAAAAACCTGCATGACCACCCATCCACCTACACCGCCCTGGACATGAGCAACAGCACTTCCTATGGCATTTCCTGGAAGGCCATGCCGCGCGATATTCTGCAGTTTTTCCAGTATGCCCTGTTCCGCCGCGGCCCCATGGCCAGCAACCTGTTTGAAACCAATGCCTATATCAAAACCATGCCCTACAGCGACCGCCCTGACATGCAACTGGTTTTCCAGCCGGCCCGGCGCAACATCAAGCCCTTCCCGATCCCGATCAATCACGGCTATGCCGTGGCCACGGTGTGCCTGTATCCGCTGAGCCGCGGAGCGGTGACCCTGGCCGGCAATGACCCGCTGGCCGCGCCACTGATTGACCTGGCCCTGGGCAAGGAAAAGGAAGACATCCAGACCCTGGTGCGGGGCCTGAAACTGGCCCGGCGGGTCACTCATCATGACAGTTTCGGCAAATATGCCGCCGATGAAAGGCTACCGGGTGTAGACATCCAGAATGACGAAGAACTGGAAGCTTACGTGCGTGAAACCCTGATTACCGTGCACCATCCCGGTTCCACCTGTCGCATGGGCAACAGTGACAACGACGTGGTGAACCATGAATTGAAAATTCATGGCTTGGACAATATCCGTGTGGCCGATGCGTCCATCTACCCACGCGTCCCCGGTGCCAACACCAATGCCAGCGTGGTGGCCATTGCCGAAAAAGCCGCCGACATGATACTGGGCGTAGATGCCCCTGAACCCATAACAGAATTGGGATGAGTCGTAGGCCGGAAAAGCAAAGCGTCATCCGGCAAGGCGAACAAAGTTCGCCCATGAAAATAGAAGCACAATAAAATTTATAGAAAGGAACTGATCACATGGCCAAAGAACACCTGAAAACCTGGAAAATCGGCGACGTCGAAATCACCCGCATCGTGGAGGTCAATGGCTGGGAAGATGACATCAGCATGTTATGGCCGGATGCCGGGCCCGGAGATGTGCAGAAATACCCCTGGCTCAAACCCCATTGGGCTACTGACGAGGGCAAGATGATCATCAGTTTCCAGTGCTTTGTCATGCGTACACCGGATCACCAGATCATGCTCGACACCTGCATCGGTGCAGACCGCCAGCGTGAATTCGATGTCTTTACCAATATGCAGACCTCGTTCCTGGATGACCTGAAGGCCGCCGGCTTCAACCGGGAAGAGATCGATATCGTGCTGTGCACCCACCTGCATTTCGATCACGTGGGCTGGAATACCCACCTGGTGGACGGCAAGTGGATACCCACCTTTCCCAATGCCCGCTACCTGTTCGGCAAGGGGGAGTACGAACACTGGAAGATGCTGGAAGAAACCAAGGGCTATCACGACCTCAATCACATGTACGACGCTGTACAACCCGTGATCGATGCCGGCCTGGTGGACCTGATTGATATCGATCACAAACCCTGCCCGCAAATCACCCTGATGCCAACACCCGGTCATACGCCAGGTCATGTCAGCATTGTCATCGAGTCAAAGGGAGAACGAGCGGTGATTACCGGCGACCTGATGCACTGCCCGATCCAGTGTGCCGAACCCGAGCGTATCGTGCGTTTTGACATGGACCAGGAAAAAGGGGCGCAGACACGCCAGGGATTTGTCGACCAAATGGCCAACCAGGACATCCTGGTACTGGGCTCCCACTTTGCCGAACCCACCGCCGGACACATTGTCAGCGACGACGACGGCTGCCGCTTCACACCAAAACAGTAGGCCGGAAAAGCATAGCGTCATCCGGCATGGCGGCTGAAAGCCGCCCGGGTGTAGCTGCAATACGTCAGGCTGTATTTTCCGCAGCTATTTTCGCCACCTGGCTGGGCGCTGTTTCTTTCAGGAACAGCGCCGCAATCCCGGAGAGGAAAGCGCAGACCAGGCAGAAATACATGGTCACGGCCAAACCGTTCTGGTCCGCCAGCAAGCCCGCCAGAGACGGCGAGACAAAGCCGCCCACCAGTTCCCCGATACACACCACCAGCCCCATGCTGGACGCTGCCAGTTTCGGGCTAACGGTTTCACCGGGCACCACGCCCATGAACAGCGGAAACGAACCCGTTGCACTCCAGCCGATAAAAAACAGCAGCCCCATCATCCACAAGGGACCATCAAAGTACAACGCGGTAAGCGGTGTCACCATCCCGATAAAGGTAAAGACAATCATCACCGGTTTGCGACCGATTCGATCTGACAAACCCGGCACCAGGAATCCGCACAGCATGGTGCTGAAGCCCATGACCGAGGTCACGCCACCGGTTTCCTCCGGGGTGAGTCCCCTCACGGTTGGCAGATAGACATAGATAAAGGTCAGGGTGACCAGGAACCAGGACACCAGGCAAATGGAAATCAGGGCACAGACGCGTATGTTGTGTTCCTTGAGCATGCCCAGTGCGCTGAAGACTGGCTTCTCCCCTGCCTCAGCCACCTGGGCTTCCTCGTTCACAATGGCACGAGGTTCTCTCATGAATTTCCACACCAGGAAAGCACAGATCAGGCCGGGAATGCCTGTCATGAAAAAGGTCAGGCGCCAGTCCAGCACACTGGCCAGTGCAGTCAGTACAATGGGCGCCAGTGTGGTCCCCAGCAGGGCAGCAAAGACGTTCTGCATGATGCCGGCATTCATGCCGCGACGATGGGGAGAGCTCTCCTGGTTCATGACGGACAGGCAGATTGGCAGGAAGGGCCCTTCCGCCACCCCCATCACGATACGTGCCAGCAGCAAAAAGCCGAATGACCCGGCAAGCCCGGACAGGGCCGAGCAGGCAGAGAAGACCAGGATGGACACCAGGATGAAGGGTTTACGTGCGCCCCGGCGATCGGACCAGGCACTGAAAGCATAGGCCGAGATTGCCCAGGCCAGGGCCAGCATGGAGCTGAGCATTCCCAGTTGGGTATTGCTCAGCTGCAGATCCTCGAGAATGAACGGAGTGAGTACACCGACGGCATTACGATCAAAAAAGATCAGGCCAAAGGTAAAGCCCAGCAGCACCAGGATGCCGTTTTCGTAAGTCAATAAGCCTTTTTGCTGTGGTGCAGTGGCAGGTGCAGCCATGGAAACCCCCTCGTTATTCTTGTTATTGGGGAAGAGTCTACCCAGAAGCACTGACCGGGTAAATGCAGACAACATCACGCCCCGAAACCCGGACCACTACTTAATATCCAGAAAAGTTAATTCCCTTTTATCCTTTTCCCTTTTTCCCTTTTTCCCTTTTTCCCTACTCGTCAACGAAACAAATCGTCCGGATTTCCATACTTTGCCGTGGCGGCGTGGTGTCATCTGTCCAGGGCAAATCGATGGCTGTGTGACCCGAAAATTGCGGCACACTGTCGTCGGAATCGTAAAGCTTGAAGGCAAAGATCTCTTCCGGCTGCATTTCAAACGCGTAGTACCATTTATGCGCCGGGTTATAACTGAGGTTCCAGCCATACAGCGGGGGGCGATTGGGATCGTTAAGGCCGCCACGGACTTCAGCGAAATTCAGGTCATCCTTGACCACGGTGGCCGCATCGCAAATAGCCAGGGGGGTACGAAGGACGGTTTTGATCGGACGCCAGAAATTCATCAGAATCACGCGTTTTTTCAGCCACTTTTCTGCCTCATCGCCCAGGATATTGTAGGCATACTCCTCGATGGTTTTACGGCCGTAATCCACGTGGGCAGCGTGTGAAGGCTGCGCATGCTGCCGGGCATCCGGGCTGTCACTGCGTGCGACATGCCCGAAGGCGATGGCCTTTTCGGCACCGTTGACCTTTTCCGCGAGTGCACAGATTTCCGGGTAAAAAATTTCCTGCACCTTGTCTTCGTCGTAATAATCATCACCCTGCATTTTTGTCTCATGGTGCAGCAGGGCAAAACCGTTCTTCTCGATACTGGGTCTTTCGTTTTCCGCCAGCGAATGGATGTCGGACACGACCACGTCATGGTATTCACCCGGCCAGTAGGATTTTTCCCGTTCGCCAGGGTAGAAAATGGTGTGCTCGCCCTTGACCACGTATTTGATTTTCGTGGTGACATGGTGATTGGTGGCGTTCATATATCGGTCCTTTGTCTCGCTTTCTTTAGTCAGGTTTTATAACACCCAGATTTTACGCATACAAGCGATGTGGGGCCTGTATTTGTTACTGATCAAGTCTGTTTTCATTCCAGGATATAAATTCGCTCCAGGTTATTATGGAATCCTCCCAAGCTCCTGAAAATAATACAAATATGCTAAAGTGCAGCATAGACCGTAATCACACATAGAGACCGAAACCCCATGAGCGAAAACACCTCCGGCCTGGACCAGGGCCGCCTTGAACACCTGAAAGCCGTGATTGAAAAAGATGTCGCCGATGACAGATATTTTGGCGCGGTTGTGGCCGTGGCCCGCAACGGCGAACTGGCCATGCTCGATGCCATTGGCTATGGCGATGCGGAACACAAGGTACCCCTGAAAACAGACTCCGTGTTTTCCCTGTTCTCACTCACCAAGGCCTTTACCAATACCCTGGCCCTGCGCGCCATTGAACTGGGCCAGTTTGCCCTGACCACCCGCATCGAGGAGATCATTCCCGAGTTCACTGGTGAAGGTCGCGAAAAAATCAATTTCTACCACCTGCTCACCCACTCTTCCGGTCTGCCGCCGGTCTGGGTACCGCGGGAAGGCATGTACATCGACAAGCTCGATGACATTATTGAAGCCATTTGTGAAAACATCTTTCCCATGCAGCCACCCGGTGAACTCGTGCATTACTCGCCCCTGGTGCACCATGCCCTGATGGGGGAAGCGGTCAGGCGTTGTGACCCGCAAGGCAGAAGCTACCGGGAATTGCTGCAGGACGAAGTGCTCACACCACTGGGTATGAAAGACACGGCCATCGGTGTGCGCAAGGATCTCAAGGACCGGCACATCTTTCCGGATTTTCGCGGCAAACCGCCCCAGGAACACCTGGGCAGCAGCGACCTGGGCCCCCAGGGCGCCTTTGCCGAGGAACACGCGGAAATGCCCTGGGTAGGCGGTATCTCCACGGTACCGGACCTCTTCCGCTTTGCCGAAATGTTCCGCCAGCAAGGCACCCTGGATGGCCAGCGCATCCTGTCACCGGCCATGATGGAACTGGCCACCACCAACTGGACCGGTGACAAGCCCAACGAGTTGTACAAGAAAATTGCCATCGCCCACGGCTGGGAACCCTACCCGGCCTATATCGGCCTGGGCTTTGGCCTGCGTGGTGACCAGGTCTGCCCGTCCATTTATGGCGGCACCCTGGCCAGCCCAGGAACTTTCGGCAACTACGGTGCCGGCAGCACCCTGTTCTGGGTTGACCCGGAATGGGATATTACCTTTGTTGCCCTGACCGCCGGTGTCATGCATCCGGCCCTGAACATTGAACGCTTCCAGCGGCTGAACGATATCGTCATGTCGGCGGCTGTTTAAGGGATAAGAGACAAGGAAATAATAATTTTTGAGTTTCGTAGGTCGGCATAAGCGCAGCGTATGCCGACATCGGGCATAACTTGCACCTGGAAATTTTACGTCGGGAAACGGCTCTACCAGCCTATCCCGACCTACGACACCCCGAGCATTTGTTAAAGCCCGACGAGTCTTTCCTTGTCCCTTTCATCCATAAAAAAACGGGCCAATGGCCCGTTTTTTATCAAGCGTTGTCAGCTTACATGTTGGAGTTCACGAAATCCCAGTTAACGAGATTCCAGAACGCTTCCATGTAGGATGGACGCGCATTGCGGTAGTCGATGTAGTAGGCATGCTCCCACACATCGACAGTCAGCAGCGGCGTGATGCTATCATCAGTCAAAGGCGTGGCGGCATTCGAGGTATTGACGATTTCAACACCGTCACCTTTTTTCACCAGCCAGGTCCAGCCGGAGCCGAAGTTGTTGACGGCGCTGTCGGTAAACTTGGCCTTGAACTCGTCAAAGGATCCGAAAGCGGCATTGATGGCATCAGCCACGGCACCGGAAGGTTCACCGCCACCATTGGGACTCAGGCAGTTCCAGTAGAAGGTGTGGTTCCAGACCTGGGCGGAATTGTTAAAGACACCGCCAGAGGAGCTCTTCACGATCTCTTCCAGGGATTTATCCGCATCAGGTGTGCCTTCGATCAGGCCATTGAGTTTCACCACGTAGGTGTTGTGATGCTTGCCATAGTGGAATTCGAGGGTCTCTTTGGAAATATGGGGCTCCAGGGCATCCTGGGCATATGGTAAAGGAGGCAGTTCGATCGCCATGAAATTTCTCCATCACTGCCCTGTCAGGCAGTTATTAATGTATTAAGCGCAATTATTCTGAAAAATTCAGAGGACGCATAGTGTACCGCAAATTGCGCATCATTAAAGGGGCATCTGCAGAATCACCGAACACAAAACCCTTTAAATTTTAAGGTTTTATACAAGAAATATGGGAGTAAATTATCCTGGTGACCGGATGAGGCGCAGCATTTCCCTGCCTATTACACCATCGGGATTGCCCAGGGTTTCGATAATCTCAAAGTGGTTATAGCCTTCTCCCACAAGCACTCGAATATCCTGCCCCGCGGTTTCCACTGTCCGGGCAAAGTCCCTGGCCTGGCGCTGGAACTCCGGTGATTCATGAGTGCCATAGGCAACAGTAAGCGGCATCGAGAATTTTTCGGGATGGGCTTGCGGGCTTAACCGTGGAATATTGTCGGGCCCCAGGCTGACATAATCACTGCGCCAGGTATGGGCGACCGGTGTCAGGTCATACATGCCACTGCACAACAAGGCCGCCTTGAAGATATCCTGCGGTAAAGATAACGCTGACCAATCACATGTCAGGAGTACGCCGGCAAGGTGGGCGCCGGAGGAAAACCCGGCCAGGTAAATCCGGCTGGCATCACCACCAAATTCAGCGGCGTGTACAAAAACCCATTTTACTGCCTGCTGAAGTTGTGCGACCAGCGCCTCCAGACTGCCATCAAAATCCTCGACCGAGGAAAAATCAGGGACCACGAAGTTGATACCGGCGTTCACGTACATATCAGCCGCAAAGGCATTGTCTGCGGCCACACCAAAACGCCAGGTGCCACCATGGATGAAAATCAGGATTGGGCTGTTATCAATTCCGGCCGGATACACATCAAGACTTTCAATGGCCCTGTCCCCGTAACGAAAACGCAAAGGGTCACCCAGTATGTCGCGCACTTTGGCACTGCGATCGGCCAACCGCGCCAGCACTTGCTCATGGTTGGGTGCGTAGACGGTCTGGTCATAGGCCGCATCCAGTTCTTCCTGCGTCATGTCCTGCCAGGTCATGGGGTCTCCTATGTTATTCGAGGACTGGAATTGATAATGCAATATGCAATAGTTCAGGTGAAATGAGAACTAATGAATGGAAGGGAAGAGTTATGTAGGTCGGCATGAGCGAAGCGTTTGCCGACAAAGACAATTTCACTTGAGGTAAATATTCAAGTCGGGAAAAGACGCTTCGCGTCTATCCCGACTTACAAAACCCCGGGCATTCGTTCAGTCCCAACGAGTCGTTCCTTGCCTCTTGTCTCTTGCCTCTTGTCTTTAACGCGTCAACCACGCCACCAGCAATCGAATCTGGGTTTCGTCCAGCTTCTCACCGAACGCCGGCATGATGCCGTTGCGACCGTCATTGATGGTTTCACGAATGGTGTTCAGGTCGCCGCCATAAAGCCAGATATCGTCAGTGAGATTGGGCGCGCCCAATGCGGTATTACCCAGGCCCTCCGGACCGTGACAGGCAACACAGACCTGGTTGTATTGTGCCTGGCCGGGATGACCTTCGGCTTCCGGCGTGCCAAGCGCCAGCACATAGTTGGCCACGTTGGTCACGCCCTGCTGGCCCAGCACCGCCGTCCAGCTGGACATCACGGCCATGCGACCATTCAAAAGGGTCTGTTCGATATTCTCTGGCGTGCCGCCCCATTGCCAGGCGTCATCACGCAGGTTTGGAAACAGGTTGGCCTGGCCCTGGGCCTCATAGCCGTGACAGGCACTGCAATTCTGGGTGAACAGGTCCCTGGCGCTGGCCATAAGAGTAGTATCTGCCTGTATGTCTGCCAGCGGCATGGCGGCAATTTCTGCCCTGATTTCAGAAAAGTTGTCGGTAAAATCATCCATGCGTTCACTGAGTTCGCCGCCCTGTGACCACTGGAAGGCGCCCTTGAAGGAGCCCAGGCCCGGGTAGAACATCAGGTAGAAAACTGAAAACACCATGGCAGCAAAAATAAACCAGAACCACCACAGGGGCGCCGGGTTGAGTCCTTCACCCAGGTTTTCATCCCAGGTGGTATGTTCCACTTCTGCCGGGTCAGGCGGGGCCGCCGTAAAGACGCTGACCACCAGCCACACCAGGCCACCAGAGCCCACCAGGGTGAGCACGATAATCCAGCCACTCCAGAAATCATTGGGCATATCAGCCATGTACACTGCCCTCCAGGTGCTTGCCGTCTTTTCGGGTCAGCAGGTCCGATTCATAGTCTTCATCACGCAGCGGGATATCCGCGGCATCATCGATTTCGTCATCCGGCGTCACCATGAAGACCCAGATGATCAGGGCCACCATGAACAACATGACCAGCATGTCACCAACAAAAATAAACCAGGTCATTGGGAATCCTCCGCCAGGCCAGTGCCCAGTACCTGCAGGTAGACGACCAGGGCATCAAGCTGGGTGAGACCTTCCAGTTGTTCCGGTGCAGCAGCAATATCTTCTTCGGTATAGGGATGACCAAGCGTCTGCAGTACACGCATTTTGCGCTGGATATCACCCAGATCAGCAGCTTCCCATTCCGCCAGCCATGGATAGGCAGGCATAATCGAATTGTTAACCACATCCCGTGGATTGATCAGGTGAACCCGGTGCCAGGCATCAGAGTACTTGCCCCCGACCCTGTGCAGGTCCGGCCCGGTGCGCTTGGAGCCCCACATGAATGGCCGGTCGTAGACAAACTCGTCGGCGCGTGAATAGGGTCCATAGCGTTCCACTTCCGCCAGCAGGGGTCTGACCTGCTGGGAATGGCAGACGTGGCAACCTTCCTTGATATAAACATCACGCCCGGTGAGTTCAACCGCGGTATACAAGTGGCTGTTCTCGGTGGCAAGGCGCAGCGAGTCCTGAAAGACGCTGGGCAATACCTGGACCAGGCCGCCAATAGCCGAGACAAACAGGATGCCGAAAATCAACAGGCCGATGTTGTTCTCTAGTTTACGATGGAGTGTGACGCCGTGATATTTCATGCCGGCACCTCCACACCCATAACCGCATCGGGATTATGTTTTGTCCCTTTTATTTCATCGATCACTTCGGGCGGGCTGACGGTGACAGTGTGTAATCCGTACATGGTCCGGAGCAGGTTATAGGCCATCAGCACGGTGCCTGACAGGAAGATCAGGCCCGCCACCAGGCGCAGTCCGTAGTAAGGCACCATGGACGCCATGATGTCAGTGAAGCTGTAATTGAGCTCACCAATCTCGTCAATGCTTAACCACAGCAATCCCTGTGAAACACCGGCGCCCCACATGGCCAGGATATACAGCATGGTACCGGCGAGAGCGAGCCAGAAATGGATATTGGCCAGCTTTACGCTGTACAAGGGCTTGCCCATCATGCGCGGCACCATGAAGTAAAAGGTGCCGTATGTAATCATGGCGTTCCAGCCCAATGCCCCCGAGTGCACGTGGCCAATGGTCCAGTCGGTGAAGTGACTGACAATGTTGACGCTGCGAATTGCCATCATCGGGCCTTCAAAGGTCGCCAGCCCGTAAAAGGCCAGTGCCAGGACGATGAACTTCATCGCCGGATCCACGGTGAGTTTGCGCCAGGCCTTGCTCACGGTCATGATGCCGTTAATCATGGTTGCCCAGGAAGGCGCCAGCAGGATCAGGCTCATCACCATGCCCAGTGACTGCACCCATTCGGGAATGGAGTTGTAGTGCAGGTGATGCGGACCGGCCCAGATATAGGTATAGGTAAACGCCCAGAAAGAAATCACCGACAAGCGGTAACTCCAGATAGGCTGGTTGGCCTGCTTGGGCAGAAAGTAATACACCATGCCAAGAAAGCCCCCCGTGAGCAGGAAGCCCACCGCATTATGCCCGTACCACCACTGGACAATGGCATCCTGGGCACCGGCATAAAGGGAATAGGATTTGTTCATGCTGACCGGCAAGGCCAGGTTATTGACGATATGCAGCATGGCGATGACGATGATCAGCCCACCGTAAAACCAGTTGGATACATAGATGGGCTTGATACGTCGGTTGGCAATGGTGCCGAAGAAAACAATGGCAAAACACACCCAGAGAATGGTGATGGCAATATCGAACGGCCATTCCAGTTCCGCGTATTCCTTGGTGGATGTCCATCCGGCCAGCAGTGACAAGCCGCCAAACAGGACAACGACCTGCCAACCATAACAGGTAATCCAGGCCAGGCGCGGGGCAAACAACGGCACATTGCTGGTCCGCTGGACACTGTAAAAGGCCGTGGCCATCAGGGCCGAGACACCGAAACCGAAAATGATGCCATTGGTATGCAATGGCCTGAGGCGGCCGAAGGAGAGCCAGTACTGCCCCAGGTCCAGCCCGGGCCAGATCAGTTCGGCCGACAGCCAGACTCCGACAGTCATGGCCAGCACAGCCCACAAAATAGAGAACTGCACCAGTCGCTTGACGACACCGTCGTGATAAACCTCGCGGCTGTTTTGTTGCGTCATTTCAGTCATTGGGCTGTGTCTTTCCTGTCTGTTGGTTTTCTATTGGTTATCACCGGGCGCTAATTCGTAGGCCGGAAATGGCCGAAGGACATCTCCGGCAATCGGTGGAGGCATTAACGCCGGAGATTGCTGCGCAATTTCCGGCCTACGAAATGTTGCCAAGGCCCCACGTGTCGTCCCTTGTTCCTTGTTCCTTGCTCCTTGTCCCATGCCCCTGATTCAAACCCCGAGGTTGGGACCAAGCCCGTTGGCCCACAATCCCATGGTCAGTCCCAACAGGCTGACAAAGGCCACCAGGAGCCAGCCGACCAGCGAGGACGACATCAGCATGCCCCGCTCCGGGGGTATATTCATGACGATGGGCAGGCCCCGGTACAGCAGGTTCATGGACCAGATGATGGTCGGTATCAGGACCAGCACATTGAAAAAGATGCTGGGGTACAGATGGGCCAGACTGGCGATGGAAAGCGGCGCGGCCACGACAGTAAAAAAGGCAAACAGTCCTTCAGTGGGAACACCGGTGACCCCGTAGGTTTTTGCCATCCAGCGGGCAATAAAAACGGTGGAGACATAACCGAAAATCAGTGCATCGCAATACAGGAAGCTGATAATGACACGGGTGGTGTTATCAAACTGCAGCGGTTCTGCGGCGCCCAGGCGCCAGCCAAAATAAGTGGCACCAATCCAGGCACATACTGGCGGCAGCAGAATGAGCAGAAAGGTGAGTTTCTGTACAGCGCCAATGACCTGGGCGTTGCCGTTGGAAATTTCCCGAAAAACCTTACCGGGTGTATGCAGGACTGCAAGAAGCAAAGGGCTGCCTCATCTGGTGACTTGAAGGTGAAAGAATTTTATTTTTTATATTGTGCCGCAGCATTGATAAATATCAAGCCATTACCGCTGATTACCGCCAAATTGGCCATTGGTCACCAACATAAACAATGTGTTCCCATTATCCAGCAGCCAGACTGGCCTAGCCTTTTATCCCTTTATCCCTTCATCCTTTTATCGAAAACCCCATCGAAGCCCTCGAACGTCGACTCTCCATACCTAATCCAACAGACCCAACGCCCAACGAGTCGTTCCTTGCCCCTTGTCCCTTGCTCCTATTCAGGCACATCCAACCCCGCCCAACCAAACACCTTCTCCATAATCGCCCTGACCGTTTCCGGCCGATCCTCGCCCGGAAGGTCGTTATTTACGGTGTACCCCGTACGCTCCAGGCTCCAGGAAAGGTTGCGGTAGGACGGACGGAATTTTTTCAGGGCAGCCGTGTCAATCGCCACAGTTTGTCCCGGACTGGCAGGAATCAGTTCATCACGCCGGTAAATGGCCCCGAAACTCATCAAGCCCCATGTCCCTTCACGCTTTTCCACGGTATACAACATCAGGCAATGGGCTGACAGTGTCATCTCCACGTCATCCATGGTCTCCGGTATGTCGATCACACCCGACAAGGTCGCTACCGCGCGGTCACCGTTTAGAGTCACCAGCACGGGCCCCAGGCGATGCTTGGCTCGCATACCCCGTTCATACATCCCCCTGGAGGCCGTCACGAATTCCTTGCCACTACCCTGGAACCAGCTGATATCGACCACCGAGTCCTCAAAGAAACAATCAGCCATTCGCTGCCACAAACACAAATCCCGACTCTCACGCTCGCGGGCAACGAGTTGGGTGATGGCGGTGATGTCTGTGGCTTCGTTGGGGGTCATGGGAAGGATCCAGTTCAGGTGAGTTTGGGGAGTTATGGTAATCGATAAAGCGATAAAACGATAAACCGATAAAGGGCCAGTTCAGGTCAGGGCTGGAACCAGGTTACCATCCTGACCAAGCACAATAATCCATCCGGTTGCCCATTAACGAATTCTCGCTTTATCGTTTTATCGTTTTATCGTTTTATCGATTTATCGAATTGCCCAACGAAGCCGCCGGATGACGGCACTATGTACCATATCCAAACTGAGTTGCTCTTCCGGTCTGATTGTCAATATTGATTATCTCTTTCATAAATAGTTTACTTACGCCCATAAAAATACGAATAAAGGGAAACTCCTTTCATGCTGATCGGCATACCAAAGGAAATTCACGACGGCGAAAAACGTGTCGCCACTACCCCTGAAGCTGCTGAAAAGCTTCGCTCCCTGGGCTATGACGTTGCCATTGAGAAAGGAGCTGGCGAGGCTGCTAACTTCAGTGATGACGCCTACCGCGAAGCCGGTGTACAGATCGTGGAAACTGCCCGGGAAATCTGGGAGCGGTCCAACATCATTCTCAAAGTGCGCGCTCCGGAAACCCACCCGGAAATGTGTATCGATGAATCCGAATTGTTGCATGCCAACAAAATCCTGATCAGTTTTATCCAGCCGGCAATCAATGAAGAACTCATGTCGCGACTGGCAGCTGCCGGTGGCACGGTGATGGCCATGGATAGCGTCCCCCGCATATCCCGGGCCCAGAAAATGGACGCCCTGAGTTCCATGGCCAATATCGCCGGCTACCGCGCCGTCGTTGAAGCCGCACAACATTTTGGCCGCTTCTTTACCGGACAGATCACGGCGGCGGGCAAGGTGCCACCGGCCAAGGTGCTTGTTATCGGTGCCGGTGTTGCCGGTCTGGCCGCCATCGGTGCCGCCAAAAGCATGGGGGCCATCGTGCGTGCCTTTGATACGCGCCCCGAGGTGAAGGAACAGGTCGAAAGCATGGATGCCGAGTTCCTCATGCTGGATTTCGAGGAAGACGGCAGCGGCGAAGGCGGTTATGCCAAGGTCATGTCCGAGGAATTCATCAAGAAGGAAATGGAATTGTTTGGCAAACAGGCCATGGAAGTGGACATCGTCATTACTACCGCCCTGATTCCCGGCAAACCCGCGCCGGAGTTATGGACCGAGGCCATGGTGGAATGCATGAAGGACGGCAGCGTGATTGTCGACCTGGCTGCTGAAATGGGCGGCAATTGTAAACTCACCGAGGCCAACAAGGTGGTCGTCAAGCACGGCGTGACTCTGATCGGCTATACCGACCTGCCCTCCCGTCTGGCGGCACAATCCAGCCAGTTGTATGCCACCAACCTGTATCACCTGTTATCCGACATGACTCCCGACAAGGATGGCCAGGCCAATGTCGACATGGAAGACGAAGTGATTCGCGGAGCTACTGTGATCAACAAGGGTGAAGTGACCTGGCCGCCACCGGCACCCCGGCTTTACGCGGTACCGGAAAAGAAAAACGAGCAGGTGCAGGAGGCTCCTGCGCCCGAGACGGCTGACAGGCCCAATCCGGTCAAGCAGCTTGCCGTATTCGTTATCGCTGCCCTGCTCCTGCTGGCACTGGGCTCGGTAGCACCACCGGCATTCATGTCCCACTTTACGGTGTTTGTGCTGTCGTGTTTCGTGGGTTACATGGTGATCTGGAATGTCACCCCGTCCCTGCATACCCCCCTGATGAGCGTCACCAATGCCATCAGCAGCATTATTATTATTGGCGCCCTGCTGCAGATCTCCTCACCGGATGACCTGAACAAGTACCTGGCGGCCTTTGCCATTCTCATCACCAGCGTCAATATCGTCGGCGGCTTTGCGGTCACGCAACGCATGCTGGCAATGTTCAGGAAATAACAGGATGCGCCATGACTGAAGGTATCATCACCATGGCCTACCTGGGCGCCAGTATGCTCTTCATACTGGCACTGGGCGGACTGAGCAACCAGGAAACCGCCCGTCGCGGTAATGCCTATGGCATGACCGGCATGGCCATTGCCCTGCTCGCCACTATTATCGGGATCGTCACCGACAATTACGTCCTGATGCTGGCCTGCATTGTTATTGGCGGCTCGGTCGGGTTGCTGCTGGCCAGGAAAGTGGAAATGACCCAGATGCCGGAGCTGGTCGCCATACTGCACAACCTGGTTGGCCTGGCGGCAGTCATTGTCGGTTTCGGGACTTTTCTTGATCACAGCCTTACCCTCACTGGTGTTGAAAAAACCATTCACGATGTTGAAATCTACCTTGGCATTCTTATCGGCGCGCTGACTTTTTCCGGCTCCGTGGTGGCCTACCTGAAACTGAGCGCCAAGATCGGTGGCAAACCCCTGGCCTTGCCGGGTCGCCATTTCCTCAACCTGATCCTGCTGGTGATTGCCATCGTCTACCTGGTGCAGTTCATCAATGCGCCCACCGACAGCACTGCGTTGAATTGCCTGCTGGTGATGACCGTGGTGTCCCTGCTCTTTGGTATCCACATGGTCATGGCCATTGGCGGTGCAGACATGCCGGTGGTGGTTTCCATGCTCAATTCCTATTCCGGCTGGGCAGCCGCAGCGACAGGCTTCATGCTCAGCAATGACCTGCTTATTGTGATTGGTGCCCTCGTAGGCTCTTCCGGTGCCATCCTCAGCTACATCATGTGCAAGGCCATGAATCGCAAATTCCTCTCTGTGATTGCCGGTGGCTTTGGCTCCTCCGGCGGTGGCAGTGGGGCATCCAGTGGTCCCGCAGGCAGCGAGGACGACATTCAGCCCATCGATGCCGAATCCGTGGCACATATGATGCTGGCGGCAAAGAAAGTCATGATCCTGCCCGGTTACGGCATGGCCGTGGCCCAGGCCCAGCATTCGGTGTTTGAAATGAGTCGCAAACTACGCGAGGCTGGCGTCGAGGTGGGCTTTGGCATACACCCGGTGGCTGGCCGTATGCCCGGACACATGAATGTCTTGCTGGCCGAAGCCCGTGTACCCTATGACATCGTGTACGAGATGGACGAGATCAATGATGATTTTCCACAAGTCGATGTCTCCATCGTGATCGGCGCCAATGACATCGTCAATCCGGCGGCCAAGGAAGTACCGGACAGTCCTATTGCCGGCATGCCCGTTCTCGAACCCTGGCTGGGCAAAACCACCGTCGTACTGAAACGCTCCATGGCTTCAGGCTATGCCGGGGTCGACAATCCCCTCTTCTACAAGGACAACACCCGCATGCTCTTTGGTGATGCCAAGCAGAGCATCGACGACATCCTCAAGAACCTGTAGCTGTTTCCTGAACTCAACCGTAGGTCGGCATAGGCCCGTAGGGACATTGCCGACACCCGTTCCTGTTAGCCAATATGTCGGCAAACGGCATTGTTCCGTAATTACCCTCAAGTTAATACTCTGATTAATCTAATTGTAAATTTACAGTGATGCTTTCAGGGATAAACGGGCCTATGCCGACCTACAGTTTTTTCATTTCAAGCTGTTCTCCACAGCCACCATGACAGCGAAGCATCCGGGTAAGTGATCACTTAAAACCAGGAATGCCTGGCCATTCCACCCTTGAAATCCATTCGATCATCACAACAACTAATTGTATGGGTGTTGTTGTTACCTATATTTTCTGGGTACAGGAACGTCCGGTAAATAATAAAGCAGGAGGAAGAAAAAATGTTTTTAGTTGACTTCATCTTTGCTGCCATATTCAGTTTTATCGCCCTGGCATGTTTTATCATGGCCGGCAGCAAGGGACCATGGAATAACCTTGGCACCCTTTTTCTCGTCGTTTTTCTAATCACCCTGGCCGGTGGATTGTGGATTGGCCCGAGAGGTCCGATGATGATGGGCAGTTACTGGATACCCTACCTGGTGATTGCCGGGCTCACGGCCCTGTTGCTCGCCAACTTCATTTCCAACAGGAGTACTGAAGTACTCAGACCACCGGAAGAGGAGCTCACCAAAGCTGATTCTCCGCAAACGGCCAGCATCGCGGCCCTGGGTGTGGCATTCTGGATATTCGTTTGCGCACTGATCTTCAGCATAGGCGTCTCATTCCTGCTTTGATGTGAAACAGTGCTGCCAACTGGAATAGCCCCAGGGCAATCGACCAGATTCAGGCCGCTTTTTCCGTACACATGGATTACGTGTCCTGCCCAGGGGTTTGGGCAGCCTGTATACCGTGCAGGGCGTCTTTGAGCTGGTTTTGCTGGCTGGCTTCCCACTGGCGCCCGGCGATGACTTGCTCAAGTTGCGCCAGGTAAGCTTCCAGCACCGGGTTGTGTGAATGGTTGCGGTTCTGTGACCAGATAGCCCCTATTGCCTTGATCACCGATTGCATGACATTGACGTCAGAACCGGCATAGTGCACGACCGGATCAAAAGCGCCATGCAGCAGTGCTTCAAACCCCACCGGGCTGACCACTATCCGTAAGTTGCCATCACTATCGACTCGACGTGAGGACGGTGGCTCCCGGTTAGTGAGTTCGGCCATGGCCAGCGACAGGTAATCAACACACTTGATCGCAACAAAGGGTTCGTTCACTCCCGGTGAAAGGGCACGCAGTGCGATTTCCGAGATCTTTTCCAGGGTGTATTCAATATCCTGGATTGGGGTGCGGCGGGCGCCGATGGCAAACAAATTGCCCAGGCACTCCCTGTCCTTGTCAGACAATGTGCCCGTTGAACCGCCCTAGTCCTGGTGGATCAACGCCAGCGTGGCACCAGGCACTACAAAATCTCCCGGTTTCGCCAGCACCTCAACGACACAGTTGTTCTGGCTGGCCTGCTGCAACATGTCATCACCGGAAATGGACTGCACGTAACCGCCGACCGGGGTGGTGATAGCGACAGGTGCTGTATCCGGCTGCCATTTTTTCGCCTGGGCATTCTCTTCGGGCTGTAAACCGACTTTGCTGGGGAACAGCTTGTCGATGGCCTGCAACAATTCCTTGCTTAGCTGCTTGATGATGACATCCACCTGCACGCGCTGTGAAACATGGTGAATAAAAAATACCAGTACACCAACTGCCAGCATCGTGAAGACCAGGGCCAGGGCCACGTTAATAAACGGCACCGGCGCCGTCGCATCAATACTACCCAGGATTCGCAATGTCAGCAGGCAGTACAGGAAGGTGGACACGAAGGTACCCAGCACGAATTTGGTGGACGTATCTTCCATGAAGTTTC
>Ga0181578_10001108_pt1 | contig 25877 bp, 25 predicted proteins | sample 071ome_21_FD_148659 | JGI IMG/M metagenome (GOLD analysis project Ga0181578, IMG submission 148659) | Coastal salt marsh microbial communities from the Groves Creek Marsh, Skidaway Island, Georgia - 071401CT metaG (spades assembly) | ecosystem: Environmental > Aquatic > Marine > Intertidal zone... | reverse complement strand
CGTACGGAACTCACTCCACTGAACGGCCGCGCGCCGCCTCTCCAGGGCTGACGAAAACACTTTTGTTTCCCCGGCACAGGCCGGATTCCCAAGCTTTGGAGATACAGACATGAAGACCATCCTTTCCCTCGCCGCGGTCGCGGCGATCGCGACGGCGTTTGCAGGCCCCGTCAACGCCCAGTCCCACAAAATGAAAGACGGCATGCACGGCGGTCACGGATCGCACAGCAGCATGACGACCGGCGTGAAGATCGAGAACGCCTGGGCCCGTGCGACGCCCGGCATGGCGAAGAACGGCGGCGCCTATCTGACCGTCTTCAACGCCGGCAAATCGCAGGACCGGCTTGTCGCGGCAAAGGCCGATGTCGCGAACCGCGTCGAAGTGCATACCCATATCAACGACAACGGCATCATGCGCATGCGCCAGGTCGACGGCATCGACCTGCCTGCGGGCGGCACGATCCAGATGAAGCCGGGCGGTTATCACGTCATGTTCATCGGTCTGCACAAGCCGCTGAAAAAGGGCGAAACCTTTCCCGTCACGCTAGTGTTCGAAAAGGTCGGCGAGGTGAAGACCAGCGTTGAGGTGCGGTCGGTCGGCGCGATGGGTGGCGGCATGAAGCACGATATGAAGGGGCATGGCGGTCACGGCGGCCCAAAAGGGCACTGACCGTCCGCGGCGCCGGGCCAAATAAAGGGATGTCGTCCCCGCGCAGGCGGGGGGGCGATCCGTGACTAACGACCCCTTTTGCCTTAGCGGAGGCAGGGGCGAAAGGGGGCGTTGAATCCCTGCCTTCGCGTCGATGACCGAGGGCTGGCCGAGGGTGCCGTTCCCGATAGGCGAGGTGTCCGGAGGCCCTGTCCGGGTCTCAGTGCATCGCCGCGTGCCGGCGTTCGCCCAGCGCCTGCAGAATGATCTGCGTGGCCGACCACAGAAACAGTGCCGCCATGATGCCGGCCACGACCAGGTCGGGCCAGGCGGTCTACCAGGCCCAGACGCCGGCCGCCGCGATCATGACGGCGATGTTTCCGATGGCATCGTTGCGGCTGCAGAGCCAGACCGAGCGGACGTTTGCGTCTCCCTGCCGGTATTTCATCAGCAGCAGGACGCTTATAAGGTTCGCCGCCAGCGCCAGAAAACCGATCGCGCCCATGACCTCCGCCCGAGGAACGTCGAGAACGAGAATCTGGTATGCCGTAGATCCGAACACCCACAGCCTCAAGGCGCCGAGGCTGAACCCCTTGAACAGGGCGGCGCTGGTCCGCCATACGAGCGGCATGCCGATAACGTAAAGGCTGATGGCATATGTGGCCGTATCGCCCAGAAAATCGAGCGCATCGGCCTGCAATGCCTACGAACCGGACAGCATGCCGGCCGTCATTTCAACCAAGAACATGACTCCGTTTATGGCGATGACGGCCCAGAGCACCCGTTTGTAACCGGGGGAAAGACCGTCGAACACGGGCTCATGATTGCAGCAGTTGAAGCTCATGCGGCGTTAAAATAGCCGCGGTTTCCCGGGAACAGAAGCCGAAAAGGCAGGCGCGAAATATTTCGCCGCCTCTTCAGTCGTCGCAGATGGCGGTGCATTCGACCTCGATGTCGAATTCCCAGGGCCAGGATCCCACGGTCACGAAGGTGCGTGCGGGTGGGTCCTTGGGGAAAAACTTGCGGTATTCCTCGTTGATCGTGTCAAAATAACCCGAGTTGGAGCAATAGACGTTGACCTTGACGACCTGGTCGAGCGACGACCCGGCGGCTTTCAGCGCGTCACGCACGTTCTGCAGCGACTTCCGGGTCTGCTTTCGGATATCGCCGGTCACCAGCTTGCCGGTCTTGGTGTCCAGCGGCGGCAGACCCGACACGAAGACGAAGCCGTTGGCCTTTACGGCGGGCGACAGCGGCACCTTTCCCTTCTTCAGGGCTTCGGACATGCCGGGCATGTAAACGCATTCTTTCTTCGATTTGGCTTTTGCCATTGGGAGCTCCTTGGGTCTGTTGGGTTCTGAACGTTGCCGCCGAGGATATGCGGGCATGCCGGGGAAGACTAGACCGCATAAAATCCATCGGCTGTGAGGTCTGGACAAGAATTCCGAAGGATTGTTATTCGAGCATCAGCTGATCGTCGCGAACCAAAATTCGCGGTTGTTGCCATCTTGAAAAGCGAAGGGGCTAGCGTGTTAAACGCTAACCCCTTGCTTTATTTGGCTCCTCGGGAGGGACTCGAACCCCCGACCCAGCGGTTAACAGCCGCTTGCTCTACCAACTGAGCTACCGAGGATCAATGCGGTTGGGGCATATAACATCGGACGAACCGCGTTTCTACCCCTTTGAGTCATATTTGCGCGACAGATGTTGCCATTCAGTAAACCGCGGCGCCAGGGCGCCTAACCAGAGATGCCCATGTGCCGGGCGGCGGACTCTACAAGCTCCGCCACATCGGCCGGCCGGATTTCGTGAAACCAGTTTTTACCAGGTGCCAGCCGCACGTTCGGGCCTTTGTCGCAGAGCCCCAAGCATTTGATCGTCTGAACATCGATATCGAGGCCGCGCCGGTCGATTTCGGCGGCTATCGCCTCTTCAAGCCCGGTGCCGCCCTGCGGTCCGCAAGACACGGTAATGGCGTTGGGGCCGCGATCATTGATGCAGACGGTGAGGAGCGGTTTGCCCGACGCATTGTCGGGCAGGGGACGCAGAACGGATTTCACGGTTAAACTTTATTCGGCGGCGGTCTGCAGCGCCTGCAATTCGCCCTCAACGCATTCGTTCCAGAAATTCCCCCAGTGTTGGAGATATTCGTCGATGCACCAGAGCATCTGGTCCTGCAGTTCGCTGGTGGTGCAGAATTCCAGGACGGTTTTCAGCGCCGTTTCCGAGTGCTCTTCATCGCCTTCGATATGAACGATCCAGCTTTCCTGATCTTCGTCCTTCACAGCGTAATGTTCGCGCAGACCGTCGGAAATCATCCGGCACATTTCGGGCGCGTGACTTTCGGATGCCACGCCCGAATTGCCAAGGGCGATGGTAACCGGCATTTCACGGGCAACCTTGAAACGATAGGCGGTCATGTCCTGGATGGATTTTGGGACCGGATGAGCCTCGATCTGTTCCTCGGTCATGCCGGTGAAGCGTATTGCGAACTCCATGGCCAGCATGTCGTGACCGGCGGACCCGCAACGGAGCTCGGTATCTTCGTCGATCAGCGTATCCATGATCCGGCGGCGTATCTCGCGGGAATCGCAGCGCGAATGGATGGTCGAGATGACCTGCGGCGTCCATTTGGTGAAGTGATAGAACAGAACCGCGAGGTAGCCGATCTGTTCGCGGGTGGCCGTTCCGTCGGCAATGGTTTGCACCATCCGGTAATCGGAATGCCGCCGACCTTCGAACCGGCGTTCCATCTCCGCGAGAAATTCTTCCTGTGACAGGGCGACAGCCATATTACTTTCCCCATAACCCTCTGGAATGCTTGCGTGTAGTCTACCACAGACTGGATTTTCGTAAAACAGCGCAGTCCGGCGGCGGACGGAGGAGGAAGAATTGGAAAAGATGGATGCTGACACTGTCGATGCCGACAAGGTCGCCGCACTTCGCGACGCGGGCAACCTTGACGAGCTGTACGCGGCGCTGACGCCGCTGGACATGACGCCGGGCTGGATCGACCGGGAAACGCCGATCCTCTGGGAAAAACCCGACACGCCGTTCCAGCAGATGCACTGGCAGTACGGCGAATGCCGCGCCGCGCTCGACGCCGCCGGGCGACTGATCAACACGGAACTGGCCGAGCGGCGAAACCTGATCCTGCGTAACCCCGTACCCGGCAACGACATCGCCACGGCCAAGACGCTGGTCAATGCCTATCAGATGATCCTGCCGGGCGAGGAGGCGCGTACGCATCGCCACGCGCCACATGCGCTGCGGGTGATTATCGAAAGCGAAGGGTCGTTCTCGGTGGTGAATGGCGAGAAACATCCGATGGAGACCGGGGACGTTGTGCTGACCCCGGGTTGGTGCTGGCACGGTCACGGCCATGACGGCGATCGGCCGGCCTACTGGCTGGACGGGCTGGACGTACCGCTGACGCACCTGCTGGAACCGATGTTCTTCGAGGAACACCCGGACGGTTTCGCAGCCGTCGAACGTGTGACGCCGGATTCACCCTACCGGTTTACCTGGGACAGCATCCGGAAACGCACGGAAAAGGCCGAAGCGGATCCGGACGGCTGTTTCGGGCGCCGGGTGCGCCTGGTAGCGGACGAAATGCCGACCATCGGCATCTACGTGGACCGCCTGGAAGGGGGCCAGACGACGCGAAAATTCCGGCATACGGCGAATGTCGTCTACTGCCCGATGACCGGCAGCGGGACAAGCACGATCGGAGATCGGGAAATTTCGTGGAGTCGTGGGGATACGTTCGTCGCACCCACCTGGAACTGGATCGAGCATCGTGTCGAGGAAGACACGATTCTGTTCGCAATGACGGATGAATTTCTGATGAAGTTCGCGAATTATTATCGGTTCGAGACGGCGGCCTGAGCCGCCGCCTCGTGCGTTTTTCGTTTTATTTGGGAGGTTCGCCGCTTTCGATGTGGATCGACCGCTGCGGGAACGGAATGGAAATACCGGCCTCGTCGCAGGCTTCCTTCAGTGCCTTGTTAAGGTTGAAGAACACGGTCCAGTAATCGGGCGAATTGACCCAGACGCGGACGAAGATGTTGACGGAACTGTCCGCCATTTCGCCCACCACGAATTGCGGTTCCGGATCCTTGAGCCCCAGCGGCTCCGCCTCGACGACCTTTTTTGCGGTCTCTATCGCGAGATCGATGCTGTCGCCGTAATCGATGCCGAGCACGATCTGCACCCGGCGGGTTGGGTTGCGGCTGAAATTGGTCAGCGCACCGCCCCAAAGCTGACTGTTCGGCGCGACGATATAGATGCCGTCGCCGGTTTTCATTTCGGTAGTGGACAGCCCCTGCTGCCTACCGTGTCCGAAAGTCCGCAGCCTTCGATGCAGTCGATGACCCCGAATGGCCCGAAGATCATCGGCATAACTATTGCGGCGACTTTCGACAGCGTTACCTTCGAGGCCACTCCGGTGGCAAGGTCGGCGACACCGAGAACGGCGAGGAAACTGGTCGTCTGTATGCCGAACTGCTGTAACACTTAGAGTACGGTAAAGATGATGACGGCACAGCGGATCGAGTGGCCAAAGAATTTTCGAAGAGTTGCATCGATGCCGAATGTGCTGGCAATCATAAATTCCTGCTGGATGATTTCGTTTGGATCATTTTCCATCAGGTTTTTCCGACCCTGTAGCTACCCGCTAGGTTTCAGCATTGTCTGTGCGGTTGGCAATACCGAAAGCGTAGAGTCATTTTTGGGTCGTTTTACCGGAAGTTCAAAGGAATCGCCGGTAAAATGGGGCATAGGCGAGAAGCGCTGCCGCGCTTAATCCCAGCATGAGTATGCCGAACGGGACAGCGGATCCATCGTGCAGTGCACCGATAGCGACCGCCGAAATCGCCCCCGCGGTCGTCTGATAGAACCCGATCAGGGAAGACGCCGCGCCGGCGTTTTCCGGAAAGGGTGCCACGGCGGCGGCCATGGATTGTGGATAGTGCAAACCGTGTCCGAACATCCACACAAGGGCGGGCAGAGCGACGGCCAGCCCCGTGCGGATTTCGAGAAATCCGAACAAGACAATCATACCCGACGCCACGATGGCAATAGCGCTGCCCGACATGATCAGCCTATGCGGACCGACGCGCGTTCCCAGTCGCCCCGCAACGGCTGCGCCGGCCATGAATCCGGCTGAGCCGAACGCAAAAAACAACCCGGCGATATCCGGGCGGATGCCGTATCCGTCGACGATGACCAGCATGCTGCCCGACAGCCACACGAACATCGCGGAATACATCAACAGGTTGGAGACGCAGTTGAGGGCGAATTGCGGATTGGGCGTTAGCCGAACGTACAGTGCGAACGTTGTCGACAATCTCAACGAGGTCGGCGCGCCTTCGGGCCGGGACTCTTTCAGATAAACGAATACCGCCGCGATCGTGACCACGGCGTAGACCGTGCAGAAAAAGAAAGTGGCCTGCCAGCCCTGCCACGCGACCAGAATGCCGCCGATCGCGGGTGCACCGATGGCGAACAACCCGAATGCCGACATGACATAGCTCATCACCTTGCGGGAACCGTCGACACCGTAGAGGTCGCGTATGACGGCCCGGGCGAGCGCGGGTGCGGCGGACGCGGCCGCGCCCTGGAGCGCGCGCCCTGCCAGCAGGGTTTCGAAAGTCGGCGCAAAGGCGCAGAGAACCGTCGCCACGCAATACAGGCTCATCGCAATCAGCAGCACGGGACGGCGACCGAAACGGTCGGCGATCGGTCCGTACACCAGCTGCATGAATCCGAACGCGAACACATAAGCGCTGAACACCAGATTGGCGCGGCTCGTGCTGACGCCGAAAAAATCCCGCAACGCGGGGACGCCGGGGGCCAGTGTATCGGTGCTGACCGGATTGGCTGCGACGAGCAGGGTAAGGACTGCGCCGACGACGAATACGCCGGGGGCGGCGGCGGATTTGGTCAAGTCAGATGCTCCGCAAACACACACAGCCGCGCTTGTCGATAAAGCGCTGCTGTTTCACCTGGGCCTGAAATTCCTTTTCCAGCGTTCCCGGTTGGATCTCCAGAACGTCGGCCGATACTTCGAAAACCCGGCGGACGTGCCGCTTCAGGTCGTCGATCGCCGCGCCGGCATCCGCGTTTCTGGCGAGCTCGACGGAAATGGTCATGCTGTCGAGCGTCTCTGTTTCCGCGATCTCGACCTTGAAATCCGATATGTCGAGTTTCCGGTTCATGAAATCCTCGAAATCGGCGTGGTTGATATTCACGCCACGTACCTTGAAGAAACCGGATGTCCGCGCGGCATGCCGGATCATGGGATAGACCGACAGGGGACCCTCGGTTTCACCGCGGTCGATAAAGGAGACGTAATCGCCCGTCTCCCATCGGAGGAAGGGCGTCATTTCATTGTTCCAGTAGGGCGTCATGACAAGGATGCCGTTCTCGCCCTCTGCTACCGGCTCGCCGGTATTTTCATCGACCACTTCGAGGTCGAACATGTCGGTCCAGTAATGCATGCCGTCATGCCGTTCGGACTCGCTGGCCATGAAGGAGCCTTCCGTGCACCCGAACTGGTCGAAGAGTTCGGCGCCCCACAAGGCCTCGATTCGCTCCCGTTTGCCGGGGGAGACCGGTTCGGCCGCTGTCATGAATATTTTCACCGAACTGTCCGCCAGATCGACGCCCATACGTTCGGCGACCTGGGCGAGTTGCAGACCGTAGCTCGCCATGCCGCACCAGACATTGGGTTTCAGCGTCTGGATTAGTTCGACCTGTACTTCCGAGGGGGTGGAGTTGCCGGCACCGCACCAGTTCACGCCGACACCCATCTGCTGGGCGGTCCGGCAGTAGATCTGCCCGACAGGGTGAATGCCGAGCGGAAAAGAGACGTGCGCCAGGTCGCCTTTCTTTACGCCGGCGGCTTCCCAGGCGCGCCGGAACCCTTCGCGGGCAAGTCGCAGGTCGTTGTGGGAGCGTGGATAGAACAGCGGCTGGCCGGTCGAACCGCCCGATCGCCAGAATTCGGCGATTTCCGTTCTTGGGCCGATGCAGAACACATCGTGGAAATCTTCCGGCGGAATCGAGCGCAGATCGTCCTTGGTCAGTAAAGGGACTTTGGCCCATTCCTCGGGTTCGTGTACGTGATCGAGATCGATGTGTTCGAGCTCGCCGGCGAAGAAGCGGGACTGCTTCGCGCGTTCCACGGCTCGGCGCCTGCCTGCCTTCCGAATCCTGGCGATGCGATCGCGCGATTCAACGGGGAAGGGCAGTTCCGGCGTCTCCCACATGTGGTCAGCCTTCGACCCGTTCGCCGAGCTCTTTGGCGCGTTCCCGCAGGATGAATTTCTGAATCTTGCCGGTCGACGTTTTCGGCAACGGCCCGAACACGACCGTGCGCGGCACTTTAAACCGCGCCATGTTTTCGCGGCAGAACTCGAAAATTTCGTCGTCGGTGGCTTCCTGACCGTCCTTCAATGTCACGAAGGCGCAGGGGCTTTCTCCCCATTTTGCGTCGGGACGGGCGGCGACGGCGGCTTCCAGCACTTTCGGGTGTTTGTAGAGAATGCCCTCGACCTCGATCGACGAGATGTTTTCGCCGCCGGATATAATGATGTCCTTCGACCTGTCCTTGAGTTCGATATAGCCGTCCTCGTGCCAGACCCCGAGATCGCCCGAGTGGAACCAGCCGCCGGAAAACGCTTCGTCCGTGGCTTTTGGATTCTTCAGATAGCCCTTCATGACGTCGTTTCCGCGCATGAATATCTCGCCCATGGTTTCGCCGTCCTGCGGCACCGGTTCCAGCGTATCCGGATCGGCAACCATCAGAGCTTCGAGAACATGATAGCGCACGCCCTGCCGCGCCTTCAGCGCCGCGCGGTCGGCGATCGGCTTGTCGTCCCATTCGCTTTTCCAGGCGCTGACCACGGACGGGCCGTAGGTTTCGGTCAGCCCGTAGACATGGGTCACATTGAAACCCTGGCTTTCCATGGATTCGATCACGGCAGCGGGTGGCGCCGCGCCGGCGGTCATGGCCTCCACGATATGGTCGAACGGTTTTTTAACACCGTCGGGCGCATTGGCGATCATGTTGAGGACGATCGGTGCACCGCAGAAATGGGTGATGCCGTGATCCGCGATGGCGTTGAAAATCGGTTCCGCCTCGACCCGCCGCAGACACACATTCGTGCCGGCGAAGGCGGCGACCGTCCAGGGGAAGCACCAGCCGTTGCAGTGAAACATCGGCAGCGTCCACAGATAGACAGGGTGCGGCGGCATTGCCCATACCAGCGCGTTGCCGATGGCGTTCAGAAATGCGCCGCGGTGATGATAGACCACACCCTTCGGGTTACCCGTCGTGCCGGAGGTGTAGTTCAGGGAGCAGGCGTTCCATTCGTCGGCCGGCCAGGCCCAGGCGTAATCGGGATCGCCCGCCGCGATGAAATCCTCGTATTCGATATCGCCCAGCATTTCGCCGCCGTCATAGGTGACGTCGTCGACATCGATGACGAAGGGCTTGTCGTCGAGTTCTGCCAGCGCACCCTTGATGGTGTCCGAAAACTCGCGGTCGGTGAGCAGGATTTTCGCTTCGCCATGCTGGAGAATGAATGCGATGGCATCGGCGTCGAGGCGGATGTTCAAAGCGTTCAGCACGCCGCCCATCATGGAAACGCCGAAATGCGCTTCGACCATGGCCGGCACGTTGGGAAGCATCGCGGCAACCGTTTCGCCCGGTTTCAGTCCGTGTTTTTCCAGCGCGCTGGCCAGTCGCCGGCAGCGTGCGTAGGTCTCCGCCCAGCTGCGCCGGATGTCGCCATGAATGACGGCGGTCCGGTCCGGATAGGTGGCAGCCGTCCGTTCGATGAAGCTCAGCGGGGTCAGCGGCTGAAAATTGGCCGGATTCTTGTCCAGGTTCGTTTCGAATGGATTGGTCACGTGACGTTTCCCGTTTTGCAGTGTCCCTGACAGACACAATACGGACTACGGGACCGAGGACAAGAAGCCGCGCAAAATTTGGATCGCCGATTCGTCATGATTGCCGGACACTCCGCGTCCGAAAAAAAGACTATGCGAAATCGGGTTGAAACGTTCGGGGTACCAATGTGCGATACGACAGTTCTGCTTTTCGTTCTGTTCGGGCTCTTCATGTTCACGGCGGCGTTTACCGCCGTGCCGGGCTGAGCGGGGCACCGGCCGTCAGATCATCAGATCGACGAACAGGTACCCGAATAACAGAACCCCGATAACAAAGAAGAACCTGCCGACCCACGGGTTTTTCTCGCGAAGCGCGACGAGAAAGTGAATATCCCTGGGGCCCTTTGGCGGCATGCGCTGGCCATCAACTGTTTTGCTGACGAAATGCTGGAGGCCCGGAGCGGATTCGAACCGCTGTACACGGATTTGCAATCCGCTGGATAGCCTCTCTCCCACCGGGCCTTTTATTGGTGCAAGGCGGGCTATATAGGCGCGGCGTCGTTGCCGGTCAACATTCCGTATGTTTACTCCGCAGGGGCACGCGATTGTGTCGTTGCCGCGCGCTTCGAGGTATAATAAACAACGGGTCGATTGCCGCCGAGCGACAATTTACCCGTGAGTCGGTTAATTTGTGCCAAATTGCGGCTCCGATCGGTTCTATTGAACAAAAGAGCGAATACCGAGCAGATGCCAGATTTCGAAAGCCTCAGGCAGACCATGGTGGATACCCAGCTTCGCACCAACAAGGTGACGGACGATCGCATTCTCGCGGCGATGGGCGAAATTCCCCGGGAGAACTTCACCCCCGCCGACCGGGCGGCGCTGGCGTATATCGACGAAGATATTCCGATCGGCACGGGCCGGTGCATGGTCGAACCCATGATTTTGGCACGCATGATTCAGGCGACGGAGATCGAACCGGAAGACGTGGTGTTGGACGTGGCAAGCGGCGCTGGCTATGCGGCGGCGGTGGTCGGCCGCATTGCCCGGGCGGTCGTCGCGGTGGAAAGCGACCCGGATCTTGTCCGACGGTCGTCCGAGCAGATGATGGAACTGGGGATGGACAACGTGGTTGTGGAGCAGGGGGCGATCGAACAGGGCTGGCCGGATCAGGCGCCATACGACGTGATCCTCGTGAACGGCGCCTGCGGCGAGGTGCCCCAGACGCTGTTCGACCAGCTTGCCGACGGCGGACGCCTGTGTGCCGTCACCACTGGTGAAAGCGGTGTCGGCTCTGCACGTCTCTGGATCAAGCGCAGAAATATATTGTCGGACCGTCCCCTGTTCGATGCCAACATACCAAGCCTCCCTGAACTCGAACGTGAAGCGGGATTCTCATTCTGATGATGAAGCCGAAATTCTGGCTGGTGCTGCCATTGGCTGTTGCCGGGTTCCTGCCGGTGGCGGGTGCGACGGCGCAGACACTGGAAGAAACTCTGGTCAAAGCGTATCAGGAAAATCCGACGCTGCGTGCCGAACGGGCGAGATTGCGGGCAACCGACGAGGGCGTATCGCAGGCGCTGTCGAACTGGCGTCCCACTGTGCAGGTGAGCGGCAGTTACGGCTGGGAGCGTTCGGACAGCACAACCAGCGGGCCCGCGGCCAAGGAAGCGGAAGTGACCGAACCCGTCACCGGTACTTTGACCGTGACGCAGAACCTGTACCGGGGCGGGCGCACGATTGCGGCGACGGAAGAAGCTGAAAACAACGTAAAGGCGGACCGGGCGCGACTGTCGTCGGCCGAACAGTCCGTCCTGTTGAGCGCCGCCACGGCCTACGCGGACGTTGTTCGCGACCAGGCGGTCCTCGATCTCAATCGCAATAACGAACGCGTTCTGCAGCGACAGCTTGAAGCGACGCAGGACCGGTTCGGCGTCGGCGAGGTGACGCGGACGGACGTGTCTCAGGCTGAATCGCGCCTGTCGCGCGCCCGCGCGGACCGTATTTCGGCGGAGGGCAACCTGACGGATTCCCGGGCGGCGTATGAAAACGCGGTTGGCGTGCTCCCGGGAATTCTGCAGGCGGCGAAACCGCTGACCGATTTGCCGGCATCGCTGCAGGAATCGATCGAACGCGCGAAGACAGTCAATTACGGGGTGATACAGACGCGGTATATCGAAAAGGCGGCACAGAACAACGTCCGGGAAATTACCGGCGAGCTGTTGCCGACGCTGACTCTGAACGGTTCCGCGCAAACAGCGGAGGAAACGTCGACACCGCTAAGCGAGAGCCAGACCCTGTCCGTGACCGCCCAGGTGTCGATGCCACTTTACGCCTCGGGCTCGGTGACGTCGCGGGTGCGCGCGGCGAAGCAGGTCGTGGCCCAGCGCCGCGACGAGTTCAACCAGGCGGTCCGCGACGCGGTCGAGGACGCGACCGAGGCGTGGCAGACCCTCGAAACCGGCCGTGCCCAGATTCGCGCGTTCAGCGCCGCGGTAAAAGCGGCGGAAATCGCCCTCGAAGGGGTGCGCGAGGAAGCCAATGTCGGTTCCCGGACGGTTCTAGACGTTCTCGATGCGGAGCAGGAACTGCTCGATGCCCGCGTCGGGCTGGTCCGGGCGATGCGCGACGAACTGGTGGCGACCTATCAGCTGCGCCAGGCCGTGGGCGAATTGACGGCGGCGAAGCTCGGATTGCCTGTAGAACTGTACAATCCGGAGAATCATTACCGTCGCGTCCGCGGCAAATGGTGGGGCCTGACGGCCGATGACGGCAAATAGCCTGCGGTTTCCGCGGCTGCGCCGAATGATTTTTGTTTAATATTGGTTAATCATTTATCGTTAATGATCGATAACCTTTCGTCTTATTTGGGGGTAGTCGTTCTATGAGCGACCCGAACGCCGAACAAGAACCGTCAATGGAAGAGATACTCGCGTCTATCCGGCGCATTATCTCCGAAGACGGCGATGAAGAAGAGTCTGCGGAAGCTGCGGCGCCCGAAGAGGCCCCAGAACCCGAATCCGTTGCCGATGAAGCTGCGCCCGAACCCGAGCCTGAGCCGGAACCCGACCCCGAACCGACCGAAGAAGTCCTGGAGCTTACCGACGAGGTGCAGGACGACGGCACCGTCGTCAATCTGAAGACCGGCGAGGAAGTCGACGAGGAACCGTCGGCGGCGGAAGAAGACGTCGAATTGGAAATGATCGACGCCGAGGAAGAGCCAGAACCCGAGCCGGAACCCGTACCGGAACCCGCGCTTGAAGCGGCCGTGGAAGCGGCGGCGAGCGAACGGCTGGTTTCCGACATGCCGGGCATGGAATCCGTCTCGACCCTGTCGGGACTTGCTGCGGCCGTCGACACTCATCGCCGGGCGGTGGATCCGAGTATCGGACCCAAGACCATCGAGGACCTGGTGAAAGAGGTCATGCGGCCCATGATCAGGGAATGGCTCGTCGCCAACCTGCCTTCGCTGGTCGAGCGTCTGGTCGGGCGTGAAATCGAACGCCTCACCCGCGAGGCCGAGGATATTTCCCAGAGGTAGGCCCCGGCGCGGCATTGTTGCCCGCACCAGAATAAACTCCTTGAATTCCGGAACGGTGCCGCTAGCTTCGGCAGCGGTATGAACAGCCGGCGCGCAACCGCGTTTTAGGCCACGGATTTCATTGGGACGACGATGGACAAGACCTATCAGCCCGACGCTGTCGAAGCGCGGATTTACGGACAATGGGAAGAAAACGGATCGTTCGGCTGTGGGCATACCCGCAACGGCGAATCCAACGGCGAATCGTACTCGATCGTGATCCCGCCGCCGAACGTGACCGGCAGCCTGCATATGGGGCATGCCCTCAACAACACGCTGCAGGACATCCTGGCCCGGTTCGAACGCCTGCGCGGCAAGGACGTGCTGTGGCAACCGGGCACCGACCATGCCGGAATCGCGACCCAGATGGTGGTCGAACGCCAATTGGCGGAGGACGGCAAGACCCGCCACGATCTCGGGCGCGATGCGTTTATCGAGCGTGTGTGGGAATGGAAAGCGGAATCCGGCGGTACGATCATCGGACAACTCCGCCGCCTCGGCGCGTCCTGCGACTGGCAGCGCGAACGCTTCACCATGGACGACGGTCTGTCGGCGGCCGTTCGCAAGGTCTTCGTCACGCTGCGCAAGGAAGGTCTGATCTATCGCGACAAACGCCTGGTGAACTGGGACCCCAAACTGCACACCGCAATCTCGGATCTCGAGGTCGAGCAGCGCGAGACCAACGGCAGTCTCTGGTATTTCAAATATCCGGTCGAAGGCGAGGAGGGCCGTTTCATCACGGTTGCCACGACCCGCCCGGAAACCATGCTGGGCGATACCGCCGTCGCCGTGCATCCGGAAGACGAACGCTACACCGGTCTGGTTGGCAAAAACGTCATCCTGCCGATCGTCGGCCGCCCGATTCCGATCGTCGCCGACGAATATTCCGACCCGGAAAAGGGATCCGGCGCGGTCAAGATTACGCCGGCGCACGACTTCAACGATTTCGAGGTCGGCAAGCGGCACGACCTGCCGATGATCAGTATTTTCGACATCGATGCCAATCTGAACGACGAGGTGCCCGAACATCTCCGCGGACTTAGCCGCGAGGAGGCGCGCCGCAAGGTGATCGAGGAGATGGAAGGGCTCGGTCTGCTTGAAAAGATCGAGGAAAATCCGATGACGGTGCCGTATGGCGACCGGTCCGGCGTCGTGATAGAGCCGCGACTGACCGATCAGTGGTTCGTGGATGCGGAGACGCTGGCGAAGCCGTCCATCGAGGCGGTCGAAAACGGCGACATCCGGTTTGTGCCGAAGCACTGGGAAAACACCTATTACGAATGGATGCGCAACATCCAGCCGTGGTGCGTTTCGCGGCAGATCTGGTGGGGTCATCAGATTCCGGCCTGGTACGGGCCCGACGGCGAAATCTTCGTCGAGATGACGGAAGAAGAAGCCTATGCCGCCGCCGAGGCGCATTACGGCAAAAAAGTCGACCTCGAACGCGATCCCGACGTCCTGGATACGTGGTTCTCGTCGGCGCTGTGGCCGTTTTCGACCCTGGGCTGGCCGGAGGAAACGCCGGAGCTCGCGCATCACTATCCGACCAGTGTTCTGGTCACGGGCTTCGACATAATTTTCTTCTGGGTCGCCCGGATGATCATGATGGGCCTGCATTTCCGCGACGGCGTGGTGCCGTTCCGCGACGTATACATTCACGCCCTGGTCCGCGATGAACACGGACAGAAGATGTCGAAGAGCAAGGGCAACGTGATGGACCCGCTCGAGCTGATCGACCAGTACGGCGCCGACGCGCTGCGCTTCACGCTGACGGCCCTGGCCGCGCAGGGCAGGGATATCAAACTGTCGGCGGGGCGCATCGAGGGTTATCGGAACTTCGTCACCAAGATCTGGAACGCAGCCCGGTTCACCCAGTTGAACGGATGCAGCCCGGTCGCGGACTACGATCCCGCCGCTTGCAAGCTGACGGTCAACAAATGGATCGTCGGTGAGACCGCCCGTGCTGGCGAAGATATCGCGCGGGCGCTGGAAGGATACCGCTTCAACGACGCAGCGCAGGCGGCGTACCAGTTCGCCTGGCACCAGTTCTGCGACTGGTATCTCGAATTCACCAAGCCGATCCTGCAGGACGGCGATGCAGCGGCGCAGGCGGAAGTCCGCGCGACCACATCCTGGGTGCTCGATCAGCTGCTGAAATTCCTGCACCCTATCATGCCGTTTGTCACCGAAGAGCTCTGGGATCAGCTGGCGCCGGAAGGCGGCCGCGACGGTCTGTTGATGGACGACGCATGGCCGGATCTGGGAGACGGCTTGCGCGCGCCCGACGCGGAAGAGGAAATGGCCTGGCTGATCCGCATGATCGGCGCGATCCGGACGGTCCGCTCCGAAATGAACGTGCCGCCCAAGGCCGAACTGGCCGTGACCGTTGCAGGCGCATCGGACGAAACGCGCGTACGCCTGGAAACGCACGACACGCTGCTGCGCCGGCTTGCCCGGTTGGGCGACGTCGAGCTTGCGGATGAAGTCCCGTCCTCGGGTACGGTTCAGGTGGTTGTGGACGAGGCGACGGCAGCGCTGGCCGTCGGCGAAGTCATCGACGTGTCGCAGGAAGTCGATCGACTTAAGAAGGAAATCGGCAAGGTCGAGGGCGAAATCGGCAAGATTCAGAAAAAGCTCGCCAACGACAATTTCATCGCCAAGGCGCCGCCCGAAGTGGTCGAGGAACAGCGCGAACGGCAGGCGGAATATCAGCAGTCGCATGACAAGCTGTCGGAAGCTCTGAACCGGCTGTCGGCGCTTTAATCCCGTGCCGGGAGGGTCGGCGATAAAAGATATCGGCCTGTTGCCCGTCCGTTTCGTTTACGACCTGATCGTCCGTTTCATCGAGGACGACGGCCTCGCATCGGCCGGTTACCTCGCCTATATCGGCCTGATGACTCTGCTGCCGTTTATCGTGTTTCTGTTCACGCTTCTCGGCCTGGTGGGGCAGGCGGATTACGGCGATACGCTGGTTCGTTACATGTTCGAGTTTATGCCGCCGGAGGTGGCGTTCACTCTTGAAGCGCCGATCCGCGAAGTCGTGGGGAAGGCGAGCGAGGGCGTGCTGACGATTTCGCTGCTCGTCGTGTTATGGATTTCCGGATCCGGCATCGAAGGCGTGAGAACGGCGCTCAACCGAGCCTACCGGACACGAGAAACCCGCGGTTACTGGCGGCTCAGAGGACAAAGCACGGCGTTCGTCATCGGCTTTTCCGGGGTGATATTCGTGGCGATCGTCTGCCTGGTCGTGGGACCGGTGCTGTGGAGTCAGGCGGAGGCCTTTTTCGACATTGGCCTGGAGTTCGAGATTAACCGGTTTCCGACGACCATTCGCTTCGGTGTGGGCAATTTGTCGATGTTCGTATTCGCTGTTTCGCTTTATCACCTTCTGCCGGACCATCGTCCGCGTATTCGCGACGTCGCGCCGGGCGGGATCGCGGTGTGCCTTCTGGTGACCGGCGCGACAAGCCTGTTTTCGTTCTACCTGGAACGTTTTGCGTCCTACTCGGCAATATACGGCAGTCTCGGCGGCGTCATTTCGACGATGATCTTTTTCTATATACTGGGGGCGATATTCATTTTGGGCGCCGAACTGAACGCACTTCTGATGGAGCGGCGCCGGCAGGAAAAGGAGAAGACCAAAGCATGACCCGCATCAGGATCGGTACGTCGGAACAGGGTGGCACGTTCTGGACGGAAGGGCAGGCCATCGCGACCCTGCTGGAGCGGGATCGCGGGATTGCTTCCGATATACTGGATGCCGGGCAGGCGAGCATCGAAAACGCGCGCCGCCTGGACGCCGGTCTGATCGAATTCGGATTCATGGCCTCCAACTGGATCGGCCGCGCCTATCGGGGGGATGCCCCGTTCGAGGAGGCCATCAATATCCGCATGGTCGCGCCCGCGAACTCCGGCGCCATGTTCTTCATCGCGCGGGCCGACAGCGAACTTCGAAACGTCCGCGATCTTGTCGGGAAGAGAGTCTCTATCGGGCCGGAAGGCAGCGGGATGGTGCAGCATATACACACCATGTTCGACGTGTTGGGGATCTCTTTCGACGATTTCACGCCGGCTTATCTGTCCTTCGAGGACGGCGGGAAAGCGCTGGAGGCGGGCGAGGTCGATGCGCAATGGCAATGCCCGTACCCGAACGTAGTGATGCACGATATCAGCGAACGGATGCATGTCAGGGTGCTGGACTACGATCACGCCGACCTGGCGTCCATCCTCGATAACGTCGATTTCTATCGACCGGCCACGATGCCGGCCGGGTTCTTCCGCGGAATCGAACGGAATACCGAGCAGCTCGCCGTCGTCAACATTATCGCCGCGCACGAACGGACCGATCCGGAAATCGTGCGCCAGCTCGTCGCCACCATGCTGAACAATCTCGACGAACTGGCCGAGATCAATCCGCTGTTCGTCGGACTCGACCGGATTTTCGAACCGATGAAGACGGCCGGCGCTGCGGCCATCGAGTTCGGCGACGTCCCGCTCCATCCCGGCGCCGTGTCAGCCTGCAGGGATGCCGGATATCTGAGCTGACGCCGCGCCTGAACTTGATCCTGATCTAGGCAGGACGCGCTGACCGGACTATTGTCCGCCCGAAACACTATACCCACAGGAGACCGACATGCCCGACGGATCGGGGGCCGCGAAACGCGCCACGAAGAAACCGGCCAGGAACAAGGCCAAACGGAAATTCAACAAGAACAAACTGCCGAGCCGGCACACGACAGTCGGACCGGAGCGGGCGCCGCACCGCAGCTATCTGTATGCGATGGGGCTGACGGAAAAGGAAATCGCGCAGCCGCTGGTCGGGGTCGCCACCTGCTGGAACGAGGCCGCGCCCTGCAACATCTCGCTGTCCCGCCAGGCGCAGGCCGCCAAGCGCGGCGTGAAGGCCGCCGGCGGAACGCCCAGGGAATTTACCACCATCACCGTGACCGACGGCATCGCGATGGGCCACGAAGGCATGAAATCGTCGCTGGTATCGCGTGAAATCATCGCGGATTCGGTCGAACTGACCATGCGCGGCCATTGCTACGATGCGCTGGTCGGACTTGCCGGGTGCGACAAGTCGCTGCCGGGTATGATGATGTCGATGGTGCGGCTCAATGTGCCGTCCGTCTTCGTCTATGGCGGCACCATCCTGCCGGGCAAGTTCCAGGGCAGGGACGTCACCGTCGTCGACGTGTTCGAAGGCGTCGGCCAGTACGCCGCCGGCAACATGAGCGCCGGCGAACTACAGGAACTGGAAAGCGTCGCCTGTCCGTGCGAAGGCTCCTGCGGCGGGCAATACACGGCGAACACCATGGCCTGCGTCGCGGAAGCGATGGGGATCGCGCTGCCGACTTCGTCCGGTGCGCCAGCGGCCTACAAATCGCGGGACGACATGGTCCGCGCGTCGGGCGTGGCGGTCATGGACCTGCTGGCCAAGAACATCCGCCCACGCGATATCGTGACCCGGGAAGCCCTGGAAAATGCCGCCGTGGTCGTGGCCGCAACCGGCGGATCGACGAATGCCGGGCTGCATCTGCCGGCGATCGCGCACGAAGCGGGCATCAGGTTCACGCTCGACGACGTCGCGCGCATTTTCAAGAAGACGCCGTACCTGGCCGATCTGATGCCGGGTGGCACCTATACCGCGACGGACATGTACCGGGCGGGCGGCGTTCCGGTGGTGATCAAGGAACTGCTGGATAACGGGCTGTTGCATGGCGACTGCCTGACGGTCACCGGCAAGACCCTGAAGCAGAACCATGCAAAGGTGAAGTTCCCGGAAAATCAGAAAGTCTTTTACCGGGTGAAGGACGCTCTGTCGCCGACCGGCGGCGTCGTCGGTCTCAAAGGCACTCTGGCGCCCGAGGGAGCGATCGTGAAGGTCGCCGGCATGGAAGACGAGCTGACCTTCGAAGGTCCGGCCCGCTGTTTCGATTGCGAAGAAGAGGCGTTCGAGGCTGTGGTCAAGAAGAAGATCAAGGAAGGGGACGTCATCGTCATCCGTTACGAAGGTCCCAAGGGTGGACCGGGCATGCGGGAGATGCTGTCCACCACGGCGGCGCTGTACGGTCTCGGCATGGGCGACAAGGTCGCCCTGATCACCGACGGACGGTTTTCCGGCGGCACCCGCGGATTCTGCATCGGCCATGTGGGGCCGGAAGCGGCGGTCGGCGGGCCGATCGGGCTGCTAAAGGACGGCGACATCATTTCCATCGACGCGAAGAAAGGAAAACTGGACGTGAAGTTGTCCAAGTCCGAACTCGAGCGTCGCCGCAAGAAATGGAAACCGCGCAAGCACGATTACCAGTCGGGCGCACTGTGGCGCTACGCCCAGACGGTCGGCAATGCGCGGGAAGGCGCCGTCGTCCATCCCGGTGCCAAGGCCGAGACGCACGTTTACGCGGATATCTAGGCCGGGTTTAACACGCGTTTTTCTTGATCTCAGGCAAGGTATGAAGCTTCCTTCCCGGTAAAGTCGCCGACTTAACCGGGAAGGAAGCCATGACAGATAATTCGAACGACGTCTCGCGCGTCCTGATCCGTCGCGTCGGCGACGTCAGGGTCCTGTTGCGTGAGAGATTGTGGCTTCAGGTTCTGATTGCCATGGCGCTTGGAATCGGAACGGGGTTGCTGCTGACGCCTTCTTCGGGTTGGGTGTCCCCAGGCGCCGGCGCGATTATCACAAGCTGGCTCGCGCTCCCCGGTCAGGCGTTTCTGGCGGCCATCAAGTTTGTCGTCGTCCCCCTTGTGCTGGCTTCCGTCATCCGGGGCATTGCTGCCGGAGACAACCCCGAAACGGTTGGGCGCATCGGTCTGCAGACGGTGTTGTTCTTTCTGGCGACAACGGTATGCGCCGTGGCGATCGGGCTGGGTGTCGCCTATGCGTTCTCGCCCGGTTCCCTGATCGACCCGGGACAACTGGCTGGCGCCTCTGGCTTGACGGCGGCGCAATCGACCGAAGGAGCTGCCGGCAAGGGGATCGCGCTGACCGCGATTCCGCAGCAGATCGTGTCGTTGGTGCCGACGAATCTTCTGACCGCGCTGGTGCAGGGCGAGATGCTGCATATCGTGATCGGTTCGGCGATTCTGGGCATTGCGTTATTGGCGCTGTCGAACGAGCAGGCGCGGCCGCTGCTCGATCTGTTGGGCGGACTGCAGGCTGTCTGCATGGTCATCGTGAAATGGGTGCTTCGTTTCGCTCCCATCGCTGTGTTCGGGTTGATGGCGGATATCTCCGCCCGGGTCGGGTTGAAGGCGATCACCGGCATGGCCGCCTATGTCGGCACGGTCGTGGCCGGTTTGATTCTGCTGTTCTGTCTGTACCTGTTGATCTTGCTGATCATGGCGCGAAAATCTCCGTTCGCCTTTCTGGGAAATACCCGGGAAGCGCTTTTGCTGGCGTTCTCGACCTCAAGCAGCGCGACGGTGATGCCGCTATCCCTTCAGATCGCGGAGACCAAGCTGGGGGTGCCAACGCCGGTATCGCGTTTTGTCATACCGCTGGGAACGACCATAAATATGGGGGGCACGGCGCTTTATCAGGCAGTGGCGGCGCTGTTCCTGGCCCAGGTTTTCGGTATTTCCATCGGGGTCATGGGCATTCTGCTGCTGGTGGTCATGGCCGTCGGCGCGGCGATCGGGTCGCCGGGCACGCCCGGCGTCGGTATCGTCATCCTCGCGAGTATCCTGGAAACGGTCGGGATTCCCTCGGCAGGGATCGCGCTGATCATCGGTGTCGACAGAATTCTGGACATGTGCCGGACCGTCGTGAATGTGGGGGGCGACCTTGTGGCGGCAACGGTTATCGGCAAGGGTTTTGAAGAAACCGTCCCGATAACGGCGGAGTCGAGCAGCGCCTGACGGTTACAAGCCAGTCCGCTAGCGGTTTCTCAGCGCGATCAGCGCGCGCCGGAGGCCCCACATCAGCAGTCCGGCCGCACCGAAGACGATCACCGGTCCGGCCAGTACTTTCAAATCGGTGATCGAACCGTTGGTGTACTGGATCACCGCCCAGATGAGCCCGAATCCCAGGCCGATCGTGACGTAACGCAGCGCCTCGCGTATGAGCGGAGTCATTCCAGCTCGCACCAGACGGGCGTGTGGTCGGAGGCTTTTTCCTTGCCTCGCGGTCCGCGGTCGATATCCGCGTCCTTCAGCCGGTCGGCGGCCTGCGGCGACAGCAGCAGATGATCGATGCGGACGCCGAAATCCTTTTGCCAGGCGCCGCGCTGATAGTCCCAGAAGCTGTATTTGTGCGGTTCCTTGTGAATGACCCGATAGGCGTCCGTCAGCCCCAGATACAGCATGCGCCGGAACCGGTTGCGGCTCTCCGGCAGGCACAGCGCGTCGTCGGCCCAGCCTTCCGGGTCGTGTACGTCCTCGTCGGTAGGCACGATGTTGTAGTCGCCGCCGAATACGATCGCTTCGTCCAGCTTCAGCCTTTCGCGCATGTGGTCGCACAGGCATTCCATCCAGCGTAGCTTGTAGTCGTATTTCTCTCCCGGGGCGGGGTTGCCGTTCGGCAGATAGATTGAAGCGACGCGAAATCCCGCCGTGAATCCCTCGATATAGCGGGCCTGATCGTCGTCTTCGTTGCCCGGCAGGCCGCGCGTCACGTCCTCTATGGGCGATTTCGACAGAATACCGACGCCGTTGAAGTTCTTCTGACCGTGAATTTCCAAGTTGTAGCCGCGGTCTTCGATCTCGAGGCGCGGAAAGGTTTCATCCGTGGCCTTCAGTTCCTGCAACAGAGCCACATCGGGTTCGAATTCGTCGAGCCATTCCAGCACCCGGGGAAGTCGGGCGCGGATCGAGTTTACGTTCCAGGTAGCGATGACGGTCACGATACTGTCCGGAAGATTCGTTGTCGGCGCAATCTAACCGGAATGGCGTCGCAGCGACAGGGGGCGAACCGTTCAAATGTCAGAGCGCGAACGACGTACCGCAGCCGCAGGTCGAAGCGGCGTTCGGGTTCTCGATGGAGAAATAGGCGCCGATCAGTTCAGTCTTGTAGCCGATTTCGGATCCCGCGAGGTAGTCCCAGGACATCTCGTCAATGACGACCGTTATGCCATCTTTTTCAATGGTTTGATCGTCGTCATTAATCTGATCATCGAAGGTGAAGCTGTACTGAAAACCGGAACAGCCGCCGCCATCCACGGCAACCCGCAGCATCTTGCCGGCGTGGTCGTCCTCGGCGTGCAGTTCCTTCAGCCGGGCAACGGCGGAATCGCTGACCGTGATCTGCTTCGATGCGTCGATGTGTCCGTCTGGCATGGTTCGCTACTCTCGTGCGTCTCCCGATTATGTATGTTGAAGTAAAGGTTCCGTCAACGTCGGTCGCGACGATCGACGAATCCGCCGAAAACCTGCCGATTCCGTTGCAGCGCCTGATGGGCAGGTTTACCTTGCGGGTTATGAGCCCCGCCGACGGATCCCTGCCCACGTCCAGCCTCGCACCCTATGCGTGCCATCCGGCGCTGTCGCGGGGGCGCATTTTCGCGGAAGACGAAAGCCCGACACGCACTGTTTACCAGCGGGACCGGGACAGGATCATCCATTCCGGCGCTTTCCGCCGCCTGAAGCACAAGACGCAGGTATTCGTCTATCACGAAGGCGATTATTACCGCACGCGGCTGACCCACAGCCTGGAAGTGGCCCAGATTGCGCGCTCGCTCGCCCGGTCGCTGTCGGTGGACGAGGATCTGGCCGAGGCACTGGCGCTGGCCCACGATCTCGGCCATACGCCGTTCGGGCATGCGGGCGAAGAGGCGCTGGACGAGGCCATGCAGCCCCATGGCGGCTTCGACCACAACGGGCAGACATTGCGCATCATCACCGCGCTGGAAGCGCGATATGCCGAGTTCGACGGGCTGAACCTGACCTGGGAAACCCTGGAAGGCATCGCCAAGCACAACGGGCCGCTGTCGGGCGATCTGCCCTGGGCGCTGAACGAGTACACGTCGAAACATGATCTCGAACTCCACACATGGCCGGGCATCGAGGCACAGATAGCCGCGCTTTCAGACGACATTGCCTATCATTCCCACGATGTGAACGACGGACTTCGGGCCGGGTTGTTTGCGATTGACGATCTTGCCGACGTGCCGATCCTGGGCCCGATCATCGCGGAAGTTCGTAAGAAATATCCCGATCTGCAAAAAAGCAGACTGTTTCACGAAACCGGCCGGCGCCTCATCAATGTGATGGTCAACGACCTGCTGGCGGAAACCGCGCGGCGTATTTCGGCGGCGCGGCCGGGTTCTGTCCATGATGTGCGTCATCACGGCGGACCGCTGGTCGCGTTTTCGGAACAGCTGGAAGCCGACAACCGCGCCTTGAAAGCCTTTTTGTTCGAGCGCATGTATCGGCATTACCGGGTTAACCGCATGACGAGCAAGGCGCGCAGGGTGGTCGCCGACCTGTTCACGCTGTATGTGGACGAACCGGAATGCCTGCCGGAGGAATGGCGCCCCGGCGCCGAACATCTGGACCGTACCATGCGCGCGCGCCATGTGGCGGATTACATCGCCGGGATGACGGACCGGTTCGCGCTGGACGAGCACCGCCGGCTATACGACCTATACGAAGAGAACAGATGAACGTTTTCAATCATTATCGAGCCGCCATCGAGGAAATCGTCGGCGGTCTGACGGCCGATGGCACGCTGCCGGCGGACCTGGCCCTGAACCGGATATCGGTCGAACCGCCGCGCGATCCCTCGCATGGCGATATTTCGACCAATGTCGCCATGGTGCTGGCGAAACCCGCCGGCCGGAAGCCGCGCGATCTGGCCGGGATGATCGCCGGCCGGCTGTCGGAATCCGACGGCGTCGACAGTGTGGACATCGCGGGGCCGGGTTTCATCAACCTGCGTCTGGATGCCGGTCTGTGGCAGCGACAGATTGCGGAGATCCTGCAGGCGGGCGTGTCTTACGGCGATACCGATATCGGTGCGGGTCAACCGATCAATGTCGAATACGTGTCCGCCAATCCGACCGGACCGATGCATGTCGGCCATGCCCGCGGTGCGGTGATCGGCGACGTGCTGGCGGCGTTGCTGGCCAAGGCCGGGTTCGACGTGACCCGCGAATACTATATTAACGACGCCGGCGTGCAGGTCGATGTGCTGGCCCGATCCGCACATCTCCGCTATCGCGAAGCGCTGGGCGAGAATATCGGCGAAATCCCGGACGGTCTTTATCCCGGCGACTATCTGGTGCATGTCGGTCATGCGCTGGCCGAGACGCAGGGTGACGCCCTGCTGTCCGCGCCGGAGGAGGAATGGCTGCCCGTCGTCCGCGATGTCGCGATCAGCGAGATGATGGAACTGATCCGCGAAGACCTAGCCGCGCTTGGCATAGAGCATCAGGTATTCCGCTCGGAACGGTCGCTCCATGACGAAGACGCCATTTCTGCCGTTGTGTCCGAACTCGAAGATCGGGATCTCGTTTACTGGGGCACGCTGGAGCCGCCCAAGGGCCAGAAACCCGACGACTGGGAAGAGCGTGAACAATATTTATTCCGCTCCACCGGGTTCGGTGACGATATCGACCGGCCGCTGAAGAAATCGGACGGCAGCTGGACGTATTTCGCCGCCGATGTGGCCTACCATCTGGACAAATTCCGCCGCGGTTTTGGCGAAATGGTCGACGTCTGGGGCGCCGATCACAAAGGGTACATCAGGCGCATGCAGGCGGCGGTAGAAGCCACCACCGACGGCAAGGGCGTCCTCGACGTGCGTATCTGCAATCTGGTCAATCTGTTCGAAAACGGCGAGCCCGTGCGCATGTCCAAGCGGGCAGGGACCTTCGTCACCCTGCGCGAAGTCGTTGACCAGGTCGGCAAGGACGTCGTCCGCTTCATGATGCTGACGCGCGGCAACGAGGCGCCTCTCGATTTCGATCTGAAGCAGGCGCTGGAACAATCCCGCGACAATCCGGTGTTCTACGTGCAGTACGCCCACGCCCGCGCCTGTTCGGTCCTGCGCAACGCCGGCGACCAGATGCCGGGTCTTTCGGTTGACGATTCGAGCCTCGCGAAAGCTGATATGTCATCGCTGACCGACGAGGCGGAACTGACTTTGATGAAATTGCTGGCAGGGTGGCCGAGGCTGGTGGAAACTGCGGCGCTGGCGCGCGAACCGCACCGCATCGCATATTATCTGAACGATATCGCCGCCGCTTTTCACGGTCTCTGGAACAAGGGGAACGAAGATACATCGCTCCGTTTCCTGATACCGGAAAACGAAAACGTCACCCTGGCGCGGTTGGGAATGGTCCGGGCGATGGCGGTTGTGATAGCCTCGGGGCTCGCGGTCATGGGTGTGAAACCGGTTGAGGAGATGCGCTGATGGCAGACGATTTTCGACCCGCGGAGGGTGACCGGATCGTGGCCCGTGACAGGGCGCCCGACGTTCCCCGATACGGTCGCCGCGGCCGGCGCATCATGACGGGCCTTGTCGCCATCGCGGCCGTTCTAGGTTTCGGCGTCGTGATTCTCTATGCCTACAACAAGGGCCGCCAGGAAGGCGCGGGTACTGCGCCGCCGGTCATTCAGGCGCAGGAAGGCCCGTTGAAAGTGCGTCCCGAAAGCCCCGGCGGGATGAAAGTGCCCAATCAGGACAAGGAAGTGTTTACCCGGCTGGAAGCGGAAAAACAGCCGGAGCGGGTAGAGCGCCTGTTACCGCCGCCCGAAAAACCGATGACGCCGCCGGCGCCGGTCGCCATGGAGCAAGAAAAGGCGGCCAGT
>Ga0181578_10001093_pt1 | contig 26030 bp, 25 predicted proteins | sample 071ome_21_FD_148659 | JGI IMG/M metagenome (GOLD analysis project Ga0181578, IMG submission 148659) | Coastal salt marsh microbial communities from the Groves Creek Marsh, Skidaway Island, Georgia - 071401CT metaG (spades assembly) | ecosystem: Environmental > Aquatic > Marine > Intertidal zone... | reverse complement strand
ACATCGAAACCTCCGGTTGTTTTGAGTGGTGGCGCTAACTTGCCTCGATACTAAATCAAGCAGCGTCTGTCTCAAAATTCGACTTCAAGTTCAACATACCTCGCAGCGCCCAGCAAGCCGGGCTGCGGAGCCATAACCCGGGCAACGGCCATTTCATGGCAGTATTCGCGATAGCGTCCTTTGTTGTCGAAATGTTCCAGAAAGCAGGCATCGTTAAAAAGATCACCCATACCCGCCAACAGTCCACCTGACAGGTAGACACCTCCCCTCGCGGCCATGGTCAGAGCCAGATCACCGGCAACGCTGCCAAAAATTTGGATAAACATGTCAATGGTCGCCAGACATCGCAAATCGCCAGCCAGTCCCTGCTCGACAATTTTTTCAGGTGGTAATAATTGCTCCTCCTGTCCGTCAATCAAGGCCATGCATCGGTAAAGGGTTGTAAGCCCCGGGCCAGACAGAAGTCTTTCCGCTGAAACCCGCGGATGAAATTGCCGCAGCACCTGCAGCAATTGCTCTTGTTCCTGGTTCTGCGGCGCGAAACTGATATGGCCTCCTTCGGATTCCACGACCTGGCCATCAGGCAACAGCGCTGCGACACCCAGGCCGGTGCCGGGGCCAAGGATAATCCGGTTCAGACCCGCTCTTTCCCGGGCCGATGGCCGCAACCATTGCAGGTCTGAGTGCACAAAGGCTGGAATTGCGTGGGCCTGAGCGGAGAAATCATTGATCGCAACTACCTTGCAATCGAGCAAGGTTGAGAGTCTTTCGATATGTGCACACCAGGGTGCATTGACCAGTTGTACAGGATCGCTCTGAGTATCGCCTGGCACTGCCAGACAAACCAGCTGCGGTTGGTGGCTGCCTGGCAATTGTTGCGCGGCAAAGGTCAGATAGTGCTGAATTGCGTCGTCAAGTTGCGCGAAATCGGAGCAGTTATATGCCTTTATAAACTGCAGGTTGGCCCCGCGTTGCACAAGAGTCCCAAACCTTATGTGGGTCCCGCCCACGTCCGCTACAATGGCAAAAAGGCTGTGGTGTTGTTGGTTCACGGATTTCCTTTTTACTGCTGTATTTAAGAGTTGCGGGTTCCAGCTGAAGACGGGTCAACAAGTCATTGAAGTCGCCGCGTCAGGCCAGCTTTTTGTATTTCATCCGAGTCGGCTGGACGGCATCGCCCTGACGTTTCTTGTGCTCATCCTCATAATCAGAGAAATTTCCCTCGTGGAAAAAGACTTCGCTGTTTCCTTCAAACGCCAGGATGTGGGTACAGATACGATCCAGAAACCAGCGATCGTGAGATACCACGATAACGACTCCGGGAAAATTCAGCAACGCCTCTTCGAGCGCTCGCAGAGTTTCGACGTCCAGATCGTTGGTCGGCTCGTCCAGCAGCAGGACGTTTCCACCACTCTTGAGCAGCTTGGCAAGATGCAGTCGATTGCGCTCGCCACCCGAGAGGTCCTTGACGAATTTTTGCTGATCGGTGCCGCGAAAATTAAAGCGGCCGACGTAGGCCCGGGAGTTGGTTTCGTAGTTTCCTACCCGGATCAAGTCCTGACCATCGGAAATCTCCTGCCATACGGTGTGATCACCCTGAAGCGCGTCGCGACTCTGATCCACGTAAGCAAGGTCGACGGTTTCGCCGAGTTCTATGCTGCCGCTATCGGGTTGCTCCTGACCGACCAGGGTCCTAAGGAACGTGGTTTTGCCAGCGCCGTTACCGCCGATGATACCGACGATGCTGCCTTTGGGCAGGCTGAGGCTGAGATTATCAATCAGCGTCCGATCACCGAAACCCTTGGTCAGGTGGTTCACTTCGATCACCTTGTCACCGAGCCGGGCGCCCGGTGGTATATAGAGTTCCTCGGTTTCATTGCGCTGCTGAAATTCTTTTGAGTTGAGTTCTTCGAATCTGGCCAGGCGCGCTTTGCTCTTCGACTGGCGGGCCTTGGGATTGGAGCGTACCCATTCCAGCTCATGTTTGATGGTGCGACGGTGGGCGTCTTCCTGGCGCTGCTCCATTTCTAACCGCTTCTCTTTCGCTTCGAGCCACTTGCTGTAGTTGCCTTCGAAAGGGATGCCGTAGCCCCGGTCCAATTCCAGAATCCAGCCAGCGACGTTATCCAAAAAGTACCGGTCGTGGGTGATGGCAACCACGGTGCCAGGGAAATCGTGCAGAAAGCGTTCCAACCAGGCGACGCTTTCTGCATCGAGATGGTTAGTCGGCTCATCTAGCAGCAGCATGTCAGGGTTTGACAGCAACAACCGGCATAGCGCCACACGACGTCGCTCCCCACCCGAGAGCTTGCTGACATCGGCATCCCAGGGTGGCAGGCGCAGAGCGTCGGCCGCTACCTCCAATTTGCGTTCCACGTCCCAGCCGTCAGCTGCATCAATCGCGTTCTGCAAATCACCCTGTTCCGCCAGCAGCTCGTTCATTTCATCGTCGCTCATCGGCTCGGCGAACCGGTCGCTGATCGCGTTGAATTTTTCCACCAGTTCAAGAGTTTCTTTCATCCCTTCCGCAACATTGCCCCGTACATTCTTACTCTCATTGAGTTGGGGTTCTTGGGGTAAGTAACCGATTCGGATGCCCGGTTGGGGACGGGCCTCACCGATGTAGTCCTGATCTACGCCCGCCATGATGCGCAGGAGAGTGGATTTACCGGCACCATTCAGGCCCAGCACTCCGATCTTGGCTCCGGGGAAAAACGACAGAGAAATGTCTTTGAGAATCTCCCGTTTGGGCGGCACGATTTTGCCTACCCTGTTCATAGTAAATACGTATTGCGCCATAGTTGCTAATATTCCTGGAGTTCGGTCTGGAAACAGAATTTGGCTTTGTGACTTCTGCAGCTCCAATGTTATTTCGAGGCGGCTCAACACCAACCAATTGCTATCCAGACCAGTGATCTATGCCCTGAAACGGGCGCGTATTATGGCACAGAATAGCGACTGGTGGCGCTGAATTGATTGCCAGGTTTTGTGTGCACCAACCACTACAACTTGTACATTAGTGATGTCGGTAAGCTCAACATCATGTAAAATACGCCCTTTCCCGAGTTTCACCACCTTTCACTGCGCGAGCGGAGACCTGAATGTTTGATAGAGAAATGACCATAGCCGGTTTTGATCCCGAATTGGACGCTGCAATACAGGCGGAAAATGTTCGCCAGGAAGAGCACATCGAGCTTATTGCCTCGGAAAATTACGCCAGTCCGCGTGTCATGGAAGCCCAGGGCACGGTCTTGACCAACAAGTATGCCGAGGGGTATCCGGGCAAACGCTATTACGGTGGTTGCGAGCATGTTGACGTCGTAGAAGAACTGGCGATCAGCAGGGCTAAGCAGCTGTTTGGGGCCGATTACGCCAACGTGCAGCCGCACTCCGGATCGCAGGCCAATGCAGCGGTCTATATGGCCTTGATGGAGCCGGGTGACACTGTGCTGGGGATGAGCCTTGCCGACGGCGGACACCTTACTCATGGTGCTTCGGTGAGTTTCTCGGGTCGAATCTACAAAGCTGTCCAGTACGGTCTTAATCACGAGACCGGTGAAATTGATTATGACCAAGTCAAGGCGTTAGCCGACGAGCACAAACCAAAGATGATTATGGCCGGCTTCTCTGCCTATTCGCGGGTAATAGACTGGCAACGTTTCCGCGAGATCGCTGACAGCATCGGCGCCTACTTCGTAGTCGATATGGCGCATGTCAGCGGGCTGATCGCCGGTGGCGCTTATCCCAGTCCGGTCCAGATAGCCGACGTAACTACCTCGACCACGCACAAAACGCTGCGCGGTCCTCGGGGCGGCATCATTCTTGCGAAATCGAACCCGGAGCTGGAAAAAAAGCTCAACTTTTCTGTCTTTCCGGAGAGCCAGGGTGGCCCGCTGATGCACGTCATTGCGGCCAAGGCCGTCTGCTTCAAAGAGGCGATGAGCGACGAGTTTCGCGCATACCAGGCGCAGGTGGTGAATAATGCCAGGGTGATGGCCAGAGGTTTTATGGATCGTGGCTTCGATGTTGTTTCCGGCGGAACCGACGATCACCTGTTCCTGCTGAGTTTGATTAAGCAGGAAATTACCGGCAAGGATGCTGACGCCGCGTTGGGCAGGGCAAATATCACTGTTAATAAGAATGCAGTTCCCAACGACCCCCGTCCTCCCTTTGTTACCAGCGGTTTGCGCATTGGCACGCCGGCGGCAACCACACGTGGTTTTGGTGAAAGCGAGTTTGCAGACCTGACCGCGTGGATGTGCGATATCCTTGACGACGTTAATAATGAAGCAACTATTGCCGAAGTAAGAGACAAGGTCAGGGCGTTGTGCGCCCGTTTCCCGGTTTACAGGTAGAAAGCTAGATTTGAAATTCGGCTCGCGCGGGTAATAAGGGGGTAGTTATTATGCACTGTCCGTTCTGTAATGCTGTTGATACCAAGGTCATCGACTCAAGGCTGGTGGCGGACGGAAGCCAGGTTCGTCGTCGGCGTGAATGTCTTACCTGTAACGAGCGGTACACAACCTATGAGTCCGCCGAACTCGTTATGCCGAGGATAATCAAGCATAACGGCGAGCGTGAACCATTCGATGAGGAAAAACTTCATTCAGGACTTATCAAAGCGCTAGAAAAAAGACCGGTCAGTATAGAAAAAGTTGATGAGGCGATAAGCCGTATCAAGAATAAGCTGCGGTCTACCGGAGAAAGGGAAATCCAGTCCCGAACGGTCGGCGAGGAAGTAATGCATGAACTGCGTGATCTGGATGAGGTCGCCTACGTTCGATTCGCATCGGTCTACAAGAGCTTCAAATCCCTGGACGAATTTACAAGAGAGATTGATGAGCTCACCCGCGATAGCGGTTCTAAAGACAAGTCTGGCTGACTACAGTATAGTTCACCCTCCAAAGAAAACACGCGAGCTTGGTTTGTTAGCCACCGAATCTAACCGGCTTTGGGTCGACGCGATCGACTACGAGCTGCACATGCGACACGCCCTTCAACTGGCGGAAACTGTCATTACCACCACGCCCAATCCGCGGGTTGGATGTGTGGTAGTTGCTGCACGCGATAATAATCTGGTGGTGGGTGAAGGGTGGCATCAGCAACCGGGAACCGCGCATGCGGAAGTCAACGCGCTGGCGCAGGCAGGACAGCGGGCCGCCGGGAGTACCGTTTTTGTGAGCCTTGAACCCTGTGCCCATCACGGCAAAACGCCGCCCTGCGTCGAAGCATTGATCGAGGCGCAGGTCGGGCGGGTGGTCATCGCGTCCCTGGATCCCTACCCCGAAGTGGCGGGCAGGGGAGTCGCTGCTCTCGAAGCTGCCGGGATCGAAGTCATACATCTTACAGATTTCGAGCAGCGGGCCACTTCCCTCAATGCGGGCTATTTCAAACGCCTTACCACTGGCCGCCCTTTTGTGCGCTGCAAATTGGCCATGAGTCTCGACGGTCGCACTGCCGCTGCTTCCGGCGAAAGCAAGTGGATAAGCGGCCCGCAAGCGCGCGCTGAAGTCCAGCGCCTGCGAGCGTCCAGCTGCGCAATCATTACCGGCGTCGATACCGTTCTGCAGGACAATCCTGCTTTGACCGTGAGGCACGATGAGCTGCAACTGACAGAGGAACAGCGGCAGAGAAATACATTCGCGCTGGCGCGGCAACCGTTGCGTGTGGTGTTGGATTCACGATTGCGTACTCCTCTCGAAGCTCAATTACTGAAGCAGCCTGGCGCTACCCGTTTGTTTACCGTGGTTAACCCGGAAATCGAGTTTCCGGGCGATACCGAGGTTGTCCGCATAACGGGACATGGCCGATGGGGTGACAGAGTTGATCCCGGCGCTGTGTTAGAATCCCTGGCTTCGAGTCAAAACATAAATGAGGTACTGCTGGAAGCAGGCCCGACACTGAGTGGCGCTTTTGTGCAGGCAGGACTGGTAGACGAATTGATTATCTTTGTTGCCGGAAAACTTCTGGGTAGCGACGGTCGGCCCCTCATGGAATTACCGGGGCTGGAATCGATGTCGGACCAGATTGCAATGAACATCAGCAGCATTTCGAGGGTGGGTGATGATTGCCGCATCGTTGCTACCTTCAATTCTGCCTGACGCGGCAGGCCTTGCACCATGTTTACAGGAATTATTGAGGCTATCGGTACTATTGCCGACCTGCGACAGCGGGACAATGAATGGCGGTTAACAGTCGTCAGCGGCAAACTGGATCTGTCGGATGTCAAGTTGGGCGACAGCATTGCCGTGAGTGGTGCCTGTCTGACGGTGGTCGCGCTGGATGGCAATGGTTTCGAGGCTGATGTCTCCAATGAAACCATGCGTCTGACCAGCCTGGGTCTGCTGGAACAGGGATCGGCGGTGAACCTTGAGAAAGCGTTGCAGCCTACCAGTCGGCTGGGCGGCCACATTGTCAGCGGTCACGTGGACGGAGTCGGGGAGCTGGAAAGCCTAGAGCCTGATGGTAAGAGCTGGCGTCTGGTATTCAAGGTGCCAGATAACCTGGCGCGCTATATCGCCACCAAGGGTTCGATCTGCATTGACGGCGTCAGCCTGACCGTAAACGAAGTTGATGGGGCCAGGTTTGCCGTTAATATAATTCCCCATACCCAAAAGGAAACGGTTATTCAATATTATCAACAGGGCTGCAAGGTAAATCTCGAGGTGGATCTGGTCAGCCGATACCTGGAAAGGTTGTTGCTCGGAGATGAGGCGGCAAATCCAGAAAAATCAACTTCATCGCTGACAAGAGAGTTTCTGGCGCAACATGGATTCGACGGTAAAGAGAGTAATTAGCAGGGATACGATTAACGGTTAAAACCCCATGGAACTGAACACAACTGCAGAGCTAATTGAAGATATTCGACAGGGTAAGATGGTTATCCTGATGGACGACGAGGAGCGCGAGAATGAGGGAGACCTCGTAATTGCTGCGGAACGTGTTCGGACCGAGGATGTAAATTTCATGGCAATGAATGCAAGGGGACTGATCTGCCTGACCCTGACGCAGGAGCGTTGTGAATTTCTCAAATTACCGCTGATGGTGAACAGCAACCAGACACCATTCAACACAAATTTTACTGTATCGATTGAGGCAGCCAACGGGGTGACCACTGGAATTTCGGCGGCCGACCGGGCGCGAACAATCCAGGTCGCAGTGGCGCGGGATGCGAAACCCGAAGATATAATCCAACCAGGCCATATATTTCCCATAATGGCCCAGCCAGGTGGTGTCTTGCGTCGCGCGGGACACACCGAGGCGGGGTGCGACCTGGCTCGTCTAGCAGGCTATAGCGCGGCCTCGGCTATCGTAGAAATAATGAATGATGATGGCAGCATGGCGCGTCGCTCGGACCTGGAGCGGTTTGCGCAAAAGCATCAGCTTAAGATCGGTACCATCACTGATCTCATACACTATCGGATTGCCAATGAGCACACTGTAATCAAGCAGGAAAGCCGCGATCTGAACACCGAATTTGGTGTGTTCCAGTTGCACACCTATCATGATTCGATCACAGGCTCCACGCATCTGGCATTTACCCGGGGTGAAATATCGACGGACGAGCCAGTTTTGGTTAGGGTGCATATTCCGAGCACCCTGCGTGACCTGTGTCAGGCTTACAATGCGTCTGGCACCAGCTGGTCGTTCAGTAAAGCATTGGAAAGAATTGCAGAAGAGGGCAAGGGCGTTGCGGTCCTGCTGTCCGGAGATGATTACCCGGAAGATATCTCCAGTAGTATTGCCGCCATGCTGGACAGCGAGCGTTCGCCAGGTTCTGGCAGCGGGGCCGGCACCGATCTGACCATCGGTACCGGATCGCAGATTCTGCGCGATCTGGGGGTTGGCAAAATGCGCTTGCTAAGTTACCCGGCGCGTTTTGCTATTTCAGGGTTCGACCTGGAAGTTGTAGAATTCGTACCTTTTCAGGAATGATTTCTCAGAAGCGGTCGAAATAGTTACCAGCGCGACGGGAGTAGGCGAGGAAAATTATGGCTAACATCAAAACCATCGAAGGGGATTACAACTCCGGGTCGGTGAATATTGCCCTGGTAGTGTCGCGCTTTAACAGTTTTATCGTTGAACACCTGATATCCGGAGCGATAGATGCATTACGGAAACACGGCGTGCCGGAAAAGGATATCACCATTATCAAGGCACCGGGTGCATTTGAATTGCCCCTGGTCGCCAAGCGGGCGATAGACAACGGTGGCTATGACGCGATAATCGCGCTTGGAGCAGTTATTCGCGGCGGCACCCCCCATTTCGAGTACGTAGCCGGGGAATGTGTAAAAGGCCTCAGTCAGGTGAGCCTGGCATCCAATGTGCCAATAGCATTCGGTGTGTTGACGGTGGATACCATCGAACAGGCAATTGAACGCGCCGGAACAAAGGCTGGTAATAAAGGTGCGGAAGCAGCTTTGTCCGCCCTGGAAACCCTCAGCGTGTTGCGCAAAATTTAACACCGAATCTTAATTCTTTTGCACGGTTCCCGTGACCAGCCAGCCAGCAATTTCAATCAGACCCAATCTCGCCCAGCGACGCAAGGCGCGAAAACTGGCGATGCAGGCCTTGTATCAGTGGCAGTTGAGTGGCGGCGAACCATTGGACATAGAAACTCAGTTTCGCGCAGAATTTACCGGCAAGACAGACTGGGAATATTTTCATGATGTATTTTCTGCAATAGTCAATCAATCCGATGAGCTTGATAACTTACTTGGGCCTCGCCTTGACAGAAAAATAAGTACACTTGACCCGGTTGAAAAAGCCATCCTGTGGATAGGTACCTTTGAGTTAAAGCGGCGAATTGATATTCCCTATCGAGTGGTTATTAGTGAATGTGTGGAGTTGGCCAAGTCTTTCGGTGCGACCGACAGTCATAAATACGTCAACGGTGTACTGGACAAGCTGGTGTCGGACCTGCGCCCTGAGGAAACAGGAAAAGCAAAAAAGTAACGCAGAGAACGCACTGGGCTATGTCTCAATCAGAGTTTGACATTATCGAGAGATATTTTCGTGATTCGGGCCTCTGTTTTGAGGGACGGGGGATAGATCTCGCGATCGGTGATGATTGCGCGCTGTTGAGTATTGATGAAAACGATCAGTTAGCCATGTCCATGGATCTGTTGCAGGAAGGCGTCCATTTTCCGGTTGGAGCCGTCCCCGAGCTATTGGGTCAGCGCGCACTCGCGGTAAACCTCAGCGACCTTGCGGCTGCGGGCGCCGAACCATTGTGTTTTACGCTTGGATTGAGCATACCGGAGGCGTGCGATGACTGGCTTGAGGCATTCAGTACCGGACTGCGCAAAGTGGCCGCGCGCTTTAATTGCCCGTTGGTGGGCGGTGATCTCATCCGTGGCTCGCTACAAATTGCGATCCAGGTGCAGGGGCGCGTGCCCAGAGGCAAGGCGCTGCTGCGCCAGGGTGCACGTCAGGGCCACCAGGTTTATGTGACCGGCACGCTGGGCGATGCTGCCGCTGCTCTGGCATTGTTTAAGAGCCTGGATAACGCCGGTCAGCCGACTGCGGCGAATTCGCCTCTGCTTGAGAATCGACTTGCTGCCCGACATCGCGATCATTTTATTAACAGGTTCTATTGCCCCGAACCACGCGTGGCTGTTGGCATTGCAATTAGGGGCATGGCTAGCGCCGCGATAGATCTGTCCGACGGACTCCTCAGTGATCTGGGGCATATAGTGAAAGCGAGCGGAGTTGGCGCTCAGCTCGATCTTGCACAGTTGCCATTGTCTGAGGCCATGCGCGAGTGCGTGGTTAAAGAGGATCGCGCACACCTGGCACTCTGTGGCGGTGATGATTATGAACTCTGTATTATCGTACCCCGCGAGCATTGCGTGGCAGTAGAGGAAGCAGTGGCCAGTCTCGATACTAAACTGACCCTGATCGGAGAGATAGTAACCGGCCAGGGAGTGAAATGCCTGGATAGTTCCGGCAAACCGGTTGATGTCCGGCAGTCAGGTTACAGGCACTTCGGCGAGGATGACCGATGAGTGTGGCCGTTAATATCTGGCGTAATCCGATCCATTTTCTGGCTTTCGGATTTGGCAGCGGCCTTTCTCCCCTGGCACCGGGTACCTGCGGAACGGCTGTGGCTGTAGTTTTGTACACTTTTCTTCCTCCGATGCACTGGTCTGTCTATTTGCTAATGATCGCGTTAACGTTCGTGGCGGGAATCTGGCTATGTGGCAAAACCAGCAAGGATCTGGGCGTACATGATCATGGCGGCATAGTTTGGGATGAATTCGTGGGTTACTGGGTGACCATGTTCATGGCGCCCTCTGGCTGGGAGTGGGTGCTGGGAGGATTCATTGTCTTCCGAATACTGGATATTTTGAAACCCTGGCCTATAAAGTGGTTTGACTCGCGCTACACTGGTGGCTGGGGGATCATGGTAGATGATGCCGTAGCGGGTATAATAGGGGCATTGGGTTTGCATGCGGTGGCACTTTTATTGGCGTCCTAGGCGCGAGTTACTCAATAAGATCGAGGAAGGTTGCATTGACAATTAAGTACGTTGCTTCAGCGCGCTTACCCACTCAGTGGGGGGTGTTTACCATTCACGGGTTCGAAGACGACGATAGCGGCAAAGAACACGTGGCACTGGTAATGGGCGACACCTGCAGCGACGAGCCCATTTTGACGCGAATTCATTCGGAATGTCTGACTGGCGATTGTCTCTTCAGTCAGCGCTGCGATTGCGGACCGCAGTTGCAGTTTGCGATCGAAAGTGTCGCTGCTGAAGGACGGGGACTGATTCTTTATTTGCGACAGGAAGGGCGAGGCATTGGACTGCTAAACAAAATCAAAGCTTACGAATTACAGGATCTGGGTGCCGATACAGTGGAAGCGAACGAGCAGCTCGGTTTCGACGCCGACGGCCGCGAATATCGGATCTGTCAGCCGATGCTCGCGCATTTTGACGTAAAACGCGTCCGCTTGCTAACCAATAATCCACGCAAAGTGGAAGCAATGGAAGACATGGGCATCGAAGTTGTCGACCGCTTGCCAATTCATGTCGGCATCAATTCCCACAACGAAGGTTATCTGGCAGCGAAAATCGATAAACTGGGTCACCTGGAAAGGTGACAGACAGGGATTTACGCCGATTAGCATTCTGGTAGATATATTGCGCCACGGACAGCCGCAGGGCGGCGAGGTTTTGCGCGGCCGAGTGGATCATCCGCTTTCCGAGCAGGGCTGGCAGCAAATGTGGCGGTCCTTGAATTTACAGCCTGAATCGCAGTCGGCCATGGCCGATTCACTGGCCTGGGATGAGATAATTACCTCGCCCCTGCAACGTTGCCGCAGTTTTGCCGAAAAACTGTCGGATCTGACCAATCTGCCGGTAAGCGTCAATGCTGATTGGCAGGAAATCGATTACGGCGACTGGGACGGCATGTCTTTGTCTGATTGGCGCCACGCCGCCGCCGAGCAATTCAGGGAATTCCGTCGCGACCTGTCGGCACTTAAACCACCCAATGGTGAATCCTTTATCCAGTTTCGTGACCGGATACTGGGAGCCTGGCAGCAGGTACTGGACAGGCCACAGGGCAGTCGAGTATTGCTGGTTACCCATGGCGGAGTGATGCGTGTAGTTCTGCCGACAGTGCTGGGAATGCCACTCAATCAGACCGGGGTGCTGGAAATTCCGTTTGCCTGCCTTAGCCGAGTGCAGGTTCAGGGCCAGGGAGACGGGCAGCAGACCCGATTACTGGCGCATAACGTGGGGGATGGCAAAAGCTAGTTCTGCTTTGTCCGATTTAGTAATCAATTACCGCAATGGGTTGGAGTTGCGGTGGAACAGATACCCCCGAGGCGGGACATGCTCTCAGGCTACGGGCAACTAATGACTTCGTGCCCGATTGATCTGCTCGCACATCTGTGAAACACCGGTCAGCGCCCTTGGTGTATGTCGTTGCACCAGGTCGGGTGGAATGAAATACAGGTGACCGGCTGCGACTGCTTCCATTTGCGGCCAATCGCGCCAGTTGTCAAGCCACTCGGGTCGCGCGATATCCATGCCGCTGGCAATAATCACCTGGGGATTTCTTGCCAGCACCGACTCGGTATCGACCTTCGGTGCCATGAGTGACAGGTCGGCAAAAATATTCAGCCCGCCGCAAAGAGTTATCATGTCATTGATCAGTTCATTGCCGCCCGCAGTGATTAATGGTGAATCCCATACCTGGTAAAAAACCCGCACGCCGCTTTGGCCGCTGTAGGTTGCCCGCAATTGCCTCAGGGTCGCAGTAAACTGCTCACTGACCTTATGCGCGCTTTTTTCTGTGCCGGCCAGTATCGCAAGCCTTTCCAGGTGCGTGGGTATATTTTGCAGTTCGCGGGGTTCAGCCACGTAGACGGTGAGCCCCAATTGACGCAGGCGTTCGATGGCGGCGGAAGGATTGCCGGATTTCCATGACACCACAAGGTCCGGCTGCAGAGCAACGATTGCCTCGAGATCAATCAGGTCGTGGCGCCCGATGACCGGCAGGCTGGCAGCCGCAGGAGGAAAGTCGCTGAACTCAACTACGCCCACAATTTTATCTCCGGCGTTGATTGCAAACAGCATCTCAGTGAGAGAGGGCGCGAGGCTAACAATTCTGCTCGCCGGTTGTTCGAGCTGAACAAGCGTGCCCTCGTCGTCGATAACCTCAATGGCGGCAAGAGAAGTTGTCGTTATGAGGCTCAGAAAGGTCATTTCGAGCAATTGCCTGAGCCGGTTTGCCATTTTACTGCTCATCAGTAGTCGATCCCTTTCTGTACCTTGATACCGTCATTGAACGCGTGCTTGGTGTCCTGGATAACGCTCACCGTATCGGCCATGTCGATCAGGTCCTGGCCGGCATTGCGGCCGGTGACAATAACGTGCTGTCGCTCAGGTCGGGCTGCCAGTGTCTGGAGAACTTTTTGTTTATCCAGATAGCCGTAAGTGAGCATGTAGGTGAGTTCGTCCAGAAGTACCACGCTGATGCTTGTATCGGACAGCAGTCGCTCGGCCTCACTCCAGGTTTTCTCGGCCGCCGCAATATCGGAGTCCCGATCCTGGGTTTCCCAGGTAAAGCCCGTTGCCATGAGATGGAATTCAACAAGTGGATTGTTCCGGAACAACAGATGCTCGCCGCACTCCCAGGTGCCTTTAATGAACTGCACGACACCGCAGCGTAATCCGTGACCGAGGCTGCGGGCTACCATGCCGAAAGCCGAGGAACTCTTGCCTTTGCCGTTCCCGGTCATCACTACCAGCAAGCCCTTGTCTCGGGTCGCCCTCGCAATCTGACTGTCCACATGAGCCTTCTTTCGTTGCATGGCCTTCTTATGTCGGGCGGCTCGCTCTGGTGACGTCTTGCTGGTCATGGTCTGTTGAATTCAACGCTGGTCAGCGCTTCTCTAGGTGTTTGCCGGGATCGGCAAGTCTAGCGATACACCGTCGACAGGTCAAAAATTGTGACGTAAAAAGGAATGCCCGGTCAGACGATATGAAGTTACGCAGCCGCGGATTGTTATGCGTAATCGAATGGGGTAATGTGTGGCTTGGTTGCGAAAGCGGGGAGCGGGAGTCTTCCATGTTAACAAATCCAGAGAAATCGATTTCAGCCATTCTATTACTGCTGGTCCTCGCAGGTTCCTCAGCGATTGCTGCGGAAAATTATGCTGTACCTCGCACTGAGTGGGGACAACCTGATTTGCAGGGCGTGTGGAATTTTTCTTCAGACGTTCCTATGGAGCGACCCACCCGTTACGGTGATCGCCAGTTCCTCACCGCGGAGGAAATCGCCGAAATTCGGGCCCGTCGGGCGGCGCTGGATGCCGCATCGGATTCTGCGTTGCCAATTAGCGGTGTGGATGAATCCTACAATGATTTCTGGATCGAAAATGCGGGCATAGGCGACACCGTTCGCACCTCTCATATTGTTTATCCCGAGAATGGCCGACTGCCACCACTGGTAGAGGGTGCCATCGCAAGTCAGGGTATGTACGGTGGCAGCACCACCGGTGAATCACGCCCCGTGCGCATTTCTGCTGGCGGCATCGGCACTGATGGTCCAGAAGACAGAGGTCTGTCTGAACGCTGCATTATCGGTTTCAATGCGGGCCCGCCATTCGTGCCCAGTCTGTATAACAACAACGTACAGATCATTCAGGGTCGTGATCATGCAGTTATCATGACAGAGATGATTCATGATGCGCGGTTGGTCTCTCTTTTCCAGGGTCCGGAGGACTTTCCGCAACTTGATGACAAGCTGACATTCTGGACCGGAGATTCCAAAGGTTATTACGACGGCGATACTCTGGTAGTGGTTACCCGTAACTTTAACGGTCTTGCCAGCAGTTTCGGCTCAGCCGGTACTTCTGCAGACAAGGTGCTGACCGAACGCTTTACCAGAATGTCATTCGATACCGTAAATTACGAATTTATGATAGAGGATCCATCAACCTACACGGATCGTTTTACAGCTATCGTTTCTATGACCAAGGTGGCCGGCCAGGTATATGAATATGCCTGTCACGAAGGCAACTACGGCATGGAAAACATTCTGCGCGGTGCACGAGTGCAGGAACAGCTGGAAGCCTCGAACTAGAGTCCGTTATTGGTGCGGATACCGGTATACCTGAATACAAACAGGCCGGTGCCGATACAACTTTCTATCTGGCCCATGCAGGATTCCCCGGAGCGGTCCGTGGCGTAGACCAGTCCGCGATGATCGATATCCACGTCAGTGAGCTGAATAACTCCCGCCCGATCCTGGCCCGGTCGCGCAGCGGCATTGGTTTTGGGAATGTAAAATCCCACCTCTTGCAGAGTCTGTGGATCTGAAATATCGAGTACCCTGACGCCCGCATTCATGTATGCAATCCATGCCAGCCGGTCAGCAAATGAATTCAGTTGGCCGTTGACGGTTTCGGCATGCTGATGGGGCCCGAAATTTCCCCCGGTTGTGCAGAAGTCGCCAATAGGCACCTGCCAGGTCGAAACGGGCATTGGGTGCGAGTCGTGGGTTATGTCGAACATGTAGACCCGGCTTTTCATCCCGTGATTGCACTCCAGCCCATCGTATTCGTCGCTAACCAGCGCGTAAATTCGCGGCAAGGCTCCTTCTGCTGCGGTGACATTGGGTACCTGCGGGTAAACAATTGGGGATACGGTGTGGGGGCCACGACCGGGCGGTGAAGTATCGTATGACCAGATAAGCTTCGGTTCGGAGGGGTCAGTGATGTCCCAGGTAGCAATGTGTCCGCTGCCGATTCGAAAACCCGCATACATGCGGTTGTTTTCCTCATCGACTATAGGATGGTGGGCGTACTGGTCCTCGAACCCCTCCTCACCTTCCTTTTGACCAGGCAGCCAGGCTCTACCCAGAAAGCGCGGATTGCGCGGGTCTTGCAAGTCCCAGATATGGATGAGGGCAGTTCTAAATCCGGGTTCTCCGGAAGCGCTGTAAAACAGTCCGGAATCCGGCGACCAATAACCTTTGTGGGCCCTATTGATGAGTTTGCCACCGCATCCCGGCCCGCATGAATTTGCTGGTGTTGCGGTGATCTCTGAAACGAGCTCGATTTCGGCGGGATCGTTCGCGCGGTCGGTGATGTCAAAAATCTGGAACTTGAGATTATCCCCGGCCTCAACATTACGGATCAAATAATCGCGTCCTCGGGGTCGCGAGTTGAAGCCGTAGTCATAGACAACCGAGACGGAACGGGAATTGGCGTTTTCCTCGTTTGGTATATGCCAGACCAGAATCGGTTCGCTCGGGTCGGTGATATCCACAATGGATGTGCCATTCCATTCCTGCCTGCCAGTGATAGGGTTCAATGTCGCCTCACCCGTTCGAGTATTGGGCACGTGGCCGATGTATGCCCAGTTACCGTTGGCAGGATCTGACTTCGTGATGATTTGCAGTGCCTGTCTGCCCTGGAGGGGGTGATAGCCGATGAGGTCTACGTTGCTGGAGTCGTCGGCAACGGCTGCGAAACCGCAGAATAGCAGGCCTGACCCAATGATTACGAACGGCGCGGTAGCGCGCGGGATGAGCCTGGCTAGAAATATTCGGGGGAGTCGGTACATATTCGAAAGCTCTCCTTCCGCGGAGTGTCGGGGTTGGACCGTAAAACCCGAAAGTATCGCCGCAGGCAGGAATTGTCCAGCTGGCGAAAGCCGGTTAACTTACACCGCTTTTGACTGGATTTTGCACTGTTTGAGCTTGGCCCGCACTGCCTCGGTAATGCCACCGCTATCCAGGCCCGCGTCTGCCAGCATCTGCGATGCCTTACCGTGACTGAGAAAGCTGTCCGGCAGACCGAGATTGAGAATGGGAATTTGGTAGTTGGCTCGAGCCAGGAATTCATTCACGGCTGCCCCGGCCCCTCCCAGAACGGTATTCTCTTCCAGAGTAACCAACAACTGGTGTTGGGTAGCCATATCGCCGATCAATTCCTCGTCCAGCGGCTTGACAAAGCGCATATCGACTACCGTTGCGTCGAGTTTTTCCGCTGCTGACAGGGCTGGTGCAACCATGCTGCCGAATGCGAGCATGGCTACGGTGCCGCCTTTTCGGCGTACTTTTCCTTTGCCGATTGGAACCGTTTCGAGGTTTTTCTGGATTATTGTTCCCGGCCCCTTGCCCCGAGGATAGCGCACCGCCGCCGGGCCGTTAAATCTGAGTCCGGTACTCAGCAATTTGCGGGTTTCGTCTTCGTCGCTCGGAGCCATGACCAGCATATTGGGAATACAGCGCAGGAAGCTCAGGTCAAAACTGCCGGCATGGGTCGGTCCGTCTTCGCCAACCAGTCCTGCCCGGTCAATAGCAAACAGCACATCAAGATTTTGCAAAGCCACGTCGTGAATAAGCTGATCGTAGGCGCGCTGCAGAAAAGTTGAATAGATCGCAACCACGGGCTTGAGCTTGTCGCACGCCATTCCGGCGGCCAGCGTAACGGCATGCTGTTCGGCGATTGCGACATCATGAAAGCGGTCGGGGAAGTCGGCTGCAAACTGCTGCATACCGGAGCCCTCTCCCATTGCCGGGGTGATAGCAACGAGTAATGGGTCCTCTGTGGCCATATCGCAGAGCCATTCGCCGAATACCTGAGAGTAGCTCGGACTTGCGGAAGTCTCGCTAGTAACGGACTCCGCAGGAGCTATTTTGCCCAGCGCATGCATGCCGAAAGGGTCTGCCTCGGACTTGCTGTAGCCTTTGCCTTTCTGGGTAACGATGTGGATCAGCTGCGGTCCCCTCAAAGTCTTGACGTTGCGTAAAATCTCCACCAGTCCCGCTGTGTCGTGCCCATCGATAAGTCCGATGTAATTGAAGCCGATCTCTTCGAACAGGGTTCCTGGAGACACCATACCCTTCATGTATTCCTCTGCCCGATGCGCCGCTTTCAATGCGGGCGGTATTTTGGAAAGCAGTTGCTTGCCGCCCTTGCGAATAAAATTGTAGGGCTTACTGGCCCACATGCGGGCAAAATAGCTCGACAGACCGCCCACTGCGTGGGAGATGGACATATTATTGTCGTTTAAAATAACCAGCAGGTTGTCGTCGATCGCCCCCGCGTGGTTTAGAGCTTCAAATGCCATACCGGCGGACATTGCCCCGTCTCCGATGATTGCGATGCACTGGCGATCGGTTCCAGTAAGCTGCGAGGCGATACGCATTCCAAGTGCTGCGCTGATGGAGGTGCTGGAATGGCCTACCCCAAATGTGTCATAGGTGCTTTCCTGGCGAGAGGGGAACGGCGCAAGACCCCCGGGCTGTCGCATACTGAGCATGCGGTCCCGGCGCCCGGTGAGAATTTTGTGGGGATACGCCTGATGTCCCACGTCCCACACCAGCCGGTCTGTCGGTGTGTCGAACACATAGTGCAGGGCTACGGTCAGCTCGACTACTCCCAAACCTGCTCCGAAGTGGCCTCCAGTCTGACCCACAGAGTAAAGCAGGAAGGCACGCAGTTCGGTGGCCAGTTCTTCAAGTTGGGACTCCTGTAGCTGCCTGACATCAGACGGGCTCTCGATCTGATCGAGCAGAGGTGTTTCAGGCCGCTGGAGTGGGATTTCGTCAAACATAGTGGGTCATTATCTACAGTCTTATGAACCTCATCAATGAATCCGTTCAACTATGTAAAGCGCCAGTTTTCGCAGCATATCGGCATCCTTACCCAGACATTCGAGGTCTGCTATTGCGGCGTTGGCGAGGGAAATTGCTCGAGCGCGGGCGCCTTCCAGTCCGGCAATTGAAGCATAGGTAGGTTTGTTCAATGCCTGGTCGGCACCGGGGGGTTTTCCGATTGTTTGACTATCGCCGGTGACGTCGAGAATGTCGTCCCGGATTTGAAATGCCAGGCCTACACGCTGTGCATAGCGTCGCAGTGCCGCTAATTGATTCTCTCCCGTATGCGTTGCGGACAGGGCTCCCAATTCAACACTGGCGCTGATCAGTGCTCCGGTTTTCAGTGCGTGCATCGTTTCAATGTGCTCGAGGTCCATCGAATTGCCTACGGCTTCAAAGTCCAGTATCTGGCCAGCTACCATGCCGAGGTGTCCCGAGGCTCGGGCGAGTGATCGAACCATGGCCAGACAGGCAGGCGCAGATACTCCAGATAGTTCCGCGTCCGCAAGAGCCTGGAATGCGAGGGACAGCAAGGCGTCCCCGGCCAGAATGGCAGTGGCCTCGTCATAGGCTTTGTGGACGGTCGGCTTGCCACGACGAAGGTCGTCGTCATCCATCGCGGGCAGGTCATCATGTACAAGCGAGTAACAATGCACCAGCTCAACGGCAGCCGCAGCTGTGTCAGCCCGATCCAGATTGCTGCCGACGGCAATTGCCGTCGCATAGACCAATACAGGCCGAATCCGCTTGCCGCCGTTTAGGCTGGCATAGGCCATCGCCTGCAATAGTTTTTCCGTCTCAAGGGCGCCGTCATCAAGAAGCCGTTTCAAGTTAGCTTCCACCCGCTGCTGGCAATGGGTGACAAACTCGTCCAGCGCGTCAGTTGTGCTGCTATCGGCGTTCATAATGCTAGAGTTATTGCTGATCGGTTAACAGGACCGGGTAATTCCGCACTGGAATGGCTTGAGGTCTAATCAGTGTCTGACTCGTCTGCCTCGAAATCCAGGGATTCTGTGGCACCGGCTTCATCAACCAGTTTCTGCACTTTCTGCTCGGCTTTATTCAGAGCTGCCTGGCATTCACGAGTCAACTTGATACCTTTTTCGAACGATTGCAGCGATTCTTCAAGGCTCAGTTCCCCTTCCTCCATAGAGTTGACCAGTTCTTCCAGTTCCTCAAGGGCTGCCTCGAAGTCAAATGGTCGATTTTCGGCATTTTCGGATTTTTTGGCCAAGCGCTGCGTTCTCCCGGTGATCTTGAAACGGGTATTGTAACCATTGATCGCGCCAACAGCCACGTAATTGACGCCGCGAAGCCGGGCGCTTACCCTACGGGAATATGACTAACAAACCCTTGGAGAGGAACTTATTATGCAACTTGTTGTTATCGTGATCGTCTTGGCCCTATTGCAATATTTTGCCTTTGGTGTCCTGGTTGGCCGCGCGCGTATGAAGTACAACGTACCGGCGCCGGCGACCGCTGGGGACCCGGTTTTTGAACGCTATAACCGCGTTCATCAGAATACCCTGGAGAGTCTGGTGTTGTTTGTGCCTGGAATTACCATTTTCGGAACCTATAGCAACCCTGAACTTGCAGCTGGCCTCGGCATGGTCTGGATTTTGGGTCGTTTCATTTATCTCCGGTCCTATGTCAAGGATCCTGGTTCTCGAGGTCTGGGATTTGGACTGACGGCATTACCCAGCCTTTTTCTTCTCATAGGCGGCGCGATTGCGGCCGGTCGGGCACTTCTTTGAGAACGTTGCGATCATATCATTTGTCGATTACATAATTGCTGGCACAAATTAATAGTAAGGTGCGGCAATAAATTTTGAGCAAGAAGCAATTAGTTGAGGGAAGGGTTGGAAAGTCCTCCCCAATCCCGGGCTTCCAGAGCGCGTATCTCTCGAGATAACGAGCCCGAACAAATATTTAATTTGGATCCAAAATGATTGTTTAATCCACAGACTGAAATTCAGTTGATCGCTCGATCTGGACAGGTCGAAAGTCGATTTTCTCGTAATTGCGACAAAGTTTTACAGCTACAATTTGTTACTTGTTGAAAGTAATTTTGAGGCGCAAACTCCCCTCGCCTCGGTGGTCTCCTGCTTGACTTTGAATCATGGATTCAGGGGGGGCATACCCGGCAAGAAACACGAATCAATGCTAATTTCAGTTGGAAGTAAAACGCGTTGCAATCGGCCCGCGTCTACAGGATAGCTTTCAGAGGGGTGCAGTCATGGCAGTCAGTTCTATCGTGATTTCGGATCAAATTGAAGCAGCGCTACGGCGTATCGTCAGGTCGATGGACCTTCACTCCAGAGCAATGGTTCAGCGAAATGGATTGACCAGCCCTCAGGCTGCGCTCATGAAGGCGCTCACATCAGGGCCATTATCCGCTGGTGTTCTCGCCAGTCGAATTAACCTCAGCCAGGGAACAGTAACCGATATTCTGAAGCGGCTGGAATCCCGGGGCTTGGTCCATAGATTGCGGGATGACGGTGACAGACGACGGGTCATAGTTTCCCTGACCACTGAGGGGCAAAGGATTATCAGCAATTCCACATCCCATTGGCAGGCCCCATTTTCGGAGCGACTTAACGAACTACCCGAGTGGGAACAGTCACAGCTGCTGGCGGCTTTGCAGCGCCTAGGCCACATGATGGACAGTTCCGGACAGGTTCGCGTTGTGCTGAATTTGACCGACCAAGACAAAGCTACTCTGGAGCCGGAAACCAATCTCGCTGAAATCTTGCCATCTGATTTCAGTTAAGGACCCCGTTGTTACGGAAATTTGGTCCGAGCCTTTCAGCGGAGCCTTGTCGGCTTCGCACTTATTGTCGACTCTGAATTTAAGCTGAGGTATTCTCGGATCCATTCAAAGTGGAACCTGGCCATGTCATCCCGTAGCGAAATCGGCGGATATTCAGTCGAACGGAAGTTTACCCGCAGTGCCGGCAGGCAGCTGGCGGTCTTCGCGGGGTATGCGCTGGTAGCGCTCGGCTTACTGGTCTATTTGCTGTCTCTCAGCAGCGGGGGAAGCGGGGCTGGAACCGGCTCGGCGATCAATCCGGAAACCAACAGCATTACCATAACCCTTCGGGAAGAACCCCCGCAGCTTGACAGCGGGCGGGCGACGGATGCCGCCAGCTTTGTGGTCCTGGCGCATACTATGGAAGGTTTGATCGCATACGATGACAATAATCAGCTTGTACCGGGAGTCGCTGAACGTTGGGAAATCAGGGAGGACGGTGCCACCTTCTGGTTAAGGGACAATGCCCGGTGGAGCGATGGTCAACCGGTAACAGCCCATGATTTCGTGTTCTCATGGCGCCGGGTTGTCGATCCGGCAACCACCTCGGAATATTCCTTTATTCTGTATCCTATAAAGAACGCCGAGGCGATCAACACCGGCGAACTGCCGCCAGGCACGCTCGGTATAGAGGCTGTAGATGATCGCACCCTTGAGGTTCAGTTTGAAAGGCCCACGCCGTATTTCGATAAGCTGGTCGCTTTCAATACCTACTTCCCGGTGCGGGAAGATTTCTTTGCCAGTACCAATGGACGCTATGGAGCAGACGCCGACATGTTGCTCTACAACGGCCCGTATATCATCAGTGAGTGGGTTCACAACGCCTCAATGCATTGGGAAAAAAATCCCCATTACTGGAACGACCAGAAAGGATTTCTCAGTGCAATCAACGTCGGTTATATCACCCAGGACGTGAATGCCAAGCTCAATCTGTTCAAGGATGGGCAGATTGTCGATACTCACCTGGTGGCTCCGATGCTGCCGAGCGCTATGGAACAGCGCTGGCATATTCAGCTTTTCATGGAAGGTACGGTCTTTTTTCTCGAATTCAATCATCGAGAAGGTCGCGTCACCGATAATTATCATTTTCGCAAGGCAATGCAGCTGGCTCAGGACCCCACGGAGCTGGTTTACAAGGCACTGAAAGAGGCCAGCTACCTGCCTGCTCCCAGCTTGTTCCCGGAGTTTATTCGTGGCGTCGACGATCTGTTTCGCAAGGAGTACCCGCCTCCCGAACATCACATGGACATCACTGCTGCGAAACAGCACCTGGAAATGGCCAGACAGGAGCTTGGCATAGATGAGTTTCCGCCAGTCGTGTTACTCACCGGCGATACGCCCGTTGCTCTGGTGGCGGCCGAGTACTATCAGGCACATTACAAGAAGCAACTGGGTCTCGATATTCTTATCGATGCACAAATTTTCAAGCAGCGGCTGGCTAAAATGACTTCGGGAGACTTTGATATTGTACTCGCCGGATGGGGCCCAGACTATGACGATGCGCTGACTTTCGGCGACCTGTTCGCATCCTGGAACCTCAATAACCGCGGCAGGTACAACAGTGCCCGCATGGATGAGCTGATTCGTACGGCTCAGTCATCGCTTGATCCAAGGGTTCGAATGGATGCCTTTGGTGAAATTCAGCAGCTGATCTACGACGACGCCGTGATAATTCCCATGTACGAGCGTGGCTGGTCATTCGTGGTAGATCCGCGTCTCAAGGGCTTCAAACGCCGCTCGGTAGGTCCAGAGGTAGACTACAATTACGCCTATATCGATGTGGCAGAAGAGTAGCAGGGACCGCTTTTAATGGGGTGGTATTTTCTCAAGCGGTTGTTACAGGGTGTTATCACTGTCTGGTTTATCGCTACTGCCACGTTCTTTGCCATGCACAACGTACCGGGCGATCCATTGCTCAATGACCGCGCCGTAACCGCGACCATCCGTGCCAACCTGGAAGCGAAGTACGGACTCGATCAACCTCTTACTACACAGTACTTAATCTATCTCGGTAACCTCGCCCGCGGGGATTTCGGAATTTCTTTTACCCAGGAGAACCGCGAGGTTAATGACATCATTCGTCAGCACTTCCCGATTTCAGCGACTCTGGGTGTGCTGGCTGTGGTTTTTGCTGCCGTGGGCGGAGTACTCTGGGGTGCACTCACCGCGCTATACCGCAACAGGCTTCCCGACTATCTCATCATGTTTCTGGTTATTATGGGAATTTCTGTCCCGAGTTTCGTGATCGCCGCACTCAGTCAGCTGCTTCTGGTAAGTGTAAATAACGTTTTCAATACTACGGTGCTGCCAGTCGCGGGATGGGGCACCATCAGTCACATGCTGGTCCCGGCCCTGGTTCTCGGTTTGGGCACCATGGCCTATCTGACGCGCCTGATGCGTTCCTCGATGCTCGAAGTGATCGGTTCGGACTATGTGCGCACCGCCAATGCCAAGGGTCTCCCGGCGACCCGCATATTCACGCGTCACCAGCTACGCAATGCCATCCTTCCGGTCATCACAGTACTGGGACCCGCTATCGCGGCGATCACCACCGGTGGGTTTGTGGTCGAGCTGGTGTTTGCCATTCCTGGCCTGGGACGCTTTTTTGTCGAAGCAGTTCAGCAACTGGACTACACCGTCATTATGGGCACAACTGTTTTCTATGGTGCGTTTCTGGTGTTCATGGTGATAGTAGTTGACGTGCTGTATGGATTTATCGATCCTCGGGTGAGGCTGGAGTGATGTCGGGTCTGACCGCTGCAGATTTTACGCCTCGTTCCGAGGCCGGACCGAAGCACGGGATTTCCCGGCCGTCGCTGTCCTACTGGCAGGACGCATGGATCAGATTGAAGGCCAATCGCCGGGCGCTAACGTCTCTGTATATCGTAATCGCCTTGCTGCTATTCACCATTGTCGGGCCCTGGCTATGGCGGGTGGATCCCGCGCTTCAGGACCTCGATCAGATTAGTCAACCGCCGGGTACCGATCGCCGGGCGATCATTGTCGAGGATTACCAGCCATGGGCTGGAGAATCGCAACTGACTGATGTCACCGGTCTGCATCTGGCACAACCAGCCACCACCCAGGCTGTGCGTCTGGTATGGGACGCACTGCCCGGAGCGAGTGGACACCGCGTGTATCGAAATCTATTTCCGGTCGGTCCGGAACTGGCTTTTGGTGTGCCATTGGCAGAGTACTACGATAATCAGGTTCTTTACTTCGAGGATAGACTCGATTTACGTCCGGGCCAGTATTATTACTCGGTGGTCGCTCTCAACTCTCGCGGCGAATTGCAGGATTCCTTCGCCACTATTGAGGTTCAATTGCAGCGAGTTACGACGCTAGAGGAGGCTGCAGCGCGTGGATTAATAGACGATAGTGAGCGGCTTCAAGTTGGCGACCAAATTCTATTGGACCTGCACCCGCTTGGCACGGATTACCTCGGTCGGGACATGCTGGCCAGGCTAATGGCAGGAGCCCAGGTGTCACTCTTTATCGGCATAGGCGCGCCTTTTCTTTTTGTCCTTTTCGGTCTTGTATACGGCAGTGTCGCCGGATTTCTGGGCGGGCGCGTCGATGCCTTAATGATGCGGTTCGCAGACTTTGTGGTGGCGCTGCCCTTTCTCTTGTTCATGATTCTGTTCAAGATTGCCTTTGGTATCGGTCCTGGTGAAAGCGGAGTGTTTCCCATGCTGGTGGCCCTGGTCGTATTAATGTGGCCGGCGACTGCGCGCCTGGTGCGCGGTCAGATATTGCAGATCCGTGAGCAGGGATATATCTCGGCGTCCCGATTGCTAGGAGCCAAGACACATTATCTGGTCTTGCGCCACATGATTCCTAATACGATGGGCGTGGTACTGGTCACGCTCACATTTGCTATTCCCAGTGCGATTTTCACCGAGGCTTTTCTGTCCTTTATCGGCATGGGCGTTGCGCCGCCAACGCCATCCTGGGGCAGTATGTCTAATGAGGGAATCAAGACTATGCTGACTTATCCGCATGAGCTTATTTTCCCAGCGCTGTTTATCAGTGTCACGGTACTGGCTTTCAATCTTCTGGGTGATGGTCTTCGCGATGCACTGGACGCCCGGATGAGGAACCAGGAATGAGCGCTGACTCCATAATCGAATCCGCCGAGCCTCTGCTGCTCGAGGTAAAGGATCTGGCGGTTGAATTCGCGACCTATGGTGGCACGGTTCAGGCCGTTCGTGGCGTTACCTTCAGTGTCGACCTTGGCAAGACTCTCGCCATCGTTGGCGAATCAGGCTGTGGCAAATCCGTTACCGTGCAAAGCATGATGGGTCTGATACCGATTCCCCCGGGTCGAATTACGGCGGGTTCGGCCAGGTTACGCGGTACCGAAATCCTGGGACGCACCCTGATTAACGGCAGAGATATACGCGGCTCTGAAATCGGTATGATATTCCAGGACCCAATGACGTCGCTTAACCCCACCATGACCATTGGTGATCAGATCGCAGAACCCTTGCAGGTCCATCGAGGTTACAGCTATCGAAAAGCGTTCGGTCAGGCTATTGAATTGCTGGAACTGAGCAAAATTCCGGAAGCCAGAAAACGGGCCACCCAATATCCTTTCGAATTCTCCGGAGGTATGTTGCAGCGAGCCATGATTGCCATGGCGATAGCCTGCAAACCAGCAATTCTAATAGCGGATGAACCAACTACTGCGCTGGACGTGACTATTCAGGCCCAGATACTGGATCTGCTGCAGGATCTGCAGAAGGAAACCGGTATGGCCATCATACTTATTACTCACGACCTCGGGGTGGTAGCACGCATGGCTGATGAAGTGGCCGTCATGTATGCCGGCAAGATTGTCGAACACGGCACTGTTGATGACGTGTTTTATCGTTCCGCCCACCCCTATACTCTTGGCCTTCGCGCTGCCATGCCTACTAATGATCCGACGCGTCAGCATAGTCTTGAACCCATTGAAGGTTCGCCACCGGATCTGTTCTCGCCGCCACAGGGTTGTGGCTATGCAGCCCGATGTCCCCACGCCATGGAAGTTTGCCATCATCGTCAACCAGATGATTTTTATTTGCCGGGAACGCATACCTCACGCTGCTGGCTGCATC
>Ga0181578_10001091_pt1 | contig 26054 bp, 15 predicted proteins | sample 071ome_21_FD_148659 | JGI IMG/M metagenome (GOLD analysis project Ga0181578, IMG submission 148659) | Coastal salt marsh microbial communities from the Groves Creek Marsh, Skidaway Island, Georgia - 071401CT metaG (spades assembly) | ecosystem: Environmental > Aquatic > Marine > Intertidal zone... | reverse complement strand
TCTTCATCGCGCGAGCAACGATGGGAAGGAGGTGCGACGCAAAGGTCTCAACACGCGACGCAGAGATTACGGATATCTGGACGGCTGTTTCGAAGGATGTAAAGACGCTCGGATGTTTTTGGAAGGCGCAAAGAGAGGGCAGACGCTCAGCGCGGGGAGTTTCGTGGACGTGTATACGACTTTGATGGCAATGGAGAAGGTATGCGAGGAGATATTTGGTGCAATCGGTACGGATGAAGGAGATGACGACGATACCGACGTGAAGGCATTGCGGAAAGCGACGGAGAGTTTACGCGTGTGTCGCACAGATGAGAAAGTGCAAGCGATGAAGAAGGAAATAGAACGGTGCATAAACGTAGATATTGCGACTGGGGCGTTGCGAAACGATGCGTCGGAAGATTTAGCCCACATTAGAACGAATTTATCATCCACGGCGAAAACATTGAGAAAGACGTTGAACGATATCGCCAACGAGATGGCGCAGAAGAAGTTTGCCGAAAGGGCGCAGATCGTGACGAGATTAGGTCGCGAGTGTATTCCCATGAAGCTAGGATCGGCTGGCCAGTTGAAAGGTATCGTTCTAGCGACGTCTGATTCTGGCGCGACTGTCTTTAAAGAACCGGAAGAAGTTATCGCGTTGAATAACTTTCTCAGCGAATTGAAAGAGTTGGAGGAGATGGAGATTGAAGTCATTTTGAAGCGGTTGACAAACGAGTTGAAAGAAGTAGCCGATGTGATTCAAGAAGCGCTTGAAGTTGGAATGACTACGGCAGACTTGGCAAACGCGAAAGCGAGGCACTCGAGATGGATCAGTGGGTCGAGACCCGTGTTCATGGATTCATCATTGGCTTCTTCAGATAAGAAAGTATCAATAACCAACGCGCAACATCCTCTCTTGTTGGAAAAGTATCTGCCAAACCTACCAAACTTTTTAGACGACGACGATGAGGACGACGTGAACGATAAACAAAAAGCTTGGGATAAACTCGCGCCGGGGAGCTTTTACGACGAAACCGCCGAAGAAAGTGCCGAAGAAGGGAACGTTGGCAAACAAGGGAGCACTCGATTCGATTGCCAATCGAAAATTGTCCCAATCGACTTCCACATCGACTCCGAGGCCAGCGCAGTTGCCATCACCGGACCAAATACTGGCGGTAAAACGGCTTCGTTGAAAACTTTAGGCATTCTCATACTCATGTCAAGAGCAGGAATGTATCCGCCGTGTGGTGTCGTTGGATCTGAACCGCAGAAACAGCAAGAACAACCACAAATTTTACCATTCGTGAGAACGATAGCGTGCGATTTAGGTGACTCTCAAACGTTACAACTTGGCGATGGTGGTTTATCTACGTTTGGGGCGCACATTCGACGATTAAAACGTATTTTGGAATCTCCTACAGAAGAATCACTCGTTTTACTGGACGAACCGGGTTCTGGAACCGATCCTCGGGAAGGTGCGGCTTTAGCTGTCGCCGTTGCCTCCGCCGTTGCAAAGAAGTCGAAACTACTAGTGTTGACCTCCCATTTTGAAGAAGTAAAGCAGTTTGCACTCGCGGTCGATGAAAACGATAACCAATTTAGAGTAGCAGCCGTTCGGTTTGACGTGGAAAATAATCGGCCGACGTATGAATTGGTATGGGGCAAAACGGAAGATTCCAACGCGTTGTCCATCTCGCGCGGGTTGGGATTAGACGGCGATTTGTTGGAGGAAGCGACGCAGGCGCACGCGAAAATGTTTGAACTTGAAATGCGCAACACGAAAAAACGAGAACAAAACACGGATAAAAGTCTAGATGAAGAAGACGAAGACGCAAATCTCGCGGAGAGTCTTCGATTAGAACGCGAAGAACAGCGCTTACGGTTTGCGCAAGCCACGGAAAGTTTAGAACGCGCGCAACTGTTAAAAGCGAAAGTGTTTCGAGAGACAAACTTTTTGCGAGAGCGAGTAAACATCTCAAAGGAAAGATTCGAGTTACAATCCTCGCAATCTATCGAAGAGGCGAAGTCGAGATGTGAAGCGGCGACAACCCTCGCCGAGGTGGAAGAAATCGTTCAAGAAACCTTCCCGGATGGGTTTTACATGAATGCGCGGGGCGAAATTGCGCTCGAGGACGACGGCGGAAACGCTGCCGAGTACGTCCCGAAGCCGAAAGACAAAGTGCTCGTAAAAATGCTCGGTGGCGCAGAAGCCGAAGTCGTGAGCGTAGATTTAGCAGCGAGCGAGTGTACTGTACGCATTGGGTCGCTGGTGACGAGATCCCCGTTGAACGGTATTTCGAAAGCGACAGAGAAGCAAGTATTCGGACGAAGCAAATAGAAACATAGAGCTATATATAGTTTCATCTACTGTTACACAAAAAAGCAGCTATAGAATTCATACTAGTAACTAATAATCTAATCGTCCGACAACGAGTTTGTTGGATCTTTTAATTTCTTGCGAATTTCTCGCATGCCGAATAAGTTCTTGACGATGTTCTCGGCTTCGTTTTCGGCTTCCAGCTCCAACTGTTCCTCGCTCGCGTCTTGGAGCATTTTTAACCTTTGCTCCCGTCGTTTTCGTCTCTCTAACTCTTTCATCTCTTTACTGCGCTTACCGACGCGTTTCAAAATATTCTTCACCGCAGATTTCTCATCGTCTGGATGTTCATCTTCCTCGCCGTTCGAATCGTCGTCGCCGAACGAAATTTCGTTATCGCTCTCGTCGTCGAAGATCCAATCCTCGTCGTCGTTCAAATCGTCCACTTCGACGGCGTTTCCAGCGCTAGAGATGGTTCCAGCCATGACATCTTCGAAATCTTGCGCGTCACCCACGTCTTTCATACCCGTTTCCGCGTTCATTTCACGTTTCTCGAAGGTGGCCATTTTCAAATCGTTCTCAGTTAACACGTCCGAATCTTTGCGTTTGCGTTTCAGAAGGGGTTTCCCGCCCGCCGCATTCAATTGCTTCTCTCTATCCTTGGCGGCTTGAATGCTCGCTCTTTTGAAAACATCTCTCGTTTCTTCTTCTTCGCGCAGCTTCTTTCTTGCCAAACGGTCGCGACGTTTGATTTTCTTTGAAAGTTCGACGTCTTGTCTCGTCGCGTTGGCGATTTGTCGAAGCAATTTTTCCACCGGATCCAAGAAGTCCCAGTCGTCGTCGCATTCCGGATCTTCTGGATCGTCGCAAACTCTCGAAGCGTTGAAAAGATGGACTTTTTTCTTCTTTTTCCTCCTCCCTCTCGAAGTGCCTTCTTCCATCATTTCTTGAACTTCCTCTTCGTGCGCCTTGAGAACGTTGTGCAAATCTGCCAAATCTTGCGTGTGATTTTGGTTCCTCTTTTCGATGTTGACGATGACTTCGCCTCTTCGATAATCTCGAAATTCTAATCGTTTTACTCGATCGAGAAGTTGTTGCACTTTCGGCATCTCTTCTCCTATGTCTTTATTAAGTTTCGCTTGCGCCTCGAGAACATCGATCGATCGACGCCAGTACTCCTCGTTTTGAAACTCTCGGCGTTTTTCCAAGTGCGCTTTCGAGCACTTCCCTGGAGTTTCACGTTCGCATCTCGCGCGTTCTTCGTCTTCGTGGCTAAAGAGCACTAAAGAGCTTCGAACCCATCGTCCACCGTGTAACTGCGCGTCTCTACGTCCCTGAACATCCCTCGTTTTTAAACCCGCGCACTCGTCGAACGACCAGGATCCCATCAACCCTCGTTCAAAGCCGTGTAATTTTCCATGCATGCTGTTTTCGATGTCAATTTGCGATCGATCGACGCCCCAAATTCGAACTTCGTCGATTTCACCGTTAAAAATAGACGCCGCGTTACCGTGATCGAGAATGGCACCGATAACGATTGGATTTTGTGCGTCCCAACCTTGGCCCTTCTCTTCCTGTGCACCTCGTAACGTTCCGTTGATGAACATTTTTGAGTAACCTCCGCCGTACGTCACCGCGACGTGCGACCAATCGTCCGCCGGTAAACGCACCGTCGATCGCAAACCAAACGGCGCAACTTCGCGGTGAAAAAAGACAGCACCATTTTGCTCCACGTGCACGAAAAACTGTCCTACCACGCCTCTGTTGTACTTGGCGATGACTGTCCCACCGAAATCTTTCGATTTGCGTGGTTTCACCCACGCTTCGATGGTCATGTGTTTCGTTCCGGAAAAGTGTAGGGATTGCGACCGGTCGATCACCACGTGCGTGTGATCTCCAGCATGTAAGGAAATCGCGCAACCAGGAATCCTCGAAGCGTGCTTTTCGTTTCTTTGTAGCAATAAATGCCTCGTCTCGTTGGTCAACTGAAACGCTCGACTCATCGCCGAGCTTCCGCCACCATTCACTACGTTTGCCATCCCGTACGATTTCCCGTTCGCATCGCCCGCTTCCTCTAATACCATCTCCAAAAACTGCTCTTTGTTCACAAAAGCCTCGTCGTTTGCCACGCTCCCTCTGAGCTTCAAAAACTGAAACGCTCTCGTTGCGGCTAACTTCAGCCCCTCGTTCCCGTACATGGAAATAAACCTCTTGTACTCCTTCTTCGTGATTTTATCCGAGCGTCCGCTCTTCTTCGCGTCCACGTTGGATTTCTTCTTCTTGCTTTTCTTCGACGAGCCATACATCATCTCGCGACGATTCTCTTCCTCTACGATCCTCGCGCTTTCGTTTAAACCGTAAGGCATCGCCAGTTTCGGCAGTAACCTCAAATCTTCCGAAAATTCAAACATCGACTCCAGCGCGAATCTTCGCCAATTCACTCGCTGTTTCTTTTTCCCGAATCGCTCTTGCCAAAATTCTATTTTCGTTTCCACCTCGTCCTCTCCTTTCACCAGCGAGTGGCCAAACACGTTCGAATCTTTTTTCTCGTCGTCGTCCGCGGAAGACGACGGCCCTGATTTTCTCGACGATCGCGACGACGAAGAAGAACCGCTGCTTCTCCTCCTCTCGCTGGTGCCGGAGTCGCCGAAATCGTACAAGAGCACGAAACTCGTACAGATGAACGCGCAAAAAGCAAAGAAGAGAAGGAGTTTTTGCCGAGAAGACGCGTCGCTGTCCCTTCGACGACGAGGCGCGTCGAACGCCGGATCGTCCGTTCCCATTCTTTTTTTTGTTTTGCGAGTGCGCGTGCACCTTCTTATGATTCAACTCTCTCTCTCTGGACGTTTGTGACGAGAGCGCAGGATTAATGGAGATTTTATCTCTTCTTTAGAGAAGAGTCGCGACGAGAGCGCGCGCGAGAGACAAAAGGAATTCGAAATCGATTGATTACTCTGCTCGTTTTCAGAAAACTATGTTTGCGTGCATTTGTGTTTGATAGTATTAAAACATTGGCGCGTGCGTCATTTCCGGGGTTCTTTTGCCGCCTTGCTCGATCGGAACCTCTTTCTCTCTGTACTCGTCGATTCTTTTCCTCGACGCGTCCAAGACGCGTTTGTTCCAAGACTCGTCGAATCCGGGGAATAAGTGCGACGCGGTGGTACCGTTGGGACGCATGGCTTGGTCTAACTTCATCAAAACCCACGCGTCTAACGCAGCGTATCTCCTCGCGTCGTCCGAGAGTGGTCTCCGCGCCCACAAGTCGCCGTCTTCGATGGACGTGTACATGTTCTTGACGCGTTTTTTCAAATCTTCGCAAACGAGGACTTCAGCGTTGGTCAATCGCCGGCTGACGGTTTTCGATAACGAAGGAAGGTGTTCGACCATATTTCCCGACGCGCGTCGAATGGCAATATCTAGTAATTGTAAATCTAATACGTTTTTTATCAACACGTCGTGTTGATGAAACAAAGCGTCGCTGTCCATTCTCACGTCATACGCGAGTTTCAAAATCTCCTCGGATTGAATCACGTCTTTCAAACCGCCGTCGATGAATACTTCCTTCCCACCGGCGGTCATCACGTCGATCAAAAAGATCTTCTTCGGTACGGCTATTTGTAATAACGTAATTTTCCCGGTTCTCGATAATCGCACGCCTTCGCAATCGTACGCGATAACTTTCGACTGTTTCAATTCAATCACGCACTGCTTAAACGCTTCCGAAGTGTGCGAGTCGATAAAAACGACTTGTTCGTCCAACTCTTCGAATATTTCTCGACACTCTCTATCGCTCAACGCCGCTTTATTCCCGTTCTGCTCTCCTCCTCCACCGCCGTTACCACCGCTGCCTTTCTTTTTCTTTTTCTTCTTCTTCTTACCCGCGTTGTTGCCCGAGGCGCCGGCGGCGGTATTCGAGCGTAACGGGTTGGCGTCGTCCGAACCCAAACTCGCCAACGCCGCGAATCGCCCGGTACTCAAAGCGTTCGTATTTGCGACAATATCGCCTCGTCGTTTCATCAACTCGTTGTTGCTATTCATGGCATCTCCAGAAGAAGACAACATCATCGCGCCGCCGCTACTATTGTTTTTCGTGCTCGTCGTCTTGAACACACTCAGCGTCTCCGGATTGCTCCTCGAACACGCTTTACACAAGAGAAGACCGCCGCCGCCGCTCGTCGTCGTCGCGCTGGTTTTTTTAAACTCGACCGAGCAACTTTGACAGAGTAACTTTGCTTTCTTCCCCATGACGACGCGCGCTTCCCTCTTTGAGCTTTGTCTCTCCGCGCTCCGATGAAGAAGAAGAAGAGGAGGAGAAGGTCGTCTTCGCCCCGGCGGCGAATGCGTCGCCGTCGGTAAAAGCGCAATCTTGTCCCTCTCTCGTCCGCTTACTTTACGAGTCTCACTCGCGCTCGAGAGAGAGAGAGAGAGAGAGCAAACGCACGAGGAGAAGAAAGAACGAATTCGAAGCGGGAGCAGAAACGAACTCGAGATCGCAAAGCGTGCAAAAAGAAGCCTTTGGGCGTGGTGACTACTCTGCGGACACTTTTCCCCAAAGTTTCGCTTTTTTAACGAACATCTTTTTCCCCAAAAACCCACTCACGGAAAGAGAGTTAACTGTACACGCGCGGCGCGGGAGCTAGTAGCTTTGGGAGCGCGCTGCTGTCGCACGCGACGCATTTATTTCACCACGAAACAATGGTTGGTTTCCCACCAGGAACAGAAAGAGAGAGAGGATACGGACGTTGTCGTCGTCGTCGTCGCGACGGCGATTTCTCCTACCACGACGACAGAGCAGCAACCAACACTAATAACGACAACAACAACCACAACTTTTCGCCGCCGCGAAACGAACGCGACGAGAGGAGGAACGTTGGCAAAAGCGACCACCGACAAAGATTATTCGGGAGAGATGAAGAACGAGGAGGAGGTCCACGTCGTGATGAAAATAATCGTCATCGTTTGCACGCCGCGCGAGGGCACCCGTATTCTCGTGGGACGAAAAGCGGTTACGACAACGAGAGCAACACCACCACCAAAAGGAGGAGAGCGGAGACGCCAGGACGAGGACAGTTTTACGCCCCGCAGCACGACGATCGAAAATTAATACGAGACGACGAGGAGAATAGAACGAATAGAACGAATAGCAGCAGCGATTGGAGGTGGAAGACGTCGTCGTCAGATAAAAAGAAGACGAACGTGAAAGAGGTGGACGAGAAGACGCTAGAGGAGGATTTGGAGGCGTATTTCGAGAGAGGGAGGGCGATGAAGAGAGAAAAGGAAGAGGAAGAAGCGAAGGAGGGAGAGGAGGAGGAGGATTAAAGCGCGCAGTTTAGTATCATAAACATTCTTGTTGTACTATTATTATTGTTACACATATGCGGCATTCAAATTACGTTTTCTAAAATCAAAGCGTTTACTATAACTAAATTAACCCGTGAAGCACCTCGTGGATCGGGCGTCGCAGTTCTCGTACAGCTTTCGCAAATCCGAGTACCCTTGGTCTTCGTGACACTCGCACAAACCGTTCTTAGCGTTGAGCCTCGGGTACGTCACCGTCGCGTCTTCGCCTGGGTCGCACCACACCGTGCCTCCCCTCTCCTCGGTCCACGCCGCGCGACACAAAGGAGTTGCGTTGCTTTCTTCCTCCTCCTCTTCGCGCTTGGCCTCTTCCTTCGCCTCTTCTACTCTCTCCCAAAACCGAATCGCTCGCGCGGTCTTTTCCCCGCGTTCGTCGTAAAACCAACCGTCCCCTAACACGCCTCGCTTCCGGTACGCGCCTTTCGACCCCCCTCGCCGGTAAAATCGAACCCACTTCTCAATCTCCAACACTTCGCCGTTCGTTAGCGTCTCCACGTCGACGTTGCTCTCTTCTCTCTTGCCGGTTAAAAAACCTTTCGTCTGATCGGTTCCGACGAAAAAATTATACTCTTTCCCTTCGCCGTAAAACAAATTGCCGTTGCCGCCGGAAACGTCGAAGACTTCGCCCGCCACGGACAAGTAGTTTCGCTCCGACGACGCGCGCAACCGCTCTCTCGTAAACACGAGGAGAACACTGCTTCTTTGTCTTCTTCTCGTTTCAAATTCTTTCAACGAGAAGAACGCCAAGAGGAGAACGCCGACGACGAAAACAACGCGCGCGAAAAAGTACACCGATCGACTCGAAAACAACGCGCTCTCATCGTGTTCCCTTCGCCGTTCGGACGGAGAACGAGTGGGACTCGTCGTCGCTTTTTGTTGTCGTTGTCGGTGGTGATGCTTCTTTTGCCGGCGAACGCGTTCGATTTGTTTCCGAATCGTCGCCTCTTTCCTCTTCTCGACGAGCTTCTCTCGTCGTTCGCATTCGTCTTCGTCTCTCGAAGTGGACGACGACAAACGCCGCCGACGCATCATCCGTCGGTGCTCCGTCGTTTTGGCCGACGACGACATCACGACGCGTTCGAATAAAAAAAGGGGACGTGTGTCCTCTTTTTTTGTGGTTGTTGAGAGCTTTTTCTCTCTCTCTCTCTCTCGCGCGTGCGCGCAAATAATGTCGACATCGGCTACTTTCTCTCTTCTGTTCACTCTTCTCTGTCTAAACAGAAAGCACTCTGGATTCAAAATACGCGTTCAACGCGATGACGGCGGCGTGCGTCACGCTCAGAGATTCTATGAGCCGCCCCATCTTGTATTCGCAAACGGAGTCGCACGTCGCGACTTGCGACTCCGAAAGACCGTCCGCTTCGCTGCCAAAAACCAAAGCGACCGAACGCGGGTGGGTTCGGAGAAGCGCTTTGGTTCCGAAGAAGTGTTTTTGAACCTTGGCGACTGTTTTTGTTGACGATGTCTTCTCCTCCTCGACGTCTTCGTCGCTCGACATCCATCGAGAGAACGCTACGCTTTGCAAAACAGAGCCGCAGCCGACGACTTCTTCTTCCTCGAAAAGTTCTCCTTTCAGCGCTTCCAAGCACTCCTCCAAACTTTCAAACACCCTCGCGTTCCTCACTATGTGTTGCGCGCCTTTGCTGGCATTGAGACTCGCTCTAGAAATCACATCGACTCTCGGTTGCACGATCGATAAACTCTCGCACTCGAACGAGAGCATGGACCGAGCGATGGCGCCAACATTAGAAGCAATCTTCGGTTCGCACAAAATCACGCGCACGTCTCTCAAAACCGCATCTTTCCCTAAAACTCTTTGCGTCTGTAACGCTCTCCGGTCGATTCTCCCGAATTGCTTCCGCGCTTCGTTCGCGTACGACACTCGCTCCGCGTCTCTCTTCGTTTCTCTAAACTCTCGCTTTTCGCATCTGTGCGCGTACTCGTTCTTCTTCTTCTTCTTCTTATTAGTAAAAGACGAAGCAAAATTCCTCGAGCGATAAAAACACGGCAAACGCGTCGGAGACGAGGTGGTCAGCGAAGATCGCGAAAGTTCCATCATCTGCGTTCGTTCGTATCTCTCTCGCGCGCGTGCTTAAATAAGCGTAAAAAGTGGATAAAAAGTTAGTTACACAAAAGTTTATATTTAGGGTTTTTCCAAAAATCAACTTTTTCCCCCTTTTTTTTGAAAAATTTACACCACACACTCGGGAGAAAACGCGCGCGCGCTCGCTGCTCTCTTTCAACACACGCACGCGCTCTTGGTCGTCAGTTCCGAAAGCAGCAGCAGCAGCAGCAGCAACTGTTTTTGTTACATCGCACGAGAGCCGCGTTTCGTGCAAGTTTTGATCTCTGTTGTGTGTGTTTCTTTTGCATCGAATTTTCAAAATTTCTTTTTTCCAGAGAGAGGGGAAAAGAGCACCAAACGGGCATAAAAGTTCCTAATCGCACTCTCGCGCGTCGTACGTCTTTCATCGCGAACGGACGAGACACAAAAGCGGATCCGGGGACAACAAACGCGAGTAGTGAAAAAAGAAACATGTTGAAGCTGAAATCGCGCGCGGTTTTAGAAACGCCGACGACCGGGTTATCTCGTCAACTTTCGAAAACGGGCATAAACGAGAGCAGTAAAGAAGACCAAGGACAACAGCTTTTGAAGGCGAATAACGATAACAACAACAACAACAACAACGAAGTCTCTCAGCAACAAGGAGGAGGATTAGGACCATCGCAAAAACCATCGATTCACAGATACCAGCCTCGATTTGCACCGTCGCAGCAGCCACCGCCGTTGCCGTATTCGCAAGATGGTTTCGACGTGGCGGATTATTGCACGCCGGCGGACCAACAGTTTGAGTTGGTCGGGAACATCGCGTACGCGAACACCAAGAATAACGCGGGAGGAGGAGGCAGCGAATCTCAGCAAGGTCTGCAGCCGTTCGATAGTTGCGATGGGAAGGAAAATGGTGTGAATGGTAAGGGGTATTTTAGCTCGATTGTGCAAAACACGACAAACGGGAAACAGTTTGGCATGAGGTCGCCGGTGCCTTTGAGCCCGATGCGACACAAGAGAGCAAGGTTGGGATGCCTCGTTGATTCACCGAACGTGAGTCAGCAGATGTTGAGCGGCGGTAATTATGATTCGAGTCGTGGCGCCATGGACGTCATCAATGGAGGTGGAGGAAGTTCTGGTCCTCCTGGCTTGCGATTCCAGCAGTTATCCTCGCAGCAGATGCAGTTGACGCCGAGAGAGTCTTCGCAGCCGTTTACGATTAGCAGAGCCGGAAGTCTTCCACAAACGTGTTTGCAGTACTCGCAAGGCTGCGGCGGCGGCGGTGGCGGAAATAGAAATAGCGCGAACGCACACAACAGCATGTTCGAAGTCCCACCAATTCCCAACAGACAACAACAGCAAGTTGGTGGCTCGAACGCGACGAAGAAGGAAAAGTTGCTCCAATCGCCGCCGATATCGCGAAACGCGTTTTTACGAGACGAAGAACAAGCGAAAGAGTTACCAGGGCACAGCAGGCGAATGGCACATATCGGTAACAATAGCAATAGAGAGACGGGTAAAGAAAACGCGCAAATGCTTCGCTTTCGTTCGGAGTTTGCAGATTTAGGATTGATCGCCAAGGGCGGCTTCGGGAAGGTTTCCAGAGTCGTCCATCGATTGGACGGGAAAATGTACGCGATCAAACGCACGGAAAAGAAGTTATACGGTGAATCCGAGAAGAATGACGCGCTGAGAGAAGTTCACGCGATGGCGGCGTTATCTTCATTGAATTCACCAAACATTGTTCGATATTATACCTCGTGGATGGAGTACGACCATTTGTACATTCAGATGGAGCTTTGCGAGCGCGGCGCCGTAAAGTTTGGACCGAACGCTAAATTCACGAAGAACGAGGGCGAAGTTTTGTTAGTCGTTCGCGATGTAGCTAGCGCGTTATCTGCCGCGCACGACTCGGAGGAACGCATCGCGCACATGGATGTGAAACCGGATAATATTTTTGAATCGGAGAAGAAGATATACAAGCTAGGGGATTGGGGACGCGCGACGTCGACTTGCAGCGAGAAGCGGAGAAAGCTCATCGGTGGTGCTTCAGAAATAGATGGCGATCAGCGGTACTTAGCCAACGAAGTGTTAAACGACGACTTTTCAAACCTAGCAAAGTCAGACGTTTGGAGTCTAGGTGCGACGGCGTTGGAGTTGATGTTAGGGGAAGCGTTACCGATGAACGGCGACAAGTATCGAGCGTTGAGAGATGGACGGTCAGTGAATGAGAACTTCGAAGATTTCGGTTTGAACGAGTTTTCTTGCAGCGACGAGATGAAGGCTTTGTTGAAGTCGATGTTGGCGAAAGATCCAGAGTCGAGGCCGACGGCGAAGGAAATCATGGTGGAGTGTGAAAAGTTGCTTTGCCTGACGAGCCCGTTGGAGTCGTCGATGCTTTAAAATGGAACTTTGAAAAGTGTAGTTTGCTGTTTGAGTTGTAAAAAAGAGACTTGTATACTATTATCATACACGTGATAATCAGCGCGACACAAAGATGCGGATATAACTGATACATAATATATGTACAAACACTTACAGTGCTACTAAATCGTAATGCGCGTCTTGTAATCGCGACTACCGAATGCAAACGAATTGCCACACGCGATGCGCACGCGCTCTGGTGTACACGGTAAATCTAAACTGAACACTTTTTCTTTTTCATTCTCACATTCGTCTTCTTGTCTCGCGTAATAGATCGCGTCTTTCACCGCGAAATATACCGAGTTTCCAAGTAAAAATGGTGGTTCGCCGACGGCTTTGGAACTTTGCACCGCTCTCGGATTCTTCGAATCGTGCAGTAAAGTAACGTTGAATTCCTCCGGAACGTCGTTCGCAGTTGGAATTTTGTACGTCCCGGGTCCTCTCGTAAAATTCACGCCATCTTTAATCCACCTGTGACCGTTTTTCGAATCACCGTATTTCAACTCTTCCAATAAAATCCAGCCTAAACCTTGCGCAAACCCGCCTTCGACTTGACCGATATCCAACGCCGGGTTGATTGAGTCGCCGACATCCATGACAAGATCAGTGCGTAAAACGTTCACGTCGCCAGTTAAGCAATCAACTTCGACTTCTGAGCAAGCAGCTCCGTACGTGTAGTAATTGAACGGTTCACCTTTGCCTACGGACCAGTCCCAGTTTAGATTTTTCGTGACGTGCCAACCGTGAGCGGAAAGATCGATGCGTTGGAAATAAGCCGAGTTGACGACTTCTTTAAACGTTGCGTCTTTACCCATCTTCTCTCGAACTGGCTTCAGGCGTTCCATAATTTGTAAACACGCGTCTTGTGTCGCGTCGCCGTACATATCCGAACTCGCCGAGGCAGCTGTCGGGGACGCGTTCGGTACTTTTTCCGTGCTCGTCTCGAGGACGTGGACGTCTTCGAAACGAACGCCCAAGTTTTTCGCGGCGATTTGAGCCACTTTTGTAAACAATCCTTGACCCATTTCGACACCACCAATGGACACACCCACGGTGCCATCTAAATAGACATTCACGAGCGCACCAGCTTGATTCAAAAATAAAGCTGTAAATGCGATGCCAAACTTGGCCGGCGTCGCGGCGAAGCCTCTTTTTTTGTATTTACTCGTCTGATTAAACGCTTCCACCGCTTTCCTTCGATCCGCAAAAGACGCTTCGCACTTACGCTTCAACTCTTCCCAGCAACTCCGAACCTGGCAATCAATGAGCTTCTGTCCGAAATGCGTGATATCGCCTTCGTGATACAAATGATTTTCTCTAAATATATCAGGAGCGATATTTAAATGACGCGCGACGTCGTCCAAGACGGATTCACCAATCATGATACCTTGCGGACCCCCAAATCCTCGAAACGCAGTGTTTGAAGGTAAATTTGTTTTGCAACAGTACCCTTCAGCACGCAAATTTGGAATGTTATACGCGGAATCTACGTGGAAGAGTGCCCTGTCGAGCACGGATGAACTCAAATCGAGCGAATTACCGGCGTTGTTATAAATCTTCACATCAAGCGCGAGTATCTTCTGACTTTTCACATCAAAAGCCACCTTCCAGTCGCCTCGAAAACTGTGTCGATGGCCAGTAATTTGCATATCCACGTCGCGGTCTAAAACTAAGGACACGGGTTTGCGCAAGCAGTACGCCGGTACAGCAATGGCGACGTTCATGAATCCCGATCGCGACTCTTTCCCTCCGAAACCGCCACCTAGACGTTTCGCTTTACACGTGACTTTATTTCGAGAGAAACCTAAGCAATCCGCGATGTACGCTTGATGCTTCATCGGGCACTGCGTCGATGAAATCGTGATCACTTCGTCGTTGTCGGTAACTTCCACCACGCACGCGTTCGGTTCGAGGTAAAAGTGTTCTTGACCGCCGACTCGCGTGGATCCAGAGATTATTTGAATGCCATCAGAGCTCTTTTCGTTCTCGTTTGTAAAAAAGTCGTCGACATTTCCAGATTGCAAAACGTGCCCGAGAAATCCTTTCATGCCAATCATTTCGTCGGTGTAATAGGATTTCTTCGCGATAGCGTCCTCGATGGACAAAATCGGTTCGAGTACCTCGTATTCGATTTTCACCGCGTCCGCGGCTTTCAGCGCTATCGCTCTCGTTTCCGCGACGACGACACCGATGACTTGACCAACGCACGTAACGTATTCCGTAGCGAAAATTTCCTCGTCGTGTGCAATCGGACCGATGCTATTGGTCCCATTTTTAGGAATATCTTTAGCGGAAAAGTACCCGAGTACACCTGGAATACTTTCCACGGCGCTGGAGCTATCAACGGAGAGAATCTTTCCGTGCGCAATCGTAGATAAAACCAAAGCGGCGTGAACGCAACCCTCAGGTTTTGCGGCGTCGTCGCAGTATATAGCTTCACCAGTTGCCTGTATGTGCGCGGATTTGTGCGCCAAAGGCTGTCCGACGATTTCGCCGTTTGGTTTTTTCGTAAAATATTGTGCGCCGGACACCACCGATTGTCGCTCGTTTCGTCCGAGCGAGGAAAGTTCATTTTGTTGAAGATCGTATAACAACGAGGAAGTGCTCACGACAGTCCTCAAATCGCTCACGCAATGTAGGAAAAATTTAAATGCGAAGGATTTCGCGAGCGTTGTTCGATATTGCGACATTCCTCCGGGTGCGCTTTCGTCCACAAAACATTCTTTCTCGACTGCGTTCATGAGAAAATCCAGCGTTTCTTTCGTCATGTGTTTCCCGACCATGCCGCCCGCCGTCTGAGAACAGAAAATCGTTTTGAAACTCAGGCCTCCGAAACCGAGAGAAAAATCCAAACATTCACCGGTACTCGTGTCGAAAAGTGCACGAGCTCCGCACGTGACGATAGCGATATCGTCTTCGCGCCTGTGCGATTGTTTGTATTCGTGAAAATACTCTTTGGTTGTCGTCGCGGCAATTCCAGTGGTGTAGTCGGCCTCGTCAAACGCCTTCAATTCGACTTGTTTCAAGATTTCATCAGGCCTCAAATCGACTTTTCTATACGCCAAGAAAAAATCTCTCGCTTTGACGTATCGGTCTCCGCCTTTTTTGGACGTGACGACAAACATGGCGTCTAACGCCAACCATATTGGGTTCAAATCCGAAATCGGCGAGCCGGTGACGATGTTCCCGCCAAGCGTAGAGACGTTTCGAATTTGCCTCCCGGCGAACCATTTCAACTGTTTGGCAATAGCTCTGAACCTTTCCACTCGAGAAGCATCTTCGCTGCTACACGCGTGCTCTAAATCAGAGAGCGAAATAGCCGCTCCAAACACAGCTTCGCCATTATCGAAATTCAAGCTAATTCTGTCGAGTTCTTGAATCGTTTTCCCGGCAACGTGAATGCGTCTCGGATAAAGCGCTTTTTTGAACTTGATTTCAACGCCAATTTCCGTATTTCCGCAGACAATCTTTGATTCATTTCCGGGATACGCGTCTCTCAAATCCAGAAGCTCTTTTAAACTCGTCGGTCGATGCCATTTCACGCCGTCGTTGTGCACTGGATCCGTTATCGCGTCTCCGCCTTGAAACGCGAGCGAAAGAACCTGTCCGCCGGCTTCTTCTTTCGCGCGTCGCTTTAATTCAACAGGAAACAATGGTTCTTTAATTGCATTCTCTGCGCCGTTGTCTGCGCTAATGTTTTCACCACTGTTCTCCTGTTCAGACTTCACGTCAACACCACATCCGTTCGTGCACGGTTGTCCCGTGCTCGCGCAGATAGGTACCGTCCCATCTGAAACCTTTGCGGCTTTCTTGAACGCGTTTGAAATGTCCCCGTCGATGGTCTCTTGCGAATACACTTTATTCTCCACGAACGCGTCCACGAACCCTTTCAAAATTGGCCTGTACCCGGTACATCTGCACAAATTCCCAGATAGTGCCTCCTCGATGTCGTGCGCGGATAATTTCCTCTCTTCCTTATTCTCCTTCTCGCCGCCACTACTACCGCTATTACTACTCTTACTACTCCGCGCGTTTAACAACAACGCGTACATCGACATGACAAAACCAGGCGTACAAAAACCACACTGCGAACCGTGCGCGGACGCGATCGCCATCTGCACGGGATGCATGCCATCTCTCAAATTCCCGAGACCTTCCACGGTAATCACGTGGAATCCCTCGAACGCGTACACCGGCGCTAAACACGCGTTCACCGCTTTGTGCGAGTACGTAAACTCGTCCGCAATTTTATCGTAACGAACCGAGGACGCGACGACGGTGCACGCGCCGCACCCGCCTTCGCCGCACCCGAGTTTCGTTCCCGTCAGTCGTAATCCTGTATTTTATACGTGCACGCGTGCGAGAAGAAAAAGAGAAGAGAAAAGACGCGGTGAGTGGAGGAAACGTTTCACTCTCAGAAAGCGCGTCGTTTCAACGAACAAACGAAACAAAAATTGAAACGTGAAACAAACCTCGCAAAAACTCCAACAACGTCGTCTCCCCGATGCCATCTCTCAGCGCGTGTCGTTTTCCGTTCACGTACACGCACGGGGTGGAAGAGAATTTCTTCTCTTTCGTTTCGTCGTTGTCGTCGTCGTCTTCGACGTCGTTTCCGCCGCGATTCATAATTTTTCTCACTAGTGACGTTCGTGAAAGGTCGTTACTCCAACTCAAGTTATACGTTTAGGGTCTCGTACTTTTTTTTTTTTGTTCTCCGAACTACCAAAACGGACCTACCACAGTCTCTATTTTTGTACTCAGTTACGCACTCTGAGAGTACGCACCCTAGTGCATAAATTTAACTCGAAAAAAAGTACAAACCGTCTCTCACGTGTCACTCTCCTGAAGCGCTTTTGCTCTCTCGTTTTGGATATATCTCGAGAGCTGAAACGCATCGTCACATCAGATAAATTTGAACGCGCGCTCGTCCGTCGTAAAACACACGAACACCGCGCAAACAATCAAAACGCTTCTTCTCACGATGGCGATGAGACAAGCCTCTAAGCGCCTCTTCGCGGCGCACTCGTCTCTGGCGAGAGTTTCGGAGACGAGACCTTCTTCCTTTGCGGGTGTCGGTTTGGTGATTGGAACGACTAATCAATCCAACGTCGTTTCCAAGAGACACTACGCGGACGACAGCAACTTGAAAAAGACCGCGCTGTACGATTTCCACGTGAAACACGGGGGAAAGATGGTTGAGTTCGCTGGTTTTTCGATGCCGATTCAATACAAGGATTCCATCATGGAAGCGACGCAACATTGCCGAACGAAAGCGAGTTTGTTTGACGTGTCCCACATGCTCGGGTCGTCTTTTAAAGGGAAGGACGCGGTGAAGTTTGTGGAATCCATCACCGTCGCGGACGTGAAAGGTTTAGCCGACGGCACCGGAACCTTGTCTGTGGTCACCAACGATGAAGGTGGGATCATCGACGATACCGTCGTCACGAAGGTGAACGACGAGTGGATTTACGTCGTCTTGAACGCCGGTTGCGCGGACAAAGATAAAGCGCACATCAACAAACACTTGGCTAAGTTCGATGGCGATTGCAAATTCATCGAGCACTCGGACAGAAGTTTGTTCGCGTTGCAAGGACCGAAGGCAATGGAGACGTTGCAAAAGTTGACCGACGCGGATTTGAGCAAGTTATACTTTGGCATGTTCAAAGAGATGACGGTGTCCGGACAACCGTGCTGGGTGACGAGAACCGGTTACACCGGCGAGGACGGTTTTGAAATCTCCGTCCCGGTCCCGGGGACGTTGAAGTTAGTCGAGGACTTGGTCGCAGACGAGAACGTCCGTTTGTGCGGTTTGGGCGCCAGAGATTCCTTGCGTTTGGAAGCTGGTTTGTGCTTGTACGGCAACGATTTGAGCGAAGAGACGACGCCGCCGGAAGCCGGTTTGACGTGGACCATCGGTAAAGCGAGAAGAGACACGTTCTCCTTCCCGGGTGGCGAAAGGATTCGCAAACAAATCGAAGAGGGTGTCCCGCAAAGAAGAGTTGGCTTTGAGTTCTTGGAGAAAGGCGCGCCGGCGAGACAACACTCCAAAATCTTAGACATGGACGGCAACGAAGTGGGCGAGATTTCCAGCGGCGGCTTTTCCCCGGTGTTGGGTAAGAACATTGCCATGGGCTACGTCCCCAAAGCGTTGGCCAAGGCGGGCACTGAAGTGCAAGTCGAAACCAGAGGTAAAAAGACGAAAGCCGTCGTGAAGAAGATGCCGTTTGTCAACACGACGTATTACAAACCGTAATGCTATTTTTTTTTAGACAAGAAAGAAGTGGAGAAGGTGAAAGAAGAGAGTCAGATTCGCGCGGGCAAAAAGATATAAGAATTTAGAGAGAGAGAGAGAGAAGGAAGGCACGAGCTACATCTTTGTTTTCGAATTTAAATCCACCCACTACATGTTGCTGTTGTATGTATTTCGTTCGCTATCGATATAATATTCACATCCTATTATTTCCGTCGGCGCGGCCACTTCTTGCGAATGTGAGCAAGGTTTCAAAAAGTGCTCACAAAAAATTTGAAAAAAGAGAGTGAAACACACGCGCGCGCTTTCGCCAAATAATTTCTCTTGATAAAGAAGAACGCCGCACGCAAAACGCGCGAGGACTTTAATAACAAGAAGAAGAAGAGGAAGAATGATGGCGAACGAAACGGTCGCGACGCTCTCCGAGCGGTTCATCCATTTGTCTTTGCTGGATGAACCTTTGCCGGAAGAGACGTCTCTTTCGGAAGATCAAGCGTTTGCGTTGGAAAAGATTTTAAGTGGTGAAAACTGCTACGTGTATGGACCCGGGGGGACGGGAAAGTCGGTGCTTTTGAAAACCGCGGTGAAAAAGTTACGGGAGGAGATGGATAAAACGGTCGCGGTGACCGCGACGACGGGCATTGCCAGTGAAGCGATCGATGGCGTGACCATACATTCGATAGCAGGGTGTGGAGTCGTAAAAAACATACACTTTCTTGGGAGAGGCTTAAAAGATGTGCAGAGAGAAGCGATTATGAAATACGACGTCTTATTCATCGACGAGATTTCGATGCTGAGTGGAGAGATGTTCGATCGATTGAGCGAACATTTCGGGATCGTTCGAGAGAACCCGACGCAGCCGTTTGGTGGGATGCAAGTGGTGGTATTCGGCGACTTTCTTCAACTCCAGCCGATCGAACAGTTGAAGAGTCGAAACTTAAATCTGAAGGCGGTATGTCCAGCACTGATGCTTGACCGAGGGTTATGTTTTCAATCGTTCACTTGGGACATGTTAAACTTTACGTTTTGCGAGCTCAAGACTGTGTTTCGACAGGAAGATGAGACGTTTGCAAATTTGTTGTCGCGCGTGCGAAGAGGAGAGCAAGATGCTGGGAGAGAGATTATAAAGTACGTGGCGTCGCAAGGAACTGGAACCGATGATGATGATCAACATTTTGAGATGAAACTCACATGCACGAATAAGGAAGCAAACGAGTTCAACAAAAAGAAATTGGCGGAATTTCAGACCGAGGAGTTTATTTATGAAGCAGTTGATAGCGTACTGCCATGTGTTGATGAAACCCACAATCGATACGAATCATATTGTGAAAGTTTGAAAGACAACTGGCGATTTTTGAAAGGACAGATGCGAGCAGAGGAGAAAGTCACGCTTAAAGTCGGATGCGAAGTGATGATGTTGATCAACACGTCTGTGCTAGAAACTAACGGTAGCGAAAGTGAGGAACGACGGCTAGCAAATGGCTCCCGAGGTACGATTATAAAATTCGATCTTCCCGACGAGGTGGCGATGAATTCGCACATCGAGAAGCTCGAAAAACAAGAAGACACCAACCAGCGAGATCTCGATTTGCTGAAAAATCAGAGAGAATGGGTACGGACAAAGCAAAAAAAAATCCCGTACGTTTTGTTCAGAGGTTTTCAGGAAGCCGTTCCAATATTTCCGATGGAATTTTCCTTCGATTCCGCTGGATTGGGGAAAAATATCCGCTTTCAAATTCCAATCAAGTTGGCGTTTGCAATTACGATTCACAAGTCCCAAGGGATGTCGTTAGATTCGTGTTTAGTTGATGCATCGAACACATTCGCGGAGGCCCAGGTATATGTCGCTCTTTCGAGATGCCGTTCAGCGACGGGTTTGCGAATAGAAAAATTGAAGCCGAGTGCAATCAAGGCGCCTCGCGCCGCGCTTCAATTTTACGACAACCTCAACGACCCGACTAAGCCTCCTAATGTACACAAGTGGTGGCAAGACTTTCCGAAGTGCACGACGAAAGAACGAGCCGCAATCAAAGTTTTGCGTCAATATTACGAACCACTTAAGGAAGAATATCCGAACGGTTCCTTTTCGGAATACCTCTCCGTGCGAAACGATCGCATGAGGAAACGAGCGTCTGACGAGCAACTCGGAACAGTTCCCGGTTGGAGTTGTGAGGCGTGTGGTAACAAGAGGGAATATTCGCTCGAGTGCTGCTTTCTCGCGAGAGAACAAGTGAAAAGAGACATCGATGAAAACGTATTCGCGTCTTGTTCGCAACGGCGAAACAGCTCGAGCTCGGGTCAGGGCATGACGAGCGTAGATACAAGAAACGAAGATATCACGCCGTCGACGAGGAGGAGGGCAAGGTCAGACGACGACGACGACGACGAAGCCGATGAGCGAGAGAACAAACGTCTGCACGTGGAGAATGAAAACCTACAGTTGGAGAATGGAAGAATACGGCTGGAGAATGAAAAACTACAGTTGGAGAATGAAAGAAAACGGCTGGAGAATGAAAAACTACAGTTGGAGAATGAAAGAAAACGGCTGGAGAATGAAAAACTACAGTTGGAGAAGGAAAACCTACAGCTCCAAATCCAAAAAGGAGCTCAAAAAGGAGCTCGCAGAGCTTGAAATAGGAAACGAGTAGCTGCCGCCAAATCTCCCTCGCGTTTGTAATTTCACGCGAGCTTCATTCCCAACGTATTTTAGTAACCCGGGAAACAATATCCGCAGTGAGCTTAAGTCGTGTGATAACGTCCATCATCATAGTTTACCGCCAAAATTCAAAATTTTTTTCTCTCTCGTCGCCTCACTTTTTGAAAGTTTCATGTCGTTCTTAGTAAAGACGACGACAACCACTTCTCCAACCACTGCTCTTCTCATCGAGCGCATCATCGCGTCGTCTCCTTTTATCGCGTCAACAACAACAACAACGTCCCGTAAAACGATGTCTGCTTTATCTCGCGCGGGGTTGCCTTCTCATTTAGTATGCGCCGCGACGACGACGCCAAAGAACAACGCGCGCGTCGTCGTCGTCGGTTCTCCATCGATCAATCGCTTCAACATCAACACCGCTCGAGGCGACCAAGTGCGAACGTACGCGTTCGGCGCGAGGAAAGCGCCGAAAGGGCAGCTTCCCGAGCGCGAACCAACCATGGGTTTAGATCCAGAGAACGCGCAGGCGAAGGTACAGAGTACAACGACATTTTTGCGTTTGTGTTAGATTTCAAATCCGATCTCTCTTCTCTTTTTTTTTCCCGGGAGAGATATTTTTTTCAAACTTTTGCGCTTCTTCTTCTTCTTCTCTCGCTCGCGCGCGATGACGATAGACGTGGACGTCACGTCACACTCGCGATGAAAAGCATTCGCTCACCTTCATCTTCTCTCTCTCTCGCGCGTTTGAAAACAAATAATGTAATAAAACAGAAAAAAGCGCTCGAGCGCGTTCTCGGCGAAATCGACTCGACGTTCGGTAAAGGTTCCATCATGAAGTTAGGCTCCGCCGGGCAGGCGAAAGTGGCGACGTTCCCGTCCGGGGCGATGACGTTGGATATGGCCTTAGGGGGAGGGTTACCGAGAGGTAGAATCGTGGAAATTTACGGTCCGGAGTCGTCCGGGAAGACGACGTTGGCCATGCACGCGATGGCGGAGATGCAAAAGTTGGGCGGGACGGTGGCTTTAATCGACGCCGAGCACGCGTTCGATCCGGACTACGCGAAGAGGTTGGGATTGAACGTGGACGATTTAGTCGTGTGTCAGCCGGAAACCGGAGAAATGGCGTTGGAAGTTGTGGATACGTTGGTTCGTTCCGCCGCGGTGGATTTGATTTGCGTGGATTCCGTCGCCGCGTTGGTGCCGAGATCGGAAATCGAAGGCGAAATTGGTATGGTCCAAGTCGGCGCGCACGCGAGGTTAATGTCGCAAGCGTTGAGAAAGATTAACGTAAACGCGGCGAAGGCGAACACGACGATTTTGTTTTTGAACCAACTTCGATCGAAGGTTGGTGTGATTTATGGAAACCCGGAAGTTACCACGGGTGGTAACGCGTTGAAATATTACTCCTCGGTGCGTTTGGACATTCGCAGAAAAGAAGTCATCAAAGGTAAAGCGGGCGAGGACGATCTCGGGACGAGAGTGAAAGTGAAAGTGGCCAAGAACAAGGTCGCGCCGCCGTATAAAGTAGCCGAGTTTGACATGCTTTTCGGCAGAGGTATTTCTAGCGAAGGATGCGTCTTTGACGTCGCGGAAGCTACCGGCGTCATCGAAAAGAAAGGCTCGTGGTATTCCTTCAAAGGCGAGCAGTTGGGCCAAGGTCGCGAGAAAAGTTTACTCGCCGCGAAAGAGAAAGAGGGGCTATACGAAGAGATTGTTCGATTGACGCGAGAAGCGATCGCGGCAAAAATGGGTTCGATGACTGGCGAACAAATGTCGTCGTCTGAAGGTTCCATGGACGAAGACGATGAGGACATGTTCGAAGAGGAAGAAGACGAAGAGGCCACCTCCAACGTCGCCGCTCGCTAAGAAACGACAAGCACACTTTTAGAATTACTTTCTTGTAAACTACTATATTACTCATCTTCTACAAACTCTAAAAATCTCTCGTGTATCGCTCCGTGTCCGCGCCTTCGCGAAAGGAGGCGTCTCCTAACATTGTCTTTGCGTCGAGAATCTTGTCCGCTCGAGACACTCGTCTTTCGTTGTACACGTCCCATCCGTCCAATTCTCTCAACTCTTCGATGGTGACTTGATTTTGTTTCAGAGACAGCTCCGAGAGCCGCTCGCAATCGCGTAAGACTACGGCGGGTATGCCTTTCTTATCTATTCTATTTCCGTCTAAAATGAGCGATTGTAAACTCTTCATGTTTCTAAACTCGTTTGGAATCGCGCTTACTCGCGCGTTGTTGGCGAGATTGATGTGCGTCAGCGTCGTCTCGCTGCCGACAAAGTAGTGCGCGATTGAATCGCAAATTTGGTTTCCACTCGCGTCGAAGCTTTGTAATGGAGGAAGAGCTTTGAAAAAACTCGAAGAGAAGGACGTTATTTTATTGTTCGAAATCTTTAGCTGTAACGGAGATCTCGTTTTTACTTCTTCGTTGACTTCTTCGTTTTCTTCTTCTCCTTCTTCTTCCGCGGCGGAACTGTTGGACGTGATTTCAATCGCGCCACTCAGATTGTTGTTGCTCAAATCTAAATACTTCAGAAACTTGAAGTTTGCAAAGAGCATTTTGAAATCAAACCCGGCGCTTTCGATGTTGTTGTTGCACAGCGATATTCGGGTGATGTTTCGCAGCGCCGGCAACGTAAAAACTACACTCGGGACGCGCGCGATTGCGTTTGAACTAAAGTCAAACACTTTTATTTTCGCATCTGCGTTCAAAGCTTCCAAAGCCGCGATCGGCAACGCGTCCAGTCCTGAATTTTGCGACGAACAGATTCCCGTTTTCTCCCACACGGTGCCAAAACCGCCCGAACGTTTTTCACTTAGTATCGAGCTCTTTTCCGCGGTAACTTTACTCTTCCTTTCCATCATCTTCTCCATAGCCTCTCTTCTTCGCTTCTCCGCCATGGAACTCGCCATCGCCGCGCCCGCAGAGACCGTTTTGGTTATCGTCGTCGTCGTCGCATTCGAACCGTCGAGCAACATGCACGTCACCTTATCCCCTTTAATCTTCTTCGCGACAACCTCCGAAAATATCTTCTTCCCGTCGTCGCTCGCCGTCATCGTCTGTCCGCCGACGATGAGCTTCATCGTTCGTTTCAGCGCGTTTGACTTTTCACTGAGCACAGTAAACACGTCCTCGACCGTGGACGAATCCCAGTCGACGTCAAACTCGTACCGGTCTTTGTTTCGCTTCACGAGAAGTGAAAGGGGTCTGCTTTTTTCTTCTCCTCCTCGTCGTTGTTCTTGGTCAACACCGTCGTTCATCGTAATAATCGTTTATTCTCCTTCTTCTCCTTCTTCCATCGTCATCTTCTTCTTCCTCGCGGCATCTTTGCACGGATCGCACGTCACCGCGTCCAGAACTTCCGGTCTGTTGCACGAGCACTTCTCTCCGCACGTGCACCCTTTAAATCCACACCTCGGATTCGAACATCGTCCGTCTTTGCACGCGTCTTTGTTCTCCTCGTAAAACGCGTCTTTCGCCTCTTGCAACAGCACCTTCTTCTTCGACGACGCGTCTTCGTCTTCGATTTCTTCTTCTTTCGACATCTATCGATCTTTCTCTCTCTCTCTCTCTCTCTGTGCGTATCTCTGTCTGTGCGCGTTGATGTGATGAAAATATCGCATCGACGACACATTTTTTTCCCCGCAGCGGCAGAACTTTCTTCACGACGCGCTCGCAAACCCGCGCTCTTCGTAACAAATACGCACACGTAAACAATAATAATGGGAGGCGTTCTATCCGTCCCGGGGGGTAGTTCTGGTCCAGCGGTGGAAGACGTCGTGTCGCTCGCGAAATCGTCCGTGCCGTACACGATTCCGTTGCCCGTGAACGAGGTACGTCGTGACTTTTCTCTTTTCTCTTTCGCGCGGCGCGCATCAATCCGCGCATCTCACTCACGACGACGACATCAAACGCGCTCTTCTCTCTCTCTCTCTCTCTCTGTTTCCATTTTTACGTAAACACACATAAACGACAGAACAACACGAAGGTGTATTTCGACTTGAAACTGTCCAACGACCGCACGTTCGAGCGTCTCGGACGCGTCGTGATCGAGCTGAAAGAAGACGCGTGTCCGAAAACGGCGGAAAACTTCAAGCAACTGTGCACCGGAGAGAAAGGATTCGGCTACGAAGGAAGTCGTTTCCACCGGGTGATTCCAAACTTCATGTGCCAAGGAGGAGATTTTACGAACGACAACGGCACGGGCGGGAAATCGATATACGGTCGAAATTTCCCGGACGAGAACTTTGATTTACCGCACAACGGTCCGGGGATTTTGTCCATGGCGAACGCCGGTCCGAACACGAACGGGTCGCAGTTTTTCTTGTGCACGGTGGCGACGCCGTTTTTGAACGGGAAGCACACGGTTTTCGGCCAAGTCGTCGAGGGTTACTCCGTGGTGAAAGCGTTAGAATCGGTCGGGTCGCAATCCGGCGCGCCGTCGTACGACGTGTTCATCGATAAGTGTGGCATCGTCGCATCTTCTTCTTCTTCTTCTGGCGCCGCCGCGGGAGGAAGAAGAAGAGGAGGAGCGAGTTTGAAAAACGTCCGATCCAAGCGCGGCGTCTCCGTCCCGGCGTCCACCTCCTTCTCCTCCTTCTCCTCTTCTCGAAGAAACGCTTCCTCGGCGGCGACCAAGTTCTTACGAAAGGCGTCCTCCTCCTCTTCGAGTAGTAGGTCTCTTCGCGGTGCGGCTGCCGCCTTGTGCGCGGCGGCGGCTTCTTCCGTGGTCGTTTAAACGCGTCGTATTATAATACGATTTGATCGACGCGTCCGTCGTAGAAAATACTATGTCATATGTAATAATTCTTCTTGTCGTGCTTAGTGCTCACAAAATTTCTTTTTTTTTCGTCTCTCTCTCGAGCGTTTTTTTCGCCTCATTTTTTCCTCGAGAGAGATTTCGTTGCACGCTGTTCTCTCTCCTCTCTCTCCGTCGGACTCTATTCTTCTTCTGCGTTCGTCGGTTCGACGGCTACGACGAGCGTTCGTCGTCGTCGTCGCGCCGTCGT
>Ga0181578_10001082_pt1 | contig 26178 bp, 19 predicted proteins | sample 071ome_21_FD_148659 | JGI IMG/M metagenome (GOLD analysis project Ga0181578, IMG submission 148659) | Coastal salt marsh microbial communities from the Groves Creek Marsh, Skidaway Island, Georgia - 071401CT metaG (spades assembly) | ecosystem: Environmental > Aquatic > Marine > Intertidal zone... | reverse complement strand
GCCTCTTCGGGCCGTCGCATGGCTGCAAGGATAAGTTTGGCCTGACGGGCGTGAAGTTGATCGAGCAGGGCGTTGTCCGCGCCATCTCCCCGAATGGCGATCACTTTGCCTTTGGACTGGAGTTTGGCGATGATGGCGGGATCTTCGTCCACCACAACCACGGTGTCACCTGTTTCAAGAAATGGATGAATCACATAGTCGCCAGCGCTTCCAAATCCCAGTACGAGCACGTGGTTGTTCCAGGTTTCCTCGATGTGGTGCCGGTTTCGGAACGGATGATACCTGAGCAACCAATGCGTGACTTTGTCATTTGCCAGCAATGGGGTGATGGTCATGGTCAGGACTGACAACAATGCAATTTGACTGATGCGTTCAACTGGGAGCCCGCTGTCCGATAAATGCCCGGCCAAGCCCAAAACCAGGGCAAATTCACTCGTCTGAGCCAGCAGGATACCGCCTTCGATGGCGTGACGTGCGGTGAGTCCGGCTCGTTCGGCGATCAGCGCTACCAGGGCGGGCGTGATGACAATGACCAACAAGGCAAACACCGCGGCTTGCAGCCAGAATACCCAGGATAGCGGGATCCCTGCATAATGCCCGAGAGCGGTAAAGAAGAGGGCGAAGAAAAAGTCAGATAAGGATGTCATGACTCCTTTGGCCAGCCCTTGAACAGGGAAAGAGCTCAGGCTCAATCCTCCAAAAAATGCTCCGGCAATGAGTGGCAGGTCCAGGTAATGAGCGGCGCTGACAAAAAGGAACATGGTGGAAAGGAGAATGAGCAGGAACGATTCTTCATCCGAATCGAATTTCTTCAAAAAGAACGTCCAGAAATGCTGACGAATGGCCCAGGCCAGTCCGCCAAGACAGGCGCCTGAAAGCAGTCCTTTGGAGACATTCATCCATCCGCCGTCTGATTTCACCAGCACCACCACCATCAGGATCATCAGCAAGTCCTGAATCAGCAAAACGCCGATCACCATACGGGCAAATGGTTCGTACATTTTTCTTCCCTGAATCAGCAGGCGAATGGCCAGCAGGGTGGAACTCGTTCCCATGGCAACCGCCGGATAAAAGGCTTCCCGGGCACCGAATCCCATCGAAATGGCCGCCAGCCATCCAATACAAACCAACGCCGCAAACTGCAGGAGACTCACGCGCCAGACGATGGACCATTGGTGTTGGAAGCGTTTTGGATTGAGTTCCATGCCGGATGCGAACACGAGAAAGATCAATCCCATCTCCAGCATTTGTTCCAGAAGGTGTGTTTCCACGCTGGAGGTGAACTGGCCGGCGATCAACCCGCCCAGAATCCAGAAAGGAATAGCCGGCATTTTCAGTTTGCGGGCGATACCCAAACCGGTGCCGGCGATGATAAGGAGGAGGAGGAGTTCAGTCATTGTTTCAAAAGTCCTCGTTCCACCAGTTCGGCGCGTTGGCGTTTGATCCCATCTGCGAAGGGGGTGATGAAATAACTCACACCCAGATCCAACAGGGCTGGGATGGCATGGGTGTCGGGTGTCATGACACAGCATGGGATGCTTGCCTGCTGGGCGCGGAATGCCAGTAATTGGTTGGCTTCCTCGATTTGAAGCGCTGACACAATCAGCTTCGCCTGTTCGAAACCCGCCGCTTCCAGAAGATCCCAGTCATGGATGTTACCGTGAATGGTGCGACATTTGAGTTCTTTCAGTTTGTTGGGATCGGAATCAATGGCGGTGACTTTCTCGCCGGATGCCACCAGTCGCGTGACGATGTCCCGTCCCATGGCGTTCATGCCGATGACCAGGATTGTTGGTGATTCGTGAGAATGCTCGTCTTTGTCCGCATCATCCCGTTGTTTCCAATCAAAATACCGGCTCCAGGTCCTGCTGTGATGCATCCAGTGCAACAGTTGTTTTCGAAACAAGATGCCATAGGAGGAAAACACGATGGTGATGATCCCGGTCCAGGCAACCAGCGTTTGTATTTCAGGTGAAACCAATTCCTGTCTGGCAGCCAGAGCGATCAGGATCAGGGAGAATTCACTGATTTGCGCCAGATGCAATCCGCTTAATACAGTTCCTTCGCTTCGTCTTCCTAGCTTCCATAGAACTCCTCCCACCACCACGAACTTCAAAACCATGACCAAAGCTGACAGCATGAAAACGTGGATCCACATGGTCAGGCTCAAATCCAGTTTGATTTTAGCTCCCAACAGCACAAAGAAAATCACCACGAAGAAGTTCATGAGTGGGTGGACCCGTCGTTTGAGTTCCATGTTGTATTGGGATTGCGCCAGACTCAGCCCAGCTAGAAAGGCTCCGATTTCGTGTGAAAGGCCAAAAATATGGGCGAGCGATACAAACAAAAAGCACCACAGCAAACTCCAAATAAACATCATGCCGGGGATGGGGAGCGACCAGTTCAACGCCGGATTGACCATGAATCTGGAAGCCAGCCAGGCAATCACAATCAGTGCTCCCATACCTGCAACGGCACGGACCAGGATGATCCAGCTTGAGCTGCCGGAGCTCTCTCCGGAAGGATTCATGCTGGAAATCCAGGTGATCGCGGCCAGTGCCGCCACATCCTGTAGCAGGAGGATCCCAATCGCGATCCTGCCATGAAATGCCTTCGATTCGCGGTGTTCCTGCAATAACTTAACCACCACCACCGTGCTGCTGAACATGAAGGTGAGCCCGAGAATCCAAGCCGTTTGGTTGGTATACCCAAGCAAGAACGTGACGCCATAAATGAGTAGAAAAGTAAACCCCATTTGCAAGGAACCGGTCCACATGACTTCCTTTCCTGCAGCTTTGAAGTGTCGGATATTCAGTTCGATACCGACCAGGAAAAGGAGGAGGATGACTCCTGTCTCCGAAAGGAAGTCCAGGTGTTCCGTTTCATGAATCCACCCGAAGCAAGGGCCGATGAGGAGTCCGGCGAGAAGATAGTTGACCACAGCGGGCGTTTTCAGACGCCGGGTGATCAGCATCAAAAAACTGGCTGCCACCAGCATCAGGCCAAGATCTTCGATCAGGTATAAATGATTCATATTCCTTCAACAGCCATCCGCATACGGCCATAAAAAAGTCTGCATAGTGTTCCACCCCGGTGGATCAAACTCAAATGCCAAAACTTTAAAAAGACCTTTGACCGTTTCGTTTTCAGGAATATGTTTGGGATGGAGGAAGATGGTCAAAAGTGATGCTGTTTTCCCCACTATGGTTTGAGGATAAGACGAATCGATATTGAATATGCAATTGGATAAATACACCATCAAAGCTCAGGAAGCCGTCCAGAACATGCAGTCGCTGGCAAAGGATCGGGGGCATCAGGAGATCGATTGCGAGCATTTGCTTTTGGCCTTGCTGGATCAGGAAGACAGTCTGGTTCAGTCCGTGCTGACCAAGCTTGGAGAGCAGCCTGCCTCATTGCGTCAGCAATTGGAGCAGGCCCTGGGGCGCAGGGCCAAAGTACAGGGAACGGGGGATGTGTATTTGAGTCAGGCTCTGCGCAAGGCCTTTGACAAAGCCGAATCCGAGGCTCGTCAGCTCAAGGATGAATACACCAGCACGGAACACCTGTTGCTGGGCATCGTGCAGGAGGCGGGTGCCACGTTGAAAGATGATTTCAAGAAAAAGGGCATTCTGCGGGATCCCGTGTTGAAAGCGTTGATGGACTTGCGTGGAAACCAGAGGGTGACGGATCAAAATCCGGAGGATAAATACAAGGCCCTTGAAAAATATGGCAAGGACCTGACCGCTCTGGCGCGTGCCGGAAAGATCGATCCGGTGATCGGTCGTGATGAGGAGATCCGTCGGGTGATGCAAGTGTTGTCGCGACGCACCAAGAACAATCCCGTCCTGATCGGTGAACCCGGTGTTGGGAAGACCGCCATTGTCGAAGGTCTGGCACGTCGCATCATCAGCGGGGATGTCCCTGAATCCCTCAAGAACAAGAAGCTGGTGGCCATGGATATCGGGGCGATGATTGCCGGTGCCAAATATCGTGGTGAATTTGAAGACCGGTTGAAGGCTTTTCTCAAGGAAGTGACCTCCAGTGACGGTAAAATCATTCTTTTCATCGACGAACTGCACACCATCGTCGGGGCCGGTAAAACCGAAGGTTCCGCCGATGCCGCCAACATGTTGAAACCCCAGCTGGCGCGTGGCGAACTGCGATGCATTGGAGCAACAACGCTGGATGAATACCGTAAATACATTGAAAAAGACCCCGCTCTCGAACGGAGGTTTCAACCTGTTTCGGTACAGGAACCCACGGTGGAAGCAACCATCGCCATTTTGCGTGGTTTGAAGGAGCGTTATGAAAACCATCATGGGATTCGGATCCAGGATACAGCGCTGGTCGCTGCCGCAACCTTGTCCGACCGGTACATTGCCGACCGGTTCCTGCCGGACAAAGCGGTGGACCTGATGGATGAAGCCGCTTCGAGGCTCAGGATTGAACTCGATTCCATGCCGACCGAGATTGACCAACTCGAACGTCAGATCATGCAGTTGGAAATCGAACAGACCGCTCTCAAAAAGGAAAAAGACGAGGCATCCCTTGATCGGTTGGCCAAAATTGAAAAGGAACTGGCCAACCTCAAGGAAACGGCGTCCGAACTCAAAGCACAGTGGCAGAATGAAAAGACCGCGATCAATGCCACCAGTTTGATCAACAGCCAATTGGAAGAAGCCCGTCTTGCCATGGAAAAAGCCGAGCGGGAAGGGGATCTGCATGAGGCTGCCCAGATCAAATACGGTCAGATTCCCAAGTTGGAAGATCAATTGGCCAAAGCCGAGCAGGCGTTGAAAGAACAGCATCATCAAAGCAAAATTCTGAATGAAGAAGTCACCGATGAAGACATAGCCCAGGTGGTGGCATCCTGGACAGGCGTGCCGGTTTCGAAAATGCTGGAATCCGAACGCGAAAAGTTGGTTCAGATGGAATCCCGGCTGCATCAGCGTGTCGTGGGGCAGGACGAAGCGGTGAAGGCGGTTTCCAATGCCGTGCGACGGGCTCGAAGTGGATTGCAGGATCCGAATCGACCGGTCGGTTCGTTCATCTTTCTCGGCCCAACCGGTGTGGGTAAAACCGAAATGGCGCGTGCGTTGGCCGAGTTTTTGTTCGATGACGAGCAGTCGATGGTCCGTATCGACATGACCGAATACATGGAGAAACACGCGGTCGCGAGATTGATCGGAGCGCCTCCCGGCTATGTGGGTTTTGAAGAAGGGGGGCAATTGACAGAGACTGTTCGACGTCGCCCTTATTCGGTGGTTCTGTTTGATGAAATTGAAAAAGCTCACCCGGATGTATTCAATATCCTGTTACAAGTACTGGATGACGGACGCTTGACGGACGGGCAGGGCCGGCAGGTGGATTTCAAGAACACGGTGATCATCCTGACCAGTAATATCGGTTCACCATTGATCCAGGAATTCTATGCGCAAGGTGATCGAGATGACTCTGAGGCCGTTGCCGGTCTGGAACTGCGGATTCAGGAAGAAATGAAGCGTCATTTCCGTCCCGAATTTCTCAATCGATTGGACGATACGATCATCTTTCATAGCCTGAGCGAAGAAGATCTGGCGGTCATCGTGGACATTCAGCTCAGGATCCTGTCCAAACGATTGGACACCCAGAAACTCACCTTGGAACTGACAACGGAAGCCAAGCGATGTCTTGGACGCGAAGGTTTCGATCCTCAATTTGGGGCCCGCCCTCTCAAACGAGCCATTCAGGAACGGATTCTGGATCCGCTTGCGATGCAGTTGCTGGAAGGAAAGGTCAAGCCCGGCTCAACCATCTACATCGACGCACAGGACAACGAACTTATTTGGTCTTACTCTTAACGCCGAGGGTGGCATGGTTTTTTAGACAGGATGAACAGGATTTACAGGATTGTTTGATCTAAGGTGGGAGGTTTACAGGTTTTCCCTCGTGGGGATATTTGGATTCGGATGCCGTCAGAATGAGGGAAAGCTGCCACGTGGGTAGATCGTGACGTCCCGTCGCGCACCTTGTGGTATGCATGCATCCATTTACTTTTCGTTGGGGGCAGTCTGTCGTATTTGAAGGCCTGACATCCGGCACCGCGGTGGGGCGATCCTGGTTGCCGGGTGGCCACCTTCTGGCGAAGGCAGCTACGGGGGGCGTCCTTTTTCAGGACTTTGTCGGCCTGTACTTGCTTTCGTGTTGATTGTGGCTTTAACTAGGCTTCCAAAAGGGTGACTTCAGGACGACATGAATTTAGAATTAATCGCAAAAGCCAAATCATACGGATTTTCAGACAAGCAGATTGCCAATTTGACAGGGAAAACGGAAAAAGAAATCCGTGACTACCGTCATCAGGAGGGATTGATCCCCAGTTATCGTTTGGTAGACACCTGCGCCGCTGAATTTGAGGCTTATACACCCTATTTTTACTCCTCATACGACCGTGGTGACGACGAAATACAGGCCTCGGACACGCGCAAGGTGATGATTTTAGGCGGGGGACCGAACCGTATTGGTCAGGGGATTGAATTTGATTACTGCTGCGTGCATGCTTCCTTTGCCCTCAAGGAAACCGGCTTTGAGACCATTATGGTCAACTCGAACCCTGAAACGGTTTCCACCGATTACGACACCAGTGACAAGCTTTTCTTCGAACCACTTACCCTCGAAGACGTCCTTCACATCTATCATCGTGAAAAATGCTGGGGGGCCATTGTTCAGTTTGGGGGGCAAACGCCGCTCAACCTGGCCATCGGCCTGCGTGAAAACGGGGTCAATATCATTGGCACATCGCCTGACAGTATTGAAACCGCGGAAGACCGCAAGTTGTTTGCCGCGATGCTGCATAAACTCAATATCCCTCAGCCTTCCAATGGTTTGGCGGTCAACGAGGAGGAAGCGTTGGAAGCTTCCAAAGAGCTGGGGTATCCGGTGTTGGTTCGCCCAAGCTTTGTGTTGGGTGGGCGCGCCATGCAGATTGTTTACTCCGATGCGGAATTGCGCCAATACATGCGCTATGCGGTGGAAGCCTCTCCTGAGCGTCCTGTTCTGGTGGACAAATTCCTGGAAGATGCCGTCGAGGTGGATGTGGATTGCATCTGTGATGTGGGATTGTTCGACGATCCATCCGAAGGGACCATCGTGGTAGGGGGCATGTTGGAACACATTGAATTTGCCGGGGTGCACAGTGGTGACGCGGCGATGGTGCTTCCGCCACATACCCTCAGCCAGAATGTGATCGATACCATTCGGGAATATTCTCATGCGATGGCCAGGGAATTGAAAGTGATTGGACTGATGAATGTTCAATACGCGGTCAAAGACGAGGTGGTTTATGTGCTTGAAGTCAATCCACGCGCTTCACGTACTGTTCCCTTTGTCAGTAAGGCTATTGGAGTGCCTCTGGCCAAATTGGCCGCCAAGGTTATGTCTGGAATTCATTTGAAAGATCTGGGTTTCACTGAGGAGATTTGGCCCAAATACTGGGCTATCAAGGAATCCGTGTTTCCTTTCAATAAATTCTTCGGCCAGGATATTTTGCTGTCGCCGGAAATGAAATCGACGGGTGAAGTCATGGGCCTGGATGCCGATCTTGGCACTGCCTACGCCAAATCGCAGATGTCGGCCCATGCTCCGTTGCCGCTTGAAGGACGTGTTTTCATCAGCGTCAACCAATCGGATAAGGCTCAGATCGCCGAAATTGCCAAAGACCTTGCCGGTCTTGGGTTTGAGTTGGTTTGCACCGAGGGAACAGCCAAAGTGTTGACTCAGGCTGGCTTACAGGTCAGGGAGATCAAGAAATTGAGTGAAGGACGTCCCAATACCGTGGATTTGCTGAAGAATGATGAAATCGATCTGGTGATCAATACACCGTCAGGACAGGCTCCCAGGGCGGATGAAGTCAAGATTCGGACAACCGCCGTTTATTGCGGGGTGCCGATTATGACGACCTTAAGCAGTGCCAGAGCCGCCACCTCCGCGATTGCGGCGTTGAAGAAAAACGGCTACACCGTCAAACCTATTCAGGAATACCACTAAAGATCACCATTGAGTATCTTTCTGAATGGTGCATAGTCTCCCTTTGATAATCTATTTTGAGAACTGGAATGAAGAAGTCTCCCCTAATGAAAAGGATGTCCAAGCGGGTTGCGACCCTCCTGGTCTTGCCGATTACGTTTGCAGCACAAGGTTCATTGCTTGCCCAACAGGAGTTACGTCCGCTTTCGCTGGAGGACTGCTTTGAAATTGCCTTGCAAGACAATTTGACCGTTCAAATCGAACGGGTGAATCCGGAACTGTCCTTGTATGACGTGCGTATTTCGGAAGGGGCCTATGATCCGAACTTCTTTTTCAGCTATCGTCAGTCGCACCGACAGGAGCCCGGGCGATTCGACCCCACCATCGGTAACATTCCGGGTTCCCAGTCCGACACGGACAATTTCAGCACCGGTATTTCGGGGCAGTTGCCCACCGGGACACGTTATTCTTTCCAGACTTCCATTTCTGAGACCGAGGTCAATAACGTTGGATTTTCCTTCAACCAGTTTGCAGGGAACGCAGCTTTTTCACAATTGCGTCAGCCTTTGCTCAAGAATTTCTGGATTGATGGAGCACGGCTGAACATCAAACTGGCCAAAAACCAGCTCAATCAATCGGATTTACTACTGGAGTGGCAGATCATGAACACGCTGGTCCAGGTTGAGCTGGCATATTACGATCTGATTTTTGCCCAGGAAAACGTCAAAGTTCAGGAGAAAGCGGTTCAATTGGCTGAGCGTCTTCTTTCCGAAAACAAGAAGCGGGTCGAAATCGGTACCATGGCACCTTTGGACGAAAAACAAGCCGAATCCCAGGTGGCCGCCCGCCGTGCAGATCTTTTAGGTGCGAATCGCACCCTGGTTGTGCGTCAAAACGCTCTCAAAAACCTGTTGAGTGATGAATACACCGCCTGGATGAACGTGGCTATTCAGCCGACCGAAGGTTTGCGTGCTGTTCCCGTGGTGATGGATTTGCAGGACAGCTGGCACAAGGGGATGAACGATCGTCCAGATTTGGCCGAGCGGAAAAAAGCCCTGGAAAACCAGGGTATTCTGGTCAAATTTCGACGCAATCAGCTGTTTCCCCAGCTTGACCTGATCGGTAGCATTGGCTATTCCGCACAGGCACGGGATGGAAGTTACGGAGATCTATTCAATCAATTTACCGGTCGAGACAATCCGGTATGGTCCGTTGGTGCGGAACTGAGTATGCCGTTGAGCAGACGTCAGGACCGTTACAACCTGAAATCAGCCAAGGCCCAAGCCGAGCAATTAAAGCTCAGTTACAAACGCATGGAGCAACAGATCATGGTGGACATCGAAAATGCGGTGTCCTTGACCAAGATCAATATCCAGCGAGTTGAAGCGACGCGTCAGGAGCGTGAGTTCGCCGAAGCGGCGCTCGATGCAGAGCAGAAGAAGCTTGAAGTGGGTAAGAGCACCAGTTTCATTGTGCTTCAGTTGCAACGGGATTTGACGGCCGCCCGGTCGAGTGAGATCAATGCGCTCGCTGAATACAACAAGGCGCTTGCTCAACTTTCATTGAATGAAGGTTCCGTGTTTGACCGGCATTCCATTACAGTGGAAGAAATCGAAACTGACGCGGATGGGAATCCTCTTCTGGAACCTGTATTCAACGAATAAGGTTCCGGTGATATGGCGAATCCCTCATCCCCTGAGTCCATCCAAAAAATGTGTGCCCAATGTGGGCTCTGTTGCTCGGGTGTGCTCTTTGTGGATGTTCAGTTGCAAGATGGACAAGAACGCAACACTCTGTCCGAGCTAGGTGTCGAACTCGAGGAACACGATCAGCATTCTTACCTGGTGCAACCTTGTGCCTGTCTCAAGGGCAAGAACCAATGCCGGATCTACCAGAACCGGCCCAGCATGTGCGCCTCCTTCGATTGCCGCCTCATCCAGCGTTTTATGGATGGAGAAATCGATGCGACCGAATGTTCCGCCAGGATTCAGGAAGCGGTGGGACACATGGAGGCCGTCAAATCCATCCTGCGAAAGTTAGGGAACACAGATGAAGACATTCCATTGTTCCTTCGCACGGAAGAAATCCTTTCCCAACCCTGGGACCTTGCTGCGGACGAAAACATCAATCTGTTGAAAGACGAACTGTTTGATCGCTCAGCGAAACTGAGTGCCTTTCTGGAAAACCACTTTCTGGAGGGTTGCAGTGAGGAGGACGAAGAGGATTCCTTGTAACCTCTCTCTGATTTGGCAGAAGCCAAACCCAGTCCCGGAGCCACTAACTGACAGACAACAAGTCCTTGCGGGTGGCTGTTCCGGTTGTGCCCAGTTGGTGGATCACACAGGAGGCTGCTCTCATGGCCAGGTGCATGGCTTCCTGCGGTGTGGCGCCCGATGCCAGGGCAGCGCAGAGGTTGGCTGTGACAGAATCGCCCGCGCCGACAATATCGATGGGGCCACGAACGGGCAGGGAAGGTTCATGTATGTGTGGAGCGCCCGGACTGGCGCTTACAATTCCCTGGTCGGCCATGGAGACAAAGACGGGCAGGTTCGTTTTGTTCACGAGTGCCTGCGCCTGAATACCCACGTCTTCGGGAGATAAAGCCTCTGTGGCTCCAATCCATTGAGAAAGTTCGTCGGCATTCATCTTGAAGGTAAGGTTGGGATAGGTCTTCAGGCTGCGACGGCTGTCGGCGATGACCGGCAATGTTGGTTTGGCACTCTGTAGCTCACCCAGGCAAGCGAGCACTTCCCGGGTGATGACACCTGTTTCAGCGATGTCCACCTGGTCCATCACGATCATGGCGTCCACACGGTCGGCAATGGCATGGATTCCTTCACAGATTTTTTTGGAAATGGATGAGGGAGTGGGTGACCAGTTTTTGATGTCCAATCGGTTTAATTCCTTCGGAGCTTGGCCGGGTTCCAGTACGAGAGGTTTGGAATAGGTGAAGGTATGCCGTTGATCCGTCTCCAGAAAATGCCCGGTGTTCACTCCCGAGAGTTTGTCGAGGGCCTGTTTCAATAGCCATCCTTCACCGTCCGTACCACGAAAACCGATGGCATGAATTTCTCCAATCCCGAGTGCCACCAGATTGTTCAGAATGGTTCCCGCCGCTCCCGGTTGCGTGCGTACACGGGTGACGTTGTGGACTTCCAGTCCCGTTTCAATGGAGGTTTCCTTTCGGCTGGGATCGATCTCAAAATAACGATCCAGACAAAAGTCGCCAATGATGGCGATGTTCAAACCATCGTAGCCTTTCAGGATTTCTTGGATTCTGTCTTGGGTCATGCGGATTTGAGAGCGTGATACAAGTGGTGTATATAGGCGGCGTTGTCGCACTGCACGTAATGCATCTGGCCTCCCATCCGGGAGTAGCTTTTGCAGAATCTGAGATAGTAGGCGGGGTTGGTCTTGGGCGGTTCGCCTTGGGTCCAATCCCAATTGCCTCCATCCTGAAGATCCACAACATGAATGGAGTGTCCGGAGACATTGTCCCTGCCTGCTTGACGGCGCAGATTATGAACGCAGCTCAGACTTTTCTCAAAGACCTGCGGGCCCATGATGGCCGATCCAACGCTCATGACGACACCGTCATCCAGTCCTTCCACCGCCTGACTGAACAAACCAAAATCAATCTCAGCCGCGCGCCCGACCACGGATCCCCGAAACATGGGGTGGTTGGTGATGATATCATAACCGATGCCGGGATGCACGGAGACCGGAACACCCCGTTGAAAGGCGCATGCCAGAATGGATCCGTGTTTCCAACGGTGTGGTATGGATTGAAATCCTCCATCCAACCCGAATTGCTGCATGATCTGCAGGCAATCGGCTTGCGCGCCTGCCAATGCTTGGGTCGGATCAGTGGTCAATGCTTGTTGAAGGATTTCGGGTCTTGGCAATTCACAACCATCTTCCGCTATCAGTTTCCCCAGTGACACCCCGTATCCTTGCCCGTTCAATGCTCCGGAGAGCAGGGCGATCATGATGGATCGACCGGTTTCATCCCAGGCTCCGAACGTGCCTGTTTCAACATTGTCCCGGACCGATTCGGTGGATCGGCCCAGATAGGCGTATTCAAAATCGTGGATGGTGCCCGCTCCGTTTGTTGCCAGATGAGTGATCCAGCCTTTTTCCATCATGCGGTCCAGGATTTGAGCGGTGCCGTTTCTCAGCAAATGAGCGCCGTAAATCAACATGACCGAAGCGCCTTGATCCCGGCTTTGCCGTATGGATTGAGCGGATTGGTGAATTTGATTTTTACGAAACTCATCCACTTCAGCCGGGGTTTGGTCCGGATCCAGGAGGATATCCTCCACACGCGTCAGGCTCTTGCGTTCTTCGAGGGGAAATACCTTCAATTTAGAACGTTGGAATGGGATGTGATCTGAATCGTTCATGGTCAGGATAGAATTGGACAGGTTATTCCAAGACTAAAATGCCGGGACGTCGGTCAGGCGGGGCAACAAGACATCAATGTCCCGGTAATCCGGAATTATCACATCGGCCCCGACTCCGGCGAGTCGGTTGCGTTTCCATTCATCGATGTTGCCGCTGCCGTTATTGGCTTCATCGGTTGCCACCGCGACGGCCAGGCCGCCTACTTCCTTGGTGTTTTCGATTTCCACATAGCCATCACCGAAAGACATCAGGCTTTCGCCGGGAATGTTGTTTTCCCGCATGATGCGTTCGATGACCATTTTTTTGGAAAAGGATTTGTAATCATCCAGCGCTCCGTAAATGTGGCCTTTGAAAAAGTGGTCGAGTCCCAGGATGCGGGCCTCTTCTTTGACGAACGGTTCGTCGGTGCCGCTGGCCAGATAAACGGGTAGACCTTTTCCAGTCAGCACTTCCAGCAGGTGGCGCGCTCCGTGGACCACGTAATCATCCTGCTTGATTTCCCCCGAAAGGATGGCCTCTTTGCGGTTCTGGATGCGGAGATCCAGTCGGCGCAGGTATTCGTGTTTGTACCAAAGAGGGTCTTTCGGTGTGCCACCACGTTCCTTGATCCGCTCGGCAAGCTGGATCATCTGATAAATGGTCTGCTTGCCATTGAGCTTCATGATGTCGTCCAGGAGCATCTTGCGGACGGACTCCTCGGTGTCGTCTTCCCGGGAGGGGAGCATCTCCACAAACATGGGCAGCATGACCTCGGGCCATCCTTCCCTGACCAGGGACAGTGTTCCGTCAAAATCGAACAGTACATACTGGATGGACCGGCGCTTTTTAAAGTGCGCTGCAAACTCAACAAAACCTGAAAAACCTTCTACCGAATGCTCCATGCGCGGCATCCTGACAGAGTGGCGGTGTGGATTCAATCCCCTAGAAGCAGGTCAGCGTTTGTTGTCAGCCTGGAACAAATGCTTTCGAATGAAATCGCTCCCCAGTCGAGCTACCTCCGGATCCCGGAATCCACCATGTTTTCCGCCTGTGACGGTGTGAAAGATCACTGGAACCTCTGCGTCCAGCAGGGCTTTATGGAGAATGGCGCTCTGTCCATGAGCGACCAGTGGATCTTTGTCTCCATGTACGATGAGAAAGGGCGCGTCCTTCTTTGTCACATGCGTGATGGGGTTTGCCTTTTGGACTTTGTCCGGGTTTTCCTGAATTGGACCACCGATGAGTTTTGATTCCGGTGAACCAGGTGCATCATGATGCATGGTTCCAATATCGCCATCCATGGTGTCCATTTGATTGAAATCGGTGGGTCCAAACCAGTCGATGACGGCACTGACGGCGCTTGATTGCTCCAGATGATCGCCGACATCGAACTGTCGTGTGTCGCCGGTTGTGCCCAGCAACGCCACCAAATGCCCACCGGCCGAAGCTCCCCAGACGACCAGGCGATCTGTGTTGAGACGGTATTCATCTGTGTGAGCCCTCAACCAGCGTATGGCGGCTTTGCAATCTTGGATTTGCGCCGGGAAAATGGCGTGTTGACTGAGGCGATAGTTGATGGAAGCCAGGGCAATTCCTTTATCCAGCCACTCCTTGCCGCGAGGACGATCCTTGCTGCCAGCCCTCCATGCGCCGCCATGGATCCACACGAGTAAAGGGAAGGGGCCCTCTCCATTCGGAACATATAAATCCAGTTTCTGACGTTCGTGCCCATCCGGGACATAGGGGATGTCTGCATGGTGTGTCCACGTCTGCGCTTTGAGTGCGGGAACACTCAGGATCGTCAGCAGCATCAATACAACCAGAAGCCTTTGAGTCATTATTCTGCGAGGGGTGTTCATCTGGTCCACGAGCTTGCCTGCTTGTTGAATAAAATCCAAGGATGATTCGTGAAGGGAGTTTAATGAAGTGGTGGCCTGTTGTAACACCTTATATATTAGTGGATAAAGCTGTTTTTATCCGTCTGGACGGTTCGGCTAGTCGAAGTTTTGGTGCTGATCGGTGACTAAAAAATGTCTAAAATAAAGTTGCAAAAATCTCACAAAATGTTCTTTTGTCTAGAATTTGTATAAGAAAATGAACAAAACTCAACATCGAAAAAACATCATCGTCGTGGGTGCCGGGCCTGGTGGCCTCACATCTGCCATGTTATTGGCAGCTCGAGGATTCAAAGTGACCTTGCTTGAAAAAGGTGATCGGGTTGGAGGTAGAAGCGCTTCCATTGATCTGAACGGGTATAAGTTTGATACGGGGCCGACATTTCTGATGATGAAATACCTCCTGGATGAGGTGTTTGAAGAATCAGGTCGAGACAGTGCCAACTATCTGGATTTCGTCAAGTTGGAGCCCATGTATCGCCTTCAATTTGACGGGACCTCGATCGAACCCACGACCGATCATGCCCAGATGCTCAAGCAACTGAATGAGAAATTTCCGGGTAATGCCGAGGGTTACTGGAGATTTCTTGAAACAGAACAAGAAAGATTTCGGCGCATGGCCCCTTGTCTGCAAAAGGATTATTCCTCCATTAAAAGATATTTTTCGAAGGATGCCTTGAGAGCTTTGCCGCACTTGCAATTGGGTTCATCCGTGATGGATGTGCTGGGAGGGTATTTCAAGGATGAACTTCTTAAGCTGGCTTTTACTTTTCAGTCCAAATATCTGGGCATGTCTGCCTGGGAATGTCCCGGAGCATTTGCCATGTTGCCCTTTATGGAACATGCCTACGGTATCTACCACACTCAGGGCGGATTGAGCGAAATATCGGAAGCCATGGCCAGGGTGTGTGAGGAGCATGGGGTGGATGTACGATTAAATACACCGGTCAAACAACTCATTGTTCAGGGAAGGGCGGTGAAGGGGGTGGAGCTGGAGGATGGCGAACGTTTGTTGGGGGACGAGGTGGTTTTGAATGCAGATTTTGGCTATGCCATGAAGCATTTGGTGCCGCCCGGAGTGTTGCGGAAATACCGCCCGGAGAAGGTGGACAACATGGACTACTCCTGTTCGACCTTCATGCTTTATCTCGGGGTGGATAAACAGTATGACCTGCCACATCACACCATTTTCTTTGCCAAGGATTACAAGAAAAACATCGAGGATATCTTTCAACGCAAAAAGTTATCCGAGGAGAATTCCTTTTATGTCCGGAATGCCAGTGTGACCGATCCATCCCTGGCTCCCGAAGGGCATTCGGCGCTTTATGTTTTGGTGCCTGTCCCAAACCTGACCGCTGACATTGACTGGTCCGTCGAAAAAAATACGTTTCGCAATCGTTTGATCCATGCAATGGAAACGCGTGGAGGCATGCCTGACCTGAGCAGCCATATCAGGGAAGAAATGATGTTGGCGCCCGATGACTGGGCGGATCGGGGTATCCAATACGGAGCTACCTTCAACCTTTCACACAAGCTTTCGCAGATGCTTTATTTCCGTCCGCACAACCAATTCGAAGAGCTGGATCATTGTTTTCTGGTCGGTGGTGGAACCCATCCCGGTAGCGGTTTGCCCACCATTTATGAATCCGGAAGAATCGCGGCCAACCTGATCAGTAAACGTTACAAAGTACCTTATGTATCCAAAAACACACAAGTGTGATGAATGCGCTTAAGTTCGGTCGGCTCATTTGGGAGCTTTATGGCGCCCGTCAGCGTTTGCCGGATCTGGATTGGATCGAAAATCAGGGGCTTCTTGCGGTCAAGATTGGCCAAATGCACGCTTTGAGAATCGATTTTCTGGATCGGGAAAGATGCATGCACTTGTGTCGTTTGTATCGCCGCAACAAGACACTTCAGCCCGGACGTTTTGAACAGCTTGTTCTGGATGCGATGTCTGCAGAATCCAGGGATGCCTTTCAACATATTGATCCCACTCCACTCGCATCCGCTTCCATTGGACAGGTGCACCGGGCATGGCTCCAGGATGAGACGCCCGTTGTGATTAAATTGATCAAGCACGACGCCAGGCAAAGTTTTACGCAAGAAGTCAAAAAACTCCGTGGACTTTTAAAAGTGGCTACCGGCCTTTATCCTCCCCTCAAACGGGCCGGTAATCCTGTTGGCATTCTGGATGATTTGGAAACCTTCACTTTGAGCGAGCTGGATCTGCGTCATGAATTACAAGGACAGCAAGCATTGAGACAGATTCAGGGCACGCATGGCAAACGATTCGATCTCTCGTCCCTTCAGTTTCCCAAAGTTTATACTGAACTGTCCAACGCATCCGTTTTGGTATCCGAGTATGTGGATGGGCCGACCGTGGATGAACTCCTGGAGTCGAAACGTCTGGAATACGATCAACTCCTGGACTTGTTTCGAGTGCATGGTTTTTATCTGTTTTGCGTCGGGACATTTCATGGGGATCTGCATCCGGGAAATGTCATTCTGAGAGAGAATCGTTGGACCTTCGTGGACACGGGGTTCGTGGGGACGGTCAGCGAGCGTTTGCGTCTTGGATTGTTCTACTTTTTCAAAGCCTTGTCACAATATGATTATCCAGCCTGTGCCAAGGCCTTGCATCAGATGTCCGATATCCAAATCGACCGGAATACCTATGCTGAGTTTGAAAGACGTTTTCTAGAATTATACCATGATTTTACCGACCGGAATGTTTCTGAAATCAGCCTGACCCGACAAATGATGAGCACCATCAAACTGGGAGTCCACCATGGCATGCATTTTGAACAGGGCATATTCAGTGTGATACGGAGTTTGATGTATATGGACGGTATGGTTCTGAGATGTCATCCAAAAGCCGTTCTGATGAAGGGGATGCGTCCCTTCATTCAAGAAGCATTGGATGTCATGCCTAATGACTCACCAGGGCATAAGGATCTGCCAGGATGACTCTGAAACCGATATTGCCGTAGCTTAGATTGAGTCCGAACCAATGGCGTTCCGCGGCCCGACCGTTCATCGGGAAATCACTCCATGCGCCGCCTCGCAGGACGTGGTCCTGTCCGGGCGGGCTGATGTAGTCGGTGACACTGCCACCGGGGTAAAACACATGCCACCCCAAACACCATTCGTAAACACCTCCATGCAGACCGTAGATGCCCCACGGATTGGGGAGTTTGGTGCCGACATCATGGGTTTGATTGTTGCTGTTGTTCAAATGCCAGGCGTAATCATTGAACAATGTGAAATCCGGATCGGTCCCAAATGAATAACGAGTGGTGGTGCCGGCGCGACAGGCGTATTCCCATTCCGCTTCGGTTGGCAAACGATAAACGAAACCTTCCGGCAAGCGACCTGCTTCCCGTTCACGTTGGGTGAGCTTTTCGCAATATTCCATGGCCCAATCCCAGGTCACATTGTCTACCGGACGATTGTCTCCCGGCTTGAAGCGGGAAGGGTTGTGCCCCATGATCTCAACATATTCTTTCTGGGTGACTTCAAACTTATCCATCCAGAAACCGCGACTGAAAGTGACTTGGGTGAGGGGCTGTTCATCCGTATCACGGTTCAGTTCGTCGGGGGGGCTGCCCATGATGAATGTTCCCGAGGGAATCCAGACAAGCCGTTCCGGGTTGGGATTGGGGACGGGGTCACTCTCGGGGATCAGGCTGGTTCGGAAAAATCGAGTGCCTGCTCCTTTTCCTTCAATATCCAATGCCAGGCTTGGGGTTTTTCCCAGTGTGACGGTCGTGAGCGGTTTCCACTTGGCATTTGGGCCGATTTCAGTAGAGGTTTCGATTGAATACTTTTGTCCCTCGGGACCGGACAGAGTCAACACCGGGACGCGGTCTGCCTGGGACAAGATCTCACCAAAGCCCGGCATGAGCACGGCCTGTAGTGATTCTCCCAGCGGGCGAACGTCGTAAAACCGGATCATTACCTGTAAACGTTCCTGCGCCTGGACCCGCTCTTGGGGCAGGGAGCACAGCAACCCCAAGACCACGAATGATTGCCAAATTCTGAATGGAAAAGGATGCACGGCAGCAGCATGATGCGTTCTTCGCAGATTTGTCAAGCGAGTCTGAATTCATGTTCTCACGCTCTGCCATTGCCTTAACGTGCCAACTGTGATACGCACTTGTTCAGGCGCTTCCTGGCTGGGCTTTATGCCGGATTGGGAAACGACAACGAGTCGTGGACACTTTATATATCCAAAGCGAATGACCATCGAAATTCCTTCATCAAGGGACAAAGTTCTATTTACACCCGGACCACTGACGACCAGTTTGTCCGTGAAACAAGCCATGCTTCGTGATGCCGGATCCTGGCATTATGAGTTCAATGCCAAGGTCAAGGCCATTCGGGAAAAACTCCTTCAACTTGCCGGCGTTACACAGGAGCAGGGCTATGAATGTGTGTTGCTGCAGGGCAGTGGCACCTTCGGTGTGGAATCGGTCTTTTCCACAGCGGTTCCTGATTCCGGGAAAGTGCTGGTGGTCAGCAATGGGGCATACGGCGAGCGCATGATGGCGATGCTCAAGTGTCTGCGAATTGAATTTGAACCCTATCGGACAGGCGAAGATACCCCCCCGGATCCCGCCGAGATTGCGGCCCGGCTTGAGGCGGATGCCGGTATTTCCCACGTGGCGGTTGTGCATTGCGAGACGACGACGGGTATTGTCAATCCGATCGAAGCCATCGGCAAGGTGGTCCGGCAGGCCGGGCGGAGCTACATTGTGGATGCCATGAGCAGCTTTGGTGCGATGCCGATTGATTTTGAGGCTTGCGGAATTGATTTTCTGATTTCTTCCGCCAACAAATGCATCGAGGGTGTTCCAGGGTTCTCCTTGGTGATCGCAAAGAGAGAACCTCTTTTCGCCAACGAATCCGCCACACGATGCCTGAGCATGGATCTCGCGGCGCAATTGCGGGGCTTCGAGAAAAACGGTCAGTTTCGATACTCGCCGCCGACACATTCCCTGCTGGCCTTTGAGCAGGCCTTGAAGGAGCTTGATATGGAAGGAGGAATCGAGGGACGAGCCAAAAGGTATCAACGCAATCATGAGGTGTTGATGGGTGGGATGCGGAACTTGGGTTTTACTTCCTATCTGAATGCCGATGTTCAAAGTTATCTCATCACGAGCTTTCATTTTCCAAAAGACCCGGCTTTTACATTCGATGCGTTTTACCGCAACCTGAGTGATCGGGGGATGATCATTTATCCCGGCAAAATCAGTCAGGTGGACCTTTTCCGGATTGGCTCGATCGGTCGCATCTTCGAATCGGATGTGCGCGCTCTGATCGCTGCTATTCAAGGGGCCATGAAGGATTTGGGGATTCAACTTTAACCGACGGATGAACAGGATGAGATTACAAATGTTCCAAACAATCAGTCGCCGGATCGTGTGCTGGTTGGTTCTGCTGGTGCCTGCCGTGTATTCGGTGGCGCCTTTGCAAGGCCAGGTCAAACCACTTGTGCATGCTCATGCGCATAACGATTATGCACACAAACGTCCTTTGCTGGATGCCCTGGATGCCGGGTTTTGCAGTGTCGAGGCGGATGTTTATGTGGTCGAAGGTGATCTGTGGGTGTCGCATGATCGAGAGGATTTGAAGACAACCCGGCGACTCACCAATCTCTACCTGGACCCACTTTTGGAACGGGCACGCGCCCATCAGGGAAGGATCTATCCGGACGGTCCGGAGTTTTATCTGATGATCGATTTTAAATCCGAAGCTGTAGAAACGTATCAGGCTCTCAGGAATATTCTGAAGGATTACCGGGAAATGCTGACTGAGTTCGGGCCCAATGGTGTTCAGCGACGAGCGGTGACCGTTGTGATTTCCGGGAATCGTCCGATCGACTTGCTGGCCTCGGAAACCAGTCGTTTGGCTTTTATTGATGGGCGGTTTGTCGACATGAATGGGAACACGGCATCATCCGAATTGATCCCATGGATCAGTGAAAATTGGGAAAACCATTTCAATTGGAACGGTCGCGGCACCATGCCCGCGGAGGAAGCGACAAAGCTGGAGGGAGTGATTCAAACAGCGCATGCACAGGGGAGAAAAATAAGGTTCTGGAACACTCCCGAAACGGGGGCGTACTGGAGAAAAGCTCATTCCCTGGGATTGGATTTCATCAATACCGATCGATTGAAACGGCTCCAGTCGGTTTTGCTCGAAATTGAATCTGCTCAAAAATGACCACTCCATGAATCACTCAAAGGAAGCCAAAGATTTGGATCATTTGAGATCCGAAGGGGACATCAACCTTTCACCCGCCCGGCAGACCTGGTCGAGCAAGCATATTGATGACGTCACTCGCGCCACACTGGACGCGGATGCTGATGTGTTTCTTCATCAATCCCTCTCTTCGCCGTGTTTGAATGTGCTGTCCGGATGCGAAGGCGTTTATCTGAAAGATGCTCAAGGAAGAATGATTCTCGATTTTCATGGCAACAATGTTCATCAGGTAGGATTCGGCCATCCGAAGGTGGTGGCAGCGGTGACGCGTCAGATGCAGGAGTTGTCGTTTTGCACCCGACGTTACACCAATGAAGTTTCCGTTCGGTTGGCACAAAAACTGGTATCCCTTGCGCCAGGTGATTTAAATCGAGTTCTGTTTGCCCCTGGCGGGACATCCGCCATCGGCATGGCCTTGAAACTCGCGCGTGCTGCCACCGGAAGGCACAAGACGATTTCCATGTGGGACTCATTCCACGGGGCTTCCCTGGATGCCATTTCCATCGGGGGGGAGTCCATTTTCCGAAGGGGGATTGGTCCCTTGCTTCCTGGTTGCGAACACGTGCCGCCTCCCGATCATAAACACTGCCCCTTCAAGTGTGGGGCGGCCTGCGACCTATCGTGCGCCGACTATGTCGAATATGTGTTGGAAAAAGAAGGAGATGTGGCGGCAGTGGTTGCCGAAACGGTTCGGTCGACTCCGTTCATACCACCGTCAGATTACTGGGCGAAAATACGACGTGCCTGTGACAAGCATGGCACTTTGCTTATTCTGGATGAGATACCGCATTGTCTCGGCCGGACCGGCAAGATGTTCACGTTTGAGCACTATGGCATTGTTCCGGACATGGTCGTGATTGGAAAAGGCCTGGGTGGTGGTATTTTTCCAATGGCCGCCTTGATTGCCCGGGAGGGACTGAACGAGGCGATGCCGGAGAAAGCGTTGGGGCATTATACCCATGAGAAAAACCCGGTTGCTTGTGCGGCTGCTTTGGCGGCTATCGAAGTCATCGAATCCGAAGGCTTGCTTGAAAATGCCATCCGTCAGGGCGACCGTGCCATGGATCGAATGAAGTCCATGGCTTCGACCCATTCGATGATCGGTGATGTGCGGGGGCGGGGTTTATTGATGGGGATGGAACTGCTGCGTAACAAGACGACCGGCGAGCGTGCCGTGCAGGAGGCCGAAGCGGTGATGTATGCCTGTCTGGAACGTGGGCTCAATTTTAAGATCACCATGGGTAATATCCTGACACTGACACCGCCATTGACGATCAATGATGAGGAAATGGATGCGGCATTAACCATACTCGATCAAAGTCTTTCTGAAGTTTGAAACTCCAGGAATGAAATTCATATGTCCCAATTATCTCTCATGACGGCTGATGTCATTCAAGCGTTGGAATCCAGTGTGCTCTGTTGGTTGGCCACTGTTTCGGAGCATGGAATTCCAAATGTAAGCCCGAAGGAAGCATTTCTTTACGATGGGCAGGGTAACATTCTGATAGCGCATATCGCTTCGCCTGTTTCGGTCCGAAACATTGAATCAACAGGCAAAGCTTGTGCGAGTTTTCTGGATGTTTTTATCCAAAAGGGAGTTAAGATTGATGGTTCGGCCCGAGTGGTCGAGGAAGGGGATATGCGTTTCCCTGATCAGTTAAAAATGTTGCGAGAAAGGATTGGAGATCGGTTTCCAATCAAAGCCATCATCGAACTTCAACCAACATCTGTCAGTGAAATCATTGCGCCCAGTTACCGTCTGTTTCCCGAAACAGAAGAACGGGATATGATGAGGGCATCGTTGCGATCTTATCGAGTAGAGGAGATTCAGCGACAAGTGGAGTCATAGCGTTCAGGATTTCTTAGCCAGCCACTCCTTGATGGCGCGTTCAAGTTCTGGTTTTTGAATGGGCTTTGCCAGGTATTCATTCATGCCGGCTTCGAAACATGTCTGGTCGTCTCCCAGCATGGCATTGGCTGTGATGGCGATGATGGGGATCTGGTGTTTTGTTCCGTATGTTTCCGGATCCAGCTGGCGAATAGCCTTGGTCGCTTCCAAACCGTCCATGACAGGCATTTGGATATCCATCAGGACCATGTCATAATCATTTGCCTTAACGGCGTCCAATCCTTCCTTGTCATTCGAAGCAACGTCCACCTTGTAACCAAGCATCATCAACATGGTTTGAACGACTTTTTGGTTGATCGGGTGATCGTCGACAATGAGGATGGTGCTGAGATCCGGTTGGCTTGTCTGCAGTGTTTCCAGTTCTTCACTTTGAATGTTCGACTGAGTGAAGGTTCGCAAATACCTGGACAAGCCGGTACCGGTAATCGGTTTTTTAAAGATTTTTTTGAACTCGACGCTGGTGTGATCCAATGCCGTCGGGTCCAGATTTCCGGGTAGAAAGGCGATGAAGTGGCTTTCCTTCCAATTGGGGATGTTTTTTGCAAGGTCGGCCCATTCGCGTATTTGGGATTCAGTCCATTCCACAGGAACATCAAGAACGATCCAGCCAGCTTCCTGATTTTGTTTCATTCGGCTGGATGATTCTTTCTCAGCTTCCTCGATGGATTCAAAGGCGTACAAGTCTGCCGTGATGTTGGCCAACAAGGACTCCGAACAGGGCAGGTTCAAGTCCGATGGAGAAATCAATACAACAGGCAAGTCTGTTAATTTGGTGGCCGGACTTGTTCGTTTGTTAACATTGGATTCTCCGGAAGACAGGTCCAGATCCACCCAAAAGGAACTGCCATCATCGGGGCTGCTTTTGACACCGATGCTTCCGCCCATCAGTTGGGCCAGTTTTTTGGTGATGGCCAATCCCAGCCCGGATCCTTGAAGGTTGCTGCGCGATGGGCTGTAGATTTGTTTGAATTCCTGAAAGAGTTCGGATTGATCGTCCTCGGAAATACCGATGCCGGTGTCTCGAACTTCGAACCGGATGCGGTGCTTGTCTTTTGTCTGGGAAGCTCTTTTGAACACGCTGAGAACCACCCCTCCGGATTCAGTGAATTTGATGGCGTTCCCCAACAGGTTGGTGAGGATCTGGCGGATTCGACCTTTGTCCCCCTGTAATATGATGGGGAGATTGGGGGTGTGTTTGAATCCCATTTCGATACCTTTTGTGTGGGCTTGCGGCACCATCATTTCCATGGTGGTTTCGAGTAGCTCAAGGAGATTGAATTCCTGAGTTTCAAATTCCATATGGCCTGCTTCGAGTTTGGACAGGTCCAGGATGTCGTTGATGATGGTCAACAGGCTTTCACCCGATTGTTTGAGCAATTGTACGTGATAAATTTCCTCTTTTTCGAGTTTGCCGGAATCCTGGAGAATGCTTGCCATCCCGATAATCCCGTTCATGGGAGTCCGGATTTCGTGACTCATGCAGGCGAGAAAATCCGATTTTGCGCGGTTGGCCAATTCGGCCTGTTCCTTTGCGGCTCGCAGTTCGGTTGCTTCGATTTGTTTGGTTTCGGCCAGTTCAACCAGTAGCTTTCTTTCGCGTTCAACGGATTTTTGATGTTCATACCGTTCTTCCTTAAGCTCCTTGAGGCGGTTGTCGGATTCCTGCTTGGAGTGGGTCAAATCGGAATCTCTTTTGTGAATCTGTTCAAGCATGTGGTTGAATTGATCCGTGAGCTGGCCAAGTTCATCCTGCGTGATTTTCTTGGCGCGTTTTGCGTAATCTCCCGTTTCCGCAATCTGTTTGGAGACACCCAACAGATTGGCGACCGGACTGGAAATGTAGCGGACAAATCGTTTGGACAGAACATAGGCAATGATGCCGCCAATAAAAAAGATGAGGGTGTTGGTGATGACAATCTTGATCAGGTCCGGCATCAGGGTGGAGTAATCCGCCAGCAGATGAACGTGTCCGAGCAACTGTTTGTCGTCGTCATCAAATATGGGTTTGACCCATTTAATGTTGTTTCGCGTGACGGTTTTGCCCGGTTCGAATGTTTTCAGAGGGGCATTCTGGGGCTGTGGTAGTTTGACTCCGTTCCGAAAATATTCGGCAATAGCATTTCCTTCACGGTCAAAAAAGCATGCCGCCACGATTTCCGTTCTATCTCTTAAATCAAGGAGGTTTTCGGCTTCCTGTCGAGCTCCGGGAAGTTGAAGTTCGCCCAGCGCCGCCATTCCCAAGGGAATTTCCCCGTTTTTGGCAAGGTTGTCGGCAATGGTTTCGAGTTCCCTGAGTGTCAGCCGGACGACGGTTTGGATTTCATACGTCGCCATGGCCGTGGTGGCCAACAGCAAGGTCGTGATGCTCGTGATCATCATGAACAACACGAGCTTCCTTGAGAGCTTTAACTTGCTGAAGTAGGAGATCATCCGTTATTTGTCCTTCTCCCCGGATTTGGCGGAAACCTGCTTGGTTAATTTCACCAGATTGTTGTTCAGGTAAAGTTTGGTTTCCACTGCGGACTTTAAATTGGCGTACAGAGTTAAATGCTCCTTCTCCCGAACAATGGCCAGGATGCCTCCTTGTTCGACGAAGTCCTTGCTTTCTCCCACGGTGAGGGTGGGGGTGGAATGTTTCTTCAGATAGTATTCCACGGTCGAGTCCATGTCACCGGTGATGTAAAGGATCTGTGAATGAGGGGCGTCTGCGATTGCCTCAACGTAGCGAACGGATAATGCTCTTCCATTCACGATCCGGTCATCGTACTTTTTTAACACTTCATAGAACCCCTTGTCTCCATAGACTGAAATGAGGATGGGGGATTGATCGGTCTTGAAAGTGCCTTCGGGCCAGGAAGTGAGTTTGGCAAAGTGATATACCAGCACAGCCTTGGCTTCAAATTCCTCCACGGGCGGCTCTTCATTCTCAGCCTGCAAAGAATGGATCGGAGAGATGACCAGACAAGTCCATACCATCACCCACGCGGACACCAGCCGGTTTATGCCCGCGAGCCAATGGCTTTTTATGTGGTCGTCTGTCAGCATGAATGCATGGTTTCCCGGAAAGCGTCCATCAGAACCTCCATTTCCAGGAAGCTGCCAAACGCCACTGTTCATCTGGTTGGGGGCCTTTCAAGTATTGGTAGATCGGAAAGCCTCCTTCGAGTTCAAGGCTTTGGCCTTTCAATATACCGTTATTGATGGGAATCCGCAGTCCGAACAAAAGATCTACTTTGCGTCCGCCGAACAGGTCTGGGTGAGTTACCGGAGCGGGATAAATTCCGCCGGGCAAGATCACATCATTGTCCTGACCATGGATGCGGTCCCAGTAATGCCCCAATAATTTCACGGATGGGTGAAGAAAAGGAAACAGTTCATAGGACAGGGTGGTTTTGAGAATCGCCCGGTGACTCAAGCTGTAGTCGTGATAGTTTTTTCCCATACGAATGGTACCTTGCAGGTTGTTTGCCCATTCAAATTTATCCATTTTCCGGATGTAGTTGAGGCTGGGGTTGAAATCAAATGTTCCGGATCCAATCTGCATGGTGTAGGGGAGCAGGGTGTCGTTGACGGCGTCTCTTGGAGTGCGTCCTTTTTTGTGGTTCTTCGACAAAAACAGTGGAATTGAGCTTTTGAAGCCGTCGTGAGAAGATGGCACCATGAATATTGAAAAGACCATTCATGGATTGCTGGGACTTGACGAGTGTTGGGAAGTTCGAGGTGTTG
>Ga0181578_10001078_pt1 | contig 26209 bp, 23 predicted proteins | sample 071ome_21_FD_148659 | JGI IMG/M metagenome (GOLD analysis project Ga0181578, IMG submission 148659) | Coastal salt marsh microbial communities from the Groves Creek Marsh, Skidaway Island, Georgia - 071401CT metaG (spades assembly) | ecosystem: Environmental > Aquatic > Marine > Intertidal zone... | reverse complement strand
AGCTCGTTGACGGCACTTGGGTGCCGACCTTCCCCAATGCGCGCTATCTTTTCTCTCAGGCGGAATTGGATCATCTACGTCATGAATTAAGTGAACTTGACCCCGACGACACCTTCGGCGCCGTAAATGCGAAGACCTACGAAGATTCAGTCGCTCCGATTCTGCAACAGGCCGATTTGATCACGGAAAACCAAACGCTTGCACAGACGGGCATAGAGCTTTTGTTGACACCTGGTCATACACCCGGCTCGATGAGCTTACGATTGACGTCTGAGACAAATCCCATCTACTTCACAGGCGATGTATGCCACCACCCCATCCAGATGCTGTACCCAGAGATGAACAGCGCATATTGCCAGATCCCCGAGGCCGCGGTGGCTACTCGACGGGCGCTTCTCGCCCGATGTGATAGAGAAGACGCATTGCTCTTGCCGGCGCACTTCGGGCCGCCTCACGGTTGCAAGGTAAGAGCACAAGAATCCGCGTTTACGCCGCTTTGGGTGCCGATCACCGACGCTGGTTGAGTCGACGCACATCATCGAAGAGGCTGGTCAGCATCCGAAACGTCAAGCCCCAGACAACTTGGTCCTCAACCTGAAATCCTGGGAAGGTTCCGGATCGATCAAATTCGGGAAACGAAGCCTCGATGCGAGTTGTGCCCGCGTACATAGCTTCGACATCGCCCCAAAGCAGCTTTTGAACTTCGTAATTAGGTTTCATGGCCTGAGGTTCTTGATGCAAGACGAACACTTGCGGCACCACCATCAAATCGATGCCTGAGCGCGGGTTCGCCCTAATGCCATCCAGACTCCCGATAAAATCGGCGTGAGTGGCCAGATCAAGTCCCGTTTCTTCTAGGGTTTCGCGAGCCGCAGTGGCTGCCAGTGACGCATCCCCCTCGTCGCGATGGCCGCCTGGCAACGCCATTTGACCTGACCATGGGTCACCTTCTTGCCGTGCACGAAGAATAAAAAGGAGTTGCAGCGATGCTTCAAATGGCGACAACACCATAGCGACGGCCGCCTGCCGACAAGATAAAGGAATCCTCGGAGTGGCCTCAGGGTCCGCGATTTTTTTGATGATCGCCAGATCAATCAAAACAGGTACTCCACTTTATCTCTGGGTTTGGATGGATCGCGAGAGACTATCACGACTGGTGAGGCGAATGAATTTCGTGAAAAATTGGCGGTCATAACAAGTGATACCCCTTAACTCTTCAATCAGGTTGCAATTCCTCATGATGCTTAAGCGCCTTTTTCAACTATCCGCCGTCTTGACTATTCTTTCTGCGGGTACCGGCTGCGCCGTTAATCCCGTGACCGGGAAAAGCGAGCTGTCGCTCCTTGACGAAACTCAGGAAGTGAGCCTCGGAACCAATCAATATGGACCCACCCAGCAATCGCAAGGCGGACCCTATACTCGTGACCGCGCGCTTACCGATTATGTGCAACGGATTGGCAATGCCCTTGCCAAGGTCAGTGATCGCAATCTGCCCTACGAGTTCGTTGTTATCGATGACAGCACGCCGAACGCCTGGGCATTGCCTGGGGGAAAGATCGGTATCAATCGCGGCTTGCTTGTTCGATTGAATTCAGAGGCAGAGCTCGCCGCGGTTTTGAGTCATGAGATTGTTCACGCAGCAGCGCGGCACAGCGCGAAGTCGATCGAACGCGGGTTGTTCGTCGAGGGCGTTCTTTCAGTCGCCGGCGCTGCCCTTGAATCGGGAAATTCGAGCTACTCGGGCGTGGTACAGGACGGGGCTCGGCTCGGCTCGCAGATTCTGCTCCAATCCTACGGTAGAGAAGCGGAACTCGAATCTGATGCGTACGGGATGGTTTACATGGTGAGAGCAGGCTATGACCCTGAAGCCGCCGTTACGCTGCAAGAGACCTTCGTGGCGCTCTCGGCTGGTCGATCATCAGATTGGGTCTCTGGTTTATTCGCGAGCCATCCGCCGTCAGAAGAGCGAGTCGCGCGCAATCGTGATCGCGCCAAGCGCTTAAATCCAGAGGGTCGAGTATTGTCTCTCGGATTTGAGGCCTATCAAGCCGCATTGGCTCCGCTGTCAAAGCAATCGAAGGCCTACGAACGTCTTGACCAAGCCAACCAACGCTTCCGAGAGGAAGACACGAGTGAAGCCAAAGCCTTGGCCGAGCAAGCGCTCGAGCTTGCGCCCTCATTGCCCAAAGCCCATTCGCTATTGGGAGATATTGCCGTTAAAACCAAGCGCTGGGACGTCGCCATTGAACACTATTCAAAGGCCATTGAGTCGGGCGGAACACCCGGATACTTCAAGGATTTTCTCGGCCGAGGCATCGCACACCAATCGCTAAAGCGCTGGTCTGAGGCCGAAGCTGATCTCAATCAGTCGATGGCGCTACTGCCCACTGAGGCGGCGAAGTCAGCGCTTGCTGCAATTGAAAATAGCCGACGTTAAGAACCCAAAGGGGTTCACGGGCGATTGAAGTCGATCACTCCCCATCTGAGATGTTCACCGCGGGGCGACGCTGATATAGTCGCGCGATGAGCGAATTTTCTGAAGGTGCCTCTGCCCCCATCTCCAAGTGGCGCGGTACCTTCGCCGCCTTCGAGTTAGTTAACTACCGTTGGTTCTTTGCAGCGCTGTGTGGAAACTTTGCAGCAATGAACATCCAGATGTTCATACGAGGCTGGCTCGTTTTCGAAATCACGGGATCCTACGAAAAGCTGGGTTGGATGACCGCCGCGGGTGGCGTGGTGGGTCTGTTTGCGGCACCGATCGGCGGCGTGGTTGCCGACCGGGTCAAACAAAAAAAAGTCGTTCTCCAAATCAGCGGTTTCGCCAATGCATTGATTACGCTCGGCATCGCTTGGTTGATTTTTGAGGGCCGCCTTCAGTTCGAGCACTTGCTGATCTCATCGATCCTTCAAGGCCTCGTCATGAACGCCATGATGCCGGCAAGGCAAGCGTTCACCAAAGACGTAGTGGGATTAGACCGGCTGACAAACGCCATCGCGCTCAGCACTTCAGGCATGAATACTGCGCGCCTTCTGCTACCTGGCCTAGCCGGCGGGATGGTGGCCGCGCTGGGCGGCGGCGATGGCAACATTGATCCCGCGAAGTGGGTCTACCTCACCATGGCGGGTCTCTACCTCTGGGCTGCGGTACTTATCGTATTTATTCGCGTCGAGGATAGAGCGTTCGATGACGACATCAGCGGCTCAATGATAGAGGACCTGTCGTCTGGATTTCGCTATGTCCTGCGAACGCCAATCATTGCCCTGTTACTGGGCTGCAATTTCCTCATGGTGTTCTTCAGCATGACCTACTTCATGTTGCTACCAGGTTTTGCCAAGGATGTATTGAAAGCAGGACCTGACGACCTTGGGCTCTTGATTTCACTTTCAGGGATTGGCTCGTTGCTTGGATCCCTGTACGTCGCTTCATTTGGCAATCGCCGCCGCGCGCGCATGCTCTTGATTGGCGCTCTCCTAATGGGTGTCAGCCTCTTGGGCTTCGCTTGGTCCACTCACTACTGGCTTTCCGTCGCCCTCCTAACGGTGGTGGGTTTTGGCCAGGCTTCTCGAATGTCTCTTTCCAACGTACTGATTCAATCTTACGTTGACGACGCATTTCGGGGACGCGTGATGAGCATTTACATGCTTGAAATGGCCTTGCTTTCAGTGAGCATTTACCCCATCAGCCTCTTTGCCGATACCTTCGGCCCCCAATGGGCAGTGGGACTCTCTGCCGCTGGACTCATCGTTCTGATCTCCGTGCTGTTTCGGATACCGCAATATCGCGATCTAGATTAATCTCTCTCGAACTGAGTTCGTGAAGTTAAGCACTATGCGACACCCGCTTTGGGAAAATCCGGAGGTGATTGGCATCGGCCGTTCACCCATGGGCGCGCATCTACGTGTCTACGGAAGTGAGAAATCTGCGAGGAACCAAGAGAGCGAGATCACGGCGCCTCTCGAGGGTGTATGGACTTTCGCCCTCTTCGATCATCCAAACCAAGTGCCGAGTGACTGGTTCGACCCGGAAGCTGCGCCAAAACACGCTCTCAGCGTCAGCGTGCCCCATCTTTGGACCATGGATGATCGAGTCTTTGATCAACCCATCTACACGAACGTGCGAATGCCCTTTCGCCACGAACCGCCGGCAATGCCAAAAAAGAATCCAACCGGCATTTACCATTGCCGGTTCAACGGCCAGGCGTTCGACGGCCGCACATTGATTTGCCTCGAGGGCGTCGAGAACGGGTTCGAGATTGCAATCAACGGCCATTGGATCGGCTTGAACAAAGATGCTCGATTGCCCGCCACATTCGAAATCACCGACCATGTGAGGCCAGGTGAAAACATTCTGGCACTTAAGGTCCTTCGGTTCAGTGACAGCAGCTATATCGAAGACCAGGATCAGTGGTGGCATGGGGGCATTCACCGCCCAATTACGATCCAGCGGCGCCCCAACGTTTACATCCGAGACGTCTTTGCAAGACCAGATTTTGACCCCACAAGCGGCAAGGGAACGCTCGGCGTCACAGTGACGCTCGACGCCGAAGACCGCGCCGCACTCCATCACCGCTGCACCTTACAAGTGCTAAACACGCGTGGGCGCGCACTGTTTCGTAAACCACCGACGGCATCGGTCGAAAAACAACAATTTACGCCCGTCACAGGGCGGGGCGCGCAAATTGAGCTCATGGGCGAACTCGGTGAGGTCGATGCGTGGACCGCAGAAACACCCAATCTCTATCAGTTACTTGTGACCCTATACGATGAACGCGATCATGTGCTCGAATGCGTTCGCCTTGCCATCGGATTCCGCCGTATTGAGATCGTCGCGCGTGAACTCCGCGTGAATGGTAAAGCCCCGCTGATTAAAGGTGTTAATCGCCACGATCACTCGCCCACCCAGGGCAAGATCATCGACGAGGCATTGATCCGACTTGATCTCGACACCATGAAACAACACAACATTAACGCCATCAGAACCAGCCACTATCCAAACTCATCAAGGTTTTATGAGTTATGCGATGAATATGGTTTTTACGTCATCGATGAGACCAACCTTGAAGCGCACCACCATTACGCGCAATTGGGCCGACAGTCTGCGTGGGCACCCGCCTTCGTCTCTCGGGTATCGAGGATGGTTGAGCGGGACAAGAATCACCCTTGTGTGATCGCCTGGAGCATGGGTAATGAAACTGGTTACGGCGCGAACGAAGCAGCCATGGCCAGTTGGGTAAGGACCTATGATCCCTCTCGACCGATTCACAATGAAAGTGCCATTTGTGAGCAAGGCATTGGCCGAGATTGGGATGGCAACGCCTTGGGCACGGACCTTGTTTGTCCCATGTATCCAAGTGTTGCCGACATCATCGAACACGCGACCAAGAGCACCGATCCTCGCCCGCTCATCATGTGCGAGTATGCGCATGCCATGGGCAATAGCGGGGGCAACCTCAAGGAATACTGGGAAGCTATTGAACGTCACCATGGCCTGCAGGGTGGTTTTGTTTGGGAGTGGCTTGATCACGGTCTTTTAGCCACTGCCAACGGGATTCCTTATTGGGCTTATGGGGGCGATTTTGGCGAGGACATCCACGATCTGAATTTCGTCTGCGATGGTCTGTGTTGGCCAGATCGGTCGCCTCACTCATCACTGCTCGAATTAAAAAAAGTGCTTCAGCCTGTGCACACTGACCTTGCTCCACGAGGTCTCCGCGTTACGAACAAGTTCACCTTTTTGAATCTCAGCCATCTTGCGTGTCGCTGGACGCTCATGGTCGAAGGTGAAGCGATTGGCCATGGCAACTGGGCGGTCCCTGATATCAATCCCGGCGAGACGAAGATCTTGCCCTGGGACAAAAAGTTTCAGGCAACGCGAAACACCGCGCTCGAGCAGTACTTGAAAGCCCACGCTGAGCGGCATGCGAGTCGGTCCGTGCAAACAATTGGGGCCGAGCAGCTCGAGTTATCGCTATTAGTTGAATTCGTCACTCGGCGCGAACAGCTGGGCCTGCCGAAAAATCATGTCCTCGCTTGGAACCAACATCCACTGAAGCCACTTTCCCTTAAACAACAGGCGCAACCCAGCCAATCACGGCGGCGAAAAAGCACAACGCAAGAGACCGAAGCCATTCAGCCGGTGATTGAACGCGGGCACCACCAAGACATCGTACGCCTCGGCGATTTTCAGTTTGGTTTTGACGCGAGCGGCCTGAGTCAGATTCACATTGGCGATACCTTGCTGGCCAAGAGCGGACCACGTCCCAATATTTGGCGAGCACCGATCGATAACGATGGCATCAAGGGTTGGACAGGTCCTCAAGCCAAAGCGCTCGATCGCTGGCGAGATCAGGGGCTGTTCGAAAGCGTATACGAGTGCCAGACATCTACGCTGAAGACCTCAGCAAATGGTGTCATTGCACAGTCCCGTGGAATCATCTCGACCCGAGCGGGGTCTATACGATATTCCAATGACATCGCCTTTCTACCAGACCATCGCATCACCTTTACCCATCGATTCCGAGTGCCCAAAGCACTGACCGACCTGCCTCGGCTGGGGGTTCGTTGGACACTGGATCAAGCCTTTGAGGCGCTCAAGTGGTTTGGCCATGGCCCTCACGAAACCTACTGCGATCGAAAGATGTCCGGACGGGCGTGCGTTCACGAAAGTACCGTCTCGAGCGAGTACGTGCCGTACATTCTGCCCCAGGAGCATGGCAACCATACGGATGTTCGTTGGCTCTCCCTAGCAAGCGACACCATAGAGGCCACGTTTAAAGCCGCTTCCCAGATGGAGGCAAGTGCCACCCGATACCCTCAAGAGCAGCTACTTCCGGCTTTTCACACCTATGAGCTCTCGCCGAGCGCCGAGGTCACGATCTGCCTCGATGTCATGCAGCGCGGTGTCGGAGGCGCAAGCTGCGGCCCTGATACGCTGCCCCAGTATCGCCTCGGGTATGGTGAATTCGAGCTGACGTATGATCTTGTCATCCGCCCAGGTCCTGTGCGCGCTCCAGCAGATTAAGGATCAAGACCCGCTAAACACCATCGACATTAAGGATCCCCCATGAGCAACGCTCCCTCAACAGACGCTAGGCCTCAAGAATCGGAAACGCAGATCGGTCTGCAAGAGGCCCTCGGATCCAAAGGGAACACATCTCACAACGTGAAAGTCTGGGACCTTCCCACTCGATTGTTCCATTGGCTATTGGTTGCAACACTTGGGGTCAGTGTCTACACGGGGTTGACAGGCGGATTCACCGAGATGGACATCCACATGACCTCGGGCGGCATCGCACTGGCGCTGATCAGCTTTCGGATTCTTTGGGGGTTTTTTGGCGGACACTACTCTCTATTTTCGTCGTTCTATCCAACGCCCAAGGCGCTTCGCGCCCATTTCAAAGCAAACCGCCCCGCGCCAGGCCACTCCCCTTTGGCAGGTCTTTCCATATTCGCGTTGCTCATCTGCATTGTGATCCAAGCAGGTACGGGGCTTTTTGCCAATGACGATATTTTCACCGAAGGTCCTCTCGCCCATTGGGTAACTTACGAAACATCGAGACGACTCACGGCCATCCACGAGACCAATCTGTGGGTTTTAGCGAGCCTCGTCGGCCTCCACCTTGGTGCCATTGCGGTTTACGAACTAAAAAAAGGCAGAAGGCTGATATTAGCGATGATCACGGGCAATGAATGGCATGAACAGCCGGGCTTGTCCGTCAGGGATTCGTGGCAAAAACGTTTACTCGCCATCGCCCTGTTTGCGATCACGAGCGCCTGCGTCTACGCATTTATTTACAGCTGAGCCACGCGGTCTGGCCGCAAGGTGGCCCGAAGGGCCCCTCGGCAGAAGCGATCCTCCGTCTGCCCGCGTGGCTTAAACACCTCAAGCAGCAAAGAGGTTAATGGATTTTAGCGACCCAGCCCCTTAGTCGTGGGGTGCGCGATAGTCGTCGTGACAGCCCTTACAGCTCTGTCCCAATGCCTGCATCGCGGGCCCAACCTGATCCATTTCACCTGAAGACGATGCTTCGTACATCTGATTTGCGGCTTTTACAAATCGATTCATTGCCTTCTCGAAACCAGCCGCATCAGTCCAAATCTCAGGCAATGACTCAGACGAGTCAGTAATGCTTCCCTCGGGGAAGACAGTGGGCATGATGCTCGCAACATCGGCCATTCCGCGCGCATGAATCGCCAAATTTTCAAAATGAACGCGGCCACGAAGAATCGCCACCATCGACGTCATGTGGCCTTTCGCGGAATTCATAATCCCTTCGCGGTACTTATATTCCGCTTCGCCATCGGCAAAAGCGGACGCGCCCAACGCCACCAACATCATTAAAATCACACCACGGTTCATACGCGCTCCTTGTTTAGATTTTGCAAGCCAACATAGGCCGTTTCAGTTTAACCCGCTCTGCGTCTTAGCCAAGCCCCTCTCGACAAATTAACGCCATTCTTGACCCACAAGGCTTACTTAGATTGTGGGTGATTCCAGATCTCAAACACCCGCCGTGATCAGCCCCTTTGGTGGATGCTGCGTTGGCCTTCTCGTCGCTTTTCGTTGCCTCTACTGCTTTTAATAACTGCTAGCAGCTAACTCGATCAGTCGACCGCCATCTGCCAAGGTCTAACATCGATCGAATTCCCCCGGCCTGTGCTCGTTCCTAGAGCCACAACACCTCGCCATTAACCCCAATCCAAGATGTGGGCACGATTCATTGCCTGTAAAAGCGGGCACTCAGCGGACTAGGATTTGTTCCTCACCCGATCAGATTTTTGCTTCGCCTATCAGATTTTTGTCTCAATTGATGGACCCGAGGCGCTCACCTGTGACTCGAGCCTTTTCGTCGGCATTCCGGTTATTGCTGCCGGCCCGCGACGGTGATTGCACACGGCATCCTGGGCCTCCGTTGACCCCGTGCCGACAGCCAAGTAACGTGCAGGCTCGCGCAGGAGAGATCAGTCCATGGCAGCCAAAAAATCTTTTCCATTTGAATCGACCCTCGAAAAGCTCGAAGCCATTGTGGAACAAATGGAGTCCGGCGATCTGACGCTGGAAGAATCTTTGCGCGCCTTCGAAGAAGGGATTCAGCTGACGCGAGCCTGCCAACAGGCGCTGACTGAGGCGCAACAACAAATCAATGTATTGATTGAGAAAAATGGCACCTTGGCCGCAGATCCGATGACCGACGCCAGCGATGAGTTCTGACTTCCTCACGCCCTTTCAAACGCGTATCGAAACCCAATTAACCTCGATTTTTGAAGCAACACCCGAGCCTGAACGACTGCTCGATGCCATGCGTTATGCCACGCTGGGGGGCGGAAAGCGGCTGCGCGCGGCACTCGTCTACATGAGTTGTGACGCCCTAGCGCTTGATGCGTCCTCTGGCGACAGCTCGGCTCAAGCAGTCGAATTGATTCACGCTTATTCCCTTGTACATGATGATCTGCCTGCCATGGATGACGATGACCTCCGTCGTGGTAAGCCAACCACCCACCGTCAGTTCGATGAGGCCACGGCGATTTTGGCCGGTGATGCCCTGCAATCCCTAGCCTTTCAAGTGTTAAGCGAGGATGAAAGCCTAACTCTTGAGGCTCGCATAGCTTTGATCAAAGCGCTCGCTCGAGCCGTTGGTGCCGACGGGATGGTCGGCGGTCAATCGCTCGACATGATGGCGGAAGGTCAGCGCCTCTCTCTTGAAGCGCTGACCCAGGTTCACGCCAAAAAGACCGGCGCTTTAATCCAATTCGCGGCCGTGGCACCCAGCATAATCGCGGGCCGCCATATTGAGGATCTACAAACATTCGGACGTTGTCTGGGCCTTGCCTTTCAAATTCAGGATGACATTTTGGATGCCGTAGGAACCGATGAGGCCCTCGGCAAGCAGACTGGCGCTGATCGGCGACAAGCGAAGTCGACCTACGTTGGTCTTTTGGGCCTTGAAGGTGCGAGATCCGCCCTCATCGAGACCACCGCGCGTGCCAGGGCAGCACTCACCGACGCGCAACTGCTGACAAGCGCCTTTGATCACTTAATTCAATTCGTCGCCGAGAGAGACCACTGAAATCGGTCAATTTGAAACCGATTACGGTAAACTGCGCCGTGATCCGGCTGTCTTAACGCGCATGTTTTACTCGATTCCCAGCGAACGCCCCAACACACCACTGCTCGATCGCGTGAGCGATCCAGCAGACCTCAGATCACTGTCTGCTCAAGAACTCTCCACCCTCGCTGGCGAACTACGCCACTACCTCCTTTACACCGTTGGAAAAACAGGCGGACACTTTGGCGCCGGTCTCGGCGTCATCGAACTCACATTGGCTTTGCATTATTGCCTCGAGACCCCAACCGATCACTTAGTTTGGGACGTCGGGCACCAGACTTACCCTCATAAAATTCTGACCGGTCGAAGAGAGCGGATGCATACGCTGAGACAAGCCGGAGGCCTTGCGCCCTTTCCTTTAAGAGAAGAAAGCCCCTACGACACCTTCGGCGTTGGTCATTCATCGACCTCGATTAGCGCAGCACTCGGAATGGCAATCGCCAAAGCAGCCAAAGGTGAACACTCTCGAACGGTCGCCATTATTGGCGACGGCGCGATGACTGCAGGTCTCGCGTTTGAGGCCCTCAATCACGCAGGCGCCACCAATGCCAACGTCCTGGTGATTTTGAACGACAACGCCATGTCCATTTCCGAGAATGTGGGCGGGCTGTCCCGATACTTCGCTCGCATTCTAAGCAGTCAGTTCTACTTAAACGTCCGCGAGAGCGGCAAACGCATGTTAAGTGGTCTGCCGAGTGCTAAGGCTTTCGCAAAGCGAACCGAGGAGCATATGAAGGGGATGGTCGTTCCCGGCACCTTGTTCGATGAACTCGGACTCAACTATATGGGGCCGATTGATGGCCATGATTTGCCCACGCTGGTCAACACCCTCAATAACATCAAGGATTTGAAGGGCCCCCAGTTCCTGCACGTTGTTACGCGCAAAGGCAAAGGCTACCTTCCCGCCGAAGAGTCTCCTATCGGCTCCCACTCGTTAACCAAGCTGGAGGCCACCAAGGGCCAGAACGAGAAGAAAAAGACTTACTCAAACATCTTTGGCGAATGGTTGATTCAGCAAGCGCAAGCGAGTGCTGTATTGATGGCGATTACACCTGCGATGCGAGAGGGTTCGGACCTTATCGCATTTTCTGAACAATTTCCGAATCGCTACTTTGATGTGGCAATTGCGGAACAACACGCCGTTACCCTCGCCGCAGGCCTCGCGTGTGAGGGGATGAAGCCGGTGGTCGCCATATACTCCACTTTCCTGCAACGGGCATACGATCAACTGATCCATGACGTCGCGCTGCAAGACCTCGATGTGTTGTTTGCAATCGATCGAGCGGGCTTACTTGAAGATGGTCCAACGCATTCTGGGGTCTTTGATTTGTCTTTCCTCAGGCCAATTCCCAACCTCATCGTCATGACCCCCTCGGATGAGCGAGAACTGCATCTCATGCTAACGACAGGCTACCAACACCCAGGGCCTGCAGCCGTGAGGTACCCAAGAGGCTCGGGCACAGGCACAGAGCCACCCGACACACTCGAGGTGATCCCTATCGGGAAGGCGCTGAATCGACGGCAGGGTCAGGATGTCGCCATTTTGGCCTTTGGCAGCATGGTCGCGCCGGCGTTACTCGCTGCCGAAACGCTCAATGCCACCGTCTACGATATGCGCTTTGTGAAGCCCTTAGATCTTTCGGTCATCGATTCAGTGGCCAAGTCCCATACGCTTTTGGTCACCGTTGAGGAAAATGCGGGCCAAGGCGGCGCGGGTTCAGCTGTGGGAGAGGCGCTTCATGATATGGGTCATGAGATCAAACTGCTCCGAATTGGGATTCCAGATATCTTTATTGATCCCGACAAACCGGATGCCATGCGAGCCCGATGCGCGCTCGATGCGTCTTCCATCGTCGACCGCGTGGAGCGTGTTAAGCACCCTCGTTAGATTGACCCAACCAATGGCCCATCTTTCCAGCCTTGGTATCTAGGTACCGAGCATTGTGGTCATTGCGACCTGTCTCAATGGGTAACCGCTCAGAGACTTCAACGCCCAGCTTGGTCAAAGCATTCACTTTTAGAGGGTTGTTCGTGAGTAACTGGATGGAGCGAACTTGGAGGTGAGCGAACATATTTCGACACACCGAGTAATCTCTCAAATCAGCATCGAACCCCAACCGCTCGTTAGCCTCAACCGTATCGGCGCCAGCATCCTGGAGCTGGTAAGCCCTGATTTTATTAATCAAGCCGATGCCACGACCCTCTTGACGGAGATAAAGGAGGACCCCCGTTCCGCATTCAGCGATGCGCTCCAACGCCAACTGTAACTGGGCGCCACAGTCACAGCGCTTGCTAAAAAGGCAGTCGCCTGTGAGACATTCGGAGTGCACTCGACAGATCACGTGCTCGCGCTGCCGCACATCACCGAGCGTCAGGGCAATATGTTCTTGCCCCGTATCCGGGTCTTCGAATCCATGCATCTCAAACGTTCCGAATTGGGTCGGAAGCTTACAAGAGGCCACGAATTGAACGGCCATAGGCGATCAACAGCAAAAATGAAACGCGGAGTGTAGCAGGGCCCAGAGACTTGAGGAAATCCCGGTCTTCCCCTGGCGCGCGTTAACCAAGCCTTGACTGGAGCCTTCTTAAGGGTGGGGCTATGATGTCGAGACATTTGTGCCCAGGCGCAATGTCAATTCTCAATGACCACTTCATGCTAAGGAGCCATGTCTATGTCCGATCTCACAGCCGTCGCAGACCGATTCGCCATTCAGGACGTGATGAGCAATTACGCCGCCGGCGTTGATGAACGAGATCTCGATCGCTATCGCGCTTGCTTTGCAGATGATGTGGTGATCGTTGGGTTTGGTGCTGAGCAGACCCAAGGCGCGGATCAATGGGTCAGCGAGGTCATCGGAAAGCTTGAGGCTTTTGGCGCAACACAGCACATGCTGGGACCCGTTTACGCTGAGATAAAAGGTGATCAGGCCAATGTCCGAACCGATGTTCAAGCTTTGCACTACATGGCGAACGATCCCGAAACAACCTTAACCCTCTGGGCAACCTATGTGACTGAGATGAGAAAAATCGAGGGCGCTTGGAAAATCAGCCGCCACGAGTTGGTGCGCCGGGGCACGAGGGTTCAAAAAGGTTAGCTTTGGGCAACTGATACATGACGCTCAGACGACGAAGTTACGAATGGCTGGAGGGCGGATTCGAGGGTCATTTTGGCAGTCGACTCACCTCCACGATCATCGTGGCGCTGATTGTTCTGAATACGCTCGCCGTCGTGTTCGAGTCGATGGCGGCGATCCATGAGACTTATCATGGGGCGTTTGCGCTCTTTGAAGCGGTGTCTATCGCCATTTTTACTCTGGAGTATTTAGCGAGAATCTGGGTTGCGCCTGAAGCGCCCACTTATCAGGGCACTGTGGCGGGGTCAGCGCGACGCCGATATATCACCACGCTACCTGCCTTAATCGACTTGGCCGCCATCCTGCCCGCTTACCTCGCGATGTTTTTCGCCGTCGATCTCCGCCTCCTACGACTTTTTAGACTGTTACGGCTTTTGAAACTCACCCACCACTTTCCGGGTTTGGCACTCTTTTTCTCTGTCATTAATCAGGAACTACGCACACTGCTATCCGCGTTGTTTACGATTCTAATTTTGATGCTCTTAGCCGCTAGCCTCATGTATGTTGCGGAGCATCAAGTTCAACCTGAGGTTTTTGGCAATATTCCCTCGGCTTTTTGGTGGGCAGTGGTGACCATGACCACTGTGGGATATGGAGATGTCCTGCCGATCACGTCCATCGGCAAACTCTTGGCCACCCTCATTATGTTGTTGGGCATCGGTGTCGTCGCCCTTCCCGCTGGTATTCTTGCGGCGCGATTCGGGGAAGAACTAAGAATCCGGCGCGAGACGCTGTCCCTTGAGGTCGCCAAAGCCATCAAGGATGGCCTGATCAATACTCCCGACATGCGGGACTTGATCCAGTCCCGTCACCAACTGGGTCTCTCCCAAAAACAACTCGAGCAACTGATCCATAACCATCAAGTCAGAACCGAGAAAACTCATTGTCCACATTGTGGCAAGCCCATCACTTGAAAAGCGCCGCATCAGATGGTGCCTCGTATCCGATTGGACGCATAACTTCAGCTGCCTAAAAATTTTATTTTTTATCTAAGACCCCTTCGACTTTTGAACGACACTCACCAAGCCAGAGCCCTCAGCTTATTGTAGAGCCCTCAGCCATAGAGAGCCCTAGGCCATAAAGAGCCTTCAGCCATAAAGAGCCTTCAGCCATAAAGAGCCTTCAGCCATAAAGAGCCTTCAGCCATAAAGAGCCTTCAGCCATAAAGAGCCTTCAGCCATAAAGAGCCTTCAGCCATAAAGAGCCTTTCCGTCAAATAAAGACCTTCCAGGTCAGCAAGGAGCCCTCTTTCGCATACGAAGCTCTACGGCCTGGCTACCGCACCAATCCTCGCGGAAGACCATCGGATTTACCCAACTGAGGCGCTTCGAAGATCGTGTTGCGCCGACGAGTTTCCTCTATGATCACGGGACTGAACAGGAGCCGGCTATGCACAATGCCCGAGAATTACCCATATCCCGAGGGACAGGTCGGGCGCAATTGATCAGGCACCGCGCCTTGTCCAAAGCCCGCCGAGTGCTCGTCATTTTGACGTTCTTTCTATCCGCCATCGTCACCAAGGAACCTTTCGCCATGACCCATGCCGATCTTTCGAGCCTGATTTCAAGCGGCGACGCGATCGCTATTCAGCGGGCACTGGCCGAAGGGTTGGTGTCCAGCGAGACCTTGACTGCGAGCTATCTGGACAGAATTAAACGGCATGACGGCGCCTACCGCTCCGTGCTTGCATTGAATCCGCACGCATTGGCAGATGCCCGAGCTGCAGATATCGCTCGCAGAAACGGTAGCCGCGCAGCCTTGCTTGGGCTCCCCGTTTTGATCAAAGACAATATCGAGACAAAAGAGCTACCAACCACTGCAGGCTCCCTCGCACTCAAGGACAATCGAACCGAACGCGACGCGCCGCTGATTCAACGATTGAGAGATGCCGGCGCGATCATCCTCGGTAAAACCAATCTCAGTGAGTGGGCTAACTTTCGCTCCGAGCGATCGTCATCTGGCTGGAGCGCCATCGGCGGCCAAACTCGAAACCCCTATGACATACAAAGAACTCCATGTGGGTCGAGCTCGGGCTCCGGTGCCGCGGTGGCTTCACGCTTCGCTCCCTTTGCGGTAGGAACAGAAACCAATGGGTCCATTGTCTGCCCAAGCCATGTCCAAGGCCTAGTGGGGTTTAAGCCAACTGTAGGTTTGGTGTCACAGCAACACATCGTTCCCATCTCAGCATCACAAGATACGGCCGGGCCGATGGCAGTCAACGTTGCCTCCGCCCGACTTTTGCTCCAAGGCATGGCCGATCAAGATCTAACCGTCAACCTTCCAACGCCAACTTCCAACATTCGCTTGGGCGTGATTTCGTCGGCGACGGGTTACCACGAAGGTGTTGATCTGACTTTTGGTAATGCCTTATCAAAGCTGAAAGCAGCCAACGTCCAGCTCGTTGAGGACCTCGCGCTCAAGCCGTCTTATGAAGAATTTTCAAACGACACTTACCTGGTTCTGCTCTGGGAATTCCGGGTTGGCCTCAATGCCTATCTGGCAGGGCTTCCGCGCCCAACACCCATTCGGACCCTCGAAGACCTCATTGCATTCAATCGGGCTCATGCCGATGAAGAACTTCTCTACTTTCCACAGGATATCTTGGAAAAGGCTGCTGCACTCACTGACGTCGATGAGCCTCGCTACCTTGCGGCAAGAGAGCGCGTTCAGAATGAAACGCGGCAAGCCATTCGAACGCTTCTGAGTGAGCATCAACTTGATGCCATCATCGCTCCTTCGGGGGGTCCGGCCTGGTCCATCGACCAAATCACGGGTGACCGATTCCTGGGTGGTTTCTCAACCTATGCTGCGGTGTCCGGCTTCCCTCACCTCACACTGCCGATGGGCCGAGTATTCCATTTGCCAGTCGGTTTGTCTGTTGTTGGTGAAGCCGGTAAAGATCTCGAGGTCCTCTCCATCGGGGAGGCCATTGAAGACATTCTGTCGATCAGCGTTGCGCCAGATTGGGTGTCTGAACATTCATAAGCGTCACGGTCTGTCACATGAGAGACAGCGTGGCGTCTTGAGGTCTGTTCATGATAGCTCTCAATCTATCTGTAGAGGCGAATCATGCGCCCGGGCGCTTAACAGACTATGCAACCGGTGGTGAAACCCTCAACGGGCTTTGACCAACCACTTATCTAGCGCGTTCGCAAACTTTTGCCGGTCTTGCTTCGACAAGACCGGGGGCTGCGACATTTCGATACCCGAGGCACGCATCGTATCCATGAAGTCGCGCATATTGAGACGCTCTTTAATGTTTTCGGGGGTAAAAAATGCGCCCCTAGGACTGAGTGCAACCGCACCCTTCTTGATCACGGCATCGGCTAGGGGAATGTCTTGAGTCACCACAAGGTCACCCATCTCGCATCGAGTTTCGATGGCGTCATCTGCAACATCAAATCCTTTTGGGACTTGAACAAACTCAATCCACTTGGAGGGTGGTCGCTTCAGCGGGTGGTTGGCCACCAACGTCACACGCATCATCGTGCGTTCAGCTGCGCGAAACAAAATGTCCTTGATGACATTTGGACAAGCGTCGGCATCAACCCAAATCTGCGTCATAAATGTTCCTTCCCAAGCCGCTTCAACCTTGGGACCCACAGAAGATAGCGGCGATCTCTTGGCAACAATGCAATGTCGCCTTGCTCAATCCTCAAGGCCCCTCTTATCTATCCGAAAGTCGCTCAATGTTGCGCCGGGGATCTGTTCGATTGACGCTCAATTTTACGTTTTAACAGCGACTCAACACGCGCGTGCATTCGTGCATCAAGCGGCCAAGTGACACACAGATAAAAAGCAAAAATAAATACCACCGTTGGGACCACGCCATACAGTGCACCCAACCACATGAGTTGATCGGCTGTATGTTCAACGCCTCGCGCGGTTTCGTACCCAACCCATGCCAGAATCGGCAAAGAAAGGCCGCCAAAAGACGCTGCGCATTTGGTCATAAAGCCCAAAATCGCGAAATAACTTGCCGGCCGGGCGGCACCAGATTTGATCGTATCCAGGTCCACGACATCTGCAAGCATCGCTCTGGGCAGGTACGCAAAAGCGCCAAAGCAGAAACCCTTTAAAGCAAACAGCACATAAAACTTCGTCATTTCTCCTTCGGACACAGTCAGCACGCCAATGGAGACACAGCCCACGAGCACCATCGCCGCAGCCAGTGAGTTGTGTTTTCCAAATCGTCTGGCGAGCAAATCCCAGAAGGGAATCGCGAGTAACCCCGCGCCAAAATAAAGTAATAACGCTCGGCCTACCGTGGGTAAACCGATGTAATCCTGAATAAACAGTAAGGACAGGGTGTTTCGGAAATTTTCTCCGCCCGCAATCAGCAATTCGATGAAGATCAACCGTGTGAAGAGCTTATTCTTCAGCATTCGGTTCGCGCCCTCACGAAGGGACACCTTAGGCGCATTGTAGGTTGGCACTTCGGGCACCTTCATGACCACAAGCAACGTTGCCAGAGGCACCAACACCACGACGAGAAGCGCGTGATTATGAAGGATAAAACTCGCCTCGTTTCGACCAAATAGCTCTTCGGAAAACAGAATAAGCATCGCTGATGCCATCAGCCCTGCAAGGACATACTTTTCTCTCGCTGACTGAATCAGCGTGCGAAAATGATAGTTGGAAGACAGTTCAAGTCCCCAGGCTGCATAAGGCAACCCGAATAGAGTCGAACAGGTTCGCATCATGAAAAAGAAGAATGCGAGATAAAAGACCGTCACACCCACGGCGGGGTTCAACAGCATCCAAACCGCAAACAGCCAAAAGGGGATACCCAAAAGAATCCAGGGTTTTCGCCGACCCCATCGCGTTTTCAGGCTATCACTGAAGTGACCCATGAGCGGATCAGTGAACGCGTCGAAGATGGCCGCCGCCATAATCACCATGCCGATCTGAGCCAGGCCGATGCCCATTTCAGTGGAATAAAGCCTGGGGATATAGGATCCCAGCGGATACCCTAGAATCGCTAACGGAAAGCCGATGGAGCCATAGATCCAGGCTGTACGACGAGTAACTTTGGGAAAGGCGGCGCCAGCGCTCGCCGTTTCTGATGCTTCCGCCACGGGCGCTACCATCTCGAACTGTCAGATCTGAACATCAAGACAGAAGACGCGAAAAAAGGCAACGACCCTCAGTCAGGGGGCATCAGTCCTCCAAGAGGATTTCTAATCCTAAATCGGCCGCAATTGCATCAAGCTTCTCTTCCAATAATCCAACATCCGTGTCCGGCGGCGTTAGGACTTCCGCTTCAGCGAAAAAAGTCAGATCCCCAGTCATTGGTGCTGGACCGACTTTTGTTTCGAGATCCACAAGATTGATTGCAGAGCGCCGAAGTTCTCGGGTCACCTCATCCAGGATCCCAGGCCGATCAGGCCCAATGATGCTCAAGGTAAATCGCCGCAATTGAGGATTATCTTGGAGCTCGCCTGCTGACTCGAGCTGAACCGTCATCCCTTCGAGCTGATCGAGTTTTTCACGCAGACTAGGGATCGCCTCCTCCGGAACCGAAATTCGAGCCACACCGGCAAACTTGCCCGCAAGCCGCGTCATACGACTCTCAAGCCAATTACCGCCCACCATCACCACGCAGTTCGCAGCGTCTTGAACCATGCCTGCACGATCTTCGCCCAAGAGCGTTAACACTAAATCGGTCTTCATTAAACTATCCTCATCCTTTGGCGAAAGGAAATCAGCGCTTAGTGATTCCACCAAGGTCGATCGGAATGCGCCCTTAAGTCTAGCTCGTGCGTCCAGGTCGATCGGTGCTGGTGAGCCAAGTGGAAGTAAGTTTCCGCAATCTCTTTCGGCAGCATCAAACCATCTTTATCGAGGCCCTTGGTTTGCCTGAGTTTTGCGAAACCTTCCTCGCCCAGCATTTTCCCGAGCGTATCCGGCGCATCGACCGCGCCATCTACAACGATGTGCGCCACATGGATGCCCAAAGCGGACAGTTCTGCATTTAAGCTCTGACACAACATGCGGCGGCCGCCCATTGCAGACGCATGCGAATGCTGACCTGCATTGCCTCTCATTGCGGCGGTGGCAGAGGTCACCAAAAAAGTGCCCTCGCCTCTCGCTGCCATGTGGGGCGCCACAGTTTTCGCTACACGAAAGAGCGCAAGGGTTGCCATTTGCCAGCCACGCGTAAAGTCTTTCACGCTCGTTTCTGACAGGGTTCGATGCCCGATCTGAGCGCCTAGGTTAAATACCACAACCCTAATCGGACCCACAGTTTTCTCGACCTCATCGACGAGATCTTCGATGACCTGGGGTTCAATCAGATTTGCCAAGTAGCCTGTTGCCAAACCCCCATCGCTTTGTATGCCAAGCACCAATTCATCGAGCCCGCTCTGATCACTGCGCCTGGTCAACACCGCGTGATAGCCGCCTCGAGCGAATCGAGCTGCGACCGACCCGCCGATACCGCGCCCCGCTCCGAGTACTAAACACACTGGCGCCATCATCAGTCCTCATCGGCCTGTTTCAGGCTACCAACTATTTCTTCTCGCTCTCAGCGCAAGAAAGACATCCCTTTCACTCGCCTCAGCCATCTCAAGGGTGGACTTAATCTCTTCGTTGTTCAGTCTGAAAAAGGTATTGAAAGACCGCTCGTCTCCGATGGTGGTCACCACTGGGCTAACGCCCGGATCAACATCCTTAACTCGATCTAGCCAGGTTTTGGCTGTGGTATTCGATGGCTCAAGTGACAAGGTAAAGGCAAGATTGTTTGCGAGATAATCATGTCCAGGGTAGATGGCCACATGATCAGGCAGCGTATGAAACTGCTGGGCGATGGTCTCATACAGGGCTTCCGGACTTCCACCATTGTGGCAGTTGCCAACTCCAGCGTTAAACAACGTATCCCCTGTAAACACCGCTTGGGGTTCGCCTCCTCTTGTGATCAGAAAACACAGGTGAGCATACGTATGCCCGGGGGTATCTAGCACCCGCAGCGCCTCTGTGTCTGAGAGCGCGATCGATTCTCCTGCCGTTAGCGCTCGAGTCAGCCCGGGGACTTTACCCTGACCATTTTCATGCGCCCAAACTTCACAGCCAAACTTTGCCACCAGTGCCTCATTCCCACGCGTGTGATCCCAATGTTCGTGGGTATTGATCACGGCTTTTAACGAAAGCCCTGCCGACGTCACGGCCTCAGCTGACGCATCTGCATCCCAGGGGTCCAGGACCAAAGCATCGCCATTATCCAGTGCAATCACATACGTGAAGTTGCGAAGGTCGTTGTAGGTATAGATTTGGTGGATATTCATAAATTGGACTGTATTTTTTCGAAACCCTACCTTGGCACTGTCATCCTTCTTTGACAACCAATGGCGCCGTCAGAGCGGCTAGGATTTCAAATTGAATGTTGTAAGACGTAGATCAAGAGTGCCGTAAGACCACCCGCCATCAAGTCATCCACCATAATGCCGAGACCCCCTTTTAAATGTCGATCCGCCCAGCTCAACGGCGGGGGCTTAGCGATATCAAAAAAGCGAAAGCACACAAAAGCAAATGCAATCCATGCCAAGGACGCCGGCACGAAAATCAGCGCAATCCAAATACCCACGATTTCATCCCAGACGACACACCCGGGATCCGAAAGTTTGAGCTCTTTAGCCGCATATTCACAAATGTACACGCCGAGCACAGAGCCAACGAAAATCAAACTTACCTTGATCAACATTGACGCATCAATCAAAGGCAGAAAGAGCGCAACGCCCACCAGACTGCCCATCGTGCCAGGACCTTTTCGCCACAATCCCGACCCAAAACCCAGTGCCAAGCACATGATGGGGTCACGAAGGGTTGCGAGTGAAGGTCTCATGAGAAGTGCCGATACCCGGGGAAGGCAAGCCAACTGGGCTCAGCCATCCCTGTAGGTAATCCATTAAATGTAATGCCCCGCTCACCCCTTACGGCGCCGATGCGGGTGAGGGGCAAGCCTGTCTCATGGGCGATGCAGGCAAGCGCTTCCCTTGCGTCAGCACTTGCGCTGAAGCAAAGCTCGTAGTCATCACCGCCCGTTAACATCAGACGCAATCGCTCCTCGTGGGAGGCAACCAAAGCTTCGAGAACAGAATCAGCAGCGATCAGATCAAGCTCAATGGTGGCACCGACGCCGCTCATCGATAACAGATGCATCAGATCAGCAAGCAAGCCATCGGAGACATCGATACCTGCGGTGGCGATTCCGTTCAGCTGCTGTCCAAGCATCAATCGAGCTTTGGGTGAACGATAAGCTTGCTTTGCAGTCTCCACAGCACTCGAACTTTCTGTATCGAGACTGACTTCTTGATCCAAGTAGAGCTGCAGCCCTAAGGCAGCTCGCCCTAACCAGCCACTGACGTAGAGATCATCACCCACGATCGCGCCGCCTCGAGTCATCGATTGACCCGCCTTCACTCGACCCATCACCGTCCAAGTGATCGACAGCATGGGGCCTTTCGTCAGGTTACCGCCCACGAGCGGTAGGTTTAAGCTCTGCAGCTCTGATCGTAATTGGTCCGAAAAGACTCTGAGCCATGTCGCATCTACAGACGGCAACACCAGGGCGCCTACAACCGCCCAGGGCTCAGCACCCATCGCGGCAAGGTCACTCGCTGCCGCGTTGAGAGTGCGATCTGCCACGAGTTCAGCTTCCGCTCCCTCGGGAAAATGAACCCCTTGAACAAAGGTATCGGTGGAAATGACCAGCTCAAACCCTTCGCCAACCTTGAGTTGCGCGCAATCATCACCGACACCGATGCGAACATGATCTCCAGCCCAATCACTCAAATGGGCGAAATAGGTTTCGATCACATCGAACTCAGAATGGCTCATGATCACCTCGACTGAGAGGTCTCCACACTTCGATACTGCTTAGCGAGCCGGTCTAAGATTGAGTTCACGTATTTGTGACCGCCCTCAGCACCAAACTCTGCAGCCAAATCGACGGCCTCTGATAGCACCACACGGTAGGGAATCTCGGGCTTCGAGGCGAGTTCGAAAGCGCCCAGCAAAAGCGTTGCTTGCTCGATCGCATCAATCGCTTCCGAATCGCGATCTAGGAGCGGTTCGATGGCTTCCCAGAGCGCGGTCCGATTGCGAGCAGCGCCCTCGACAAGTTCTGCAAAGTAAGCTGCATCCGCGCGTTTGAAGTCGTTATCCTCAAAAAATTCATCAATGATTTGCCTGACAGGCGCTTCGCTAAATCGCAATTGATAAAGGGCTTGAAGCGCAAAGCGGCGGGCGCGATGACGAGCTGCGGGAGAAGACTTCATCCCATTTTTCTGAGCAAACTGATCATTTCAATGGCTGTCAATGCAGCATCAGCGCCCTTATTTCCTGCCTTTGTGCCCGATCGCTCGATCGCCTGCTCGATCGTATCCGTAGTCAATAGGCCAAAAACGACCGGCTTTTTCGAATTGAGTGCAACCTGAGCAATACCGCTGGCAGCTTGACCCGCCACGTAATCGAAATGCGGCGTACCGCCTCGGATGACAGCGCCAAGAACAATGACTGCCTCACACGCATCTTGCTCAGCCGCTTTCTGCGCTGCGAGGGGGAGTTCAAAAGCCCCCGGGACTTTTACGACGGTGATTTGTTTCTCTTGAACCCCGTGGCGCCTTAGCGCATCCAGCGCGCCTTTCAGTAAGCTGTCCACGACAAACTCGTTGAATCGAGCGACCACAAGGGTGATCGATGCCGTGGTCGCGATTAAATCGCCTTCAATTACTCTGGTCATGCTTGAATTCCGACTCATTTTTGAAATCTAAGGCTGCTACTTCTGCTTCAACCGCTTTGACATCAGCGTCTATGCAGCTTCGCCCATGGGCTCAATTGGCCCTTTTGGCTTGATGATCAGACGCAGATCGGGCCCAAGCTGGCGCACCGATACGATCTCATGCTCTGCGAGGGCGCTCATGTTATCAATTTCCGGCCAGTGAAGTAACGACTTCCCCGGCCCCATCAACTTGGGCGCAAGATAGAGGATTAATTCATCCCAGAGCCCAGATTTGATTAAGCTGCCAGCCAGTGTAGGCCCACATTCGAACAACACTTCACTCATTTCTCGCGCTGCGCAGAGCTTCAACAAAGCCCCCAAATCGAGATAGCCAGATTCGTCGAGTGCGCAGACGATCCCTCGCTCGGCCGAGGCGGTCGCGCCATGGACAATCTCAGTCTTTGGATTGTTCCAGACCTTCGCGTCCAAGGGGGTGCGACCTTTGCTGTCAAGCACCCACACCGGTCGTGGCCGCATCAACCAATCCGGATCAAGGTGAGGCCCGATACTTGCATCTCTCACGGTCAGCGCTGGGTCATCTGTAAGAATCGTCCCAATGCCCGTGATCAACGCTGAACTTCTTGCTCGCCACTTTTGAACGTCCCGACGTGCCGCTGGACCCGTGATCCATCGGCTTTCACCATTCAAGAGTGACGTGCGACCATCCAAAGTGGCCGCGAGCTTAACGCGGACATAGGGCCGCCCGTACTGGTGCAAACTCACATGACCTGGGTTCAATCGTTGGGCGCCCTCTGGATCTGCGTCGCGCTCAACTTCGATGCCTGCCTGCTCAAGCATATCGAACCCTTGACCGCTATTTCGAGGATGAGGGTCCGTCATCGCAGCCACCACGCGCTTAACCCCGGCCGCAATCAGTGCCGCGGCACAGGACGGTGTTCGACCGTGATAACTGCAAGGCTCGAGCGTAACAAAGGCAGTTGCGCCTCTCGCGTCAGGGCCAGCTTGGGCAAGCGCTAGGGCCTCGGCATGGGGCTCGCCCGCCTTCACATGGAAGCCTTCACCTACAACGGATGATCCTTTTACTAAAACGCAGCCGACCCGAGGATTCGGGTCTGTGGTAAATAACCCCTTCTCAGCGAGCCGCAATGCTCGAGCCAGGAACTGTCGATCAAGGTTTTTTTGCACGGGCACCTGGCTTCCTCTTTTGGACTTTATTTCGGCCCATTGAATCGATTTCTCGCCTGAATTCCTCGAGATCCTGAAAACTTCGATAAACGGAAGCAAAACGCACATAGGCCACTTCGTCGAGTCGCCTTAATTCAGTCATCACCACTTCACCTAAATCTCGAGATTTGATTTCTGGCTCACCCGTGGACCGAAGCTCGCTCTTGATATGCGCCAACACAGTCTCAAGCTTCTCCGCGCTCACTGGACGCTTCTCGAGCGCCCGCATCAGACCCGATCTGAGCTTTTCCTCGTTGAAGGGCTCACGTACACCATCGCGCTTAATCACGCGAGGCATAATCAGCTCAGCCGACTCAAAAGACGTAAATCGCTCCCCGCAGGCGAGACACTCACGACGGCGCCGCACTTGATAGCCCTCCGCGACCAACCGCGAGTCATTCACTTTGGTCTCACTGTGCGCACAAAATGGGCAGTGCATATTGAAAGCTCCGATCGATAGGGTTGCTCAGTGTTAAAAGCAACTGATGCATTTTCACATAGATTGCTTAACCGACACACAACCAAGTCGAGGATAAAACGCCCCATATTTCGACGCGACGAGTGCTTTGCGTCACCAAGACTATGATTAAGGGTAAAATACAGCCGTAGGTTCAACGCGCCGGGAACAGATAAAAAGCACTAACGTGCTACGGGATTTGAGCCAAACAGCCCGCGGTCTTACGACAACCCATACTCAATACTCTGGAGGAAAAGTGGCCCAATACGTATTCACTATATAAGGTTAGTAGATAACGTATTGTTTTTTAACTATTTTTTATCATTTACATAGTTAGACTAAAATTATACTATCTATGTAAATTCAATAAGTTACCTTCAAAGTTTGACTAAAAGTTCTACTAAAATTACTGACGAAAAGATCGCGGATCTGATTCGAGGGAAACTTGCTCTCATACGTCGTAGTTGGAGTCGCAAAGACGGATCGACCACCACGGTTTATCGTGCTCGCCTATGGCAATCCAAGGTCAAGCGTTACACAGTCATTACTCTAGACGCGGACAACCTAGATAGCGCTCGTCAGGAATCCTATTCGCTCTGGTCTCAACACGCTGCTGACATAGAAGAAGGTCGAGATGTAGGTTCGGTTCATCGAAAACTGAACTTTTTTATAGAAGAATTTCTACAGTTTCAGGATCAAAGAGCGAAAGACGGTCAGATAACGTCTAAAAGGGTTGACGTTATTCGCCACTCGATCGCCTCCCTTAAACGATTCTATGAGGTCGAAGGTCGACCTTCGCTGGATGAATTGGCGAGAAAATACACGGTCAAGTGGCACAATTGGCGGGGGAAAGAAAAGGTAAAGATCACCGGAAAACCGCTGTCAGCACGATTCAGGAACAATGAACTTAATACTCACAAACAATTTTTCCGGTGGTGCGCTGATATGCGGTACTCATCCATCATCCCAAACCTTGAAAGTCTTAAAGTAAAACGCACAAACGAACCCTTTCCCAAGGCGTTCTACTCAAAGTTACTCGCTGTTTCGCGCAAAGAGGTTCAAGACGCTCGTGATAAGCGCATCCGTTGGGAGTTGATGAATTACCGGTACGTGATTTTGCTTATGAGCGGAATTGGTTGTCGTGTCACTGAAACCCGACAACTCCGGTGGAGCGATATAAGCACCCGGGGAGATAAGACTTTTATTTATCTCCACGGAAAGGACAAAGAGCGAACTGTCAGATTACCAGACAGGGTCTACGGTCACTTGATGGACTTAAGGAAGTTCAAGGAAGCAAATTGGTCCAACTACAATTCTTCTGACTATCCATTCGTATTCAATGCATATAGGTCTCCCACCCCTTCCAACTACTACTCGCCCGACGTTAGAAGACGCTGGATGGAAAAGGCAGGCATGAAGAACAGCGCGGAATATGAACTGGTTTGCTTTCGTCACAAATTCATTACGGAAGCACTAAATTCAGGTGCTCACTCACTGACCGTCGCCAAGTATTGCGGCACATCCCAAAGGATGATCGAGCAAACATATG
>Ga0181578_10001070_pt1 | contig 26296 bp, 19 predicted proteins | sample 071ome_21_FD_148659 | JGI IMG/M metagenome (GOLD analysis project Ga0181578, IMG submission 148659) | Coastal salt marsh microbial communities from the Groves Creek Marsh, Skidaway Island, Georgia - 071401CT metaG (spades assembly) | ecosystem: Environmental > Aquatic > Marine > Intertidal zone... | reverse complement strand
AGGTCAACGACAACCCGAACATCGATGCTGATGTCGAAGATATTATCGAAGGCGAGCGGCTATATGACCGCCTCGCCGAGGATCTGGCGCGACGCATCGAGGCCGAACGTAGTCATTTGGCACTGGTCGCCAGCAAATGAATATGCTCTGATGTGGGAGCAAGATCGACCCGAGATTCCCCATGCGTCATCTGATTATTTCCGTCTCAATCTCTATCTGGCTCGCTGCACCACTAGCATTTTCCGCTGAAAACGTATTTCTCATTACGCTCGACGGACTGCGTTGGCAGGAGTTATTCACGGGGGCAAACGCCGAACTGATGGGTGACGAAAAATTTGTCCGGTCACCCGACGCGCTCGCCGAAAAATTTTGGCGCGAAACCCCCTCGCAGCGGCGCCATGCGCTTATGCCCTTTATGTGGAGCACTGTCGTTGACTCCGGCGTGATCTATGGCAACCGGGCTCTGGGCAGCCGTGTTGAAGTCAAAAACAGTGAGTGGTTTTCCTACCCCGGATACAACGAAATATTGACTGGCGCGGTAGATCCCGAAATCACCAGTAACGCCAAGATCCCCAATCGCAACACCACCGTGCTTGAATGGATTAACCAGCAGCCCGGATTTGAAGGCCAAGTCGCGGCATTTGGATCATGGGACGTCTTTCCCTACATTATTAATGAGGCGCGCAGTGGGGTGCCGGTCAATGCCGGTTTCGATGCCGCCGACCCGCCCAGAAGCGCGCGCGAGGCCTGGCTCAATACCATTCAATCCCAGACACCCTCTCCCTGGAGCAGCGTCAGGCTGGATGTCTTTACCCACCAGTATGCGCTCGAGTACCTCACGCACTCCAACCCACGCCTGCTCTATATCGCCTATGGTGAAACCGACGACTTTGCGCACGAAGGCGAATATGACCATTACCTCGAATCGGCGCAGCGAGCGGACCAGTTCATTGCGGATCTTTGGCGGTTTGCGCAGAGCGACGCTCGATATCGGGATCGCACGACCTTTGTGATTACCACTGATCACGGCAGAGGCAGTGGCGCGCAGTGGACTGATCATGAAGCGGGCGTGGATGGCGCGGATCAAATCTGGATCGCTCTACTGGGCGCCGGCATTAGCGCGCAGGGCGAGATGAGCCATGCACCACCACTGAAGCAGGATCAGATTGCAGCCACGGTGGCTGTGCTGTTGGGTCTCGATTATGCGGCCGATCGCACCGTTGGCGCGCCCATCCCGCTGACCGTGCCGTAAGCACCGACCAGCAAAATCACGTCCACACCTGGCTAAGTCGCGACTCCTGCCTCTCGCAATAGCGCCTCAAGAGGCGCCAGATGAGGCCGATAGTGCTCCCACAGACCCAGCGCGTCGCGATAGATGGGTTGGCGCACCTGCTCGGAGCTCGCAGTCCGCACGGCGCGATCCTTCTCGTGGTAGCGCAAACAGCCCTCCTCGAACTCTAGATTTGCGTGAGCCAGCAGCTGTCGCACCTGAGTATCGAGATCCTCGACGACATCCTCATACTGCACCGTCAACAGGCCCTGAGGAAAAACGTGATGCCAGTGCGTCATCAGGCGAAGGTAATCCACGTAGTAGCGGCCGATATCCTCGAGCGAATAAGTGAACTCCTGACCGCGCGCGAATAACTGCTTGAAATTAGCGAAGCAGGCCGCCATCGGATGACGGCGCGCATCGATAATTGTGGCGTTAGGTAGGATGGCCTTGATCAGCGCAACGTGCTCCCAGTTATTGGGGAGCTTATCGATGAACCGCGACTTACCCGTTCGGTACTGCGCTACCAAATCCAGATACTGTTGACCTCTGGCTACGCGCTCCTCAGCCGAGAGTTCGTTGAGGATGCGCGGATAAAGCGGCTCGTCACCGCGCTCCCGCCCAGCCACCATCTCACCAATGATTCTGCCAATGAAAGGCAGCTCAGCCGTCGCCTCGACCCGCGAGTGGCTCGCCAGTATCTGCTCGAGTAATGTCGAGCCAGCCCTGGGTAAACCCACAACAAAAATGGCTTCATCCGAGGAGTGGCCACGCTCGCTCCATAATTCCGGGCCGCAGCACTCGATCAGCCGATCCACTCGGCTTGAAGTCTTGTCAGCATCGTAGCCGCTGAATTGCCGCTTTATCGAGTTTCCCTCGGCATACGCGTTAAACGATCCGTCAAATTCTTGACGATCCTCGAGCGCTTTGCCGATCGCGAACGCGAGATGAAATTTATCCTCGCTGGGCGTCGTCAGCGCGCTGTACTGCGCCTGCATATCGGCTACTTGGTCATCATCGAATCGGAATGTCTTGAGGTTGGCTAGGCTCCAGTACGCCTCACCCGCCGACGGCGCGGATTGAATAGCACGGAGATAAATTGCGATGGCTTCCTCGCCTTTCCCGCCATAGCGCAGTGAATGCCCGTAGCTTGTGAGAATTCGTTCGTTATCCGGGGCCTGCTCGAGCGCCTTGGCGAACTCACCATGAGCGATCTCAAACTGACCGGCCATGGACAGCGTAGTGGCGTACTGAACCTGATGCGCGAGATTCTTTGGCTGCTCTTTTCTCAGCGTTGCATTTTCGCTGAGCGCCTCGTCGAATCGCTGGTACCTCGACAACGCCGTCACATAATTGGCGCGCGCGACGTGAAAGCCGGGCGCTAATTCAAGGCAACGCTCCAATAACGCAATGGCGTCGCTAATCGACCCAATCGCAATACCCACTTCCGCCAGCAGTCGAATAGCGTCGACGTCATGCGGTCGGCGCTTCAGATACTCCCGACAGATACCTTCAGCAACGCCGAGGCGCCCCTGACCCACCAACTCAATCGCCTTGTGCAATAGCGGATCCAGCTCCTTGTTGCCCATGGCATTGCGATAAGCCTCGGCGGCACCCACGTCGTCACCCTCGGCCGCGCGGATCTCATAAAGATCTCGCCAGGCAGGCGCCAACTTAGGATTAATTGCGACGGCTTGCTCTATAGCGCGCCGCGCTTCACTGAGCCGACCCATGCCCTGCATAGCTAGACCCAATTCGTGGTGCGCAATATCGAGCGAAGGCTCCACGCTGAGAATCCGCCGCAACAACGGCTCCGCACCGGCGTAATCCCCCGAGCGGCGCAACGCGAAGCCGTGCAGCATGATCAGCCGCGTATCATCGGGCGCTTGCTTCAACCCCTCTGCGCAAAGGTCACGTGCGCGTACGGGCTCGTGATTGCGCAGGGCTTCGCGGGCTTGTTCAAACAGTGTCTCGACTGAAGGCATGTCTTTGTAAAGGTGTGCGCGTTGAACCGACATTGGCCATGGGAGTATGGGGTGCATACCCCACCAAAGCAAAGGGCGCCTATGCAGGCGCCCTTTCCAGTGTTACCCGTGTTTTTAGGTCAGAAGCGCTGCTGCCATCTGACGCCAAACGTGCGGGGCTGATTGATGGTGATTCGCTCATCCCAGTTGACGTCGTTGATCCAGATGTCAGCACGCTCATCCGTCGCGTTCTGAACATAGAGCTCTGCGCTCCAGTTCTCTCGCTCAAGACCAACAGAAGCATTGACAATATCGTAGGCATCTTGCTTCTGGCGGAAGCCACCGAACAAATCGTTGTAGGAATCGCCGGTGTACATGTAAGCGGCTTGAACAAACCACTCATTGGCGAAGCCGTATCGAGTTGACAGATTCCATTTGACCTCTGGCACACGGGGCAACCGGCTACCCGAAGGGGCGTCGGGCTGTGGACTGCTCGGGCTACGTCGGTAATCTTCGGTCAACTCAGCGCTGAGGAAGCTCGCCGCGCCACTTAGCGTCCAGTTGTCGGTAATCAGAGAGGTGAAATCGAACTCGACGCCGTTACTCTCAGCTTTACCCACGTTGAACGTCAGGGTAATGGGGGATATCGAGGTATCCAAGCGCGACAATTGGAAATCATCCCATTCCTGCCAGAACGCCGCTGCGTTCAAACGCAGTCGACCATCAAGCAGCGTCGACTTGAAGCCCACTTCGTAGGCCGTGAGGATATCGGATTCAAAGGCGCAGCCAATGTTCACGTTCCCCTGGCCACCGAGGCCGTCTGGAATGCGCGTTTCGCAGAAACGGTTCAAGCCGCCGGGTCGGTAACCCTCACCCCAAGTGGTGTAGAGCAGGATATCGTCGCTCATTTGCCACTCAAGGCTGGCGCGGTAGACCTCATCTTTAGCCGAAGTGGTGCGGCCAACAGAGGCGCAATTGGCGCCATAGTTACTTTCAGGTCGGTCACCCTGCGGGCCAAAACCACCGCAGGGCCACCAGATAGTGCCCGAGAAGCCGTCCAGCGTACTATCGTAATCAAACTGACGCGCGCTTCCCGTGATGGTTATGCGCTCTGTAATGTCAAAAGACACCTCGCCGAAGATCGAGGATTCCTCGTAGGTTCTGCCGAAATCCGTCGTCCAGTAGATATCTGGGGCATCAACCGCTGCCTGAGGTGTCTCGGCCAGACCCAACACGTGCCACTCGGTATCGGCGGTATCCTCAACATCAACATTGTAATAGCCAACCATGTATCGGAATCGCTTTTCAGGGTTGGAGAGATAACGCACTTCGAAGGTGGTTCGATCCTGCTCATAGACGGCAGTGTACTGCTGACGCGGGTCACCGCAGGTGCCAAAGTAGCTCACGTAGCAGTTGTAGTAAGGCTCGACGTAACCCGAGGCGATATCCTGATCGCTGTAGAGAGAATAGTCGTTCCAGACCTCACCCTCGCGATCAAGCTTTGCCGCCGTTGCCATCAACGTGCCGCCAAATAACTCGCCCTCGATTTTCCCTGAGAACTGCGTCCACTTGTCGTCCATCCACTCGGGGAGGAGGAGCATTACCTGTAGGTCACCCACTGTTGGGTCATGGTCCCACACACCCTCTCTTTCCAGATCCTGCATCATGGCGGTGGCGGTGAAGGTCCAGCTGTCATTCAGGTCAACGCGTAGCGATGCTCGCCCGCCATAGGTCGTTGCCTCGTTGAAGTTTTCCTCTACCACATCGTTGTTGGTCACGGTGACGTCCGCGGCGATGGCACGCAGCGGGCTGTCTTCGGGCAGTCCCGCGCGAATATTGCTACGGCTGAAGGTATGGCTGCCCGCTACGTTATCGATGTAGCCGCCATCGCGCTTATAAAAACCCATCAGTCGGACGGCAGCACGTTCACCAATGGGGAGGTTTACAAAACCTTCACCGCGGTAGCTCATGTCTCCGCTCTTAGGCTGGCTTCCATCCAAGCTATAGCCTCCGGAGAACTCACCGATCTCAGGGGCATTCGTGATGATGCGGATTGCACCCGACTGCGCGTTAGCGCCAAAGGTCGTCCCCTGAGGTCCCGCCAACACCTCAATCCGGTTGACGTCATAGATATGCGGGTTTAGGTAAGCACCCACCAAGGTGACTGGCTGCTCATCCAGATAAACCGCGACTGCAGGGTTGGCACCCAGCAAGCTCTCGCCACCGCTAGAAATGCCGCGGATATAGATACTACCGGTGCTTGGCCCTAACGAGATGAAGCCAACGTTGGGAAGCATCATTAAATAATCTTCCATGTCGGTGATATTGAGATCCGTGAGTTGGGCCTCACCCATCACGGTCACGGACATCGGGATGTCCTGAACACTCTCGGCACGCTTGGTCGCGGTCACGAGAACCTCTTCGAGGCCCTGTGATAGCGCGGGCGCGCTGAGCGACATGGCACCTACCACACCACAGGCAGCAGAAACCGCGACCGCGAGGGGCCTACGAATCTGCTGGCGCTGGAGTAGTGGGGAAACAAGTGGCTGTTCTGTATTTTTCATGCGTTGTTATCCTCTTGAAAACGCGCTCAATGGATTGAGTTTGTCTTTAAATTGCACCCCTTGCGGCACCCTGCTAAATCGCCGTGACACGCAGCCAGATTCCGCATTGCAATGCCCTGTTTTACCCCAAGAAAGTGACTGGAGGCAATCTTTAATTGCCCGCTACCGTGCGCCCCAACTTGGTGCTTCGAGGGCAACTCAGAAAACGGGGTGGATCGACGGGCTCAGTCACGGCCCGCGAGGCGCCGAAAAATTCATAAAATATTGATTTTTTATATATTTAATAAAGCGCCGGCAGCGCCGAGCCATCGGGGTCGCCTGTCGCCTAGGGCGCACGCGAGCTTCTATCAGGGTGATTGGTCAAACCGATCACCCCGGCGGATCCGTATCCGCGCTCGGATCGGGGTGATTGGCAAATCGTATGCTGCGGATCACACTGTCGCGCGGGCAGATAACACTCTGGCTCCCATTGCATACAACGACTAACCGCTGCGCTTGCCTCTCTGCGCGGCACAGGATGCGCTATGAACATTGTTGAACCCGCGAGAGAGATCCCCGTTATCCACGAGACCGAAGTGCTGGTGGTGGGCTCCGGCCCGGGAGGGCTCGCGGCGGCTCTCGGTGCCGCGCGCGCAGGCGCGTCCGTCACGCTGCTTGAGCGCTTTGGTTGCTTCGGCGGCAACATTACCGCGGTCGGCGTTGAGGGATTTGCCTGGTATCGGCACGAGAAAACCGTTGACTCCGAGGGGGTAGGCATCGAATTCGAAGAGCGCGCCAAATCCATGGGCGCTGCGGTCAAAGAACCCCAGTCAGATAGTCATGCCATCGATGGCGAAGCATTCAAGTGGGTCGCCGATACGCTGGTGGAGGAGGCAGGGATTACGCCGATGCTGCACCGGATGTTTGTCGCCCCCATCATGGAGGGCGATACGATCAAGGGCGTCATTGTCGAGAGCAAAGCCGGGAGAGAGGCCATTCTTGCCCAGCGCGTCGTTGACGCTACCGGAGACGCCGACGTGGCCCACCGCGCGGGCGCCCTCACCATCAAGCAAGCCAAGGAAGACATGATCGGCGCATCGGTCATGTTCTCGATGTCCGGCGTCAACAAATCGCGCTTTATTGAGCACGTCAAAGCCGACCCACAAACCTATCGGGATTGGGCCTATGGACAATGGACAGTCGAAACCACGGGCAAAGAGGACGAGATGTTCTCTCCGTTTCTGCGCAAACCTTTTGAGCGAGCCCGCGAAGCGGGTTTGATCCCTAAGCATCTCGACACCATCGCCGGCACCTGGGGCGCGCTTTATGACAGCGGTGATCTCACCTACCTTAACCTCGTGCACTTACTGGGTTACGACGGCACCGACCCCGACGACCTCACCCGGGGCGAGATGGAGGGCCGCAAGCAGGCCATGCTGGCGATAGAGGCGCTCAAGCGCTACACGCCCGGCTGCGAGGGCGCCAAGCTGCGCAACTTCGGCATGACGCTGGGCATCCGCGACACGCGAAAAATCGACGCGCACTACAACATGACCGAAACCGACGTGCGCGACCAGGGCCGATTTGAAGACAGCATCGGCATCTTCCCCGAATTCATCGATGGCTACGGCATTCTGATTTTGCCCACCACCGGCCGATACTTTCAGGTCCCTTATCGCACGCTACTACCCAAAGGTGTTAAGAATCTGATTTGCGCGGGGAGAATCACGGGTGGCGATCGGGTGAGCCACGCTGCTACCCGCAATATGATGTGTTGCACCGTGACCGGCCAAGGTGCCGGCGTTGCCGCGGCGATCGCGGCGCAGCAGGACCTCGAGTTCGAGGCGCTGGATATTGAGCAACTTCAGGTGGCGTTACGTAAACAGGACGTGCGACTCCACTGAGGCGGCGCAGTGAATTCGCGCAGAGTGGCTAGGGCGATGCGAAGAGCGCGCTGGGCAAAAGAGGGTTACAGCGACACCGTAATGCGATCAGCGTCGCACAGCTTACTATCCATGGGGCACACATGAAGGGCACTCATGAACACTAACAACACACGATCAACGGTCACGTCGATCGACGACATTGGCCTGCGATTAAAGCTCGATGGGTTTGCCGTGGCAGCTGACTTGTGCGACGCGAGCACGGTGACGCACCTCCTCGATGTGTCGCAGCGCCGCAGCCGGGAAATCACAGAGGCACTGGGCACTCAGGCGATCGGCATTGGCAGCGCGGCCGGATTTTTCGAAGTCGTTCAGCGTTCACCTGGCCGCTGGGATATTCCCATCTCACCGTCGGAGTTCGGTGTCGATGACCCGTCACTGCCCTGGTGGCCGCTGGTGACCGACATTCTGGGCCACGATGCGGAACACGCTTTCAGCGGGGTGGTGTATTCGGATCCGGGTAGCCCCGCCCAGTGCTGGCATATTGATTCGCCGCACGTGGCTGCCGAGCATCGACCGCCTCATGCACTCAACATCATGGTCGCGCTCCACGATATACCACTGGCGATGGGGCCTACTGAATTTGCGAGCGGCTCGCACCGGCTCACCAATCACCTGCGCAATCCGGGACTCGTCCGCGACAAGCTGGTCTACCAACATGAGACAACCTGCCCGGAACAGTTAGTCGTAGGAACACAGGAAAACCTGCCCGAACAGATTTCCTATCCGCTGAGCGCGGGCGCATGCCTCATATTTGACGATCGTATTTTGCACCGCGGGCTGGGTAACAATTCCGGCAGCCGTCGCAGCATCGCCTACTTCAGCTATCGCCAGTCAGGTTACGCGGAGAACACCCACTTCGAATCGCAACGCTCGATCTACGCAACCACAACTTGATCACCTGCCCCACCTGGCGCCGCAACGGATTGACTTCATCTTCTCCCTCGACACAGACTGCGGCTATTCCCGTCCTGCGTTTTGAGTTGGCCATGAAGAAAAATCGCTTATTACTCTGCCTGTGGCTTCTCACTGCAGCGCTGCAGGGTAGTGCGTCAGCAGACATCGATCCCGGCGCTGCCGGCTTTTCTGGTGACCGACTCGCCAGACTCTCCCAATTTGTCGATCGCGAGATTGACGAGGGCAGGCTCATCGGCGCGGTCACCCTCGTCGCCCGACACGGGCAAATCGTGCACTTCGAGTCTGCAGGTCGCTATGGGCTCGACGATGATCGGCCCATGGATAACGATGCCCTGTTCCGAATCTATTCGATGACCAAGCCGATCACCACGGTAGCGGCGATGATGCTCTACGAAGAAGGCGCGTTCCATCTGGGTGACCCCGTCGCCAAATACCTCCCGGAGCTCGCGGGGATGTCATTGATGATCGACGGCGAGACGGTGGCGCCCAAGGCACCCATGACCATCGAGCAACTGATGACGCACTCCGCGGGGCTCACCAACGGCTGGCACGTTGAACACCCGGTGGAGCGCGCCTATCGAGACGCTACGCTATACCAGAGCCCAGACTTGGATGCGTTTATCGACAAGCTAGCCACCCTCCCACTGCGTTTCGAACCAGGCACCCGCTATCACTACAGCGTGGCAACCGATGTTTTGGGTGCGCTCATCGAGCGCCTGAGCGGTCAGACGCTGGCGCAGTTTTTTCAGGAGCGCATTTTCGAGCCGCTAAATATGAATGATACGTTTTTTAATGTGCCGTCAGAAAAAGTGCACCGACTGGCACAAAACCATCTCTGGAGCGCCGAGAATCAGCAAATCGTCCCAGTGCCAGACGGACTGATACCCCCGCCCTATGGCGTGACGCTATTCTCGGGGGGCGGCGGCCTGGTCTCCACAGCCCGAGACTATTGGCGATTCTGCGAGATGCTGCGCAGTGGCGGCAGTCTCGATGGTGTTCGGATACTGGGACCCAAAACCGTGCAAGCCATGACCATGGCCCGCCTCACACCTGAGGTGAGAGACAACGGCGCGACAGAATACCCAGCGTCACATCTTTACCCGGGGCAGTCTTTTGGTCTGGGCTTCGGCGTGATTACTGACCCGGCGCAATCACAGGTCATCTCGTCGAAGGGCGAGTATTCCTGGGGTGGCATCGCCAATACCAAATTCTGGATTGATCCCCAAGAAGATCTCATCGTCATCTTTATGGCGCAGATCATGGGCGCTCCGTTCAGCGATCAGCATCGCTTCGACCTCAAAGTGGCGACCTATCAGGCCCTCACCAGGCTGGGGCCGTCACAGGGAAAGTGACGACAGCGCTGCCCGACGCATAAAAACCAAACAATAGACCGCTGCATAAATGCCGACCACCGTCAGACCGACCCACTCGATCTTGAAGGGCGTGAACTGGAAGGCGAGTACCAGGGCAAACAGGATCAACCAGTTCGCCACGATGTAACGGCCCGTACCCAACCGCTCTACCGTGAGACCCAAATTCTGCGTGTAGAGCCGGGTGAGAGAGTCGAGCGAATTCACCACAAACAAAATGCCGATGCCCATCATCGCCCAACTCATCAGACCTGCGATGGAGACTCCGTTGGCGAAATACCAATACAACACCGAGAACCAGAGCGCGATGGGAATAGAGGGCACCACCAATAACAAGACGAGTAATTGCCCCGTGCTGATACCCCCTACAAAACGCGATACGAACTGACCAATCATGATGCTCCAGGCAAACCACCAGAACAGATAAAAGGCGTGGTAATCGTTGACCGGCAATACAAACTGATCGAGCTGACCAAAGTAATCACCCAACAACGCGGCTGACGCCAACAGCCCTGCCCCGCCCATATCCGAGGCCAAAAATGCACCACCAATCAAGGCAAAAAACAGGGCGCTTGAAATCAAACTCAGCACTTTCACAAAGCGAATTTGCGTACTGGAAATCACCGCCACCAACACGGTTGCAGCAACCAGTGCAAATCGCACCGGGTCGGGAATACCTGCTATGTAATCGGGGAGATAGTGTAAAAACAAATATCCGGTGAACGCGCAAGTCCCCACGATGGTGAGGTTATTAACCACCTTAATGAGGGGGAGTTCAAACAGTTGTAGTTTCGGCTCGACGACGCAAAAGTAGAAGGTCGTAAGAAAGTAAAAGCCCCATACGAGGAACCCCCAAAAACCGAATTCAATAGCGAGGGGGTTGGCAAAGGCGTAGTCAGGCTCGGTCGCGAACATTTCAAAATCCACCATCGGGAACATGATCAGCCCCACGTCGAGCCCCGAGGTAAAGAGAATGGCCATAAACGTGACCAGGGGAATCGGTGTCGCGCCGCTGATTCGCAACTTCCGGTAACGGATGACGATAAACACCGAAGTCAATAACGTGATAACAATCGCAGCGGACAAAATGGCTTTCATCGCAAACCTCGATTCAGATTAAACGCGCAGGGCCCGGGGGTATCGGTCTGACGGGATCACCCTCTCTCTGCCGAGTGCGCCACTCGGGCGCGCTCCAAACCGCAACGTCTTCTTTCAAGGGCTCTCTACCCAAAATTAAATCAGCCGCGCGTTCGGCAACCATGATCGTGGGCGCATTAAGATTGCCGTTGGGAATAGTGGGAAAGATAGAGGAATCCACTACCCGGACTCCGCGCAATCCACGCACCCGGCACTGTGGGTCGACCACGGCCTGCTCATCGTCCTCGGCACCCATGCGACAGGTACAGGAGGGATGATAGGCCGTCTCAACATTCTGGCGAACCCACGCATCAACCGCCGCATCATCCGATAGATCAATGCCCGGTTGAATCTCCTCGGCTCGGTATGTATCCAACGCCGGCTGCTGAAGAATTTCTCGCGTTAGCCGCAGGCAATTCCGCCAGTCCGCCAAATCCTTCTCTGTTGACAGATAGTTGAACTGGATCAGGGGCGGACGCTCTGGCTCTGGTCCGGAGATTCGCACATGGCCCCGACTGTCGGGTTTGTTGGGGCCAACGTGAACCTGAAAGCCGTGCCCCTCGAAGGCGGCCCGACCGTCGTAGCGGATAGCAGCAGGCAGAAAATGGTACTGAATGTCTGGCCATTCAATGCCGGCCCGGGACCGAATAAAACCGCAGGATTCAAAATGGTTGGTCGCACCAAGCCCGGTCTTGGTTAACACCCACTGCGCGCCAATCCGAAACTTGGCAAGCAATCCGAGGTGCCCATTCACGGTGATGGGCTTTCGACACCGGTACTGAAAGTAAACTTCCAAATGGTCCTGCAGGTTCTCCCCCACACCCGGCAAGTCGTAGCGAACAGGCACCCCGGCAGAGAACAGCGCGGACATGGGCCCCACGCCGGAGCGCTGCAGTATGGCCGGAGAACCGATGGATCCCGCGCAGAGAATAACCTCCCGTTGCGCGTTGACCCTGAAATCCTGCCCGTCCCTGCGATACTGCACGCCCGTGACCCGCAGCCCCGAAAAGGCGAGCTTGTTAACCTCGACCTTGGTCAGGATGGTGAGATTGGGTCGCCGCCTGGCGGGCTCAAGATACGCCAAGTCCGTGGAGCAGCGCTCACCGTTGCGCACCGTCATGTGCATCGGCCCAAACCCTTCCTGACGATAGCCGTTGTAGTCCTCGGTCACACCATATCCGGCCTCTCGGCCGGCATCGATAAACGCTCGATACAGCGGGTTGCGCATGTTATTCCCGTTGCAGGTGTCGACCGGGCCCGACCCACCGCGGTAGGTATCTCCCCCACCCATCCAGCGCTCTGCACGCTTAAAATAGGGCAGACAATCGGCGTAACTCCATCCGGTAGCGCCGTCGGTCACCCACTCCTCGAAATCCTGAGGGTGACCCCGAACATAGACCATACCGTTTATCGCCGAAGAGCCGCCCAATACCCTGCCACGGGCGCAATCCATTCTGCGGCCATCAAGATACGGTTCGGGTTGTCCCCAGTAGCCCCAGTTGAATCGCGGCGTATTCATCGGAATAGAGAGCGCTGTCGGCATTCGAATGAACAAACTGCGATCGTCAGCACCTGCTTCGATCAACAGCACCCGGTTGGCCGGATCGTGGCTGAGCCGATTAGCCAATACGCATCCGGCGGATCCAGCACCGACAATGATGTAGTCATACTCGTTCATGGCGCGTCGCTCATCGCGTGCCGTACCGTGAGCCGATATAGTGCCCACGAAGCGATCATACCCACGGCCGATACCGCAGCGACATAAGCGAAGAAACCTTGATAGGCCGTGGTGGTGTCGTAGTTCGTATGGAGCCACGCCGCCACTTGCGGGACGTAGGCGTCGGGGCTGTAGCCAATAATGGAGACCACGCCAATCGCCGTTCCCAAAACACGGGTGGGGATGGGGCAGTTATACAGCAAAGCCCAAAAAACACCGCGCAGTCCGTACGCCAGTAACGCAAAGGGAAAGATAAATACCCACAGGGTCCATGCCCAATCGGGTGTGGTGGGCATCAGCGCCAGGTACAGACAAGCCACTATCGATAGCGTAAATAACCAGATCATCGTCAAGGGGTTGCCGATGCGATCACCCACCACTCCCGCGAGAATGCCCCCGGGGAAACGCATCCACAGCTTCGCCGCGCCCAGCGCGGTAGCGGCGGCGAGAGTCATCTCGAATCCCCCGGTTTCGGCGAAGCTCGGAAACTCGATAGTTGCCCAGAACACGTGATAAAGCGCTGACAAAATAATGCACAACAGCCAGATGCTGGGCTGACGAACAATAATCAATAAATCTGACCAGCGGATGGTCTCTCGATCCACGGGTGATTCTGCCGCAATTTTCGGTTTCCAGAACATGAGCACCACGCCAAGGACGGCGGAGCACACGGTGTAAAGGACAATGACATTGATCATTCCCAACTCGCGGGTAGCGAACAGTCCAAAAATAAAAGATCCTACCGTCAGCAAAATAGCCTCAAACAACCCGCGCGCACCCTCCAGGCTCCCGAAAAGGCGCCCCTGTTCATCGCCACCGCCCAGAAGCCTGACCTGCTTGAACATGGCGGCCCACAAAATGCCGACGCCAATCACGCCCCAGGAGGCATAGATGACCAGTAACTCCTCGTAGCTGGGGATCGTCGCGTACCAGGCGTAGCTGACAGCGCTGGCGAAGAGTGCAATCACGAGCAGCTTGCGGGCCTCAACCCGATCGGCCAACCAACCACCGGGGATGTAGCAAATCAGGCAGGCCAGCGCGTAAGTACTGCTCAGATTGCCCAATTGGGCCTCGGTGAGAGAAAAAGCCTCTAGCAGGGAGGTTTTGAACAGTTGTCTTAAGTAAGGGGCGCTATAGATGACCGAGGCGGCCAGCGCAATAATCATTACCTGTGCATAGGTCGCTACGCGTTCGCGATTCATAGTCGCTCCCTAATGGATGAAGGTTTGGCCGTCGAGATGTTGCGCCACATTATCAGGAATAGTGATGCCCAAATGCCGGGCAATGGAAGGAAAAATATCGACGATCTCAGGCATCTCCCAAAAACGCGGCTGCAGATGGGTGCTGTTGGTGACAATCCAGATTGTGCGCTCCCGCGCGGTGTGGCCCTCATGATCACGACCTGTCTCTGCATCACGCCCATGATCCGTAGTCACAATGACAAGCCAGTCTTCGGCGTGCGCCGCTTGGCGGGCCGCAATCGCAGACCAGATGGCGCCGACGCGGGCATCCATATCCATGACGGCCCGATCAAATAACTCGCCGTCGCCATGCTCATGGCCGATGTCATCGGTGTACTGCAGGTAGACCCAAGAGAGATCCGGCCCCTCTCGCTCAAGGACTGCTGCTGCTCCTTTCGCGACCGCGTCATCAATGAGCGCAATGTGGGCATCTTTAGGCTGTTTCGGAAACCGCACTTCGTCGATCTCCAGACCATCAACCACGTAATCAAAAACCCAGTCGCCCGCTTCCGGCTGGCGCTCGCCGAGCAATACGGTCCGATTGTCTGTCCAAGTTGAGAAGATGCCGATTTTCCGTGCGGGGTCCACCGTCTTCACCACGCGGAACAGGTTCCAATAGGCGTAATTGGGCGACAAATTGTAGTTCTCGTAGACGTTATGCTTATTCGCCCATGTGCCGGTCACAAGATTCATGTATCCGGGAGCCGACACCGTTGGCGTCTCTCCCGGCTGGCCCACGGGACCCCCCACTGAAGCACGTGCGTAACCGCCTACCGAGGCAATGGCATCGAGGTGCGGCGTCTCTACGCGCTCAATCACGTCAGCTGGAATGCCGTCGAGAATGACAAATACCGCCTTGGGTGTGTTAGCCACTTCGGCGCTGGCCACAGGAACGAAAGCGCTGGCGAGGGACAGCATCACTGCGCATACCCACCGCCATAGCACCCCGCCCTTGCAAATGCCGAACACGCTGGCTGTGATCCGTGCCCCGGGGCGGCATTGCGATCGATAGCGGCGCCGACTGACTGAAGGGTATCGCTGGATGTCCATTCACCATGCCTCAAGAGTCGTCGCAGAGCATTATGCCGATTCGCCATCGCCCTGCGATAGAGGCGGCCGCAGGGTCTTTACACCCCTGCTTCGGATCGAGCACGATCACGCCTACCTCATGAGTCACAACCGATGCCCTGCTGCTCCGCCTAAGGAATGCCCGCACATGACAGCGCCTACCGCCTCCATACCGCTGATCGATCTGGATGACGCAGAGGAGATTGTCATTCCTGCCTTAACTCAGGCCTTTTGCGAGGTGGGCTTTGTACTGGTGAAAGGGCACGGGATATCTGGATCACTGATCAACGAAGTGCGGAAACAGACCGCAGCCTATTTTCAGCGCCCGCTCGCGAAGAAGCTCGCTGACCAGATCACGCCAGATAATTATCGCGGCTATATCCCACTTGGCTTTTTCTCGCCCAACACGGCGCGTGACGTCGCGGAGGTAACACCCGATCAGTACGAGGGCTACAAGTTGCATTTCGAGGTCGATGCCGACGATGAGGTTCGCACGCAATGCGATCTTTATGGGCCCAACCGGTGGCCGCCCGAGAGCGAGGCGCTCAAAGCAGCAGTGCTGTCGTTTTGGCGCGCCTGCGACGCAGCCGGTGCGCGGTTGCTCGGCCTCATTGCCCGAATCATGGACGTTGACGAAGCAGCTTTTTTGTCCCTGTTTGAATACCCGCTGACCAACATGACGCTGCTGCACTACCCGCCGGTCTCGGCCGACAGCAAGCGCTTTGGCATTCATCCGCACAAGGATACTGACGCGCTGACACTGCTCTTTCCGGACCCGGTGGGCGGGCTGTGGCTGCGACCGCGAGATTCTAAGGACTGGCTGGAGGTGACGGCACCACCGGGTACGCTGGTAGTCAACATTGGTGATTTGCTTGAACTCTGGTCGGGGGGGCTGTTCGTTTCAACGCCTCATAAAGTGGTTAATGCCTCTGGGCGAGAACGTTACAGTTTTCCCTTCTTCATGGTGCCTCGCCACAACGTGGTCGTCGCGCCGCTTATTGCTTGCCGGGAGGGCTTTCATCGGGACCCGGTCCCGGTGGGCGACGTGTCTCGAGAAGTCTGGCGCACCAACTGGTCGAGCAGTCAATCCAGCAACAGCGGCTTTGATTTGGGCACCCTGGCCGATTGATCTTCATCGCGCTGGAGCGCTGCGCATCTCGCCCCTGCCGCATGCGATCAAGTGTTTCTGCCGGGCCTACCGGCAACGCGATTACGGATCGAGGACCGTAAGAAAACGCTCGGGGAAGTCGGTCATGATCACCTCGACCCCCATCTCCAACAAACGCATCGCCTCCGTCTCTAAATTGATGGTGTAACAGCGCAATGCCAGACCCGCTGACAAAATGCGTTGCGCCGAGGTGGCATCCAGCTGATGGCCATCCAGATGCAGACCCTCAAGACCCTGTTCCCGGCAAAAACTGACGGCATCGGTTGGTAGCGCCTCAACAATTAACGCCATGGGAGTCGTCGGAAGCAACGGACGAATCGCAATCAGTGCCTCGCGGTTAAAACTGGAGACAACACAGCGATGCTCAGGATGCGCCTCGATCTCTGCGGCCAACGCCCCGGCGATCCGCTGGGCGGCGCTCGGGTCGCCATCCTCGCATTTGATCTCCCAGATAATGGTCGGGCGATCCGGCGCCGCTGCCTGCCATGCGATTAGCGCATTGGGGCGAATGGGCCGCTGACCGGCGAATTCTGATCCTTTCCAGCTCCCCACATCGAGCACGGCGACCTCGGGCCAAGTCATCTCGCGGATGTCGCCCTCGCCACTGGCGGTACGGCCCAGCGTTTCGTCATGGAAAATAACGAGCTCGCCGTCAGCGAGCTGCTGCACATCGGTCTCGATCCACCCCGCGCCCAGCGCTGCAGCCGCATCAAAGGCGGCCTGCGTGTTTTCGGGGTAGTGACCGCTAGCCCCCCGGTGAGCACAAACCTGCGAGGACTGCAGACGGCCCGGGACTGTAGAGAGCGATGTCTCAGACACGGGCGACCTCTGTCACCGACGCGGCGCACTGTCCGCCTGCCTGAGTGAATTTTGTCACCACAGATTCTCTGAGAACCGGCAATGCTCTTGCGGCGCGCAAGCAAACCTGACATCCACGCCGCATCCTGAGAGTCCTGTTACTGACGCGCCTCAACGGACGCAAGCTGATTTAAAAAGGCGCCGGCCGCCCTGTCCTCATGTCGCAGCGCGTTGAGAATCGCCACCAGGTTCGCATCCCGCTCATCCTCCAGTTCACTCACTGACCGGCCGGCCGCTTGCGCATCTGACTGCGACACAATGAGATTAATCAAATCATCATCCAGATCCGGTACATCGGTCAGCTTCGTCCAGGGCCACTGCAAGCACGGCCCAAACTGCTCGAGAAAATGCTTCATGCCGGCCTCGCCGCCTGCCGTCCGGTAGGTTTCAAAGAGCCCTTTCTGGGCCCAACGCAGCCCGAAGCCGTGGGTCATGATGTCGTCGATCTGCTCTGTCGTCGCCACGCCATCCTTGATGAGCCAGAGAGCCTCGCGCCACACGGCCTCCAACAGGCGATCTCCGACGTGAGCGGGAATTTCGGATTTAAGGGTAATCGGCTTCATGCCAATCTCACTGAGTATCTGCTCGGCGCGATCGACAGTGTCCTGAGCCACCTGCGGCGATGGGACGACTTCGACTATGGGCAAGAGGTAAACCGGATTGTAGGGATGCGCAACCAGTATTTGCTCAGGCCGCTCACTGCCAGCCTGCAGCTCCGAGGGCATGAAGCCTGACGTGGATGAACCGACAATCGCCGCATCACTGCAAGCCGCTTGAATCTGGCTAAGCACGGCATGCTTAATCTCGAGCCGCTCCGGCGTGGACTCTTGAATCCAGTCTGAGGTGGCAACGGCATCAGATAATGTGGAGCACACCGTAAGTGATCCCTCGCCCGGAAGTGCCTCTACAATCTGGGGAACCCATCGCCGCGCTTTGCCCAGCACTGCATGCAGGACTTGCTCTGCATTGGGGGCCGGGTCATAGAAACGAACATCCCAGCCGTACAGTAAAAATCGCGATGCCCAGGCCGAACCGATAACACCCCCTCCTACGATCGCGGCTGTTGGCATCAGGGTAATGCCCGCTTGGTCAGCTGGAGCTCAGCTCGCACCTCTTCAGGCGTCATGATCCCCACACCCATCGCTTCGACAATGGTAACCGCCCGCGCCACCAGCTCTGCATTGGTCGCTAACCGCCCGCGCTCCAGCCAAAGGTTATCCTCAAGGCCCACGCGCACATTGGCGCCAGACAGCACCGCCGCGGCAACATAGGCCATCTGATGCCGGCCAATCGAGAAGGCAGAATAAAGCCAATCGGATGGGACGTTGTTCACCATTGCCATAAATGTATTGAGATCATCGGGCGCCCCCCAAGGTACGCCCATGCATAGCTGCACCATCACCGGTGCAGGAATCAGCCCCTCACTAACCAACTGTTTTGCCAACCAAAGGTGCCCGGTATCGAAGGCTTCAATCTCGATGCGAATATCCAGTGCCGCCATACGGCTTGCCATATCCCGCAGCATGCCGGGCGTGTTGGTCATCACATAATCGGCCTCGGCAAAGTTCATGGTGCCGCAATCGAGGGTGGCGATCTCGGGCAAGCAGGCCTCCAGATGCGCGACACGCTCTGCTGCCGACACCATGTCGGTCCCCTGCTCGCTGAGCGGCAGCGGTGCGCTGGTGGGACCAAAAACAATGTCACCTCCCATTCCCGCGGTGAGGTTGATGACGACATCGGTATCGGACGCCCTGATACGCTCCACCACTTCGCGGTAGAGATGGACGGCGCGATCGGGTGCGCCCGTCTCGGGGTCGCGCACGTGACAGTGCACCACCGCCGCACCCGCCTTAGCCGCGTCAATTGCTGCCGCCGCAATTTGCTCGGGGCTGCGCGGCACCTTGTCGCTACGGTCCTGGGTGCTGCCAGAGCCCGTGAGGGCGGCGGTGATAAAAACTTTTTCTCGCATGGCCAATGGCATGGTTTTCCTCTCTCAGTCAATCTTTATGCTAAGCGCTGGCGCAGCGAATCACTCCTCGGATGGTGACCTGAAACACGAGATCATCCAAGCCACCCACTCCCATGACGCGACACCCACCCGCTCACTGTTGCCGGCTAAGCGACGTCAGTCAGCGTCGCGCGGGCGCGATTCACGGCACGTGCTGTCGATAAAACTTCGTCACGATCGATATAAATACCTTGTAGGTGTCGCTGCCCCGATCCTGAAAACGCCTTGCGCCCATGCAAAATACGGCGATTGTCAAAACACATAATATCTCCCGGCCCCAAACGGAAGGTCAGTTCGAACCGCGGGTCATCCGCCAGCTGATAAAACCGTCGAAGCGCCGCATAAGCCGGGCCCACATCTTCATCCGCCATATCCGGAAAGGCGCGAACCGGATAAAAAGCACGAATTGTGGGTACTCCCTCGCCACCGAGGAGATCGATGATGGGCGCCGAGAATCGATGATCAATCCCTGGGCCGCGGTTAAAAAATATCCAGCGCCGGGTGCTCAGAATTTCGTAATCATCCGGTCGCGTCGTCTTGAGTTCCTCGATCAGTGCGGCACCGTCAGTCAACGTCGACTCACCGCCATCCGCCTCGTTAATCAGGCAATGCAAAAACTGAAAGCCAGGGGGTATTTCCCGAGTGGGTAGGTCGGTGTGCGGTCCCAATCTAAATCCCGTATTTGCGGTCGTGTTGGTTTTGGCGTCACCCGCCAACTTCACGTCGGCCTTAACATCCCATAGTGGCCCGAAGTTACTGTCGCGTACGGGCCCAATACGCGCCGCCAGACGATTCAGAAATCCGGGTTCGCAGGGGGCTTGTTCGACAACACAGACGCCACGGGCAAGCAAATCGTTCAGCATGTCGCTCAGTGCCCGATTATCGTTCAACACGGCTCTGGCATTTCGCCTGGGTGGTTGCGGTAGTGAGGCTGCAGTCCATAGCAGAGGCTCTGGTACCCAGCTCTGTGGCCTGTGCTGTCCCTCCGCGATATGACGTAGCCAGCCCGAGTGGTAGCGACTCCGGACGCCATCGGGCGCCCACAAAATCTGTAAATCACCCGCTTCGGTCAGATCGCAAGAAGTCATTTGCATGGCATCGGAGAGCTCGGCGGGATCCATCAATCCTTCCCGAGTGGCCGGGTCGATGCCGCCGTGACCCATGGTATTTTCCCGGAGCCAAAAACGGTGGCACCGGAGTCGCAGCGCGTCGGGCCAGAAAATCCAAAGTCCTTGGGCATCCTGCTCCACACGATCAATAGGCGCGGCAAGGTACTGATAAAAGTCAGGGGTCAGCGGTACCGCGGCGGTCTCATCATCCGACATAGCACTGGCTTCCCTAATCCGTGATTCCAGATTTTTTTGCACGCTCTAGCGGCTGATTTTGGCGCTACCCGCAAAAAGCCGAGCACGATCAATGAGCGAAAATGTAACCGAACTCACCATAGCGCGGAAGCAAAATGTCTTTGTGGTTTGATCGTCAAAAACCGCTGACTCGGTGATTGCAATTCCGGCGCGACGTGGACGATGATAGGCGCTACGTTGTTGTCGGGTTTTGTCGCGACAGAATCGAGCGAGGCAGCGTCCAGCCACACGAACATCGTCAATCGGCACAGCGCGCTGATGCCAAAACACAGGAAGCCGCCATGCGCTATCGCACCCCCCTTCTCGGTCTGTTACTGACCAATGCGCTGTGGGTCAGCGCCACCGCAACCGCCTCTGCCAGCGACCCCATCACTCACTACAGTGAACGGGCGACCGCGCTACTCAGGGATGCCATCAGTCGCGAAACTGTGCGCGGCGCGGGGAATGTGCCCGCTTATGCAGACACGCTGCGGGACGTCTTTCTGGAGGCGGGTTTTCCAGCCGATGCGCTGACAATCGTTCCCTATGACGACACCGCGTCGTTGATCGTGCGTTTTAAGGGCGATGGAAGCAGTGGGCGCAGACCCATCCTTCTCTCTGCCCACATGGATGTGGTCCCGGCAGACGCCGACGATTGGTTGCGTCATCCCTTTGAATTACAGGAAGACGACCGCTTTTTTTACGGCCGCGGCGTTCTGGACAACAAGATGGACGTGTCCATTCTAACCACGCTGTTCGTGTGGCTGAAAGAATCGGGATTCGTCCCTAATCGCGATCTTGTGATCGCTTTTACGGGCGACGAGGAGTCTTTGCAGGAGACGGTGCAGCAGCTGACCCGAGATTATCGCGATCTGATAGATGCCGAATATGCGCTCGTTGTCGATGGCGGTGGCGGTGTGCTTAATGACGCCGGAGAGGCGATTCAGTTTCAGGTGGGGTTCGCCGAAAAAACCTACGCCACTTTCGCCATGACCGCGAAAAATAAGGGCGGACACAGCTCGATGCCCCGGGCGGACAACGCCATTTATGATTTGGCGCGAGCGATTCAGCGTCTCGAGGCGTACCAGTTCCCAGTAGAGACCAGCGAAATCACGATGACCTACTTCGCTCGCACGGCTCCCCTGCTGAACAATGAGGTGGGTGCCGCGATGGCGAAGCTGGTCAGCGATCCCAGCGATGAAGATGCAATTGCCACACTCAGGGCACAACCCGAGTACGTCGGCACCTTGGGTACCACCTGCATCCCGACCATGCTTGCTGGGGGCCATGCCGAAAATGCCCTTCCCCGTGCAGTCACGGCCACGGTGAACTGCCGCATCTTTCCTGGCCATACACCGAATGAAATTATGCGTGAACTGCAGCGCGTCGCTGAGAACTCTGAATTGGAATGGGATGTCGTGGGCGTACCGGTTTCAAGCCCCGCTTCAGACTTCAATACTGAAATTATGCAGGCGATTGGGGCCGCCCTCGAACCCCTCCACCCAAACCTGCCGATCGTGCCAGAGATGGGTTCCGGGACCACCGATGGCGCTTATTTTCGCGCGGCGGGCATACCCAGCTACAGTCTCTCGGGGATTTTTATTAATCCAAAGGACAGTTTTGCGCACGGATTAAACGAGCGAGTGCCGCGCGAATCAATCGGGGAATCGCTGCGCTTCTGGCGGGCAATGGTGGAAGAGCTGGCAACCAACAAAAACTAGCGCCGGGAACCTCAGCTACGCCACTTCGCGAGAGACGATGCCAACGACAAACGTTTCGCTATCAGCTGTCCCCGCTCGACAGGTAGTGGTTACGTAACCAGTCACAAAATGCGGCGTCGGGATGGGCGCCCGTCAGAGTCTGGTCACCGTAGCGAAGCATCTGCCCGACACCAGTACGCCACTGGGGCCACTCAGGCGCCCCAACCGTGGACGGATCACCTCCGCGCACAAAAGCACTCCAGTGGGCCACCATGTCGCGGGTAATGTTCTGGTCAGTATCTTCCTGAGGTAGCCAGGCGTCGTGTTGGTCAAACATGTAGGGGAGCTCTGCACCGTGATAGGCGCCAATGGCTTCAAACCCCGGACGCACCCGGTCAAATCGATACACCCAGGCCCGGCCACCCACGTCGTCGACTGTTGAGGCCAACCCCAAAGACGGGCACAAATACTCAATCCCCGTACCCACGCGATCAATCTGATCCACCAGCGGCAGATCGGATGGTAGCTCGGTAAATATCGCCTCGATCGTGCGTTGGCTGAGTCGTCCGCCAAAGTAACTGTCCGGGGTGGCATCCTCGGGCACGTACATCAGCGCTTCGTTGAGGTTGGTGCCAATGATCATCTCGAGTGCCGGCAGTCGACCCGACGCCGACAGTTGCGGCAAGGTGTCGGGGAGGCTCTCGGGATCAACCACCGGGTCAAAATAAAAACCGCGGTAGACCTCGGGCACCGCGGCCAAAATCTCCTCGGCAGCAATTGCCTTTAACGCCGTAAAGGACCCCTCTTCGCCGACGAGTAACTGCTGCAGCGCCAACCCTCGACGCTCGGCCTCGGCAGTATCGGGGTCTTCGTCAAAGGACCACCCGCCACTCTGATGAATCAGGCGCGTAGCAAGGCCCTGACTCAGGGGTGAAATGGCCAGATGTATGGCGTTATCGGCACCCGCCGACTCCCCGGCAATCGTGATTCGCGTGGGGTCACCACCAAAAGCAGCAATGTGCTCATGCACCCACGCGAGACTCGCAGCGAGGTCATGCAGTGCCGGATTTTTAATCTCCATATCAGGATGGCTGAGCCAGCCAAATATCCCTAAACGATAAGCGACGGAGACAACGACCATACCCCGTCGTGCAAGCTGCTCACCATGATAGTTGGGCTCGTAACTCCAGCCCCCCGTGTTGCCACCACCGTGGATGTAAATCATTACCGGAAGGGGCGCCTCGGCCTCCAGATCGGTCCACACGTTGAGGTACAGGCAATCTTCGGAATACACCGGAGCAATCATAAGACTGGGGTCAATGCCGACCCGCGCCATCATGCCGCGGTACCACTCGACACCGCTATCCGTTTGCATACAGGCGGGCGCAAACTGGGTACCGTCGATGGGCATGCCGTCGGGTTGCCAGCGCTGAGGCTTTCCCCATCTCAGCTCGCCAACCGGCGGGGCGGCAAACGGCAGCCCAAGGAACGCGGCGATACCGTTAGCCTCGCTAACTCCGGTAACGACGGTGTTACCCAGTTGTACCGAGGGTGAGCCCGGCTCCGTCCCGCAACCGGTAAGGCCCAGCATGCCCGATACCGCCAACATGCCGGCCAGCAGCGCGCGCACAAAGCGACTTGACCCGAAAACTAAATCGTCACGACAACGCATCCGCGCACGCTCCCTTCTTCAATGACCTCGTGGGCCTTTGCCATCTGCTCAAATGACAGCGTCTCGGCAATGCGATGCTGCAGAGCGCCCTCAGTCAGAGCAGCTTGGGTATCTGCCACCGCCCGCGCCTTGGCCTCTTCTGGCATGGCATACACAATGACCATGCGAACCGTGAGGTCCATGAACATCATAGTCCTGAAGGGCAGCGCAGGCTCGGGCACTACGGTGCTGGAGTACGTCGCAATCGTGGCGCCAGTCCTCACGCAGTGCAGCAGCTCGGGCAGATTGGCGCCGAACTCCACATCAATCACCCGATCGATCTTCTGGGCACCGGTCAGATCCAGCACCGCCTTCCCCCATTCGGCTTCGCGATGATTGACCACTGCTTCGGCACCCGCTGCCCGACACGCCGCTACATCCACCTCGTTGCTGGCCGTGGCGATAACACGGGCGCCGGCCCGGTGTGCCCACTGAATCGCATAGTGCCCCACTCTTCCGGCACCGCCCGTAACGAGTATCCACTGATCGGCAACCGGGCCATCGGCAAACACACAGCGATGCGCGGTCATTATCGGGATACCGATACACGCCCCCGCCTCAAACGGGGTGTTCTCGGGTAGCAATGGCGCACGTGCACTGTCTATGGCAACACATTCCGCGGCAGTACCCAGCTGACGCGCGTATTGGGCCTGATACACAAACACCCGCTCACCGACGCGGCTGACAGGAACACCCGGACCGACCTCAGTAATGATGCCCGCACCATCGCTGTGGGGGATGACCGGACCGTCATCCAGCAAATTCGGAAACGCCCCCGCTCGCTTTTTCACATCGGACGGATTGATCCCGGTTGTCTGTAGTGTGACCAGCACCTCACCGGGACCGGGCTCAGGCGTCGGCCAGTCACCGAATTCCAGTACCTCCGCCGCCGCGCCAAACCGCTCAAACCAAACTGCCTTCATCAGCGCGCCCCTAGTCATCCAGCCAGTTAGCCAGGCTCTCAGTGTGCCCATCGATGCCAATGGTTTGGCCAGAGATCATGCGCCCACCCGGCCCCGCGAGAAAACAGACCATGGCGGCGATATCCTCTGCACTGGCGAAGGCTCGGAGTGAACTCTGACGCTGGTAGACAGTACGAATCGCGTCAGGGTCAACGCCACGTTCCTCGGCATCCTTTTGAATAACGCGCTCGATACGCTCACCCCCCACGCTGCCTGGGCAAAGTGCGTTGACCCGAATATTCCAGGGCCCCAATTCCATGGCCCAGGTTTGGGCCAGTCCAATCGCTGCCCATTTCGCTGCCACATACGGCGATCGATTTGGGCATCCATAGCGCCCTGCACTGGAAGACATATTGAGAATGAGACCACCGCGCTGCGCTTTCATTGTGGGTATAGCAAGGCGCGTCAGGTAAAACATACTGCTGAGGTCGGTATTAAGCGTTTGCTGCCAGGCCTCAACAGCAATCTCCTCAACCGGCTGCTGCGGCCCCGCAATACCCGCGTTATTCATCAGCACATCGACCCGGTTTGAAAACGCCATCAGTTTGCTCCAGGCGGCCTCGACCTGCCCCGCGTCGGAAACATCGCAAAGCGACGCGGTGCCGGCGCCAAATTCGGATTCGAATGCCGCGACGGCGTGGGCATCAATGTCGAGCGTCAATACGCGATAACCCTCTCTCGACAGGGCGCGGGCGCAGACCAAACCGATACCGGATGCACCGGCAGAAATAACGGCAGTGGGTTGATCAGTCATTCATTCGCCCTCGACCCGGACCCCGGGTGACCTCAATACAGGTGATACCACCCTCCCGCGCCGCGATGAATCTGGGCGTTGTGGGGCACGCTGACCATTAGCGCACGCTGTGGGTGTGTGGCGCCGGTATGCCGTTTTAGCGCGGAGGGTGGTCCTCGCGCAACGATTTCAATAACCCCCACCCGGAAAGCCAAAAGGTAAAGGTGAGGGGGAGTGAAACCACCAAGGTAGCGGTTTGCGCTTCTTTAATACCGCCGGCGTACATTAAACCAATTGGCAAAATGGCAATGGCAATGGCCCAAAATACGCGATGCCATCGAGGCGGATCCTCAGACACATCCATCGATTGAGTCGCCGTCGCGGCCAGTGTGTAAGAGGCACTGTCGTAGGTGGTGGACACAAAAATAACGGCGACCACCGCAAACACCCCAATAATCAGCCCCGCCATTGGCAGGGTATTCAAACCTGCTACCACCGCCGCGTTGCCGCCGGAGGCTTTCATGACTTCCACCACATCCAACTCACCGCTCAGCTGCAAGCCGAGGCTGTGGTTACCCAGCACGAGGAAGAATAGCCAGACGCCCAATGAACCCAATAGCAGCATGCCGACCACCACTTCGC
>Ga0181578_10001058_pt1 | contig 26415 bp, 33 predicted proteins | sample 071ome_21_FD_148659 | JGI IMG/M metagenome (GOLD analysis project Ga0181578, IMG submission 148659) | Coastal salt marsh microbial communities from the Groves Creek Marsh, Skidaway Island, Georgia - 071401CT metaG (spades assembly) | ecosystem: Environmental > Aquatic > Marine > Intertidal zone... | reverse complement strand
CTTTTATCGATCTTCGCCTCGCTTGGCGATACCAGATTACAGACTACACCGGGGCAATTACAGGATCCGACGCCAGCGAGGGCAGTTATGGTGTTCTGCTCGGTGGCGGAATTCATTGGTGATCCCGGTCAGCGAGGTCCTGAACCGCTTTCAGGAGTACCAGCCCGATCTGGAACCACCCTCCAGCTCCCTCCAGGCCGAGGTGGCGTTGGTTTTGAATCGCGAAACGGGCGAGCACGATCCCAGTATCCTTTTCATCCAGAGAGCGGCCTCGCCCGATGACCCCTGGTCAGGGCAGATGGCTTTCCCCGGGGGCCGGCGGGAGAACAGTGATCTTGAAGCGGGTGACGCCGCCTGCCGCGAGACCTGGGAAGAAATTGGGCTTAAGCTGTGCCCCACCGATTCGGTGGGCCGGCTGGGCGACCTGCGCGGCCGACATGGCGGCAGATCCGCTGACCTCGTGATTTCCTGTTTCGTTTACCTGGTGGATACCACGCCCGCACTCCGAGCGAACCACGAAGTCTCCGAGATAGTCCAGATACCGCTGTCCCGACTTCTCGATCCTGATCTTCGGACCTCAGTGGAATACGAAGCCGCGGGCGGCACACGTTTTCCCGGTATATTTCTCAGCAAAGAAGACGAGCGGGTGATTTGGGGTTTGACCTATCGGTTCCTGATCCGGTTCTTCTCGCTGTTTGGGCATCCGCTGCCGCCGGGCTGATCCGCCGCCCGCCGCGAAACGCCGCCGCATCACGACATATCACAACAGAGGAAGATTGATGGCCAGAACAAACAATCGACGCCCGGACGAGTTGCGGTCCGTGCATTTCACCCGTGCCTACAGCCGTCACGCCGAGGGTTCGGTACTGGTCGAGTTTGGAGATACCCGGGTGCTGTGCACGGCAAGCGTGGAAGAGCGCGTGCCGAGATTTCTCAAAGGCAGCCAGCAAGGCTGGATTACCGCCGAATACGGCATGTTGCCCCGCGCGACTGGAGAGCGGATGGCGCGCGAGGCGGCCCGCGGCAAGCAGGGCGGACGAACCCTTGAAATCCAGAGACTGATCGGCCGTTCACTGCGGGCCGCGCTTGATCTGAAAGCGCTTGGAGAAAGAACGGTCACGCTGGATTGTGATGTGATTCAGGCGGATGGCGGTACGCGAACGGCATCGATTACCGGCGCCTGGGTGGCACTCGCCGATGCGCTGGATCATCTTTACCAGCAGGGCCTGATTGATGTCCCCGTCCCGCTGCATCAGATAGCTTCGGTCTCTGTCGGCCTGCAACAGGGTGAGGTCCTGCTGGATCTGGATTATTCTGAAGACAGCACCGCTGACACGGACATGAATTTCGTCATGAACGATGAGAAACGGTTCATCGAAATCCAGGGGACCGCCGAACACAGCCCGTTCAGTGAAGCCGAGATGCAGAAGATGACTGCCGTCGCTGTGAAGGGGATCGAGGAGCTGATGCGCTTGCAGCGCCTCGCTCGAGAGACAGACTAGTGAACCGTGAGTTGGTGCTTGCTTCGGATAACTCGGGAAAACTCCGGGAGTTGGATGCCCTGTTGTCAGGGGCCGGCTTCTCGGTGGTGGGTCAGGGTGCGCTGGGGGTCATCCCCGCCGAAGAGACCGGCAAGACCTTTGTTGAGAATGCAATCCTGAAGGCCCGCAATGCGGCCGAGCAAACTGGTCGCCCTGCCATCGCGGACGATTCGGGCATCGAAGTTGACGCACTGGATGGTGCGCCCGGCGTCTATTCCGCGCGTTTTGCCGGTCAGGGCGCGAGCGATGCCGACAACGTCGCCAAGCTGCTCTCCCAGTTGGCAGATGTGCCGTTTGAGCAACGACGGGCCCGGTTTCGTTGCCTGATGGTCTCTTTGCGTTGGGCAGATGACCCGGCACCCCTGATCTGTGAGGGAACCTGGTCAGGGTATATCGCTGTCTCGCCAAGCGGTGAGAACGGTTTTGGCTATGATCCGGTATTCTGGGTCCCGGAAGAAAAATGTACGGCAGCCGAACTTGCCCCAAGCGTGAAGAACACCCTGAGCCATCGTGCGAAGGCGCTTGACCTTCTCATAAACGAATTGATCGCCCGGGCAGGTTGATGATCCTGGAACCAAATTAATGAAAGCGAGTCACGCGATATGAAAGAGTTGGTACTGATACGCCATGGCCAGAGCGCATGGAATCTCGAAAACCGGTTTACGGGATGGGTGGATGTAGATCTGTCTGACCGGGGGGTCCGCGAAGCCCGCGATGCCGGCAAGACCCTTCGGGATAAAGGCTACCGATTCGACGTCGCCATGACGTCGCTGTTAAAGCGCTCGATCCGCACTCTGTGGCTGATCCTCGACGAGATGGACCAGATGTACCTGCCGGTGCAAACGGATTGGCGGCTGAATGAACGGCACTACGGGGCACTGCAGGGCCTCGACAAAAAGGAAACCGCCCTCAAGCACGGTGACGATCAGGTGCTCAAGTGGCGCCGAGGCTATGCCATTCGCCCCCCGGCTCTTGATCCGGCAGATCCAGAGCATCCTTCTCAGGATCCGAGATATGCCGGTATCGCCGGGCTCCCCGATACCGAATCATTGGCCGACACGTTGGAGAGAGTGACGCAATGGTGGAGTGATAGGCTGGTTCCGGAACTCAACAACGACAAACGGGTGCTGGTCGCTGCCCACGGCAACAGTCTGCGCGCAATGGTGAAGTTTCTTCTTGGCATGAGTGAGGACGAGATCATGCAATACAACATTCCCACCGGGATCCCGCTGGTCTTCCGGATGAGTGACCAACTAGAGGTGATGGATCATGAATATCTCGCCGACGAAGCGGCACTGAACGCCGCGGTGAACGAGGTCAAGCACCAGGCGTCCTCCGAAACCGCGCCTTAAACGTGGCGCGAGCTAGTCTCTTCGAAGATGTTCCGACAGGGCAATGGGGCTGGGATAACGCAGCACCACAAAAGTGGATGAGACAACGAACGTGATCAGTGTGGCCACCTGCACGAGATGGGCCGCTTGGTGACTGATGGTTTGCGCCTGTACCGCGACGGCAACCAGCAGCAGAGAAAACTCACTCATCTGGCCGAGCCTTACCCCCGCCTCGCCGGCGAGCACCATGCTTTCACCGTATCTTCTGAGCAGGGCGCGGTAAGTGACTGGTTTGATAACAAGGACACCCGCGGCTAACGCCAAGGCGGACGGCCAAACAGAAGCGGCGCCCGCGAGGTCAAATCCTGCGCCAAGGGCAAAAAAGAACATCACGAGGAAGAAGTCGCGTAACGGGCGCAGGCTTTCGGCGATAAAGGGTGCGATGGGACTGTTGGCCAGTGTGATACCGCCGATGAAGGCGCCGACTTCATAGGAAAGGCCAAGGCTCTGCGCAAATTGGGCAAAGCCCAAACACCACCCGAGCGACAGCAGGAATACATACTCACCCACTTTGTCGAAACGCTGAAAGAGCGGCCGCAGCAGCCATCGTTCAGCGACCAAGCCGCCAGCAAAAAGAAGGGGCAGTCCCGCGAATTCAAGACCCGCCTGTAGCCACGGCATCGACCCCGCTGCCAGGGTGTCGATCAACAACAGGGCGCCGATCGCGAGCAGGTCCTGCAGTAACAGGATGCTGATGATGACCTCTCCGGTATGGCGATGGTGCAGGACCGTGGTCGGCAGCAGTTTGAGTCCGATGATCGTGCTCGAAAGGGTGCTGGCCATCCCGACGACGAGACAGTCGACACGGGACAGCCCGGCCGCCAACCCCACCCCATATCCCAGCAGGGCGAAGATGATCGAACTGATCAGGGTGACGCCGACGGCTTCCTGTATCTGTCCGAGCAGTTTGCGCGGCGACAGGTCGAGTCCGAGCAGAAACAGCAGGAAGATGATCCCGATATGGGCGAGCTCGGAGATGAGATGGGGATCGGCTATCAGACCCGTGACCGATGGCCCCGCGATCACACCCACCGCGATGTAGGCGATCAGCAGAGACTGGCGCGCAAACAGCGCCACCGTGGCGAGCAGCGCCGCCCCGGTGAAGATCAGGAATACGGAAAATAAAACGGACTCACCCATTGCTGCAGAAGTTGTGTGCGTCTGGGCACATGGTGGGGATCAGGTGGGAAAGTAGTCAGGCTCCTGTCCTGCTTTCCACTTGATGTTGCAGCCGATACTCGGAATCTGCTCGCCTGAAACGGCATCGCCGCGAAGCACCGCATCTGCCGCGTTTCTTAAATCGATACCGCTGACCGGTTCGCTGTTTTTTGGCCGGGAGGCATCAAACTGTCCCCGATACGCGAGTTGGCGGTTGGCATCGAAAAGAAAAAAATCGGGTGTACAGGCGGCGCGGTAGGCTTTGGCCACAGACTGATCCTCATCGTAAAGATAGGGAAACCCGAAGCCGTAGCGCTCGGCCTCTTTGGACATCATTTCCGGTGCATCGTCAGGATGAGTGCTTGCATCGTTGGCGCTGATCGCAACGGTCGCCAGCCCCAGCGGGGCGTACTCTTTTGCAAAGGCGTTAAACGCGTCCCGGATATGGATCACGTAGGGACAGTGGTTGCAGATGAAGGCGACCAATAATGCTTTGTGATTCGCGTAGTCCGCCAGTGACACCGTCGATCCGCCTGATGCGGCATGGGTATTGGGCAGGGTGAATGCAGGTGCCTCAGTTCCGAGTGCCTGCATGGTAGAGGCTGTACTGGCCATAAAGCGATACCGAAGAGATAAACCTGAAAAAATTGTAGCATGCGCCAAGCCATGTCGAGGACGGCGACCGTCCGCGAGGCTCAATAACCGCTAGAATAATCTTCACTTTTTAAGGCACGGCTTTTGACGATGGACAGCAAGACTCTTACCCACCTCAATGAGCAGGGCGAGGCCCGGATGGTGGATGTGGGCGGCAAGGAAATCACCGCCCGACGCGCCGTGGCGCAAGGCCGTATCGTCATGCAGCCGTCGACCCTGGACCTCATTGCGACCGGGGGCCATGCCAAGGGTGACGTGCTGGCAGTCGCGCGCATCGCGGCGATCATGGCAACCAAGCGCACGGCAGAGGTGATTCCCCTGTGTCATCCGCTTTCCCTGACGCGTGTCGAAGTGGATTTCAGGATTGATCGTGATCAACAATGTGTCTTTTGTACCGCTACGGCCGAAACCCGGGAGCGCACCGGCGTTGAGATGGAGGCGCTGAACGGTGTTAACGCGGGTCTTTTAACCATCTACGATATGTGCAAGGCGGTCGATCGCGGCATGACCATTACGGATATTCAGTTGCTGGAAAAATCCGGCGGCCGATCAGGTGACTGGCGACGCGAGACATGAGCACACCCGAACCCGTCGTCCGCCAGCCGAGTTGTGATGATGAGTATGACCCGGCTTGGTTGCCGGTTGATACGGCACTGGATCGAATCGCGCAAGCGGTGACGCCCATTGCCGATGTCGAGGTGGTCGCACTGCGCGAGGCTCTTGACCGGGTGCTGGGCGCTGATGTGCATTCCCCTATTGCGGTGCCAAACCACACCAACTCGGCCATGGATGGTTACGCACTGCGTTTTGCGGATCTGAACGGATCATCGCTAAAGGTGGTGGGGACTGCCTGGGCCGGTAAGGCTTTTGCCGGCAGCGTGGGGCAGGGCGAGTGCGCCCGCATCATGACGGGTGCGGTGATGCCGGAAGGGACTGACACGGTCGTGATGCAGGAACACGTCGAACAGCAGGATGACCATATCCGGGTGGCCGACGGACAACGGGAGGGCCAGCACGTCAGATACGCAGGAGAAGATCTCGCTGAGGGCGCGACTGCGCTGACCACAGGCCGACGGCTGTTGCCGGGCGACATCGGTATGGTGGCCTCTTTGGGCATAGGTGAGCTCCCCGTGCTGCGTCGGCCGCGTGTCGCATTTTTTTCAAACGGCGATGAACTGCGCTCGATTGGACAGCCTCTGGAATTAGGGGATGTTTACGATTCCAACCGTTACACCCTGCACGGCATGTTGCGCCGCGCGGGTATGGCGTTTAATGATCTCGGCGTGGTGCGCGATGACCGGGAACAAATCAAGAACACATTCCTGAAGGCGGCCGAGATGGCGGACGTGGTGATCACATCGGCCGGGGCTTCAGTGGGGGATGCCGATTACGTCAAGGACGTTCTGGATGAAATCGGCGAAGTCAATTTCTGGAAGATCGCCATGAAGCCGGGCAGGCCGTTGTCTTTCGGGCGGATCGGCGACAGTCTCTTTTTCGGCTTGCCGGGCAATCCCGTTTCGGTCATGGTGACCTTTTATCAGTTTGTTCTGCCTGCGCTTCGGCGACTTTCAGGTGAGGCGTCCTGGCAGCCGCTGCGTCTTCAGGCCCGCACCCTGGATCGGTTGAAAAAGCGCCCTGGCCGAACCGAGTTTCAGCGGGGCGTACTCTCGCAGGATGAAACCGGTGCGTTGGTGGTATCCACCACAGGTGAGCAAGGTTCGGGTATCCTGAGTTCCATGAGCCAGGCCAACTGTTTTGTCATCCTGCCCATCGACAGCGCGGGTGCCCAGCCGGGTGAGGCGGTGGAAGTCGAACCTTTCTCAGGTCTTGTCTGAATGCTGCCCGAGGCAAGACCTGATCACCCCAATGCCTGGACGACGGATTCGGTCCGTTCCAAGTCGGACATCACCTATGCGCTCAGTGCTCAAGAATTGTCGGCGCTTGATGACGCCCTGAGCGCGGTCAAAGCCAGCGGGCTTGCCGCTGAAGACGCGACCGCAGGGGATTTTCCACTCGGTATCATGGAGGAGACCGTCGCCGGATGGATAAAGGAAATCGACTATGGGAAGGGACTTGTGCTCCTGCAGGGAATTGACGTCTCGAAGTATTCAAAGGAAGACTGCGCGCTGATTTTCTGGGGCCTCGGGGCGCATATGGGCGAGGCGCAGTCCCAGAGTCTGGCGGGTGACCGGCTCGGTCATGTGGTGAATCTTGGCGGAGACAACCCGCGATACCGCGCCTACCAGAACAGCACTGAACTCGCGCTGCACACGGATGCCACCGATATCGTCGGCATGATGTGTCTGGTGCCCGCGAGCGAGGGTGGGTTGAGTGGTTATGCCGGTGCTGCCGCGATCTATAACGAACTGGCGATGCACCACCCGCAGATACTGCCGACCTTGTGTGAGGGTTTTCACTACCATCTTTTCGGTGAGCATGCGCCGGGAGAATCGCCCGTCACCGAAGAAAAGATCCCGGTCTTCTCAGAGAAGAACGGCTGCCTCAGTATCAGTTATCTGAGGAGTTACATCGAAATGGGCTTTGCCCACATGGGCAAGGAAAAGACCGCTGCCGAAACCGAGGCGCTGGATACACTCGATCAGGTTGCCCACGGACCAAAGTGTTATCGCCAGTTCATGCTCTCGCCAGGGGATATGCTTTTTTTCAGCAACTATACGGTGCTGCACAATCGCACGGCTTTCATGGATGATGAAGACCCTGACAAGCGCCGCCATCTGCTGCGCCTGTGGTTAAGAGCGCACAATCCGCGGCCGCTGGTAGAAAATATTTCAGCTTTTGGCAAGCGCCGGGGGATTGCCAAACAGGAAGGGCGGACCAGTATTTACGATGGGGAGCTGGAGTACGAAGAGTACAGGGTAAAGATCCCCAGGCAGTAGCGATCGAGTCTGTCTTTTTAAGGATGATTCTGTTTTCGTGGTAAGCGACGCTTTACGCTGGAACGAAAAATACGCCGCGGCCAGTCTGGCCTCCGCGCTTCGCGTCGAGCCATTACTCGAAAGTCACCAGCGGGATATCGACGGGCTCCTCGCGCCGCGAACCGCTCTTGATGTCGCTGCGGGCACCTGTCATGCAGCCGTTTATCTCGCAAAACGCGGTTTGTGTGCGACGGCACTCGACTGTAGTGCCGTGGGCCTCGCGTTGGGTGAGCAGCTTGCAAAACGCGAAGGCGTTGCCATCAAGACCGTCACAGCGGATCTCACCGTCACCGAGTTGCCCGGCGGCTCCTGGTCAGCTATCTGCTGTTTTCGATATCTCGATCGAAATCTGTTTCCCCAGATGGCATCAGGTCTTGCTCCGGGCGGCCTTCTTTTCTACCGCACCTTCAATGTGCATCATCTCAAAAAGGCCACGGCATTTAACCCGGAGTATGTGCTGCAACCGGGAGAACTCGCCCGGGAGTTTTCAACGCTGGAAATTCTCTCGCTTTCTGATGGCGATGATCCGGGGGAGAATACTTCCTGGATCGTTGCCAGACGGCCTGCGTGATGCGCAGGGCAGACCGGCACTGTTAGCCGGGGGTATTTCGCTCGACCCAGCGCTCACCTTCGGCGAGAGTTTCTTTTTTCCAGAAAGGGGCGGTCGACTTCAGTGTTTCCATCATCTCCCGGCAAGCGGCAAGCGCCTCTTTGCGATGAGCTGAAAAAGCGGCGACCAGTACGATATCGTCGGCGGGGTAAATGGTTCCCACACGATGCACGACCAGCGCGTCTTCCAGTCCATGCTTGGAGACGGCTTCAGAGCGCATGTCTTCCAACTGCTGTTCCGTCATGCCGGGATAGTGCTCAAGCACCATTGCTTGAACCTCATCTCCTTCATTGAAGTCACGCATGGTGCCCACAAACACCGCGCTCGCGCCGCTTTTCCCTGAAGCCAGACGGGTTGAGCGGTATTCCGAAACGGTCTGCCAGGGATCAAACGGGTGCTCGCGAATTTCAACGGTCATCAGAAGTCAGCCCCCGGTGACCGGTGGGAAGAACGCGACCTCATCACCGTCCGCAACCGCCCGATCAAGGCCCGCATACTCCTTGTTGATCGCGACCAGCATTTCCTCGTCAGGGGATTCACCACTGACCGCCTTCCAGACATCGCGCGCGCTGGCAATACCGTCCGCCTCCACGGTCAGAGTGGCGTGGCCGATGCGCTCACGCAGGCTCGCAAAGAATCGGACGTTGATGGTCATGAGAACAGGATCAAAGGATCGACAGAAAGTGCGGTGTGCGGTTCTATAATAGGCGCAGAAAACCTGACCTACAAGCCACGGTAATCATAATGTCGACCCAGGGACGTGAATTTATAGCAGTGCCGATCGCAGTGATGACTGTCTCGGATTCGCGCACAGAGTCTGATGACAAATCGGGCAAACTGCTCGTAGGGCGCGTGCAGGAGGCCGGCCATCGTTTTCTTGAAAAGGTGATTGTGCCTGACAATATTTTCGCGATCCGGGCGGTCGTGTCACGCTGGATTGCCGACCTCGACGTTCAGGTTGTGCTCATGACAGGGGGCACGGGTGTCACGGGATTTGACGGTACACCAGAAGCCATCAGGCCGCTGTTTGAAAAAGAACTGGACGGTTTTGGCGAGATTTTCCGAGCAATTTCCTTTGAGGAAATCGGGACGTCGTCGCTGCAGTCACGTGCTGTTGCGGGCGTTGCCAACGGCACTTATCTTTTTTCATTGCCGGGATCTTCCGGCGCCTGTGCCACCGCCTGGGACAAACTGCTGACCCACCAGCTGGATTACCGCACCCGCCCCTGTAATCTCGTTGAGTTGATGCCGCGCCTGCTCGAGCATCGACAAAACAAATAGCGGCCGGCGGCCGCTATTGATCGGTCTTTATTCATAAAGGCGGGGCATGCACTGCGCGATCAGCTTTCTCGCTTTTTCATTAGCCAGCAGGACTTTTTCGCCCTGCTCGTCATTATCTGCAGCCAAGATGTCGAGGCTGAGCATGGTGGCCTCTTCCAGCGTCATCTCTTTCGACATCAGATTGGTAAAGCACGCGCAGTATTCAAGTTGCGCTCCGAGAGTCGTGTCTTCCATGGGCTCTTCAATGCACCCATCGAAAACCTCAAACAAAAAGGACTCGCTTGTAATCTCAGCGTGAGCCGATGAGAGCAACAGCGTGAGTCCAAAGAGCAGCGCAAGCGGTTTGTTCATTTCTTTAACCTTACGGTGAGTGGTTGCCTGAAGCATGTATAACACAGCGATATCATCAGAGATTCTTCTTGGTCACGGCCGTGACGTGCTCACCGCCCCAAAACAAGATACTTTTGGGGTATGCTTTGAGGGAGGGTTTAATAATGATAATGATTTGGCGTTTAAAGCCTAGCGCCAGGGCTTATGTTTGCGCCATCATTTTCGCTGCCTTCTTACCTGCCTTCGCCAAAACCTGTCATGACTGATCTTAGCCCAGGCGCCTTTTCAGCGACGCTTTGTGTCGTTAAGGTGTATTGCTCTGCCGGTGCCGGCGGTTTGATAGTTACCTTGAGCGTGTGACGGTATCCAGGCAATGAATACAGATCTTTTATCTTCGGACGGGCAGGACAGGAAAGGGCGGCGCAAAAGAGCGCGCAAAGAGCGGCCCACGCCGGAAGGGTTTCCCCAGTCTCCCTGGGGTCAGCCGCGGTATGTCGACGCCCCAACAGAACCCTTGGATGCACAAGGTGTCGAGCGGATCCACGATGCCACCATGCAGATCCTCGAAGAGATTGGCATCGATTTTCTGCATGAGGGCGCCCGCGAGATTCTCAAGCAGGCGGGCTGTGAGGTTCGCGATGACTCTCCAACGGTCAGGATGGATCGCGGGCTTGTGATGCAAGAGGTTGCCAAAGCACCTCATCGCATCGTGATGACCCCCCGCAATAAAGAGCGTGAGCTCGTGTTCGGTGAGTCTTATGCGGCGTTCTGTCAGGTCTCGAGCCCGCCGAATGTCTCTGATCTGGATCGTGGCCGGCGCGTCGGTAACCGTACGGACTACCAGAATCTCTTGAAACTGACCCAGAGCTTCAACTGCCTGCATTTTGTTGGCGGTTATCCCGTTGAGCCTGTAGACCTGCATCCGTCTGTGCGCCATCTTGATTGCCTGTTCGACATGCTGACGCTGACAGACAAACTGGTACATGCCTACTCACTCGGCGTAGAACGTGTTGAGGACGCTATGGCGATGGTGCGAATCGCTGCTGGTCTGGATGAATCCGGTTTCGCCGAAGCGCCGCGGATGTTTACCAACATCAACTCGTCTTCTCCGCTCAAGCACGATTGGCCCATGCTGGACGGCGCCATGCGCCTTGCGAAACAAAACCAGCTGGTCATCGTCACGCCGTTCACCCTCGCCGGCGCGATGGCGCCCATAACGCTCGCCGGCGCGATCGCCCAGCAGACAGCGGAATGCCTCGCTGCGATTGTGCTGTTGCAACTGGTCCGCCCGGGAGCCCCTGTGGCGTACGGCTCCTTTACCTCGAACGTGGACATGAAGACCGGTGCGCCCGCCTTTGGAACTCCTGAGTACTGCCGCGCCACACAGATGTCGGGGCAGATGGCGCGTTACTATGGACTGCCCTGGCGCGCCTCCAACGCCAACGCTACCAACTGCGTGGATGCGCAGGCCACCTGGGAAAGCGCTTCTTCGTTATGGGCATGCTCGAGCGCCAATGCGAACATCATTTATCACGCAGCAGGATGGATGGAAGGCGGGCTTTGTGCCAGTTTCGAAAAGTTTGTGATTGACTGTGAGATGCTCCAGCAGTTTGCGCATTACCATCAGCCCGTGGGTGTTACTGAGGAGGATCTTGCGCTTGAAGCGATTAAAGCCGTCGGCCCTTCTGGCCATTTTCTTGGCGCGGATCATACGCAGGAACGATACAAGACGGCGTTCTACAGCCCTTTTCTTTCTGACTGGAGCAATTTCGAAAGCTGGGAGCAGGCAGGCAGTATCCAGACTCCCGAGCGCGCCAACAGGATTTTCAAAGACATCCTGGCCCGGTTTGAAGCGCCGCCTATGGATGCGGCAACGCGCGATGAACTAAAGGATTTTGTTGAACGCCGAAAACACGAGGGCGGCGCCCCAACCGATTTTTAGCTTTAAGACACCGTGTTTTTTACTTCCTATGTGATCACCGTCACATTAATCAAAAAGTCGCCGACATAGCGTATCGGCGCGCCAAGTTATAATGAAAAGGCTAAAACGCAAAGACTTCTTTGTGGATGGAAAAATGATGAAAAAAATATTGATTCGTGCTGGTGTGCTGATGGCGATTGCGCTTCCCCTGAGCGGCTGCTCCGATGGCTGGTGCTGGCCTTTTGATTGCACTGCCAGCAAGTCCTCGTCCGGCGTGGTCGATGACAGTACCAATACAACCACCACCGCCGATACCAGTACGACCACGACGACAAGCACGGACAATCCCGGAACAACGCAGGTCACAAGCAATGCCCCAATCACACCGGGAGGTCGGCAGGAATTTGAGTTAAGCAAGGTCAATTGGCTGCATACCAACGTCGCAAGCTGGCCGGTGACGGACAGTCTCAAAGTCAATATTGGCGCAGGCTTGATCTGCCTGGAGTTCGCCGGATCTGCGACGTGGCCGACCGCCGAGATCCCGCACCGTTCGGGTGCATACAACATCCAGGTGAATGCCAACCCGTGGGTATTCGTCTACCGAAACGGAGCCTGGTATGGGGGCACCTGGGAGTGGATGGTGCCCAACGGCACCTGCAAGAACAAAAGTTCCGTTGAAGGCGGGCACATCAAGCGGCCGCCGCTCGATAGTTGGGATCCGGTTTCAGGTGAGACCTACTACTTCATGGTCTCTTCAATAGCGCGTGGCGCCAACCTGAATAACTTCCAGGCCAGAACGAACATCGTACCCGTCGTATGGCCCTGAGCCGTTAGACAGCCTGAACAACCCGATCAAGCTGGTGCACCTGTAGAGCAGTTCGGGTCACCCGGGCGACAGTGTCGCCCGGATCTTCGCCAGAAGATCGCTGTTAATCTCACGGGGCCCGGTGTCCTGTCGGTTTGCGTAGCGCCGTTCGGCTGGTAAACGCACGCCTTCCAAGGCGTCAAGTTTCGCCAGAAAGGCCTCACTCTCGGCTTGCCAATCAGCGCCCGAGAGCATGTCGGGGTTCATCGCCAGAACGAATTCGCCTCCCTGGGGCGGCCCTCCGTCACCGCTGTCGCGGCTCTTGGAAGCATAACTCGCAGTCTCTCCCACCAGGGGACCTGCCAAAAGTTCAATCATCATCGCGATGTGGGAGCCCTTGTAGCCGCCAAAAGGCAGCAGAACGCCCTTGATAATTTCTTTGGGATCGGTCGTGGGGGCGCCGTCGGCGTTAAGCCCGGTGCCGGCAGGTACCTCATGACCATCGCGGGCCGCGATCTGCACATCTCCCATGGCCATCGAAGCGGTGGCCATATCAAAGACCAGGGGCGTGCCGCCCGCTCGCGGCCAGGCGAAGGAGAAAGGGTTTGTGCCGTATAACGCCTGGGATGCGCCGTAGGGGGCCACACTCGGCATATATGAAACACAGGCCATGGCGACAAGCCCATGCTGGCCCAGTGTTTCGGTTTCCGGCCACAGGGCTGCGAAATGATGCGTTCGTGTCAAAGATAGGGTGGCCAGCCCGTTTTCTTTGGCCGCTTCGGCGAGCGCCGTCAGCGAGCGCCGGTGTGCCAGGGGCGCGTACCCCAGATCCCCGTCGCAGTGCAGCACTACGGGCGATCGCTTCGACAGCGTTGGATCCGCATCGCCTTTTACTTTGCCGCTGCGAAGCGAGGCGACGTATCCGGGGATGCGGAACAGACCGTGAGAGTGTGAGCCGTCGCGTTCGGCGCGGGTGACGACATCCGCCACCGCGTCGGCGTGCTCTTCATTGGCGCCCGAGCCCAGCAGGGCTTCATGGGCGAGTGCGTAAATTTCATCCAAAGTGAGAGAGGAAGTCGTCATAAGATTGCTTCAAAAGAATTGATGAGCCCAGTATAGATGGCTTGATCGACCGGCGCAGGCCGGCGATGTCCTACAATTCAGGCATTGACGACAGGCAGGTGCTCGCGTGGCAAAACTTTACTTCTACTACTCGGCAATGAACGCCGGCAAGACGACCAACCTTCTGCAGTCTCGCCACAATTACGCCGAGCGGGGCATAACTCAGGATGCGAAAAAGACCTTGAGAGTTTGAGTCATCACATTCCGCGTCGGCGTGCTCTTCATTGGCGCCGGCATTCAGCAGGGCTTCATGGGCGAGTGCATAGATCTCATCTAGCCGGTCAATTTTTACATCGTTAATAGGCTATTATTTCTGAGGACTAAAACCTAACCCCCACCTTGATTCCAACACCTATTGCATCATTATCTTCAAAGTTTGAGGTGCCAATGACTGCGTTGGTTTTTGCATCGCCCAACATTGTGTAGTTCAGGCCTCCAGAGATAACCGTATTTCCGGTTTCATACCGAAGTCCGAGTGTAAGGCCAGTTCGGCCATCAGTCGGGCCCAGATTGGAGGCCAATCCTCCTTCGCTTGCCTCGTAACCGATCGAAAAAGACATCACTAAGCTTGGGTCGAGACGGCGAGCGACACCAAGACTGAATGTGTTGACATCGTTTTCGTAGGAAAGGATGGATTTTTTTGTGATTAACTTGTAATCCCTAGGTGTAATTGCAAAGTCAGACCAATTCACCCAGCGAATACCACCAAATACCAGTGTATCGGCGGCTACACCGGTCCGAAAATTTAAGTTAACCGATTGGGGGGTTTCAAGAATGGTGATCGAGTCGGGCGTCGCGCCTAAAGCCGCAGAGGTTTCCGTCGTCTGGTTCTCATGTTCAATGGCAGATCCATACGTCAGGTGAATAAGTAAACCAATCTCAGGGTTCTCAACGGCTGCGCCCAACACGTAACCGAAACCTTCGTCTTGTCTCGCTATCCCACTGTAATTGCTAACGGCGGGAATACCAATATTTGCATTGATCGTTTGTCCTCTAACGCCACCATATACTGAGAATCGTTCAGAAATCCGAAAACGAGGAATCACCGTGAGCCCGTTTGATTTCAGGACTGCAGTAGAGCCGGTAAACGGATAGGTGGTGCCGGTCGCATATTTAACATTTCCGCCGTACGGCTGATCATAAACTAGCGCAAGCGACCACTTATCAGTAAGGTCTGATTTATACGCAGCTCCGACCTGAGTGTAGCTGTCTGCCATATCGCCCGATTCTTGACCAACAACCGATCCGGATACAGAGGGGTCGACGGATCCAAAAGAAAATTCTGCGTAGCCGCCTTTATGAAATAACGCGTCTAAGGGTTGCCCCGAACGATCGAGCCCGCCGGCGAATGCGATCGAATGGAAGACCATCATTGCTGCGGACAACGTGATTCTAAAAATCATTATCTCCTTCCTTACGTAACTGTTTTATTTGGGATATTTTGTGGTCAAAAGCACGTCACCCATAAAGCCAGACACCTCTCGATCTATATTTTTTTGGAAACGGGCTTTTGAACAGCGGTCTGACGAGATTTCGAATACTAGTATATCAGTAGCGAAGAAGCCCTTATTGAAGACAATACAATTCAGTTCTCACCAGCTTTCTGACCGGTTTTTGTGATGGCCACCATCATTTTGGCAGAACTCAGAGACCTACCCATCGGCTGTTCCCTTTTTATTGAGAGAGAAGAAATATTCATGACAGCGCCTGGAAATTTCCCAGCGAACCAGTACAGATCACGATGCGTAATCCCGTAGCCTAAGACAACGTTATCGCCGTTGAAGGCCTGGGTCGTCGATATCCTACAATGTGGGTTTCGGATATTGCCTGGATTTCCCGTGGCCAAACTCTACTTTTACTACTCGGCAATGAACGCCGGCAAGACGACCAACCTTCTGCAGTCTCGCCACAATTACGCCGAGCGGGGCATGAATACGCTCGTGATCAAACCCCGGATCGACAGTCGCTCTGGTGAGAACCGGGTACGCTCACGCATCGGTCTTGAAGCAGAGGCCGTGGATGTCGATGCCAGCATTAATTTACTCGACCTGGTTCAGAACGCATCCGAGACCCAGCCGATTGACTGTGTGCTTGTCGATGAAGCCCAGTTTTTAAGCGCTGATCAGGTTGATCAGCTGACGGAGGTCGTTGACGCGCTGAATATCCCGGTGCTCGCCTATGGCCTGCGCACGGATTTTCTCGGCGCCCTCTTTGAGGGTTCCCGCCAGCTCCTGGCGCTGTCGGATGAGCTCCGCGAGATCAAGACCATCTGTCACTGCGGTCGAAAAGCCACCATGGTCGTGCGCTTCGATGGTGAGGGGCAGCCCATGCACAGCGGTGACCAGATTCAGATCGGCGGCAACGAAACCTATGTGTCGATGTGCCGGCGCCATTTCAAGGAAAGCCTGAAAATCGCAGCGCCCTGAGGCGGTCGTTCTTTAATTCAGAAAGGTTGCCCAGACGTCGAGGGATTCGCGTTCGGTGGTGAGCTGGTTCGCAACGGCATCGTTGTCGGCATAGCCAAGCGCCATACCGCAGACCAGTTCCTGACTCTCTGGCATTTGCAACGTTTCTCGAATGACACGATGAAACGGATTGAATGCAGCCTGCGGACAGGTGTCGAGCCCGCGCCCGCGCGCTGCCACCATGATGTTCTGCAGGAACATGCCGTAGTCGAGCCAACTGCCCTGCTCCAGAACACGGTCGATACTGAAGATCAGGCCGACTGGCGCATCAAAAAAGAGGTAGTTGCGGCCGTGTTGGTGGTGCATCTTGTCCTTGTCTTCTCGGGTGATGCCAAGTAGCCCATATAGATCCCAACCGATCTTGCGCCGGCGTTCGATGTAGGGGGAGACCCATTCTTTGGGGTAGTACGGATACGCTTCCGTGTGCGTCTTGGCGATCTCAGGATCGTTGTATGCCGCCAGGATGGCATCGCTCAACTGCTTCAGGCGGTTGCCGGTCAGCACGTACACCCGCCAGGGCTGGATATTGGTCCCGGACGGCGCGCGCGCCGCGGTGGCGAGAATCTGGCGAACAACTTCATTCGGTACCGCAGTCGGTAAAAAAGCCCGCACCGACCGGCGGGACGTGATTGCCGCATCGACGTGGTCTTGGCGCTCAGCTGATGGTGCGTCCGTTGGTGAATTCATCTCGACAGGTCTTTGCAGGTTACAGGTAAAACAGGATAAGGCTCGCGCCGAGCAGCACCGCTACCCACAGCACCATGGAGCCCGTTGGCCACGCGCGTGCCAGGGTGCCCTCCGGTCCGTAATGGTTCAGTACCAGGCGCATAAGGGTTCGGCCAAGCTCCGAGCCCGTCCACAAGAATGCCTGCCATACCTGTCGTGATGCCGCGACGATCCTACGGATTACTCGCGGCGCGGCGCGCCTGTAGAGCCAGTCCGTATCGAGGTTGACCGACGCCTGTTCAGCCGGGTACATCCCGGTACGTTTGAGCACCACAAAGGCGAGGGCGGCAAAAAGCAGCAGCTGAAGCTGGGTCACGGAATGGCCGAAATCAGCATAGGGCTGGTAAACCACCGGATAGGGAAGCAGTGCATAAAGCGGCTGCGGAAACCAGCCGATTGCGATACATAAGACGGCGGCCGCACCCATGGCAAGGCACATATGCCATGGCGCCTCTTTGCAGCGGATGCCGGAATCGTGGCCGAAAAAGGCGAAATACGGAATCTTGATACCCGAATGCTCCATCACGCCTGCAGAGGCGATTAACAGCCCGATGAAGGTCAACATATAGTAGCCCTCGGCTACTGCTGACATCGTCAGTGACTTGGCGACAAAACCGCTGAACAGCGGAAACGCGGAAATCGACATTGCCCCGACAATACAGAAAGCTGCGGTCCACGGCATTGATCGGTATAGCCCGCCAAGATCAGACGCCCGGATTGTGCCGGTCCGGTAGAGCACGGCACCCATGGACATAAAAAGAAGCGCCTTGTAGAGAATATGAACGAAGGCATGGGCAACCGCACCGTTTAGCGCCAACTCAGTACCGATCCCGACGCCGACCACCATAAAGCCCAGCTGATTGTTAAGGCTATAGCAAAGGACCTTGCGCAGATCATTTTCAATGACTGCAAAAAATATCGGGAAGAGCGTCATCACGACGCCGATGCCGATCAGCACTTCGGTGCCGGGAAATCCTCGTGCCAGCGCGTACACCGCAAGTTTGGTGGTGAACGCGCTTAGGAATACCGCGCCGGTTACAGTTGCTTGAGGATAGGCGTCCTGCAGCCAGTTGTGAAGCAACGGGAAAGCACACTTGATTCCGAATGCCGCGAAGATCAGCCATACGCCTGCGCTGGCGTCGCTGAGGTTTCCATCGGGGCCGATCAGTTGGTCGAATGAGAGGGACCCTGAGTCGTGATAGTGAAGCAGGATGCCTGCCAGCAGCAGAACCCCAGAGCCGATCTGAACGATGAGATACCGTATTCCGGCCTGGTATGCGCGTTGGGTTCGGCTGGCAAATATCAGGAAAACAGAGGCCAGAGCCGTAATCTCCCAATAGATAAATAAGGTGATGAGGTCTCCCGCAAACACCGCACCAATCGCACTGCCGACGTACAACATGGCCGTGACATGCTGCACCGTATCGCGTACATGCAGCGCATAAAGAGCCGCGATAAAGGCGGCGATGTGAAAGATGTAACCGAAGGCCAGGCTGAGTGGATCCACTCGCACCTGCAGCAGGCTTAGACCCGCAAGCTCTATTCCCGGAAAGACACCCTCGGAAAGAAAAAGCAGTTGCGCCAGGCTGATCGCGGGCAGCGCCAACGCGCCAATGGCCTGAGCGCTGCGGGGCAGCAGCGGCAGCGCTAAAGCCCCCACCAGAATGATGATCCCTGGCGGCAGGCTAATCATCGTAGTAGTCCTCGTCCCGCCGGATTAAACGGCCTAGATACTTGCCAAGTATCACGATGGCGAACAAAGAGACGAACCCCCAGAGCGCGTAAAACCCGGGCCATCCTTCCCAGGAAAAAATGACATGGCGATGAACAGCGATCTCGGTGATCACCAGAGCAGCGCACAGACAGAGAAAAATCCTGAAAATCATGCTGACTGTTCGACTCCGGCTTGAATTTGATGGCGGTCCATAACGTCGCTAGCCCAGCAATGGTGCGATCAATCGCAGGATCGGCGCAGGGTAGAAGAACAGCACCAGGCACAGAGTGGTCGTCACAGCAATCGCGATCAGACAGGCGGCAGGGGCCTCGGTGATGCCCGCAGGGGCATCGCGATCGACTTTAAAGAAGGCGCGCAGCGGAATCGGCAGAAGATAGGCGATGTTGAGAAGCGTGCTCAGCATCAGCACACCCACCAACACTTCATAGCCGGCGTCCAGCGCCCCGATTGAGAGATACCACTTGCCCCACAGGCCCGCCATCGGCGGCAGACCGGCAATGCTGAGACTGGCGATCAAAAATGCGCCCATGGTGATTGGCATTTGCCGGCCGAGCCCGTCCAGCTCACTGACCCGTGTTTTGTGGGCAGCCACCAAAATGGCGCCGGCGCAGAAAAACAGCGTGATTTTTCCGACGGCGTGAGTCGCGATATGCACAGCCGCGCCTGTGATGCCCGCGGCGTTGGCGAGGACCGCGCCCAGGACCACATAGGAGAGTTGACTGATAGTCGAATAGGCCAGCCGTCTCTTGAGGTTGTCCTGGTACAGCGCCACCAGTGATGCGCCGATGATCGTGATGGCGGCCACCCACAGGATCGGGGTCGTGGCGCCCGTGACGGACAAAAGATCGAGTCCGAAGACATAGACTGTGATCTTGAGAATTGCAAAAACCCCCGCCTTGACCACCGCTACCGCGTGCAGCAGAGCGCTGACCGGTGTCGGGGCAACCATGGCTGCGGGCAGCCAACGGTGGAAGGGCATCAGAGCGGCTTTGCCGATGCCGAAGGCAAAAAGCGCATAAAGCACGCCCACCACTACCGGAGAGCCTTTGTCTGCCAGGATGCCTCCGGGGTGAAATGCCGTCGTTCCGGCAAGCTGCCAGGTCCAGATCACTGCCAGCAGCAGGAACCCCATGGAGGTGCCCATCAGAATACCGAGATAGACGCGCCCACCGCGTCGCGCTTCATCGGTACCCGCATGGGTGACGAGCGGGTAGGTGGACAGGGTAAGCAGTTCGTAGAAAAGAAAGAGGGTGAACAGGTTCTGCGCCAGGGCCACCCCCATGGTGGCGCTGATCGCGATCGCGAAAAAGGCAAAGAACCGGGTCTGGTGCTTTTCGCCGTGGCCACGCATATAGCCAATGGCATACACGGTGGTCGCAACCCACAGCACCGCTGCAATCAACGCAAAGAGCAGACCCAACGGTTCTGCCTGAAGTGCAAGCGGCACTCCCGGTACCGGCACCGCCAGCAGGACGCTCGGGGTCTCGCCTGCCAGCACGGGGGAGATCAGCTGTGTGACCTGGGCAATCAGCACACCCCCGGTGATCAGACTGACCGCCTCCCGCAGATTCGGCCAGCGGCCGATTAGCAGAACGGCTGTCGCACCAATGAGTGGCGTGAACACGATCCAGGTCAGGAGAGACTCGCTCACGGGGCTATCCCAAAGAGTTCCGCCGCCGCACGGGTGGCGACCCCCACACTCAGATCCGTCTGGAATCCAAAGTAAAGGTTGGCAATCGCCAGCAGCCAGGCGGGTATCAGCATCGACGCTGGGGCCTCAGCTCTCGTTGCGTCTTCCGGGGGTTTCGCGAGATAAGCCCTCTCTACGACTTTCCAGACATACAGGACCGCCAGCAGCGAGCCGGCAATGATTACAACGATGATGGGCCACCATCCCTTCTCCAACGCAGCCAGCACGAGGTACCACTTGCTGATAAAGCCTGCGGTCAGCGGAATGCCGATCAGGCTGAGTCCGCCGACAACAAAAACCCCCATGGTCCAGGGCATGCGGTAGCCCAGCCCCGCAAAGTCCTGCAGCCGGCTGCTGCCGATCCGCCAGGCGATACAGCCCAGCGCGACAAACAGCGCACCCTTCATCAGGGCATGGTTGAAAAGATGCAGTATCGTGGCGGTGAGCCCGGCAGGTGTCGCGAGGCTGATGCCAAGGGCAAGGTAGCCGATCTGTGCGACGCTGGAATACGCCAGCATCCGTTTGAGATTCTCCTGGAAGATGGCGACCGTCGAGGCCGACAGCACGGCGATCGCCCCCAGGATCGCGAGGCCGATGGCGAGCGGCATGGCGCCAAGCGCAAACTCCACACCGAAAACCGAAAACACAAACCGCAGCAGCACATAAACGGCTACTTTCGTGGCGGTCGCGGCGAGAAACGCGCTGACCGCGGAAGGGGCATACGCATAGGCATTAGGCAGCCACAGGTGCAAAGGGAGGAGAGCGATCTTGAGTCCGAGGCCGACCGTCAGGAAGGCAAAACCGGTTCGTGCGGTCCGGGTGCCCGAAACGTCGGGCAACCGCTCGGCAAGATCCTGCATATTGAGCGTCCCGGTCAGCGCGTACAGCAAACCCACTGCGATCAGAATAAACGTTGCCCCGATCGTCCCCATGATGAGGTACTGGTAGGCGGCGGTCAGAGCCCTGCGGTCGGATCCCATCGCAATGAGCACATAGCTTGATAAAGACGAGATTTCCAAAAAGACAAACAGGTTAAACGCGTCTCCGGTGATCGCGATGCCCAGAAGTCCGGTAAGGCACAAGAGCCACGCGGTGTAGAAGAATCCCTGATTGTGTTTCTCGATTTCGCTTGCGACACTGGCCCGGGCGAAGACCGACACCACGGTACTGATGGTCGAAACAATCATCAGCACATAGGCGTTAACCAGATCGATGCGGTAGGCGATCCCAAAGGGCGCCGCCCAGCCGCCGAAGGCGTAGTCGATGGTGCCCGAATCCATCACGGTGCCCAGCAACAGGAAAGACACCACCATCGCCGCCGCGCTCGCCAAAAAGGTGAGGGTCCAGGCAGCGAGCGGACGAGACAGGACGAGACACAGTGCCGCCGCGATCAGCGGGACGACCACCTGCAGCGCGGGCAGTTGCGCGCCAATCACAATGACTCGTCCTGTCGATGAATCTCGACTTCCTCAACCGAGTCGTAGGCTTCCCGTATCCTGACGACCAGGGCGAGCCCCAGGGCGGTTGTCGAGACGCCCACCACAATCGCCGTCAGGATGAGCACATGGGGCAGAGGGTTGGAGTAGTCGCTGACCCCTTCCTGCAGGATCGGGACACGCCCGCCCGCCATTTTCCCAACGCTGATGTAGAGAATGAATACCGACGCCTGAAAGACATTCAGGCCGATGATCTTCTTCACCAGGTTTCCACTTGAGATCACGACATAAAAACCAGTCATCATCAGCAGGATGACAATCCAGTAGTTGTACAGGCCCGCGATGGTCATGGATCGTTGCGCCCGGCGAAGGCGAGAAAGATCGTGATCATGACTGCGCTCACCGTCACGCCGACGCCGAATTCGACAATCAAGATGCCAAGGTGCTGTCCCGCAACGGGATCTTGGGCAAGTGCGTTATAGGCAAGGTAATCCGAGCCTGCCAGCATCGTCACCGCGCCGACCCCGGCGAAGAGCAGCAGGCCGAAGGCCGTCAGCAGGCGCAGCGCTGCCGGCGGCACGGCGCTGCGCAGCGCTTCGGTACCGAAAACCAGACCATAGAGAATAAAGCCGGCCGCAAAGATCACGCCGGCCTGAAAGCCCCCGCCCGGTCCGAAATCGCCATGAAACTGCACATAAAGCGCAAACAGCAAGATCATCGGAATGATGATCTTGGCAATGATGCGAAGCACCGGATTGTCGATCATTGCCGCACGCCCTCTTTTCCCGGACGTTTGCGCCGGCGCAGCCCAAGCAGGGCGAGTACCCCTACGCCTGCGGTAAAAATGACGGCCAGTTCGCCGAGAGTATCGTAGCCGCGGTAGCTCGCCAGGATGCTTGTAACCACATTGGGGATGCCCGTCTGTTGCGGGGATTCTGTGATGTAGGTCGGGGCCAAGTGCTGATGCACAGGCGCGGTGGGATCCCCGAAGTGGGGCATGTCCAGCGTGCCGTAGATCAGGGCGGCCCCGGTGGCGACCACCACAGCCAGCGGCAACAGGGAACTGCGGACCGGACCGCGTTCGTAGCGCCCCACCAGCCCGATGGTGCCCAGCATTAATACCGTGGAGATACCGACGCCGACAGCCGCCTCGGTGAACGCGACGTCGACCGCATCGAGGAGCACGAACATCACCGCCGCCAGCAGGCTGTAGATCCCGAACATCATCGCGACGGCAAAAAGATCGCGCAGCCGGACCGCGGCAATCGCCGTCACTGCCAGCAGTGCCAGAAGAAAAATGTTGACGCTTTCGATCAGCACTTATTTTTCTGCCTCGTCCGCTTCATGCAGCCAGGGTTTTCGGAAGCCGTGGGTTGCTGCGCGTGCAAGGGCGTGTGCGGTCGAGGGACCAAGCAATGCCATGATCAGCAAAAGCGCAAGAATCTTGCCCATCAGCAGGCCCCATCCCGCAGCCAACGCGAGGCCCAGCAGGATAGCGCCGGCACCCAGTGTGTCGGTGACACTGGCGCCGTGCAGCCGCGTAAAGACATCGGGCAGGCGCAGCAGCCCCGTCGCCCCAATCAGGAGGAAGAGGGTGCCGATCCCCAGCAGCGCCATGCTCAGCAGATCCGTCAGGTCGCTCATGGGTCTTCTGCTTCGGTGTGCGACTGGGGCTGGCCAAGATTGCCGAACTCGGAGATCTTGAGCACTGCCACCGTCCCGATGAATCCGATCAGCACGTACATGATGGCGATGTCTATGTAGAGTTCGGGATCCCCGACCACGAAGCCCAGGACCGCGATCATCAGGACGGTCTTTGTGCCCAACGCGTTGGACGCAAGAATCCGGTCGTATACGGTCGGCCCCTTGATCGCGCGGATCAACGCGAACGCCATGGTCACGAGCAGCGCGATGAGGGTGATCGTCAGAATCATTGCCGCTCCGTTCGCTGCACCCGCCGCCCCATCTCACCCGACATCAGGTCTTTCGCCGCCTCTTCCGTCAGCGCGTGGACCTCGATGGCGTCTTCCGAGACATCAAGGGAAATGGTCCCGGGTGTGAGGGTGATGGAGTTGGCGTAGGTGACCCGACCAACCTCCGTGTGGCCTGTGGCGTCGACGTGGATGACGGTGGGATGAATCGGCAGTTTGGGATTCACGATCCGCTTGGCAACATCCAGGTTTGAGCGGATGATCTGGATGACGAGCCACGGGCCGTAACGCATGAGCCCCGGCAGCAGGCCTATCGGCACTCCTTCTTCATCGAGCAGTTCAAGTCGGGCAGCGCAGGCAACAATCGCTGCCACCGAGATCAGACCCAGCGACAGCAGCAGCGGGCTGGTGTGTCCGGAGAGCAGCAGCCACGTGCCGGACAATATGACAATCAGCGCGATGGCGTTTCTCATGCTCTTTGGGCTCAGCGGGTGATGCAGGTCAGGCCCGCGTTCCAGTATTCGGCGTTAGTTATACGTTATCACGCGTAGCGCAAAACGGGTGCCCATCGGCGGGCAGCGCCTGCATTGCATACCCTGTCAGGAAAGATTGAGACCGGTAGCGCGCCGATGGGCCCGGGCCTCGCGCCTTCTGTGGATATTCATGTCCTGGAGGGTGTGTTCAACGTAACTGATGTGCTCATCTGACGCTGCCTTGGCAGCCGCGGGATCACCGTCAATGATAGCGTTCATCAGGTGATAATGCTGGTCCCTAAGGTGCTTGAAGTTGTCCGGCCGCTGGTAGAGGTTCTCAAGGTTGTAGTGGATGCTCCGACGCAGTAGCGAGAACAGGCTGCGCATGACATGGACGAGCACCACGTTATGGGAAGCCTCACCGATCGCCAGATGAAAATCCGCGTCAGCCTTCGCTTCCACAACAGCGTCGCCCTCGCCATGAGACGCAATCATCCGCTTGTAGGCGGCTCTCAGCAGTTCGATATCTGTCTGCGTCCGTCGCGCTGCGGCATGGTAGGCCGCCATCGACTCGATCGCATGACGCAACTCCATGACATCTTCCTGGGCATCGGGTGATGCACTGATCAATTCCAGCAGGGGATTTTCCAGCGCGGGATTCAGGCTTTCGGTGACCTCGGTCGCTCCGCCCCGACGGGTGACGAGAAGGCCGCGGGCGGAAAGAATCTGCAGGCCCTCGCGTAAAGAAGGGCGCGATACCCCAAGTTGCGCGGCGAACTTGCGTTCGGCAGGCAGACGGTCGCCGGGTTTCAGGGCGCCTTCAAGGATGAGTTGTTCTATCTGGCGGACGACGGAATCGCAGACGCGTTCACGAGCCATAGCTTCTGGTTATCTGGTAAGACCACGTTACAGACTTTAGCACTCTTCATAACCGAGGCAAACCGTTTGGCGGTTTCACCGACCTTAAAAAGCCGGCTTCTAAGGTCTGTGTCAGGTATCCACCGACTGGTGAGAGGAGGCCCCGAAAGCAAGGGAAAGAAAGGCATGCATGTCCTTGGGTCGTTGGCTCTGGTCGAGCGAAAGAGCGTCTTCGACGGCCTTAAGGAAGGTATAGGGATAGGCGCCGGCTCGCGAGACCGTGAGTTTCTCAAGCGTCGCCCCTTCGCGCCGTTTCAGGGCAGGCGGCGGCGAAGTGCCGGCAATGCAGTTATAGATCGTCGCGGCCAGACCATAGATATCGGTCCAGGGTCCGAGACTGCCATCGAGATATTGCTCGGGCGGTGCAAAGCCGTGGGTCAGGGTCTGGAAGGATCCAAACCGGTCGTCGTTATCGATCGTCTGGGCCGCGCCAAAATCCAGCAGCAGGGGCTGGCCGCTGGTTCGAAGCAGTACGTTGGCGGGTTTGACGTCAAGGTGCACAACGTCTTGCTGGTGCATGCGCCAGAGTCCCTCTCCGATAGGGGGGAACACCTGCTGCATGAAATCCCAGTCGAGGTCCCCCGCCAGCTTGTTGATGAACCAGCGCAAGTCGCGGCCTTCTTCGTGCGTCATGACCATGTACAGCGTCTGGTTCGCCTCGAAGTACTCGGCCACACTGATAACGTTCGGATGACGGACGGTGCTCATCCGCTGTGCTTCGAAACGGAATTTTTCCAGGCCGTTGCGAAACGGCATCTGGGCAAGCGGCGTGTTTGGTTCAAGGGATCCATCAGGGTTGCGGTTGACAAGGTCCTGAGGGCAGTACTCCTTGATAACGAATTTGTGGCGTTCGAGTTCGTTGCTCGCAAGATACACCAGGCTGAATCCGCCTCCGCCAAGGACTTCGCCTACGGTATATCCTTTGAGCACGTATCCGTTCTGTAGAGGAAGTCTGCTGGCCATAACGATAGCGGTTGCGGGAGCGCGGGTGATCCACCGACCGTAACCGGGAATACAGTATAGTTTCTCGCCTGAATTTGATGCAGCCCCGGCCGAGCCGTACTCGCCGCGGGCAATAATCCCGGAGATTCGATGTGCCAAAGAGCATGACCGCGTTCTCTCGCTGTGTTTCCCAGGGTCCGTCCGGAGACCTGACCTGGGAATTACGTTCGGTAAACCATCGCTTCCGGGAGGTGGCCATGCGGCTCCCGGAGGAGTTGCGCTTCCACGAAGGTGCTTTTCGCGATGCGATTGCAGCGTCAGTCAGCCGCGGCCGTATTGACGGCTGGCTT
>Ga0181578_10001052_pt1 | contig 26527 bp, 27 predicted proteins | sample 071ome_21_FD_148659 | JGI IMG/M metagenome (GOLD analysis project Ga0181578, IMG submission 148659) | Coastal salt marsh microbial communities from the Groves Creek Marsh, Skidaway Island, Georgia - 071401CT metaG (spades assembly) | ecosystem: Environmental > Aquatic > Marine > Intertidal zone... | reverse complement strand
GACAGGCCTTCGTGGTAAATGATGCCGGCAGCGCCGATACAGGCTTCGGCGCCAAACCAGGTGGCAAATATGGACATGGCCACCATGGGCAGCTCTAGCCGGCGTCCGGCCAGCAGGTAATCCTGCTCGCTGGTCATGCGGTTCATGACCACCACGCAGACCAGCAGCTGCAGCAGGATGTAGCCGACTATACAAATGAAGACCCAGTTGATGGCAGGCTCCTCACACGCTCTCAAAGAGCGGCTAGCATAGCCATACCGGGGGTTGGAGGTCTATGGGAGAGGCGCGATCATGCGCTGAAAATATTGCCGGTTGTGAAATGGTGACCGCTGCTAGGGTTCGATAAAAAGATAAAAGGGTAAAAGGATAAAAGGGTAAAAGGATAAAAAGATAAAGCGTTCCTCGGATGATTTTTTAGGTCGGCATAGGGCGCAGCCCGTTTGCTGACAATTAACGTGTTGTCACTATCAGTACTCGTCCGATCCTATCCCTGTTACTTGCCTGCCCCTTGAGAATTCAGCCGCCACGGGGTTTAATTCGGGCTTTACTGTCCCTTTTCCGGGGATATAAAAATAATAATTTTCTGGGGAATTCTTCATGTGGGAACAAAACTACCTGCCGGTGGCTGACAGCCTGGCCATTTCCGCGCTCCTGGCCGCTGTGCCGATTTTTGTGCTGCTGGTACTGATCGGTATTCTGCGCAAACCGGCCTGGGTCGCGGCCGTATCCGGCCTGGCCGCTGCCATCGTGGTCGCCATCGCGGTGTATGGCATGCCGATCGGACCGATGATCGGATCCATTACCATGGGTGCCGCGTTCGGCCTGTTCCCCATTGGCTGGATCGTATTCTGGGCGGTGGTGCTGTACCGCATCACCGTGGAAACCGGCAATTTCGAGGTCATCAAGGATTCCATCGGCGGGGTTACCGGTGACCGCCGGTTGCAGGCCATGCTGATAGCTTTCGCCCTGGGCGCCTTTATTGAAGGCGCTGCTGGCTTCGGTACCCCGGTTGCCGTGGCAGCTGCCATGCTGACCGGTCTGGGTTTCTCTCCCTTCTTTGCTGCCGGCATCTGCCTGCTGGCCAATACCGCGCCGGTAGCCTTTGGGTCGATCGGTGTCCCCGTGACTACCCTGGCTAGCGTGACCGGGTTGCCGGTGGAAGAGCTCAGCGCCTGGGTCGGCCGCCTGTGTGCGCCGATTTCCGTGTTCATTCCAGCCTACCTGGTGCTGGTCATGGGCGGCTGGAAGGGCCTGAAAGGGGTGCTGCCTGCGGCGGTGGTATGTGGCCTGTGCTTCTCCTCCATGCAGTTGCTCATTTCCAACAATGTCGGCCCTGAACTGGTCGACATCGTGGCCGCCATGACTGCCATCATCGGCATGGTCGTGCTGCTCAAGCTCTGGCATCCCAAGGACAACTTTGTCATGGCCGGAGAAACCGAGGGTGTGATGGAAGTGCAGTCACACGGTTTTGGCCGCACCATCTATGCCTGGTCGCCCTATATCTTCCTGGTGATTTTCGTCCTGATCTGGGGCAGTGGCATCATCAGCGGGGCGCTGGAAAGCGTCACGGTGGCCATTGAATGGCCGGGCCTGCACAACGTCGTCCAGCGCATGGCACCGGTGGTGGAAAATCCCACTCCCTACGGTGCTGTCTATAACCTGAACTGGCTGTCTGCCGGTGGCTCCGCCTGTGCCCTGGCCACGGTTGCAGCAGCGTTTGTGTTCAGGGTCTCGCCGGTCAGGTATTTCAAACTGCTGTACGCGGTGTTGCAGCAGCTGGGTTTTTCCCTGTTTACCATTGCGTCAGTGCTGGGCCTGTCCTACCTAATGAACTACAGCGGCATGACCGTGACATTGGGCCTCGCCTTCGCCATTACCGGCGGTCTGTTCCCGTTCTTCAGCGCCATGCTGGGCTGGCTGGCCGTGTTTCTGACCGGTTCCGACACGTCGGCCAATGCCCTGTTCGGTAACCTGCAGGTAGTCACTGCCAACTCCCTTGGTCTGAGCCCGGTGCTGATGGCAGCAGCCAACTCCGCCGGTGGTGTTATGGGCAAGATGATCAGTTTGCAGAGCCTGGCAGTCGCCGTGGCGGCCACCGGCATGTCACGGGATGAAGAGGGCAGGCTGTTCCGCTTTACCTTCAAGCACAGTGTGTTCCTGGGCTGTGTGCTGGGCGTGCTGACCATGATCTATGCCTATGCTGGCTGAAAATAAAACGTGAAAAAAAACCGGGCCTGGCCCGGTTTTTTTATGGGTAACCCAAACGCAAGATAACCCCGTGGTGTGCTTGCACAGGCAAAAGTGGTACGCTTTGAATGTTTGAAAAAAACACGTTATACATATCTAACGTATTGATAAATATTAATAAATGATCACCAAAAGACAGTTCCTGCAAAGTGGTGTCGTGGGCACGCTGGCCGCATCAGTGCCGGCGCTCGCGAATGGATTTGCCAATGGATTGGTAAGCGTACCAGGCGATGTCACACGCGTTCTCCATGACACGCGCTTCCCGGCCAGCAAGGCGCTGGCCGGCAGCGTGTTTATGGCTCGGAACGTCTCGCCGGTGACAGGCGACCTCACCAGTCTCTGGCGCGATACCTTGATGGGTAGCTGGCAGCAGCAGGCCATTACCGCCGGCATCACCGGTGACGATGTGCTGTTCTGCCTCACACAGTTCTCGCGCGATTACCGTCTGCGTGTGCATTGGCAGACCGAGGTCTCGCCGGCTCAGCCGGATCGTAATATCCCGGCGCTCGTAGCCTGGCTGATTGCGCCAGCTTCACAATCTACAAATATCATGAATGAGGTGATTTCATGAGATATCCCCCCGGCGTCAGCCAGGCAGATTTTGACAGGGCCGTTGGTGAATTCGAAGCCGCCATTGGTGCAGACTGGGTCTTTACGGACGAAGCCGATGTCGATCTTTACCGCGATGCCTACTCACCCCTGTGGGGCGAGGAAGAGGAAAAGATTCCGTCCATCGCCCTGGCGCCGCAATCGGCCGAAGAAGTACAGGCGTTGATGCGCATCTGCAATGCCTACCGCATCCCGGTGTACCCGGTGTCCACCGGCAAGAACCTGGGCTATGGCGGGTCAGCGCCGGTCCTGAATGGCTCAGTCGTGCTGGACCTCAAACGCATGAATCGCATCATCGAGGTCAGTGAAGACAATGCCTTCGCGCTGGTGGAACCGGGCGTTTCCTATTTTGATCTGTATAACTACATCCAGGAACGCGGCTTGGATCTGTGGATCGACTGTCCTGATCCGGGCTGGGGCAGCCTGATCGGCAATGCTCTCGACCATGGCGTAGGGTATACCGTGAATCCCTACCGCGATCATTTCGAAGCCCACTGCGGCATGGAAGTGGTACTGGCCGATGGCGACATCGTGCGCACCGGCATGGGGGCCTTGCCGGGAGCCGAAACCTGGCAACAGTATCGCTGGGGCTTTGGTCCCTGGCTGGACGGCCTCTTTGCCCAGTCAAATTTCGGCGTGGTGACCAAGATGGGCTTCTGGCTGTACCCGGCACCGGAGGCGTTTCGTTCCGGTACCGTGCAGGTCATGGGGTATAACGACGTGCACGAACTGGTGCGCGTCACCGCCCGCCTGATGTACAGCGGAGTCCTGAATACCAATGCCGGCGTGCAGTCTCCGATCCAGTTCGTGCTGGGACAGAACCCGGAAATGGCCGAACGGTATGATCGGGCCGGCGCGGAGGATATTCGGGTACTGGATGAGTTTGCCCGCAGCATCGACACCCCTTTTTGGGCGTCGCAGTTCAAGTTTTACGGCCCGCGCGAGATCGTCGACCAGAGCTGGGAGTATGTAAAGCGTCAGTTCGCCCATATTGAAGGTGTGCGTTTTCAGGATCAGGAGTCTTTCAATTTCCCGATGCCCTATGAAGAGCTGATGCAGACCCAGGATGAAAACCATCTCGGGGTGCCGTCCATGTCGGTGTTCCAGCTCGGCAATCGCTCCAATTTCAACCCGACCGGCAGTAACGGGCATCTCGGCTTTTCTCCCGTCGTGCCCATGACCGGTGACGCCGTGATCGAATCAAACAAGGTGCTAGGGCGGGTATTACGCGAGATGGGCGGCAGTACAGTATTCAATGTGCCGCCGTATTCCTACCATCAGCGTACGTTCACCATCCTGGTCGGGTTTACCGTCACGCGCGATGCCGACACCAACCGCAAGACCCGGGAGATCTTTAGGGAGCTGGTCAAGGTGGCCGCCGAGCATGGCTGGGGTGAGTATCGCACCCACACCGCCTTCATGGACGACTGCGCCCAGGCTTACTCATTCAACAACCATGCCCTGCTCAGGTTGCAGCAACGTCTCAAGGATGCCATCGATCCCAACGGCATTATTTCAGCCGGACGCTACGGCATCTGGCCAAAGCACCTGAGGGAGGATGACGACAATGCGTAACATCCTCGTGCTTTTCCTGTTGTTTGCAGCACACGTAATGGCGCAGGAAGGCGATACCGTGAACGGCAAAAAGGTTTACAACCACTGGTGTTCACCGTGTCATGCGCCAGGTGGGGTCAAACATCCGGGTACGTCTGCCCTTGAATTGCTCTATAAAGGTGAGAAACCTGCGGTGCTGGAAGAGCGCCTCGACCTGACGCCTGAACTGGTGGCGTTCTATGTCCGCAATGGCGTCAAGATCATGCCGCCGTTTCGCAAAACCGAAATCAGTGACAAGGAACTGGTTGATTTAGGCGCCTACCTGCGACCATAGCCATGATGCCGATTTTGCTGGCCAGCCTTATGCTATGTGCGGCGCTGGTCTAGGCACAAACCCGGGACGATATTGCCGATATCCGGCAACAGGTGCTGGCAGAGGTGGATTTTACCGGTCTGGCGTCCGCCTATGCGGCCATGGGTAACTTTGCCGTTGTGCCGGATACCTCCACGGCCAATTATAAAATCAACTCGGACGGCTCCCAAGCGGCGCGGCTACGCGTCAACCGCTTTCCCTTCAAGTTTTACTTTCATCAAGATGGTCCGGGCCTGCCGACATTCGTCCAGTTGAACTGGGTAAACCAGTCCTTCAAATCAGGCTTTGAACTAACGCCAGATGATACCGTGGTGTCTTACTGGAAAACCCGTGGCGCCACTTTTACAGGCGGTGTTGAATATCCGTTGACTGAAGTCATCACACTGGTGCCGGCCATGGATGTGGGTGTGCTGAAAATCAACAAAAATGCGGATTATCTGAGCCCGGCCGGTATCAGCTATTTACAACCCATATTCGCCAATGCCGTGTTTGACTGGGACACTAAAGCCTGGGTCCTGGGTGGCAGTCTCGGGCTGGATTACCGGACAGACTTTGGTAGCCGGCCAGTAGCTGCACATTCTTCCCTGGCACATAACCACATACAGTCATTCAGTGAAGCAACGCGATTCGTTGAATTTTCCGAGGGCACCACGACACTGGCGATAGCTGCAGAAATGACTTTTCCAACGCCATATAAATTCATGGGATTGCCTGTTGCTGTAGTCTCACACCTAGCGAACACCTCGTTCTGGGGTGGCAACCGCGATGTTCTGGGCTTTGATCATTTCTATGAAGTCGGCTTGTTCGTAGAACTTGATGTCCGTGATCTGGGGATGACTGTTCGTGCCTGGCAATTGGGCTTCAAGGCCATTATTTCCGATGATGTTGATAGTTGGGTGCTGGACCTGGGTTACCGGTTCAGACTGTTGGCCGTATGCAGGTTCTCAAGAGTCGGCATAAATCGTAGTGAGTGGTGTTTTTGACCCACCCCGCCTCAGGGTTTGTCGCTCTATCGGCTTTTCTTTATTATTTCCGAAAGCACCTTTTTCGACACCCGGAGTTTCGCATCAACGACCTGGCCTGGAAATCCACTGCCGTTTTTATCTACTGCGGCATCCTGCTGCTGATCGGTTACCTGGCGTCACGGCGCATGCACAACATTCGCGATTACTACGCGGGTGGGAAACAACTGGGCTTCATCAATGTCGCTTTTTCGGCTCGCGCCACCGGGGAATCAGCCTGGCTGCTGCTCGGGGTCACCGGTACCGGTTTTGCCATTGGCCTGCAGGGCCTGTGGATTGGTGTGGGCGAACTGATCGGTGTCGGCATCGCTTGGCTCTGGATGGCCAAACCCTTCAAACGGCTGACCGATCAGTATGACAGTGTGACGGTACCCGACTACCTTGAATCCCACTTCCATGATACCAGCCATGGCCTGCGCCTGATTGCCGCCGGGGCACTGGTGGTCTTTGTGCCAATCTATGCCGGCTCCCAGGTCTTTGCCACCGGCAAGGCTTTCAATGCGTTTCTCGATATTGATCATTACCTGGGCGCTACCATCGGCTTCCTGGTGGTGATGCTGTATATCACCAAAGGTGGATTCATCGCCGTGGTCTGGTCGGATGTTTTCCAGGGCCTGCTGATGGTTTGTGGGCTTGTGTTACTCCCGCTGGTGGGGTTGCTCGAACTGGGTGGACTAACCAATCTTTTCGATACGCTTTCAGTCGATTATCCCGGTCACCTCACATTGACGGGCGGGCAGGGCTGGACCACGCTCGTGATTGTACAGACACTGGGCTTCCTGGCTATTGGTATCGGTTTTCTCGGCTCGCCCCAGGTTTTTGTGCGCTTCATTTCAATTCGCGATGAAGACCAGATCAACAAGGGCGCGCTGGTGGCCATGCTGTGGACATTTTGTGCTGACGTCGGTGCTGTCATGCTGGGGATGACGGGCAGGGCGCTCTTCACTGATGCCGAACTCGGATTCGATCCTGACAATGTCCTGCCGGTGATGTCGCAGGCGCTGCTGCTCCCTTTCTTTGCCGGTGTCTATATCGCCATGGTGCTGTCGGCCATCATGTCGACAATCGATTCCCTGCTGGTAGTGGCCTCCAGTTCCGCCGTGCGCGACTACTGGCAGAAGACCCGGCATCCGGACATGAGTGATGAGTTGCTCATGTCACTCAGCCACAAGTTGACGGTGGTGCTGGCCCTGCTGTCGTTTGGCATCGGCATCGGGATTCTGGCCTACGACATGGAGAACGGCATTTTCTGGGTCGTGATCTTTGGCTGGTCCGGCATCGCTGCCACGTTCTGCCCGGTGATTATCCTCAGCCTGTGCTGGCGCAAACTGACGGCATTGGGAGCCAAGTGCGCCATGGTCACGGGATTCCTGGCGACTATCGTCTTCAAGTTCGCGGTGCCGCCACTGTTTGTGGTAACGGGTTGGGACAATGGCGTGACCTACCTGAATGCCCTAGATGTGCTGCTGCCAGCGTTTGTTGTATCCGCCTTGGTGGGCACTGTTGTCAGTCTTTCGGACCAGGAAGGTCAACGAAGGCTTGAGCATCTGCCGTAAAAATCAGAGGTTCAGCAAGACATTGATGTCCTGGCGTGGTGAGATCAGCGCTGCATGGCGTTCCACGATAGTGTCATGCGGTGGCATATTGACTGTCAGGGTGTAGCGGTCCGGATCAAGGCGTTCCAAAGTTACAAACGGTCTCAGGCCGACCACTGGCAGTTCATCAGGCAGTTCCCTAGTGGTCATGAAGTAATTGACGACACTGGCGTCGGCTTCCATGAACAGGTCAAGTGCTGAATCAGCCATGTCGTCGGCAAGCTCGCGTGAGGAACTGTCTGTCACAACCATCTTGAACAGTACGAGTGCCAGAGCCAGTGAGGCTAGGAACGCGAGAGTCTTCGATGAGGTGTATGCGCTACCACAGCGGTTTTCATAGCTCCTTTGCTTTATACCGCGCCAGATACGTTTTCGGTGGCGGTTGTGTTACATCAAGTGTCTCAATGTTGTCTATGCTGTCCACAATGGTGCGACATTGAGACATCCTTTTTCGCCCCTGCAGGACCTGCCACAGCCCTGCCAGTGTTTCCAGATTCTGCTATTGATCCCATTGCCCTGCCTTCTGCGTATAGTGATTATGGAAGTAAGCGGGTATCTTACCTGTCTGTTTGACAGAAACAGGCTGATTTTATGGGAGTTTTTCGCACTATGCGGACACAGGTCATACAACGTACCTGTAGCAGAACACGGGTAAAGGCCGAGTTGGCGGCTGTGCTGCTTGTGGCTACCTGCCTGCCATGGGGCCTGGCCCTGGCGCAGCAGGGCGATCTGCTGAACATGGTGATCGAGCCCGTCCCGCTTGATGCCGATCTGTCTAATTCATCTCCAGTGAGCGCCTCCTATCCCGCCCTCACTCGGCCCGATGCCAGCCCAAGGGCAAACGCCTCTGACAGTGATGCGGTGCAGGCTTACCGGCAGGCCGTGGCTGAAATCGAGCGCCGGGAAGGGCAATTTGCTCCGGCCCTGATGGAAAGCCTGCTGGGGCTTGGGCAACAGTTACAGCAGCAGGGCGAGCATGTCGAGGCGATCGCGGTGCTGGAACGTGCCGAGCACATCAGTCGCATCAACAATGGCCTATACGATCGGGGGCTGATGCCGATCGTGGAGTCGCTGATAGTCAGTTATCTTGCTGTGAACGACTTTGCCTCGGTTAACGACCGTGAACAGTACCTGGCCTTCCTGAGCAGGAAACTGGCAGAGGAAACCCCTGCAAGTGTTGAGGCACCGCTGTTAGCGGGTCTGGCCAACAGCAACATGACCACGTTCGGCCTGGCACTGATCGAAACGCCTGAGGAAGCCGGGTTGCCGTTCGATTACAAAGCATTGCGGATGCGCAATACCGGTACCCCTTTTGCAGCCCGTTACTACGGCGTCAGCAGCCTGTCTCGGGCCAAGGGTAACTACGCCGCCGCCATTGTCGCCATGAGCAACACCGAGGACTACGATGCCGGGGCCTTGCTTGATCTTGAACGACGCCTGCTGGAAACCACTTTCTTGCTGGGTTTTCGCCGTGAGTTTGCCGAAAGTCCGCACTACTACATGACGGCAGCACGGGTGGCCGCCAACATGCCTAATCAGTGGAACTATCTGCGGCGCAATTCAGAAGGCTACGACACTGGTCTGGAAGCCTTCGCGCGCATGTATGCCCATCTGGACAACATGCCGGGATCGACACCGCAGCTGCGTATCGCCCTGCAGTTGGAAAATGCTGACTGGCATCTGCTCTTCGGGCGGCCCAATGCAGCGCGGGAAGCCTATCTTCAGGCCTGGCACAATGCCCAACAGTTGGGCCTGGATGATGTCGCACTGGCAGACCTGTTCCATACCGCAGCACTGGTGCAATTGCCGGTATTTACGGCCCGTCCGAACAGCCGCGAAAAATTCGGCATTGCTGCTGATGCCGAGCTGGCCCGAGACGGTTACGTGGATTTGGCGTTTTCCGTGAGTCGCAGCGGGTCTGTTCGAGGTATCCGTACGCTGGCAAAAAGCGTAGACACCTCATATGCCGTGGAGGAACAATTGCGGCGCTATCTCAAGAATGCCCCAATTCGTCCTCAGGTCAGGGACGGAGAAGTAGTCGTCCGGAACGATGTCCGCATGCGTTTTTACTATACCTTTCTGTAACGTCTGTTCCCGATTGGCCTGGTCGTTACGGCGAATAAAATATCTCGTCAAAGAATGCCGTCATTTTTTCAATGTACGTTACACCGATATCCATGAAAACTCCGCGTGTCCTGGCATCCGGCTTCCAGTCGAAGAAGGCATGGCTGGCGTGGGGCACCTGGTCATAACGCACGAGTTGATGCCGTGCTGAAAGGGCTTTCACGTATTCAGTGACCATGGTGTCCGAAATCAACGGATCAGCGGTGCCTCGTGTCAGGTAGTGAGGTACAGCCCGTTCGGCTTCTTCCGGAATGAAGTTGATGGGTGAAATCGCGAATGCCTTGCTGGCCGTGTTGCTGTCATCAGGACTCCATGTCAGGCCAGGTCCACCGTTGTAGCTTTCACTGGAGAAAACACCATAGCTCGGGGCGGCCGCCTGCACCGCAGTCATGATGTCGTGGCGTACCTCTGCCACGCTCTTGCCTGCCGGCAGGTATGACGGCATGAACTCATACACGCCGGCCGTGGTGCCGAACCCGCCATCACCAATCAGTTGTCCCATGGTCGCTGCCACGGCAGACAGATGGCCGCCAGCACTGTCGCCGGTGACGCCGATATGGGTCGGGTCGCCACCGTAGTCTGCGGCATGGGCCTGGATATGGGCGATGGCGCCAAAGACATCGTTGATCAGGTCATCCATGGTATTGGGCTGTGCATCACCGTCCGCGGTGCCGATCCAGCGGTAATCAATACTGGCGACCACATAATGACCTGTGCGCACGATCTCCCGCGCCATGCCGCGCATGATGTCCTCGGTATTGGCGCGCCAGCCACCGCCGTGAATGATGACAATGATCGGCAGGTCGACGGCATTGTCCGGGCGCCAGATATCGTAGTCGAGGGCTTTGACACCGGGTTGTGCGTAGACGATGTCCTGCTGGACGGTAAAACCGGCAAAGGCTTCCTCTGGCAGGAACAGGGCGCTGATCGCCATATCCTGGTCGATGGAAATGACGGTCTCTCCTGTCATTGACTCCCTGTACATGGTGCCAAAAATTCCGGGGACTTCGTGATACAGCGAATCCAGGGTATAGCCCGGGTCCGGCGTGGCGCTTACTCGGAGTTGGCTACCGGCCGGTAACCGGCCATCAGCAGGAATGGTCTCACTGAAGGTCAGCCTGCCATGCTCGGGCTGACGCACGGTTACCGTGAAGGTGTTGTCCTGACCCTGCACGCTGACTGCTGCCAGCAAGGACAGGAGGAAAAGACGTTGGCAACGTGTTCCGATAATGACGCTGATGAATGACAAGGCAAGTCCCCCTTTATTTTTAATGTGTAATATGGGTATGAGTACTTTTCGCGAGTACTTCTCGCGAGTACTTCTTTTCTATACGGTTTATCCGTGCCATCTTCAGCCCTGCCCGGGCCAGAGACACGCTGTTATGCTGAATCATCAGTAAAAGCTAGCACATTCCCGGGGTTTTGCCGCGATTTCAGGCCAGGCTGTTGATGCCGGCCAGAACCTGTTCGGGTGTGATGCTTTTCATGCAGCGGTAGTCGTAATCGCAATGGCCCTTGTTGCAGGTTGTGGCGCAGGTGAAACGGCCGTTGACCAGTCGGCTTTGCTTGCCAAGGGGGCCCCAGATATCGCGATTGGTCGGTCCCCACAGGACAAAACCGGGAACACCCAGGGCGGAGCCCAGATGAAAGGGGCCGCTGTCATTGCCGACCATGGCCCGGCATTGCAACAGAAACTGTGCCAGTTCCGTCAGTGACAGGCAGTTGCACAGGTCCGTTGGTGCCGGTTGATGCTCTGCGGCAAGCAATTCTCTGATGGTCCTGTTCGCGGCCAGGTCGTTGTTACCCGCCCCGAAGAGCACAGGTTGCAGTCCCGCCGCCAGCAGTTTGCTGCACAGCGCGGCCATATGTTCCAGTGGCCACTTCTTGTAATCCTTGGTGGCCCCGGCATGAAGGGCAATGACCGGCTTGTCGAACCTCAGGCCCAGCGCGGCCAGTTTTTGCCTGAGCGGTGCTGAAGCCTTGTTGAAAGTCAGGTTCAGGTACCCCGGTGAGGGTTCCGGCATGCCCAGGGCGGCAAAGACATCGTAAAGGCTGTACCAGCGATGCTGGCGTTGTTCAGGGCGGTTTTCGAACTGTACGGGAATGACATGATCATAACCCCGGCCATGGCGGTCACGGCTGCAACCGAGTTTGAAGACGGCTCCGGAAAAACGTGTCAGGTGCGAGGTGGCAGAGTCCTCCTCGATGTTGAAAGCCAGATCGGCCCTGAAGTCACGCAGGCAGCGCAGTTGGCGTAAATACAGGGCCGCTTTGTTCAGTGCGCCGGCCTGGTTGATGGCCCGGCGCGGGAAGGTGAGCAACATGCCCCGGGGAAAACTGTCCGCACACAGGTCAAGGAAGGCCTCATCGATCAGGATGCGCAGTTCAATCCGGTTGGCATGGCAATGGTCGGCATAGGCCTGCATCAGGCCGCCAGCGATCAACAGATTGCCCAGATACTTGGTGGGATTGACCAGCAGCACCCGCCGCGGGTGTTGGGGAATGGGTTTATTCGCCATCCTGGTACAGTGCCATCAGGGCACCGACATTGGCAACGGAAATATCCGGCCACTCAGTTTCGGGTCGCTCATCGAAAGCATGCGGACCACCGGTGCCGGTATGCACATAGATGGCCAGGGCGCCATTGTCCTTCGCCATGGGCACTTCCAGGTTGGCATCATCGCCGACCACGGCAATGTCAGTGACGGCCAGACCCAGATGGCGCGCCGCTGCCTCGATGGCATGCACTGACGGTTTGCCCAGGACAAGGGCATCCTTTCCGGTAAGGGGTTTCAGTGCCGCGGACAGGGCACACGAGGTGCCGATACCGGGGCCATTGGCGGTCGCAAAAAAGGGCACATCCGAAGCGGTGTACAAACCGGCTCCGTCGCGACAGGCCATCCAGGCATTCTCGATATCGCGGAAACCGAATTCCCGGTACCAGCCGATATATACCGCATCCACCGGGTCGGTGTAATCACCGCTGGACAGCACCACTTCCAGACCCAGGTCGGCCAGCGGTTCCCAGACACCCGGACAACCCAGCACCATGATGCGCTTGCAGCCCTGCTGCACGAAATAGTCAGCAGCCACACTGCTGGGTGTCATCATGGTGTTGCTGGTCATGGGAATGCCCGCCGCACTGAGCACATCGACATAAGCCGATGGTGATCGTGCAGTGCCATTGGTCATGACGACATAGGGGATGTCGCGGTCAATCAGGGCATTGATGAAGTCCGCGGCTCCGGGCAGCATGGCCATGTTGTTGTTTTTCTTGTCGCCCAGGATGAGCGTGCCATCCATGTCGAAGACAAAGCCCCGTGTGTTCAGAAATCTGTTGCGTATGCTGTTATCCATGAATAAATACCTGCGTGTTATTTTTTGGCGCGCTCAATGGCTTCATTGATCAGGGTCTTGGCCATCTCGGCATTGTGCCAGTCACCGATCTTGACCCACTTGCCTGGCTCGAGATCCTTGTAATGCTCGAAGAAATGCTCAATCTGGTTGAGCGTGATTTCGGGCAGGTCTGAAAAATTGTGAATCTTGTCGTAACGCTTGGTCAGGTGTGCGGACGGTACCGACAGTATTTTTTCATCCATTCCGGCATTGTCTTCCATGATTAATACGCCGATCGGCCGCACATTGATCACACAACCCGGCATGAGGGGGCGGGTGTTGCAGACCATGACATCGATGGGGTCGCCATCCTCTGACAGGGTGTGAGGCACGAAGCCGTAATTGCCCGGATACGTCATCGGTGTGTAAAGAAAGCGGTCGACGACCAGAGTGCCCCAGTCCTTGTTCAGTTCATACTTGATCGGCTGTCCGCCAATCGGAACTTCGATGATGACATTCAAATCTTCCGGGGGATTTTCACCAATGCTGATGGCATTGAGCTGCATAAATGTACTCCTGCGAGCCTACTGCAAATGACAGGGCGGCGGTAAAAAGTCAGGCTGATACCGGTTTTGTAAAATTTCGGTAAGGTTTGGCGCGCACTATCGGCGTTGCGGGTACCTGCATTTTAAAAGATTAGCGCAGGTAAATCAGCTTGCTGTCGGGCATAAAAATACTGCGATTCAGGCCCGGGAATTTGGCTCTGTAATCGCGCGCCCTCTTACGCGTGTGGCCGCAGCAGGTCACTATGGAAACGCTGATCTGGAACAATGAGATGCTGGTGTCCGGCATCATTCTCGTTGTGACGTTTGTTGGTATTTTTACCGAGGGCCTGCACGGTGTCCACCGCGCCAAGTTCGCCCTCGCCGGGGCCGGCGCCATGATTCTGGCCGGTCAGTACTTCGGCCATTACTCCCCTGAACTTGCCATTGAAGTCATCGACTGGAACGTCGTGTTTCTGCTCGGCTGCATGATGACCATTGTCTCCATCATGATCCCGACCAGCGGTTTCCAGGCATTGGCCTATACTATTGCCGATCTCAGCCTGGGCAGGTTGTTCCTGCTGCTGGTCATGATGGGCACCCTGGTGATCTGTTGCGTCATCATGACGCTGTTTTTCGACTTTTTCAGCACCCCGCACTGATTTCAGCGTTCGGACTTCAGGGTCAGGCGAAAGTCCGGCTGGCGCACATCAACATAGCGTGGCGGTGATTTTGCCTTCAAGCCCTGCAGCAGTTTGAGCACCGGGGCAATCTCGGGATTGTAGTGCAGCTGGTGTGGTGCACGGCTCTGCATGCCGTCGATCAGGTCGGGCGGCATGACCGCTCGTAGCAAGAACTCTTCATCCGACATGCTTTTCGGAAACCGGCTGCGGCGTTCCTTCAGTGTCATCATGATCGGTTCGTTCTCGATTTCCTTGGTGCGCGGCAGTGCCATGATGCGATCCAGCACGTTTTCGTCCACCGGAGCAGTGGGGCGGCCAAAGCGGCCCAGCACGTATCGGATGGCCTGGTCGGGAATCTGGGCATAGCGTTCATCGCCCATGACATTGAACATCGCCTGCGTGGTGACGATCTGCGGAAACGGCGTCACCATGATGGGTGAACCGAGCTCGGTACGCACCCGCTCCACTTCAGCCATGACTTCATCAAACTTGTGCTCCAGCTTCAGTTCTGCCAGCTGGCGCCGGGTGGTGGTCAGCACGCCGCCGGCGATCTGGTGGCGCAGGTAACTGGCGTCATAGGCTTGCGGCCTTCCCACCGGTAGGCCTTCAGCCCGCGCCAGCGCAAAATAGAAATCTTCCATCTGCTTCAGGGCTTTCTCATCGGCATCCACTTCGTAGCCATGGGTTTTCAGGTTGGCGATGGTCTGCGAGGCACAGGGCAGGGATGAGCCGTGGGCGAGCGGCCCGACGGCCACATGCAGGGCGGAAATACCGAGTTCGGCGCCCACCATGTAATTGAACTGGGACAGGCCGATGGTGCAGTGGGAATGCAGTTCCAGGGGCAGGTTGCCGATTTCGGCTTTCACGGCCGGGATCAGGGTACGGGCCCGTTCCGGGGTAAGCAGGCCTGAAGGATCCTTGATATAGAGCAGATCGAAATCACCGGAGGCGGCGATCTGGCGCGCACAGTTGGCATAAAAGGCATCGTCGTGCACCGGGCTCAGAGTGTAGGTCAGTGCCGCCATGTTTTGGGCATCACCTTCCTCCTTTACGATGCGGGCTACCTGCATGAGCGCGTCCATGTCGTGCATGGGATCCAGCAGGACAAAACGACCAATGCCATTCTTCATCAGCGTGCGGTAGGCCAGGCGCATGAAGTCATGATCGGCGGTTTCCCAGGAAATAAAACGGAAACCGGTGGAAATGAATTGCAGCGGCACGTTGGGCAGGGCGCGTTTCATCAGACGAATACGTTCCCACGGATCGTCGGCATGGGAGCGAATGGCCATGGACATGTGCGTTGAGGAGGTGAAATCGATGGCGCGGAAACCGACCCGTTCCATGAGCGGCGCGACCTGCATGATCTGGTTGGTGCCCAGGCCGGTCATGCTCCACAGGCTCTGGTTGCCGTCACGGATGGAGACGTCGACAAGTTTCAGTTCAGGCATGGTCATCAGTTCCAGGTTGCAAGTCGGCTGTTGCCAGCAGGGCAGGCAGGTAGGCGGTATCCACACCACCCGCGATAAAGCCGGCATCGTCCAGGATGGCCTGGTGCAGGATCACATTGCTGGCGATGCCTTCAATGGAAGTGAGCGCCAGGGCCTGTTGCAGACGCGTGACAGCTTCATCACGGTCCTTGCCCCACACGATCAGTTTGCCTAGCAGTGAATCGTAAAAAGGCGGAATGGTGATGCCGGTTTCCACGTGGCTGTCGATGCGAATACCGTCACCGGCTGGATAGCAGGCCTGGCTGACACGGCCCGGGCTGGGCATGAAATCGTTGCTGCAGTCCTCGGCGTTGAGCCGGCATTCGATGGCGTGGCCGGTAAAGGTGATGTCATCCTGGGTCATGCCCAGCGGGCGGCCTTCTGCAATGCGGATCTGCTGGGCGATAAGGTCGATGCCGGTGATCGATTCCGTCACCGGATGCTCCACCTGGATGCGCGCATTCATTTCCAGGAAATAGAACGCATCACGCCGCACATCCACCAGCAGTTCCACGGTGCCGGCACCGCGATACGCCAGGTGTGTGGCAAACGCCACGGCGGCCTCGTGCATGCTGTGGCGCAGGTGGTCACTGAGATGGGGGGCTGGCGCTTCCTCGACCAATTTCTGGTAACGGCGCTGGATGGAACAGTCCCGGGTACCCAGGTGGACGACCTGGTCACCGTCTCCCAGCACCTGGACTTCCACGTGGCGACCGGAAGCGACATAGCACTCGAGGTAAACACGTTCATCACCAAAGGCGTTCTTGGCTTCGGCCTGCGCCAGGGTCATGGCGTTGGCCAGGGCATTCTGACTATCGACCACTTTCATGCCGCGACCGCCGCCGCCACTGACGGCCTTGATCAATACCGGGTAACCGATCTCCGCGGCCAGTGCTTCGGCTTCTTGCAGCGTGGTGACAGGGCCACCGGGGACTACCGGCAGGCCGGCCGCCAGGGCGTTGGTGCGTGCCTTGAGCTTGTCGCCGATGGCATCGAGCTGCGCGATGGTCGGACCAATGAAGATGATGCCGTTGTTTTCACAGGCGCTGGCCAGCGCGGCGTTTTCCGACAAAAAGCCATAACCGGGATGGATCGCGTCGGCATTGGTCTGCCTGGCGGCAGCAATGATGGCATCCACATTCAGGTAGCTGTTGACGGACGGTGGCGGACCAATGCAGATGACCTGGTCAGCCTGCCGGGCCGGCACACTGTCCAGGTCTGCTTCGGATGCCGCCAGGACGGTTTCGATGCCCAGGGCCCGGCAGGTGCGAATGATGCGGGCTGCAATTTCCCCGCGGTTGGCAATCAGCACACGATGGATAGGTTGGGGCATGGGTTATTTCGCTGGCCTGACCCGCATTAGCAGCTGGCCTTTCTCTACGAACTGGGCATCTTCGGCCACGATCTCGACCACTTCACCGGCAACTCGTGCGCTGATCGAGTTCATCAGCTTCATGACTTCGATGATGGCAATGACGGAATCTTCCCGCACAGTGGAGCCCATGTCGACGAACGGGTCGGCACCGGGTTTCGGTGACCGGTAAAACGTGCCCACCATCGGTGCGCGAATCTCCAGTAAACCGGTCTCAGTTGGCTCAGGCTCTTTCGCGGCTTCCCCGGAGTTAATCGAAGCAATACCTGCCTCCTGCCGCTGGCCTCTAGTCTCTGTGTCTTGCGTCCAGCCGCCATCCCCGCGTCGCAGGGTGAGCGTGTAGTGCTCGGTTTCCAGCGTCATCTCGTCATAGGGACAGTCGTCCAGCTGGCGCAGAATATCCTGGACATCCTGGTGACTCAGGCTCATCGGCGTTGTCCTCCCAGCACGTTGAAAATATGGCCGAAGGCCTTGTCGGTCGGTTTGGCTACCGGTGCTTTGTCTTTTGCAGCCCACACGGTTTCAGGACGGCTTTGCAGCAACAGGATATTGTCCTGGCCGTCGATCGCCCATTCGATGTCCTGGGGCAGGCCGTAATGTTTTTCCACGCGGCGGGCCACGGCAGCCAGGGCCTTCACTTCCTCGTCACTGACACAGGGGCGGCTCTGGTCTTCCGTTTTCACCGGCATCTCCACGACACCGCCGTTGTCATCGGGCAGGTGGGCGATGTGCTTGGTCGCCACATCCCGTCCAGAAATGTCACTGGTGACCTTGTTGATCACAAACTTGTCGGGCGTCACTTCACCGCTGACGATGCTGGAACCCAGGCCCCAGCTGGCTTCGAGGGTGATCACTGAGCGATCGCCGGTGGTGGGGCTGCGCGTAAACATGACGCCGGAACAGCGGGAATTGACCATGGTCTGGATAACAACCGCCATCGCCAGCTGTGCTTCCGGCAAGGCCAGTTTGAGCCGGTACGCCACGGATTCCGGGTTGTACAGGCTGGCCCAGCAGCGGCGCAGGGCATCCAGGATCTGCTCGGGTGTCTTCTGCCACAGGTAGGTATCCTGCAGGCCGGCAAAGCTGGCTTCTTCGCTGTCCTCACTGGTGGCACTGGAGCGGACTGCGACCGGCAGGTTATCGCCCAGTGCCTGCCACTGGGTGATCAGCTCGGCGGCCAGCGCATCCGGCAGCGGCGCCTGCATCAACAGGGTACGCATATCGGCGGTCACCTGGTTGAGCGTGGTGACATCGGTAGGGTCGAGGGCGGCGATTTTCTGACGAATGCCGTGCCTGGCATCCAGTACATCGAGAAACAGGGTGAAGGCATTGGTGGTCACCACGAACCCGTCCGGCACCGGAATGCGGGCACGTGCCAATTCCCCGAGACTGCCACCTTTACCGCCGACACGGGGGCGGTCGTCGAGAGAGATGTCCTTGAACCAGAGTATGTTGTCTGAAGTCATGTACAGCTTTTATCTTTGTTGTAGGTCGGCATAGGCCTGAAAGGCCGTTTGCCGTCATAAAATTTTCACGTCAATGTCGGCAAACGCTTTGCTATGCCGACCTACGCCTTATTCGAGGATCGTGACAATCCCGCGATCCCCATCTACCCGCAAACGTTGTCCGTTGGTGATGCGTTTGGTGGCTTCACCGGTACCGACCACGGCAGGCATGCCATACTCGCGGGCCACGATAGCCATGTGTGACATGGTGCCGCCGATGTCGGACACGGCCGCGCTGATCTTGCTGAACAGCGGGCTCCAGCTGGGATGGGTAATCGGGGCCACGAGTATGTCGCCTTTCTTGATTTCTCCGAAATCGTTGATGGAACGCAGGACCTTCGCGGTGCCTTCCACCACGCCGGGTGAGGCTGCATAGCCTTTCAGTTCATTTTCATTGGCAACATCCGGAGCAGCCCAGCTGTGCAGGGTTTCCGTGGTGATACCCCACAGCATCTGCAGGGCGGGATCTTCGATGTTGTCGGGCATCGGACCGATGGCGGGCGGGGCCTGCCAGGTTTTCAGCACTTCGATCATTTCCCGGCGCTGCTTGATAATCGGTGGCCAGTAGTCCTTGTTGACCGGCTCGGAACCGGCGGCCCAGGCATTCATGATGTTGCCCAGGGTCATGTTCACTTCACTGTGGTGCATATGGAAGATGTCGTCGGCGTTCTCGATGACACCCTGGCTGGCCAGCAGGCCGCCGAATTCCCGGATCTTGTTGAAGAAACAGGTGGTGAGCCAGTGTTCGCAGTAGAACTTATGATCCTCGACATACGGGAACACCAGGTGGCACACGGCGAGCATCTGGTCGAAGGCGGTTTTTTCCTCGTCACTGCCGAGCAGCTCGCGGTATTCATTTACGATGCGGTCGCGTTCAGCTTTCAGTGCTTCGGTCGGGCGTTCCAGGGAGGTGCCTTTCCTGATCAGTTCGATGTAATGGGGCAGGGCTGACAGCGGCACGGACAGGTCGTCATTCCAGCTGCGTTCGGAATGATAGAAGCCGTCGCCAATGGAAATGTTGAACCAGGGATCGCGGGATTCGGCCAGGGCATCCAGCCACTGCTTGCCGGCATCGCCCTTGCCTGCGACGGCCGGCAGGATCACGTCCGGATTGCCATCGTCGGTAAAGACATCATCGATGCCCAGTTCCACCGCCAGTTTTGCCAGTTTCTTCAGCTCGTCATCGGGGCGGAACATCAGCACATCAATGCCGGCCACCATGCGGGCCACGGTCTGGTCCGTGATTTCCGGAAAAGCCTGCTTGCAGAACTGGAAAAACACCACGTACGCGCCATAGCCCAGCATCAGCATTTCGAAGTGGTGATGCCACATGACCGAATAATTATCGATGACCTTGTGGTAGGCCGCCCGCACATAATGGTTCTGGGCGATACCGCGTGCCTCTTTCACCACGGCTTCATCTTCTATGGCATCCAGTTTGGGTATCTCGATACTGCTCATGTCGCGGATCAGCTCGCCCATGCGCGCTTCCCACTTGTCGTAGATATCGTTCCAGTTTTCGTAGTAATAACCGGCGCGGTCCTGGAACAGTGCCAGGCGCTCCTCGATTTCCTGCGGGTCGGTCACGGTATTCGCCGTGATATAGATGCGGCCATTGATGCAGCGGTAGTCGATGCCCTTGGCGGTGGGAAAGGCAAACACGCGGGTCACCGAAGCCCCCATCGCATGATAGGCCGCTTCGGCCGTAATCATGTCAAAGGCTGACATGGGCTCGGGGAAATGCATAGAGTTGTAGAACCAGAAGCGGCCGTCATCCTCCGGCTGCACCTGCGTGAAATAGGCATACATGTCAGCCCAGTTTTCCGCACCCGGCACGGGGCCGATTTCGGAAGGCAGCGGAAACGGATTTTTGCTGTCAGTCATGAGAAGTACCCCAGAAAAAAAGCCCAAATCTCTTATTCGTCTTTTAAAGAGACTTAATTGATTTTATTGGTATTTTCGTGTCGGCGGGCAGGCCGACAGGCAGGTCAATAATCCCCTTTCTGGCCAGAAAAGGGAAGCCTTTGGGAGGCAAAAGGGTGGGGCGGAACGAGGAAAAATCAGGCGCTGTCGCCGCCTTCCTGGTTCTTGCGGTAGATTGCCAGGATGCAGTCAAAGGCCTCTTTCATGGTGAGTTCGCGGAAGTCAGAAAACTCGCCGGCATCCATGAAAAAACCGTGGTCGGGACACACTTCGTAGTTGATGTGGCTTTGCGTGGGATCGGTGACCGCTTCCATCGGTTTGTGGCAGCGCGGACAGTCGATGTTGCGGATCTCGTTGTAGATCATCCCCAGGGTCTGGTCACCGTCATCCACGGAAACTGATGTCCAGTTGTCCTTGAGGAATTCGGCCGCGCCCTTGTCGAACCAGATTCCAGCGCAGCGTTTGCACTTGTCAATGACGACTTCACCCGACTGAGTGAGAAAGGTTTGTTCTTCAAATTCACCTTGGCACTTTGGGCATTTCATCAGATTGGACTCCAGCGGGTACTGACATGACTATGGATAACGGCCCAAGAATTCCATGCCCTTGCTAAATTGTAAAAGATGCTGGCGTTTCAGGGGTCAGTTTCGGCATCCTGCATGAGTAGGTAATTGCGGCTCACCGGAACGACACCGTGCGTCTTGGCCAGCTGGCACTGGATGACGATCAGGTTGGCAAATTCGAAACTCATGTCACAGACCGCCAGATAGAATTTCCACATGCGGTAAAACGCCTCATCCTTGATGGCCAGGATCTCCTCGCGATGGGCCTGGAAGCGCTCCAGCCACCGGCGCAGGGTCCAGGCATATTGCATGCGCCAGACTTCCAGGTCGGTGAGCATCAGGCGGCTCTTTTCAATTCCCGCAGCGGTTTCGGAAACAGCCGGAATGCGGCCGCCCGGAAAAATACACCGGGTGATCCAGGGGTTGGTCGGTTGCGGCACGCTCTTGTTGGCCATGGTATGCACAAGGGCGACCCCGTCTTCGGCCAGCATGGTGTTGATGCGGGAATAATAGGTGCCGAAATTATCCATGCCGACATGCTCCAGCATGCTGACGCTGACAATCCGGTCATAGCGGGCTTCATGTTCACGGTAGTCGACCAGCAGAAACCGGCAGCGGTCGCTGATGCCGCGACGCCGGGCTTCTTCCTGAGCCACGCGCAACTGCTCATTGGACAGAGTGATGCCGGTGACGTTGACGCTATGGTGCGTCACGAGATGAAAGGCCAGGCTGCCCCAGCCGCAACCGATGTCGAGCACGGTCATGTCAGGCTTGAGCAGCAGCTTGCGGGCAATGATCGCCGCTTTGTTCTGCTGGGCCTGCTCTATGGAATCCCCGGGAGAGTTGAAAAAGGCACAGGAGTAGTACATTTCGCTGTCAAGAAAGAGACGGAAGATGCTTTCGTCGGTATCGTAATGGTGAGCGATGTGACGGTAGCTGCGGCGGATACTGTTGACATGCTGCCAGGCTGACAACAAACAGTTTGCCCTTTTGCTGCTCGGGCGTGCGGCAAAGTTGGTGCGCAACAGTCCCAGCATATTGCGCAGTTCGCCAGGGTCGGCTTCCCACCCGCCTTCCATGTAGGTCCGGCCATGCTCGAATTCCCAGTCACGAGCAATCCGGTTGATGGCCTGTTCTGAACGGATAGACCAGTTCACTGGCTTGGCGTTGTCACCAAAGGTGTGAACAGTGCCATCGGGCATGTGCAGGTCAAGGGTGCCGTGCTTGACGTGTTTTTCCAGGAGCTTCAGGTACATCAGAGGCTCCCGGCGCGGGCAGTGAAGAAGTCCCGGCGCGCCAGGAACAGACCCGCAAGGGCCAGTACAGCCTGCACGACATGGCTGATTTCTGCCTGTAGGCTTGGCGCGGCCAGTTCCTGTTTAAACGGCATGCCTGCCCAGTAGGGCAGGTAGTAACCCAGCAACAGGATGAGGCAGATCCACCAGGTCAGCGGTTGCCTGGCGCTGTGCCACGCGAAGAAGACCACCAGTACAACAACCAGAGCAGCGATATCGCCAAAGGCTTCGCGCAAGGCGTGGTACCAGGAATGCGCCTGGCCGCCGTCAAAGGATGTCTGGACCAGGTAAGCGGGGTCGCCAATATGGTTGAAGGTCGCCAACAGGCTGCTTAGCCCGGTCAGGAATCCGCCCACCAGCAGGGTGCGGGCGATATTGAGACGGGTGAGTACCCTGCCGGCAGAATTGCCACCATCTTGCATACTGATCCCCTTCGTGCAGTCTGGCCCCAGGCGACGTGTGTGGCTGAAGTCTTGCTAGCAGCCAACCGCTATGATTTGGTGCGCATTTTTCTTATATTGCGTATTCGTTTCGACACAGGGTAGCAAATGCCATGATGGCACACGCGATTGTCCCTGTTAACATCTGTTAATTTTCTGTCTGCCGAGTGCTATGCCCGCCATCCTGAAACAACCCCTGTTCCACTTCCTGCTCGCAGGTGTGCTGATATTCGTGTTTTATGCGGTCACGGCGCCCGAGATAGTCGAGTCAGAACAGCCGGATAATGTCATTACGGTGGACCGCAATACGCTGCTGAATTTTATGCAGTACCGCGCCCAGGCCTTCCGTCCGGACGTTTTCAGTGAACAGCTCGACAGCATGAGCGAGGCCGAAGTGGCGACACTGGTAGAGGCCTATGTTCGGGAAGAGGCGCTGCATCGTGAAGCCCTAGCCATGGGCATGGACCAGGGCGATTACATCATCCGCCAGCGCCTGGTGCAGAAGGTGGAGTTCCTGCTTGAAAACATGGTCAACCAGGCCCTGGTGCCGGAAGAGGAAGATGTGGTTGCCTACTATGAAGCCCATCGGGACGAATACCGTATCGATGCGGTGTACACCTTTACCCATATTTTCTTTGATGGCGAAGAACGCGGCTGGGACCAGGCCAGGGCCGATGCCCTGACCCTGCTCGACAGTGCACAGATAAGCAGTGTCGCCTTTAATGATGCTTCACAGTTCGGTGACCGCTATCCTTTTCTGCAGAATTATGTGGACCGCACCCGCGACTTTGTCGTGAACAATTTCAACGAGGGCTTCACGGCTGCACTGGATGCCCTGGCGCCATCGGAATCGCGCTGGTATGGCCCCTTTGAATCCCGCTATGGCTGGCATCTGGTCATGTTGCGCGAGCGCCGCGAACCCAGCGTGCCACCAGTGGACAGTATTCGTGACCGGGTGCTGGATGACTGGCGCTATGACACCGTGCTGGCCAATCGCCGCGAGGCTGAAGCACAGGTCATCGACACCTACGACGTGCAGGTGAATTTGGGCGGTGATTAACAGCAATCCGTAGGTCGGCATAGGCCTGAAAGACCGTTTGCCGACAAATGCAGGAACCAGGAACAAGGCACAAGAGGCAAGGCACAACAGGCAAGGCACAAAGGCAATAGCTTGTCGGCAAACACTGCCCTTTTAGGCGCCAGAGGGTAACGCCGACAAACTGCTTCAACGGCAATTTTTGGAAATGACAAGCAACACACACAAGTCAATGCGCTACTGGTACACCCTGATCCTGGGTTGTGCCATGGCACTGTTTGTCCTGCCGTCATCCGCCCATGATGCCCGCCCGGTGGTGGTGGATATCACCGAACAATTTTCCGGTGTCTTCCAGTTCGCCATCCGGGCTCCGGAAACGGTTGAACCCGGTAATCTGCCGGGCGTGGCCTGGCCTCAGCAGTGCGAGGTGCAGGGCATGGAGCGGGGGCCTGGCAGCACGACCGGCACGGCGGTCTGTGGTACCAGCCTGTTTGGCGAGAGCCTGACCCTGGCCTGGCCGTATTTCAATCCCTCACTGGCGACCTTCTACCGTTACACCACCTTGGACGGGGACACCCTCACGGCCATGCTCACCCCCACGAGCGATGTCTGGGAGATTCCGCTGGAACCCACGGCCGGCGGTGTGGCCAGGGAATACCTGTGGCTGGGTGTTGAACATATCATTGGCGGTCTCGATCACCTGTTGTTCGTGCTGGGCCTGCTGGTGATTGCCAGGACCTTCCGGCGGGTACTGTGGACGATTACCGGTTTCACACTGGCGCATTCCATTACTCTGTCGCTCTCGGCGCTGGGCCTGGTCGCGATTCCGATTCTGCCGGTAGAAGCGGTCATTGCCTTGTCTATTGTGTTTCTTGCCCACGAAATCAGTCGTGATCACACCAACAGTCTGACCTACCGCTTTCCCATGGGCGTCTCGTTTGGCTTTGGGCTGTTGCATGGGCTGGGCTTTGCCAGCGCCCTGGGGGAGATCGGCCTGGTGCCGGGTGAAATTGCGGTCTCCCTGCTGTTTTTCAATCTGGGTGTGGAGCTGGGACAGGTAGGCTTTATCCTGGCCGTGGTGCTGGCGATCTGGTGTGTGCGTCAGCTGGCTCGGCACACACCAGCCTTAGCTGAGGCAGTCTCCGTGCGCAGTGTCGACCTGGCCGCTGCCTACCTGATCGGTATTCCGGCGTCGTACTGGCTGATCGACCGTGTGGCCGGCGTCCTCCTGTAATCCAGCAAGGTCAGCCACACGGCCAGGGATTTAGCGCGGCCCGATCAGGATGTCGCCGGACACGCTCGAGACTTCCACGTAGCCTTCACCACCATACATCGTGAACTGCAGTTCGCTGGAGTTTACGAAACGGTTCTGCTCCATGGGCCTGTCATCACTGAGGTCGTTGTCGATATCACCGCCGACAGCCGTGTTGAGTTCAAATCGCGCGGAGATTTCCGGATTCACCTGCAATTCGATCATGCCGCTGACCCTGGATATTTCAACCTGGCCACCGGGCATCAGATCCAGTAATACCAGCACCCGGGCAACACCGAGGATGCTTCCAGGTCATCCACTTCTCCCAGGTCCAGTTCCACAGCGCCACTGACGCTTTCCGCATCGATACGCTGCGCGCAGGTATTGGCAATGATGGAGCCGTTGACGGTGGAAAACGACACGCCATTGCCTTTGGAGCCGCGATCACGAATGGGGCCGTTTACAGCAGACAGGGCAATACGGCCATCCAGGCCGCTGGTCTCGATCTTGCCGTTGACGGTTTCGATGTCGATGCGCCCGCTCAGGTCACTGGCAGCAATGGGACCGTTCACGATCCCGATCTGGGTATTGCCGGTGATGCCGCTGATCGTCATGTCGACGTTGATGCCTTCGAATCGCAGTGGGCTGCTCCTTGGCACGTGATCTCCAGGGTGGTGGGATCTATGTCGTCATTGCAGTTGAACCAGTCGCTGCAGCTGTTGAAAAAGCCGCGCCTGTCTTCAAACACGTCTTCAAAGCAGGTCATGCCGTTGTCGCTCGACAATTCATAGCTCTCGGCTTTGTCGTTGAGTTCGCCCTTGAAACTGATCTGGTTGCGATCTCAGCCACGAATGATAATGTCGCCGTTGAACAGTTCCATGTCGATGACCTCGTCCGCAGAGACATCCCGGGTTTCATCGATGATTTCGCCTGCCTGTGCCAGCCAGGGCAGGGCACAGGTCAATGCCGCGGTAAGCATTAATTGAGTGACGGTGGTTTTCATGTTTGCCTCCATCAGATGGTCGTGAACAACGGTGCGCACACAAACTCGATCAGATCCGTCTGCTTGGTTTGCACCTGCCGCAGTATTTTCAGAAGTTCGAGATTTTAGGGATATTCCCGGAGTGCCTCGTAGATGGCCTGCTCAGCCTGTTCCAGCTGCTGCATCTGGCCTTCCCAGTCAGGGGCCAGGGCGGGCTGGCCCCAGTACTCCACCAACAGCGTCTGCTTGTTGCGTTCATGCTCGCTCTGCAGGAAGGCAATGAGGGCGTTAATGCCGACATTCATGCCGGCATTGATACCGACATTGATACCGGCATTGTCCGGAGCAGAGTCGCGGCTGACAGACAGGCTGCCGGAAAACGCCAGTGACACGACCCGCATTATGCTGGCCGCAATCGCGACCGGTTTCGGCACCGCAATCGTTTTGCTGTTGATGGTATGATCGATGCCCGGCCAGAGGTCCCTGGCGGGTGCCAGTTCCTCCTGCAGGGCGTCAAGTTCCCTGCCCAGTCTTTCTTCAAATACCTTGTCGTTCATGAGTCATCCTGCCAATGATTAAACGTTTTT
>Ga0181578_10001051_pt1 | contig 26572 bp, 21 predicted proteins | sample 071ome_21_FD_148659 | JGI IMG/M metagenome (GOLD analysis project Ga0181578, IMG submission 148659) | Coastal salt marsh microbial communities from the Groves Creek Marsh, Skidaway Island, Georgia - 071401CT metaG (spades assembly) | ecosystem: Environmental > Aquatic > Marine > Intertidal zone... | reverse complement strand
GACCGGTCCGCTCGCAGCGCGACAAAGCCGCAGATGGCGAGCAATGCTGCGAACCGTTCGGTATGCTGGTATCCAAGATTCCAGGTACCGTTACCGCCCAGAGAAAGTCCGGTGAGGTACTGTCGGGACGGGTCCACCGAGAACTCACCGATGGTTGCGTCAAGGGCAGCGATGGCGGTCAGAGCCGAGCCTCCAAGCCAGGATTGTTCAGCCGGCACCTGCGGAAATATGGCGATAGCCGGCCAGCTTTCCGGCTGCAATCGAATTGCCCTGCCCAGTCCTACCTGAGTCTGTTTCAATCCATCGGAGCCTCGTTCGCCTGCTCCATGCAAAAACAGAATTACGGGCCATCGCTCGTTTTCGCTATAGTTCCGGGGTACAAAGACCTGATAGTTATGGGATTCGCCATCGACGATTACAGAGCGATCGAGGAATCCGGTTTCCTGATTTTGCACCGTGGCACAGCCGGTAATGGCCAGCGCTGAAAAAAGACCAATGAGCGGGGCTGTATTCATTCTGCGTTTTACCTTCTGCGATCTCGTTCAATCATACCGTGGAGATTTTCAATTCAATGTTTATACGCGTTGCGTCCCGTTACGGCGAGCTTCAACTTCCTCATTGATCCCCAGGAACCAGCCTGACGAGTTGCCCTCCGCTGTTGTGCTCAAATAGCAGGTACAGCTCGCCATTGTAACCTTGCTCGATATCACGCACACGCCCGATACCCTCGAACAGAGTCTCCCGTTCAATGAACCGATTATTCTCGATATCGATCCTGAAAAGACTGCGAGCCTTCAACGAACCGACAAGAAAATCGCCCTGCCAAGCCGGGAACTGTGCGCTGTCGCTGATGATAAAACTGGAAACTGCGGGAGACGGCGTCAAGTCCACCACGGGTTGTTCGATATCCGCCAATTCGAACGCGATGCCGAGGTCGAGACCATTTACTCGCGTGCCATCATAATTCAACCCAATTGAATACAGCGGCCAGCCGTAATTTTCGCCCGGCAAGAGCCTGTTTATCTCATCACCACCTCGGGGTCCGTGTTCACTTCCCCAGAGCTCACCATTCTCGTTGTCGTATTCCAGGCCCTGGGGACTGCGGTGACCATAGGTATAGATACTTTGATAGACGCCCGACCGTCCCGCAAATGGGTTGTCCGGCGGAATACTGCCATCGTCATACACCCGGTGAATTTTGCCACAGGGCGTGGAAAGATCCTGAACACCTCCGCCTGTCCCTGCACATTTCGATCCTATAGAGAAGTAGACATGGCCCCTATTATCAAAAGTGACTCGACCGCCAGCCCCGACGTCACCTGCCAGACTGTAGTCTTCCATTGAAGCCTGCCAGACAATTTCCTGGTCAATCCAGGTATTATCCTGAATGCGTCCGCGCACAAGTCTGTTCATCGAAACCGGTCGTCCACTTTCTCTACTTAGCTCGTTGCATCCCTCACAGCGATGGCTGTGGTAAAGATAGACCCAACCGTTGTCCTCGTAATTTGGATGCAATACGACATCGAAAAGCCAGCCCATTCCACGCTCAATATCAATGCGAGACTCCAGGCGGTAGATATCGTCAAAGGCTGCTGGTGTGCCCTCTAACAATTCAGACTTCTCACCAGTGGCACTTATGATACGCACGCCTCTGATTTTTTCCGTTACCAGGATTCTTCCGTCCGGTAATGGCGCTGTTGAAAATGGCAAGGGATCGAGGTCATCCACGAGTACTTCAAGACGAAAACTGTGAAGAGCGCTGTCAAATTGCCGCGTTGGAATCTCTAGCGGAGCATCATAGTTGGAAGTGACATAATCGACATTGGCTCGCGTTTCCATCACGTACATCGCCAGGCCCCTGATTTCGACGGGATCAAACACATCGCGCCATCCAGGCATCCCGCTCGTATCATAGCCGTTGGAGATACTGGCGATTATCTCGTCCATTGACTCCCCATGTTGCAGATCTCCCCGCAGCGCAGGACCCTGGGATGCCCCATCGAGGTTCTCACCATGGCAAACAGCGCAATTTTCCTGGAACATCATTCTTGACTGAGTGATTCCTGAATAGGCTATCGCTTCATCCTGCGCCTTGACCACACTTGCGATCGAAATAAAATTCAGGGCCAGACAGAAACAGAATATTTGTCGCAATCTCATAATTCTCATTCTCGGATCAGCGGTATTATTGGTGCCAGCACTGCGATTAATTCCGAATGTTCCACAAATCTGCAAGGTAAATTGTATCCGGCAGCCAATCACCATCAATTAACCCGTTATCGCGGGATTGCATATCCCTGTATAGCCGGCGACTGATCGGCAACACTGTCTATTACAGCCTGGGTCACGACATTGGTGAACATTTGTCTGATATTGAGTGGAGCATGTCCCGGCAGCTGAATAAACATCAGACCAACGAGATCCTCAACAGGATCCGCCCAGTACAGCGTTCCGTAGGCTCCGCCCCATCCGTAGCTTCCCGGTGACAGCGTATCAAATGAAACCGTGGGGTCGACCAGTACCCCAACTCCAAGACCAAACCCATAACCAGGTCCACGAACGTAAACGTTCTTATCACCCGTGTGATTGCTGATCATCAGGTCAACGGTCATCCTGCCAAGTAAACGCACTCCATCCAGTTCTCCACCATTGGCAATCATCTGCGCGAAGCGGAAATAGTCGGAAGAAGTGCCATTCAGTCCTGCTGCGCCTCTGAAATAATTGCTAGGTACTTCGACCTCTGGAGCACGCTGCAACTCTGACCCGCCATCTGCAGCCGGCCTGTATACCGCCGCTACGCGGTTAGCCTTGTCTTGCGGCACGTAATAATGGGTGTCGTGCATACCGAGTGGTTCAAAAATCCGCTCCTGCAGAAATTCATTCAGAGGTTGACCGGATACTTTCTCAACCAGGACCCCAACGAACTCGGTCGACGTCCCGTATTGCCACTGGTCTCCCGGGTGAAAAGAACCGGGAATTTTGGCACCGCGCGCCACCTGCTCGCCAAGAGTGGCGAATGGTTTGCCATCGTTAGAGATCCATTGAATCTCTTCCTCCGTTAAGCCTTTATTCTCCGGATCCAAAGTTAAACCGGATGTATGGGTCAGTACGTGACGAAAAGTAACTGGTCGCTCCTCGGGGACCAGGCTTTGACGCGCGCCGTCACTCACCAACACCGGGTGGTTGGCATACTCGGGTATCCAGTCTGATATCGGGTCATCAAGTCTGAAGTGCCCTTCTTCAAAAAGCATCATAAGTGCCGTGGATACAATAGGTTTGGTCATCGAGGCCAGGTAAAAGATCGTATCTGTGGTCATAGGGACATTCTGTTCCCGGTATTTCCAACCTACAGCCGAGTGATGCACTACCTTCCCGTGTCTTGCCACCAGCGACACCGCGCCGGCGATCTGGTTCCTGTCGATAAACCGCTGGAAATACTCGTCGATTCGCGTGAGCCGTTCGCTGGAAATACCCACGGATTCAGGATTTGCAGTTGGCAAACGTTCCGCCGCCCAGCTGAAAGATGTTGCAAGGGCAAGGACGATAAATGTGCAAATTTCAATTTTGGGTATACGGAAGGATTTGTAATTCATTTTTTGATTCTCCGTTATCCGGGAAGATAAAGTTTATCGGGACTGTTTCTTTTGATGATTTCCCATGACTACAGGTACAGATACCACCTATCACTCCACTGCATCATATTCCGGCACGTTTCGCTGGTAAACACGCCAATAGTGCCATTCTTCTGTTATGTATTCATTGCCGTCAGCATCCACCTGTCTCACGATAGGGTCCAGACCCCCTCGCAAACGGGCGACCTCGGCCCGGTCCTGGATCAATACCACGGTCATTTCATAGATCTTTCCACCGATCTTCAGGCGCACACGGGGATCGCGCTCAACGTTTATCCACCATCTCTTGCCGTAAGGAAATTCCCTGTTCAGTCTGAACGTTTGCGCACTCGACTGCAGGTAGAGCTTATCGCCGTCTGGTACCAGTAGAACTGTGACAGAATGGGGAATGCCGTACCAGGTCCGCGTCTCAAGCTCGGTTGCGTTGGCATCAAAAGGGCCGCCAAACTGGTTGACCCAATCCCAATCCGTTATCGGTTCTCGAACAACCTCACCCTTCAACCATAATCCCGGTCTGGCCGACCGACCGGCACTCGTGTATTCCTCGGCGCTTGGATGACCAGGCGGCAGTCCGGTTGCGCGCAAGGTCATGAGTGTACCCACTACGAGGACTGCTAACACCAACAAGACAATTTTTAACGATTTCATTAATTCAATATTCCCCGCAGATCGAGGGGCCGCTTATTTATCTGAACCTCGCTCTCAAGTCTGTATTCTGACCATTCGGTACATTACCGGAATGCCAATCGAATGGCCAAGACAAAGAAAGCACCACCATTGGACAGAAGGCAATTTCAGCACAACAGATTACCGATAATTATCCCATTCAGAGATAGAATTTTTGCATGAATTCGGCCATTTGATGCGCCCTGATGTCTGATTCTTCTGCCAGACCTGTCATTACTCCGTCCCTGTCTTGAGCTGATTGGTTCTGGCTTAACTTCCATTTACCCTGCATTGATAAAATCTCAATTTCAAGGCCTACAATCCCATCAAGCATTGTTTCAATATAACTGGCGGGTGCTTCTGCAGCCGTCCATGGGGCCTTTCTGGAAGACTCATACTTTTCGACCAGCGCATCAACCATTCTTCCAAGCCAGTTTCTGTCATGAATAAAAGAAATGACTCCCTTCACGTGAATAACGACATAATTCCAGGTTGGTACGACCCTTCCTGTTGTAGTTTTGGAGGGGTAATAGCTCGGAGAGATGTAAGAATCAAGTCCCTGGAAAATCACCAGAACTTTTGCTTTCTCTTGCAGAGTTTCCCAAATTGAATTGCTCTTCGCGATGTGTCCAATCAGATAATTCTTGCTTCCATCTCTGCGAAGCATCAGCGGAAGGTGATTTGCCTCCAGCTCGGAGCCAGAGCTGCTTATCAAGGTCGCGAATGAATGGTTATCAATGATATTTTCAATATCCGCAATATCAGTGTTCTGAAATTTCGCTGGCGTATACATAGAATTAAGCAGTGGTATGGATGAGCCTTGTTGGAGTGATTATGGGTATTATCTTTCAAGTCCGCCTGGTAAGGCGCATGGCCCTCCGGGTTCGCTAATATTTGTAACACCAGAGAATAGCTCGCCGACAGCATGATTGCATAGCCGGTTGCAGCCACGTAGTATCGATATTCACTTGCAACACCAAGAATCGGAACCTCTGCAAAGCATGGCACAGCAACATTATGACGCCATAATCGTTGGCTCAGGAGCCGGCGGTGGCATGGCGACCTATCAGCTGGCCAATGCCGGCCTGAGAGTAGCTCTCATCGAGGCTGGACCTTTTTACGACCCCGCGAGCGACCAACAGCGCACTCAGCTGCGCTACCCCTGGGAGTCCCCGCGACGGGGCGCCGGCACCACCAGGCGCCCGTTCGGCGATTTCAATGCCTGCCTGGGGGGTTGGGAAATCGAAGGCGAACCCTTCACTACTACTCCGGGCACGGAATTCATGTGGTGGCGCGCCCGCATGCTGGGTGGTCGCACCAATCACTGGGGCCGAATTTCCCTGCGCTTCGGGCCCCTGGACTTCAAGCGCCGTGATATCGACGGTCTGGGCGACAACTGGCCCATCGGTTACGAAGATATCAAACCTTACTATGACAAGGTCGACAAGCTGATCGGCGTATTCGGAAGTAACGAAGGTTTGTACAACGACCCGGACGGATTTTTCCTGCCAGCACCAAAGCCGCGCCTGCATGAACTCTACTACATTGATGGCGCTCGCAAACTGGGAGTCCCGGTAATACCTGCCCGTAAGTCTGTATTAACCAAGCGAATCAATGATGAGCGCGGTGTCTGTTTCTACTGCAGGCAGTGCGATCGCGCTTGCTCGATACATGCAGATTTCTCTTCCAGCACGGCATTAATTTATCCGGCTTTAAATGGGGGCCAGGTCGATCTATTTACCAATTGCATGGTGACCGAGGTAACCACCAACGGCACCGGCCGAGCGACTGGTGTAACCTATATCGACAAGCAGGATCGCCGTGTCCATGAATTGAGCGGAAGAACAGTGGTGCTGGCTGCCTCAGCCTGCAGCTCCGCCCGAATTCTGCTGAACTCGCGAAGTCCCGCGCATCCTGACGGGCTCGGGAACAACAGCGGTCACGTAGGTCGCTACCTTCATGACTCCACCGGTGCCAGTCGCGCCGCTTTTATCCCCGACCTGATCGACCGCGATATTTATAATGAAGACGGTGTCAACGGCATGCACGTTTACACACCCTGGTGGCTCGAGGACGAAAACCTTGATTTCACTCGCGGATACCACCTGGAAATTGGTGGCGGCATGGGTATGCCTAGCTATGGCTTCGGTTTCGCAGTCAATCAGTACAATCAGTTTTTTGGGGAAAGAGTAGGCGGTTACGGCAACAGTTTGCGGGACGACATCCGGCGTTACTATGGAGCCCGCCTTTCTATAGCATGTCGCGGTGAAAGTGTTCCCCAGTACAACAACTACTGCGAGCTCGACCCCAACGTCGTGGACGAATGGGGCATGCCCGTGCTGCGCTTCAACTACCAGTGGACCCAGCACGAGATCAACCAGGCGCGGCACATGCAGGACACCATGGAAGCGCTGCTGGAAGCGTCAGGTGGCATCCTGCTGGGCAGCAAACCCGGAGCAGACGACGATTACGGGCTGACAAAACCAGGGGAAATCATCCACGAGGTGGGCACTACCCGGATGGGCAGCAACCGGGAAACATCGGTCACCAACGAATACTGCCAGTTGCACGATGCAAACAACGTGTTCGTAGCCGACGCGGGCCCCTTTGTCAGCCAGGCAGACAAGAATCCAACCTGGACGATCATGGCACTGGCCTGGCGCACCTCGGATTACATCGTCGAGCAAATGAACCAGCGTAACCTGTAACGGAACCCGATTATGGATCGTCGCGAATCTCTTAAAACTCTGTTTCTGGCCTCGTTAGGCGGCAGCCTGATCGCCAGTACTGGTTGCACCGCGGGAATACCGACCGCCAACGCAGGCAATCGGTTAACCTGGACGCCGCTGCCGACGGAATATTCCTATGGTCGCACCGAGACCGAGCAGGCTCACGATGCGGAACTTTTAAGCCAGACTTTTTTCAGCAATCACGAATTGGTCACCATCGCCGTTCTGTGCGACATCATCCTGCCCAACGACCACCCCAATGGCGGCGCCCTCGATGCGGGGGTCCCGGACTTCGTCGAATTCATGGCCAAGGAGCGGGAAAACTACAAGGTGCCGCTGCGGAGAGGCATCATGTGGCTGGATAAGCATGCCATCGACCGCTATGGCGCTGATTTTGTCGGTATTACCGAACAGCAGCGCCGGGCAATTTGCGATTCCATCGCCTGGCCGGATGTTGAAGATGCAGAACTGCAACCCGGAATCCGCTTCTTTTCGTTGCTGCGAGACCTCACCATGACCGGCTACTACACCACGGAGCTGGGTTTTCGGGACCTGGGCTACCAGGGCAATACCCCCAACGTCTGGGACGGGGTGCCGGAGCAGGTGTTGCGCCGGCACGGCAAACAGTATGACCCGGAATGGCTGGTCAAGTGTGTTGATCAATCCCGTCGGGACATTACCGCTGAATGGGACGACGACATGAACCTCATTACCTAGCGGAGCTTGCCTGTGAGAATCTGTCCATTACTGAGTATTATTCTGACCTTGCCAGGTCTCGCACTGGCACAGGCCGAGCGTCGTGTTTTCGAACCCATACCGGAAGCCGTGACCGCACTGGGTAGCGGCGCTGCACCTTCCGACGCCATCGTGCTATTCGACGGCTCTGACCTCAACGCATGGCAACATATTCGCACCGGCAATCAGCCGGCCTGGCGAATCAACGACGACAGGTCAGTCACCGTAGTACCCGGCACCGGCAGTATCGAAACTCGTCGGTCGTTTGCCGACATACAACTGCACCTGGAATGGCGAACCGATCCTGCAGAACAAGGTGAAGGCCAAACGCTTGGCAATAGCGGCATATTTTTCCAGTCGCTTTACGAAGTGCAGATACTGGAAAGCTTCGCCAACCCGACTTACGTGAATGGCCAGGCGGGCTCCGTCTACCTGCAGCACGCGCCGCTGGTCAACGCCTCGCGGCCTGCTGGCGAGTGGCAATCCTATGACATTATTTATATTTCACCCCGTTGGGACGAGCGTGGCAATCTGCAGGCACCCGCCTACGTGACGCTTTTCCATAACGGCGTGCTGGTGCAGAACCATACGGAAATATTGGGTATGACTTTTACTCCAGAACCGGAATATCAGGCCAACTGCGTTCCCTACCAGCTGGAAGGTGAACGGGATTGCACCGGCAAACTACCACTGCGGCTGCAGGATCATGGTCAGCTTGTATCGTTCCGCAATATCTGGATCAGGGAGCTGGATAACCGCTAGGCACACGTACTGGTGTCTTTTTGTAGAGTAAGGAAGTAAACGACGTGCCGCTTTGTTATAGGGGGAGAGAGTAACGATGGGCATAATAACTGCATTCAAAAGAATCGTCCTGCTGGCCGCCTGCTGGTTTGCCATTGGCAGTACCGCAATGGCCCAGGAGCGGCCGCCCAATTTTGTAGTGATCATGGCTGACGACCTCGGATTCGGCGATCTGGGCATCTACGGCTCGACCCTGATCAAAACCCCAAATCTGGACCGGCTGGCGCTGAATGGCGCCCGTCTTGACAGCTTCTACTCCAGCGCCAACGTCTGCACCGCCGCCCGCGGAGGACTTTTGACCGGTCGTTATCCCATCCGGCTCGATCTGGTGCTCGACGTAGCCAGGCCCACCAACGAAATTCACCTGGCGTCTGAAGAGATCACCCTACCGGAAGCGCTGAAGCCGCTTGGCTATCGCAGCGCCCTCTTCGGCAAATGGCATCTCGGCAGCCGTCTGGAATGGTCTCCTATTGATAACGGATTCGACGAATACTTCGGCCTGCTGCACAGTAACGACATGACACCGCTGGAACTATATCGTGGAAAACAAATAATCGAAGATCCCGTCGATCAGACTACCCTCACCGAACGCTATACCGCCGAAGCGGTGCGCTTTATCGAGGAAAACAGCGACAATCCTTTCTTCCTCTACCTCCCCCACTCGTTTCCCCATGTGCCGCTGTTTGTTTCACCACGCTTCGATGGCCATTCCGATGCGGGTCTTTACGGTGACGTGGTCGAAACCATCGACTGGAGCACCGGAGAAATCGTAGCAGCACTGGAGCGTGCCGGCCTGAGTGAAAATACACTGATAATCTTTACCTCCGACAATGGTCCCTGGTTTGAAGGCAGTTCGGGAATATACCGCAGCCGCAAGGGTAATTCCTGGGAAGGCGGTCAGCGCGTTCCGTTCATTGCCTACTGGCCTGGCACCATTCCTCGAAGCATGGTATCCAGTGAGCCGGCCATGAATATCGATCTGTTTCCGACCCTGGTGAGCCTGGCGGGCGGGAATCTGCCTGCTGACCGGCCCATCGACGGTCGGAACATTATGCCTATGCTGACAGAAGGGGCGCCTTCCCCCCATGAGGCGCTGTTTCTGTTCGATAACGATCGTCTGGTAGCCGTCCGCAGCGGAAAATGGAAACTGGTAGTCGAGTCGCGCTACCGCGCCGCAGTCACCAGTTTCGATAACGAAAGTTCCTATTACGGACCCAATGGACTCTTGTTTGATCTGGCCAGAGATCCGAGTGAAACCTACAGCTATACCCGCGAGTTCCCGGAGGTAGTCAGGGAACTACGCGGCCACCTGCTCAGGGGTCAGCAGGAGCTCAATTCCACGCTTCTGCCCGCAATGTGGAATCGGCCGAACTGACACACTTTCACAATGACAACGACGTCCACTGACAACAACTCCGTCCTGCTGCGGGCCGAGAATATCTCCAAATCGTTTGGCGAGATCGAAGTCCTGCACGGAGTGTCTCTCACTCTTCGCGCCGGCGAGGTGCGAGCCATCCTCGGTGAGAACGGCGCCGGCAAATCGACCCTGGTTAAAATACTGGCTGGCTTCGAACGACCAAGCCGAGGTCAACTTTCCTATAGCGACTGGAACGGAACTACCAGAACCATAACCGGCTGGCAGGCGGAAGAAGCCGAAGCCAATGGCGTTGTGCTCATCCACCAGGAACTGAATCTGGCCGACCAGCTGACCGTCAGCGAGAACATATTCCTTGGCCAGGAACTGCGTCGTGGACTGTTTCTGGACAAACGACTGATGGATCAGAAATCCCGCGAGTATCTCGATTCCCTGCATTGCCGGGTCGATACACAGGCCCGGGTCGGCGATCTGCCGGTGTCCGCCAAGCAGCTGATCGAGATCGCCCGCACCCGCGCCAAACGCGGCCGGGTGTTGATCATGGACGAGCCGACGGCGGTGCTCACCCGGCAGGAAAGCGAAGTGCTTTACGAACTGATCGGGCGTCTCAGCAAAGAGGGCGTGGCGATCGTCTTTATTTCTCACAAGCTGGAAGAGATAGCGCGTATTGCCGACAGCATTACCATCCTGCGGGATGGCCAGCTGGTGGGCGACTACACAGCAAAGGACCTGAGTCGCGAAGACATGGTCAGCCTGATGGTGGGACGGGAAATCGGCGACCTGTTCCCGGCCAAGCGATTACCGGGGTCCCACGCACCCGACGTACTGGAGGTCAGTAATCTCAAGGTCAGAGGCACGGCCTCGCCCTGCGGTTTCGCGCTGCAACAGGGAGAAATCCTGGGCTTTTCCGGACTGGTGGGCTCGGGCCGTACCGCCCTGCTGGAATCCGTGGCGGGCCTGCGCTCACCGACAGCCGATCAGCCCGCGAGCATCAAGCTATTCGGCGAGCCGGTCCGCATCAGGAGCCTTGCCCAGGCTCGGGAGCTGGGTTTGGCGTACCTGACCAAGGATCGCAAGGGTAGCGGTCTGCTGCTGGAAAAAGGCCTGGTGTTTAATTTCAGTTTGCTGGCTCTGCAAAAGTTTTCCCGCACACTGATAGACCGCCAACAGGAACAGCAGGCATTCACCGGAGCCGTCAGCAACTTTGATATCCGTATCAAGGATGCCGGCATGACGGCGGGCAATCTGTCCGGCGGCAACCAGCAGAAACTGCTGCTGGCAAAGGTCCTCGAAGCCGAGCCACGCATCATCATAATCGACGAGCCCACCCGGGGAATCGACATCGGTACCAAGAGCCAGATCTACCATTTTATTGCCGAACTCGCCGCATCGGGCCACTCGGTGATCGTGATCTCCTCGGACATCATCGAAATCATCGGCCTGTGCCATCGGGTGGCGGTAATGTTCCACGGCCGGCTGACCGGGTTTCTCGAAGGTGACGCAATCAACGAGGAAGAAATCATGGCGTATGCCACCGGCCTGAAAGACCAGCAGCTGACCACTCCCGAACCGCTGAAAGCGACAGGAGATTCGTAGTGCCAGACCTGAAAACCGCCGGCCCGTTTATCGCGCTTATCGCCATCTTCCTGATCGGCGTGCTGGTTAACGATGCGTTTCTCAGCGCCGGTAACCTGAGCAATATCCTCGCGCGCAGTTCGTTCATCGGCATCGTTGCTATCGGCGCCACGTTTGTCATCACTGCCGGCGGCATCGACCTGTCGGTGGGCTCCATGGCCGCCTTTATTTCCGGCTGCATGATCCTGCTGATGAATTCGCTGCTCAACAGCATCGACTCGATCCTGGCCATCATCCTGTTGGCTGTCCTGGCTTCCATCGCCATCGGTGCCGCGGCAGGTCTAGTAAACGGCCTGCTGACGACACGCGCGCGCATCGAGGCATTTATCGTCACTCTCGGCACCATGGGCATCTATCGCAGTCTTGTTACGTATATGGCAGACGGTGGCACGCTGTCCCTGAGTTTCACCATTGGCGATCTTTACAGCGAAGTTTATTACGGAACGCTGCTGGGCCTGCCCTATCCCGTCTGGGCGTTTCTGAGTACCGCGATCATCGGTTACGTGCTGCTTAACATGACGGTTTTTGGGCGTCACTGTTTTGCGGTCGGCTCAAACGAGAGCGTGGCTCGTTATTCCGCCATCAATGTTGATCGGATAAAGACTGCTACCTACGTGCTGCAGGGCATTTGCGTGTCTATCGCGACTATCATTTACGTGCCACGACTGGGGTCGGCCTCTGGACAGACCGGCATCCTCTGGGAGTTAGAGGCAATTGCGGCAGTCATTATCGGCGGCACTGTTCTCAAGGGTGGTTACGGGCGAATCTGGGGGACGGTAGTAGGGGCATTGATACTGACCCTCATCGGCAACATCCTTAACCTTACCGACGCGGTCAGCAACTACCTCAATGGCGCAGTTCAGGGCATAATCGTCATTGTGGCGGTTTACCTGCAGCGCGGAGCCTGGCGCAAAAATTAGGTTAATACCGAGCAACCGAATTCACACTACCTGGAGCAATCATGAAAAGCATGCGATACCTGGCCACTGTTTTACTGGCCGGCCTGCTGAGCAACAATCCCCTTCTCGCCCAGACCATAGGCGTCTCCATACCGGCGGCTACCCACGGTTGGGCAGGCGGCCTGAACTTTCATGCCGAGCAAACCAAGGAACGGTTGGAATCCGCCTATCCCGGTTTGCGTATTCAATTGGTGACTGCCAATAGCGCAGCCGAGCAAGCCAATGATCTGGAGGATCTGGTTGCAATACACAACATTGATGCGCTGGTCATTCTGCCATTCGAGTCTGCGCCGCTGACCGGTCCGGTGCGCAACGTCAAGCGCCGTGACGTGTTCATCACCGTGGTCGATCGCGGTCTCAGCGAACCGGACATCCAGGACGTATACGTGGCCGGGAACAACGCGGAGATGGGTCGGGTGTCTGGTGAATATATCCGCGATCGCCTGAACGGCTCGGGAGATATCGTTGTATTGCGGGGTATTCCCACCGTCATCGATGAGCAACGCTTCAATGGCTTTATGGCTGCCATCGAAGGTAGCAACGTCAATGTCCTCGATCATCAATACGCTAACTGGAATCGCGATGACGGGTTCACGGTAATGCAGGATTTCCTGTCCCGCTTTCCCAACATCGACGCGGTGTGGGCCCAGGATGACGACATCGCTATCGGTGTTATCCAGGCCGTGCGTCAGGCTCGTCGTCAGGAAGACCTGTTTATTGTCGGTGGCGGTGGAATGAAGGATATCGTTCGCCGGGTGATGGACGGCGACGAGCTGACTCCGGTGGATGTGCTCTACCCGCCGTCTATGATTTCAACGGCAATGGAGCTGACTGCGCTGAAACTGACCGCCAATGTCCCGGTGGAGGGCGAATACATTCTCGGTTCTCCACTGATCACTTCCGACAACGCCGAGCAGTATTACTTTCCGGACTCCCCCTTCTAGTTACTTGGCAGAGAAGCGGATAAAACAGCGCAGCGCGTAAGGAAACCGTCAATGAAAACCATTAAAGGTCCCGCGATATTTCTGGCCCAGTTCGTCGGCAGCGAGGCTCCGTACGACAGCCTGGAAAATATTGCCCAGTGGGCCGCGAGCCTGGGCTTCCAGGGCATACAGATTCCCAGCTGGGAAAGCAGTCTGATCGATCTGCCGCTGGCGGCGGAAAGTCAGGTCTACTGCGACGAACTGAAGGGCATGCTGGCAGATAAGGGAATTACCATTACCGAGCTATCGACTCACCTGCAAGGTCAGCTGGTGGCAGTGCATCCCGCTTACGACGCCATGTTCGATGGCTTCGCTGCGCCAGAGGTGCAGGGTAATCCAGCCGCCCGCCAGGAATGGGCGGTCAACCAGGTGCTCATGGCAGCCAGAGCGTCGAAGAATCTCGGCCTTACCACCCACGCCAGCTTCCCCGGCGCATTGGCGTGGCCATATTTGTATCCCTGGCCCCAACGACCGACAGGGCTGGTGGAGGAAGCGTTCGACGAGCTGGCCAGACGCTGGCACCCGATACTCGATGCCTTTGACGAGGCAGGTGTTGATATCGGCTTCGAAATACATCCCGGTGAAGACCTCCATGATGGCGTCACCTTCGAAATGTTTCTGGAGCGGGTAAACAATCACCCCCGCTGCAATATCCTGTTCGATCCCAGCCACCTGGTGCTGCAGCAGCTGGATTACCTGGGCTTCATGGATGCCTACCGCGACCGTATCAAGCTGGTACATATAAAGGATGCCGAGTTCAATCCTACTGCCCGGCAGGGGGTATATGGTGGCTATCAGTCCTGGATCGATCGTGCTGGTCGTTTCCGCTCCCTCGGCGATGGCCAGGTGGACTTCGGCGGTATTTTTTCCAAGCTGGCAGCCAACGATTTTGACGGCTGGGCTGTACTCGAATGGGAGTGCTGCCTGAAGCATCCGGAAGATGGTGCCCGAGAGGGTGCAGAATTCATCAGCAAGCACATCATACGAGTCACAGACAAAGCGTTCGACGATTTCGCGGACAGCGGAACAGATCGCGCCGGCAACCGCAAACTGCTGGGTCTGGACTAATAAAAGGACGGATTTTTCATGGGGCGTGCAGCTGCAAAAATCAGACTTGGCATGGTGGGCGGCGGCCAGGGTGCCTTTATTGGTGAAGTTCACCGAATGGCTGCGCGCCTGGATGACCGCTATCAACTGGTAGCAGGAGCGCTTAGCAGCAACCCCGACCGGGCCCGCGAATCTGCCAGCGAGCTGGGGCTAGATCCTGATCGCAGTTATGACGATTTCAACGCCATGGCCGCAGCGGAAGGCGCCCGGGAGGACGGTATAGAAGCAGTCGCCATCGTCACCCCCAACCACCTGCACTACGCGCCCGCCAGAGCCTTCATGGAAGCCGGAATCCATGTGATCTGTGACAAACCCCTGACTTCCAGCGCCGGGGACGCAAGAATGTTGCGCGAAGCAGCGCGCCAAAGCGATGTACTGTTTGCCGTAACCTACAATTACAGCGGTTACCCGATGGTGCGACAGGCACGCGAAATGATTGCGGCCAGGGAGCTGGGCACTATTCGCCTGGTGCAGGTTGAATACCCCCAGGACTGGCTCAGTACAGACCTGGAAGCCAGCGGGCAGAAGCAGGCCAGCTGGCGAACCGATCCTGGTCAGGCAGGCGCCGGTGGCAGCCTCGGAGATATCGGCACCCATGCGTTTCACCTCGCGGAATTTATCACTGGTCTGGAGGTGGACAGCATACTGGCGGATCTTAATGCTTTCGTTTCCGGCCGCCGCCTGGATGACAACGCCCAGGTGCTAATGCGCTTCGCCGGAGGAGCCCGCGGGGCCCTTTGGGCAAGTCAGGTCGCTGTAGGACATGAAAACGGATTGCGCATTCGAATCTATGGCGACAAAGCAGGCCTGGAGTGGTTCCAGGAACAACCCAATCAGTTGCGCCTGTCGCCGCTAGGCGACTCGCCCCGCCTCCTGACCCGCGGCAGCGCTATAGTCGGCCAGAGCGCTACCCGGGCAACTCGCATTCCGGGAGGACATCCGGAAGGATTTCTCGAAGCGTTCGCGAATCTTTATCGGGATTTTGCAGATCTGATCGACGCCCATCGTGGCGGCGATGACGCGGCTCTGGCAGCTTCGCTGGTTCCTGATCTCGCCGCCGGAGTGAGAGGAGTGGAATTCGTCGAGGCCGCAGTGGCATCGGCTAACAACGGCAGCACCTGGGTCGAACTAGATCGGGGGATTGTTGCCAATGAATCGATATAGAAGTGGATTTTTAAACTGACCCAAATTGAGATAGGCTCTGAAACCCTCAGACATAAACCGTGCCTGTTTTGCACACCCACACAGGAATGTCGCCTTGGATAACGTAACCGACAAAACAATTCGATCCGCAAGCAGAAGACGCTTCATTCACCAGACCGCCGCCCTGGGAGCAGCCGCCTTGATACCACCATTGACTCAAGCTCAGGACCGCCGTGTAGAACGGGTCGGCCTGCAGTTGTACACGCTACGCAGGGAAATGGCCGAGAATTTCGACGCTACCCTGGCCCGGGTTGCCGACCTGGGTTTCAAGGAGATGGAATTCGCCGGTTACTTCGGTCGCTCGGCGTCTGATGTGCGGCGGGTACTGGAGAGCAATGGCCTCACCTCTCCTGCGGCCCACATCCAGCTGAACGCAGTGCGATCCAACCTGCAAGGAGAAATCGACTATGCCGCCGAACTGGGACAAACCTATATCGTGATACCCAGTCTGCCCGGTGACGAACGCAGCCTTGATGATTACAAGCGTCATGCCCAGACCCTGAACTCTGCCGGAGAAGCGGCTCGCCGGGCTGGCCTGAAAATGGGTTATCACAATCACGACTTTGAATTCGCGCGAACTGGCGGGCAAACTCATTATGATGTGCTGCTGAATGAAACTGATCCGGAGTTGGTGGACTTCGAAATGGACCTGTTCTGGATTAACGTAGCAGGTTCCGACCCCCTGGCCTACTTCGCCAGTCATCCGGGGCGCTTCACCATGCTGCATGTAAAAGACCGGGATACTCATGGACGCATGGCCGACGTCGGACTTGGCACCATCGATTTCGCCGGCCTGTTTTCCAATGTCGATACAGCAGGCTTCAGGCATTACTTTGTCGAACACGACAATCCAGGGGACGGACTGGCGTCAGTTGCCAACAGCATTTATACCGTGCGCAATTTACGGTTTTAACTGTTCGTCATAGTATCGATACCTGATCAACAAGATCGAAGAAACGCACCCATCAAGAAAACAGAAGACAACAGGATAAGAGAGGAAACATCCATGCAAACCAGACGGGAACTCCTGCAGGGGCTTATTCTCTCCGTTGGTGGCGCCACGGCGCTGAGTGCCTGCGGTGGAGCTGCGCAACTGGTTGCCACAGCACCCGGCAGCGGAGGCAGATTCTATGCCGCCAGCGAATTGGCGCTGATCAGCCGCCTGAGCGACCTCATCATACCTCGCACCGAGACTCCGGGCGCCCTGGATGCGAACGTTCCCGGTTATCTCGACGCCCTGATGGCTGACTGGGCAAGCGGCGAGACCCAGCGCGCCCATCGCGAGGCACTGCAGATGATCTCCACCCGGCTCGACTCGGCAAGAGGTGATTTTCTTAACGCCAGCGACACCGAGGCGACACGGGTACTTAGCGAACTGGACGCCGCAGCGTTTTCCGACGACAACAACCTGCGTGGTTACCGCACGTTGAAGGGCTATATAACCCAGGCCTATTTCGCGACCGAACAAGGTGCCTTGCAGGAATTGAAGTGGGTCGCAGTGCCGGGTCGCTGGGATCCAAGTGTTGACGTAACGGCGGGAGGCTAGAAGACGATCATGGCAGATTTCGATGCGATTGTAGTGGGTTCCGGCATGAGCGGCGGCATGTCCGCCAAAGAACTCACCGAGCGAGGACTCAAGGTACTGGTGCTGGAGCGGGGACCCGAGATTATCCCCGAGCGGGATTACAGCGATCAGCTGGCACCCTGGGAGAGTCCTAACCTTGATAATGTTTCCCAGGATGAGATTCAACAGCATTACTTCCGGCAGTATCCCGGGGTGGCCTACGCCATCAAGGAATCCACCAAACACTTCTGGGTCAAAGACGATGAGCACCCCTATGAAGAGGCAGAAGGCACCAGTTATGACTGGCTGCGCGGCTATCACACCGCGGGCCGCTCCATCATGTGGAGCCGTCAGACCTACCGCCTGAGCCCGCAGGATTTTACTGCCAACCGCGATGAAGGTATCGCCATCGATTGGCCAGTACGTTACGAAGACATCGTGCCCTGGTACGAAAAAGTAGAAACTTTTATTGGCGTGGCCGGAACAGAGGAAGGCCTGGAGCAGCTGCCGGACAGTGTTTTCCAGCCGGCGTTTGAATTAACCGATGTGGAACTGGCGTTCAAGCAAAGAGTGGAAACACGATTTAATGGACGCAACGTGATCCCGGCACGGATCGCACACCTCACCGACGCCACCGAAGAGCAGCGGTCGCTAGGACGCAGCAATTGCCAGGCAAGAAATCGTTGTCATCACGGCTGTACTTTCAAAGCGTATTTCTCGTCGTTGAACGCCACGCTGCCGGCCGCCGAACGCACAGGCAACCTCACCATGGTGCACAATGCGATCGTACGCTCGCTGGATTACGATCCCGCTACCAATCGGGTGACCGGCGTGCGGGTTATCGACGCCGAAACCAACGAGCGCAGACTTTACACCTCTAAACTTGTGTTTCTCAACGCGTCGGCCATCGCTTCTGCACTGATCCTGCTCAATTCCAAATCCGAGGCGTTCCCCACCGGACTGGCCAACCTGTCAGATCAGGTCGGCCGCAATCTGATGGACCACGTCAGTGGGGCAGGCGCCGCCGGCATCATGACCGGATTCGATTCCAAGAAAGTTTTTGGTCGCCGACCAAGCGGAGGCATCTATATTCCTCGCTACGCCAACGTCACGGAGAACGATAAACCATTCAAACGCGGATTCGGTTATCAGGGAGGGGCCAGCCCGCTCGACCAGGCAAATGGCAACATTGCCGGGATCGGCCGCGAGTTCAAGGAGGCGCATCGGCGACCGGGACCCTGGCGAATCAATATCGGTGCTTTCGGTGAACAGCTGCCAAACCCTGATAATCGCGTGACCCTTCATCCCTCCCGAAGGGATCGCTGGGGCAACCCGCTGGCCGTGTTCGAGGTACGTTACAGCGATAACGAATACACCATGCTGGAGGAGGCCCGTAAGGATGCCATCGCCATGCTGGAAGCGGCCGGTGCCATCAACATCACCTCCAGCCCGGTGAATCTGACCAAACCCGGCAACCGCATCCATGAAATGGGCAGCGCGCGCATGGGCCGTGACCGGGAAACTTCGGTGCTGAACGGCTGGTGCCAGGCCCATGACGTTCCCAATCTGTTTGTGACCGATGGAGCTTTCATGGTGTCCTCCGCGTGCCAGAATCCGTCGCTGACCTATATGGCATTCAGTGCTCGGGCAGCACACTACGCGGCAGACCTTGTAGCCGCGGGGACCCTCTGACCGAGTGACCTGAGCAGGGGTGGATGCTCGAACGACAACAATGCGCTGCTCCAGGTACCCTGTGACCAGCGCTCGTTGATTCACGCAAATTCGGCCTCTTCCCCGGGCCCTATAAACAGGTAACCACCGGCAACTGGTCACGAATAAATGAGAACTCCTTCCAGCCCAAGCCAGTCAAAGCATGCGTGGATAATTGCCGTCTACCTGTTTCTGCTGGCGCTCCTCATTCCCTGGTACTGGCCCGAGGACGATATGCGACAGCTGTATGGCTTCCCCTTGTGGGCAATTGTCAGCCTGGGCGTGTTGTTTATTATCGCCGCCCTTACCTCCTGGCTGTGTCTGCACGGCGATGAGCCTGAAGAATGACTGACCTGCTGCCATTCGGACCGGGCGCCTGGCTTTTCTTCGCCTGCTACCTCAGTTCGTTGCTGCTGCTTGGCTGGTTGGGCCGCAAGGCGCGTAAGGAAGATTCACTGCAGGATTTCTATCTGGCAGGACGCGGGTTTGGCTTTCTGGTGCTGTTTCTTACGCTATATGCCACCCAGTACAGTGGCAATACGGTCTTTGGTGTCGCCGGCGCGACCTATCGGCTGGGTTTCGCCTGGCTAATCAGCATCCACTACATGATGGCCATCATCGTGTTCTATCAGACGTTTGCCTTCAAGCTGCAGGAATTGGCGAGACACCGGAATTACATCACGCCGGTCGACTACCTCAGGGACCGATTTGGCTCCCGGGCGCTCGCTACACTGGCCTCGATAGTCATGATCGTGGCACTGAGTAATTACCTCTTGGCCCAGCTGATGACCATGGGTCGCGCCCTGCAGGGACTCGCCGGTCCACTGGGCGATATCGCCTATAACTACGGCGTCCTCTCGCTGGCGCTGATCATGGTGATCTACGGGACCCTGGGTGGAATACGGGCTATCGCCTGGACCGATGTTCTGCAGGGCGCCGTGCTACTGGTAGGCTTCCTGGTGCTGCTGTTCCTGATGATAAACCAGTTCGGCCCGCTGTCGGACGCAACCGATATCATCGCCAGATCAACTAACTCTGAAAAGCTGCAACGTCCGAATGCGTCGATGCTGAGGGAATGGCTCAGTTATATTCTGCTGGTGGGAATCGGCGGCGCCCTTTACCCGCAGGCTATTCAGCGCATCTACTCTGCGCGCTCGGCCCGCTCCCTGAAACGAAGTTTTGCAGTAATGGCGTTCATGCCGTTTATCTCGGTCCTCATCGCCCTGATCGTCGGTATTTACGCACTGGCATACGTACCGGGACTCGAGGGTGCTGCCACTGACCAGGCTCTGGCCAGCGTGCTCCGAATCATTCAGGAACAGTCGCTGCTGGGCTATGCTCTAGTGGTACTTATCTTCAGCGCCGTGCTGGCAGCGCTCATGTCGACAGCAGATTCCGCGATGCTGTCAATTTCCTCGATGTTCACCAAGGACATTTATGCCGTTCATATCCGACCCGGTGCACCAGAACGGGAATTAACACGCCTGAGTAAACGCTGTTCCTGGGTCGTGGTTACTGCCCTGAGCCTGCTTGCAGTAATGCTAAAAGAGCAAACCTCATTGATCAGCCTGTTGGACCGTAAATTCGATGTACTGGTGCAGCTCGCGCCCGCTTTCATGCTCGGCATCCACTGGTCTTCACTGCGCGCCGGACCGGTGCTTGCAGGCCTGGCTATCGGACTGGTGGTTTCGCTAAGCCTGGCCTTTGGGCCTTTCAGTTTTGTTATAGCGGGAAAAGTGTGGGGCTTTCATCCGGGTCTGTATGGTCTCCTAATCAACCTTTTCTGTGCGGTGGCGGGATCTTACTGGCTGGCGAGGCGCGATGATCTTCACCTTGACAGCTTTGGCAGGGAATATTAATTTGGTCGATCAAGCTGATCGAGCAGTAGCTGAAAACCTGTAACCTAAAAGAACAATCAGGGAAATATAAGTGATCCCTGGCGAGGAGCAGCTATGAGAAAATCGGGCCTGCTGGTCTCCCTGGGTTTTTTGGTAATCCTCCTGGGCTCAATCCTCATTGTCACCCACCTGCCCTCCCGCTCTCCGGATTCAGGTGCCGAATCCGCGGTTGTTTCCGCCACGGTCGACCATGGCTCTCTGGTGCAGGAGTACTGTGTGGTCTGCCACAATGAGGCCCTCAAAACGGGCGGCCTGTCACTGCAGGCCATCGATGTCAATCAGGTGCAAAATCATCCCGATGTTTGGGAGCGGGTACTCAGAAAGCTGCGTGCCAATGCCATGCCGCCTACGGGCATGCCCCGACCTGACGAAGCAACCTTTCTGGCATTCGAAAATTTCCTGCAGGAATCACTGGATGAGTTAAGTCGGCAACAACCCAATCCCGGTCGTACCGCCAGCTTTAACCGTTTGAGTCGATTGCAATACCAGAATGCTGTGCGCGATCTGCTGGACCTCGAGGTCGACGTTTCCGACCTGCTGCCCAAGGACGATGTTAGCTACGGTTTTGACAGCGTCAACCTGACCAACTTGTCCCCTACTCTGATGGAGCGCTACCTGGCAGCAGCGCACAAGATTAGTCAGCTGGCTGTCGGCACGCCGCTTAACAGCCCGGCAAGTCATGTGGAGCTGGTTGAGGCCAGCCTGACCCAGGAAGATCACATCGACGGATTGCCTTTTGGCACCCGCGGGGGAACCGCCTTCACTTACCATTTCCCTCGGGACGGACAGTATCAGCTCGACGTGGTGCTGGCTCGTGACCGAAACGAGAATATCGAAGGCCTTACCGAGCCTCACGAGATGGAAATGAGTGTCGACGGAGAGCGCGTCGGCCTATTCGAAATCGTACCAAATCGCTCGGAGCGCTTTGCCCTGTTCTATTATTCAGATCAGGGTGCCGGAGAAGGCCTGACCGCGAGCGTCGACGTCAAGGCCGGGCCCCATGAAGTGGCGGTAACTTTCCTGAAGAAGAATTCCGCCTTGCTGGAAAGCACCCGCCAGCCTTACCTTGCCCATTTCAACCGCGACCGGCATCCGCGCCAACAACCTGCGGTGCACTCGGTTGCTATCGGCGGTCCCTTCGAGTCCACCGGCGTGTCGCAGACGCCTAGCCGGGAACGGATATTCACCTGTCGACCTGGCGACCAGATCAGTGTCGAGGACTGTGCCAGTTCGATTGTCTCCAACCTGGGCCGGCAAGCTTTCAGACGCCCGATAAGCGCCGGAGACATCGAGCGGCCCATGGCATTTTTCAGCCAGGTTAACGAGCAGGAAGGTTTTGAAGCCGGTATCGAAATGGCCATCAGAGCTCTGTTGATCAGCCCCGAATTTATTTTCCGCATCGAGCAGGATCCCGCGACAAGTGCGCCCGGAGATGTTTACGCTATCAGCAACCTGGAGCTGGCTTCGCGGTTGTCGTTTTTCCTTTGGAGTAGCATCCCCGACGACGAATTGCTTGGGCTGGCTGCCAATGGAGAACTGCGGGATCCCGAAGTTCTTGAAGCGCAGGTTAAGCGCATGCTGGCTGATCCAAAGGCCGGCACCCTGGGGTTGGATTTCGCCAGTCAGTGGTTGTACATTCGTAATCTCGACGGCGTGGATCCAAACACTCGGCTATTTCCAGATTTTGACAATAACCTTCGGCAAGCCATGCGAAAGGAAACAGAATATTTGTTCCAGAACATTGTCGAAGAGGACCGAAATGTGATGGAACTGATCAGCGCCGATTATACCTTTCTGAATGAGAGACTGGCGCGACATTATCAGATACCAAATGTCTATGGCGACCATTTCCGCAAGGTCGACCTGGATGAGAACAGTCCCCGGCTGGGTATCTTGGGTCACGCCAGTGTGCTGACGGTCACTTCCTACGCGACCCGCACCTCGCCGGTGCAGCGCGGAAAATGGGTGCTGGATAATGTGCTTGGAATTCCCCCGCCGCCTCCACCGGACAATGTGCCGACACTTCCGGAAAACGAGTCGGAAGTAAAGGTGGTAACCATGCGCGACCGCATGGCGCAACATCGAGCCAATCCTGCTTGTGCCCAGTGCCACCAGGTCATGGATCCGATTGGTCTGGTACTGGAAAATTTTGATGCCATTGGCCGCTGGCAGGAAGTCAATAGCGACCACCCCGCTATCGACTCCAGCGGCAACCTACCCGGCGGCGATCCACTTGACGGAGTCAATGGCCTGCGAAGTGCGCTGCTGGAAAACCCTGAAGCCTTCGTCGGCACCATGACCGAAAAACTGATGACCTACGCCCTCGGCAGAGGTCTTGAGTACTACGATGCCCCGGCCATCCGCCGGATCCTGCGCGACGCGCAGCAGCAGGATTATCGCTTCTCCAGTCTGGTCTTGGGAATCGTTAACAGCACGCCTTTTCAGATGAGGAAAGCCCTATGATCATTACCAAGAAAGCCTTGCCGAGGCGCAGCTTCCTGCGCGGAATGGGTGCTGCCATTGCGCTACCCCTGCTGGACGCCATGGTTCCGGCCCTGGCGCAGTCAGGCAGCGCTGCAGAATCGGTGCGTCGTATCGGCTACTTCTACATTCCAATGGGCATGAACCCGGAACCCTGGGTACCGAAACCGGTGGGCAAACTGACTGAATTGACTCCGTCGCTGAGCTCTCTGTCACCTTTTCTCGATCGGGTTACCGTGTTGTCGAACATGGAAATTCGTGATGCCTACACTACCGGCAATCATGCGTCCTCCAACTGCGCATTCCTCAGCTGCGTGAAAGCGAAGCGCACCGAGGGCAGTGACTATTACCTGGGCACCACCGCAGACCAGATAGCGGCACAGCAGATAGGCGGGAAGACACCATTCCCTTCCCTGGAGCTGGGCACTGATCTGATCTCACTGGTCGGTAACTGCGACAATGGCTATGCCTGCGTTTACCAGAACAGTCTGTCCTGGTCTTCACCCACCACGCCCCTGCCAGCCGAGGCAGATCCTCGCATCCTGTTCGAGCGGCTGTTTGGAGACGGTGGTACACCCGAACAACGGCAAGCCGAACTGGCCAAGAATGCCAGTCTGCTGGACTGGGTCATGGCCGACATTGCCAGCTACCAATCCAGACTGGGAGCCGGAGACCGGGCCAGGGTCGATGAATATCTGACCACGGTGCGGGAAGTCGAGCGCCGTATCCAGCGTGCCCAGGCACAATCAGAAACTGCTGCTCTGCCCGATCTGGAGCGCCCTGCCAATGTGCCGGAGGAATGGGAAGAGCACGTGAAGCTGATGATAGAGCTGCAGGTGCTGGCCCTGCAGGCCGATCTGACCCGTGTGGTCACTTTCCAGCTGGCACGGGAAGCCAGCACGCGGACCTACCCTCAGATCGGCGTCGCCGAGCCACACCATCCGGTCTCTCATCATGGCAACGATCCAGCGCAATTAGAGAAACTTGCTCGCATCAATCAGTACCATGTGTCATTTTTCGCGCACCTGCTGGAGCGACTCGATTCCGTTGAGGAAGCGGGCGGCACACTGCTCGACAACACCACCTACCTGATGGGTAGCGGGATGGGTAACCCGGATATACACGACCACTCCAACCTGCCGCTCGTAGTCGCCAGCGGCGCACAAACCGGTATTAAGGGTGGTCGCCACATCCGCTACGAGGAACAGACACCGCTGGCCAATCTGCATCTCAGCCTGCTGGACAGCATGGGTGTGCACCTGGATTCCTTTGCAGACAATACCGGCCGGGTTGACGAACTCTTCCATACCTCGGCCTGAGAGAGAACGTACAATGCGCATGCCCAGTCCAATCATCGTCTCAGCTTCCGTGTCAGTCCTGTTCCTCAGTCTGCTCATGGCCTTGCCGGCAACGCTTCTGGCGCAATCTGATAATAGCCTCGTTGATGCCGTTGCCCGTCAGGACATGGCAAGATTCGAGGCACTGCTTGAACAAAATGTCGACGTCAACGCTGCTGATAAGGACGGGACACTGGCTCTGCACTGGGCAGTGCACCGCGACAACGCAGCAATGACCCGCCGATTGCTGACAGCTGGAGCCGATATCAATAGAAAGAACCGCTACGGGGTGGCGCCCCTGTCCCTGGCCGCCAACAATGGCAAGCAGGATATCGTAAAGTTGCTGCTGGACGCGGGGGCCGACCCCAACACCAGTATGCCGGAAGGCGAATCGGTTCTATTGACTGCAGCACGAACCGGCGTACCGGAAGTCGTGGAGATGTTGATTCAGCGCGGCGCCAATGTGGACGTGCGGGAAAGCTGGCGTGGCCAGACACCCCTGATGTGGGCGGCAGCTGAAAATAACCTGGCTGTCATTGAAGCACTGGCCAGGCATGGCGCCGAGATCGACGCACGCTCAGATAAAGGCTTTACTGCGCTAATGTTCGCTGCGCGCGACGGCAAGACCGACGCGGTGGGCTTGCTGCTTGCGCTGGGCGCCGATCTTGACGCTGCTCTGCCATCCGGAGAAGCCGTAGTCAACGAAAGTGGTATGAGCGCTGCTGCTCAGACTGGCTTGACGCCTTTCCTGCTGGCAGCAGGCAGTGGCCATTACGAAACCGCAAACCTGCTGCTGGAATCCGGCGCCGATCCCAACCAGGCGCCCCTGGGATGGTCGGCGCTGCACCAGGTTTCCTGGGTGCGCAAGGCCGGTCAGGCTGGCAGTAATAATCCCGCGCCTGAAGGTTCAGGCGAGATAGGCAGTCTGGAATTTACCCGGATACTGGTGGAGCGAGGCGCGGACTTGAATTCCCTGGCAAGCAGCCGACCGCCGGTTGGGGTCAGCTCCCTGAACATGATTGGCGCGACTCCTTTTCTGCTCGCCGCACGCACCGCCGATGTAGACCTAATGCGTCTGCTGGTAGAACTGGGTGCCGATCCCCATATCACCAACTCAGAAAATAGCAGCGCATTAATGGTCGCAGCCGGACTGGGCACCGGGGCGCCAGGCGAGGACCCCGGTTCCGAAGCCGAGGTATTGGAAGCCGTGAGATACGCGCTGACGCTGGGGTTCGATATTAATGCTGTCGATAATCGGGGTAATACAGTAATGCACGGTGCAGCATACAAACATGTTCCTTCGGTCGTCGAATACCTCTTTGAAGCCGGTGCGGAGATCGCGGTGTGGAATCAGGAAAACGCCTTCGGATACACTCCCTTGATCATCGCCCAGGGGATTTATCGGGGCATGAGTATAGTCAGCTCACCCGAAACCGAGGACGCACTTCTCAAGATCCTGGACTACTGAGTCGGGTCAGGTTTAATCCCTCGCCATTGGTAAAATTGACCAATCTGAGCCAGGCATCTGGATGGTGGCTTGGCCGGTTTACCCCCTTAAATTTTCAAGCTATCGGAAGTAAGTCAGGAACCCTGCCTATTAATGGTTGATTATGTGATGGGGATCACATTAAACCCGCTGTTGTGCCCTAAAGTTTTTGAAAAGGTGAACTGCGTCAAAAATTCCCGCGAATAGTTCCGCTAACCTTCGCATCCCTTAGTTAATCGAGCAATAACAATGAAATGCGTCGAATCTTTGA